>Ga0153915_10000564_pt1 | contig 34493 bp, 30 predicted proteins | sample Opewatmetagenome_2_FD_107003 | JGI IMG/M metagenome (GOLD analysis project Ga0153915, IMG submission 107003) | Freshwater wetland microbial communities from Ohio, USA - Open water 3 Core 3 Depth 3 metaG | ecosystem: Environmental > Aquatic > Freshwater > Wetlands | place: USA: Ohio, Lake Erie... | reverse complement strand
GCCCTGAGTTATATTAGTCAATATATCCAGCATGCGTTTCGTGCCTTCACGGCAGGGTGTACATTTACCGCAGGATTCATCCTGGCAGAAATCCATGAAGAATCTGGCCATATCCACGGCGCACTTGTCTTCATTCATGACGATCAAGCCGCCGGAGCCCATGATAGCGCCGAGTTCGACAACCTTTTCATAATCAATGGGGGCGTTCAGATGCTGAATAGGAATCATGCCGCCGGAGGGACCGCCCAATTGAGCTGCTTTGAATTTCTTGCCTTTGGGAATACCGCCGCCGATATCATAAACGATGGTGCCCAGTTTCGTTCCCATGGGAACTTCCACAAGACCGACATTGTTGACATCACCGGTCAGCGCGAATACTTTTGTACCCTTGCTCTTTTCCGTGCCGATGGATGCGTACCATTTTCCTCCGCGAAGAAGTATCTGACCGACGTTAGCCAGTGTTTCCACGTTATTCAGAATACTCGGTTTTTGCCACAAACCGGCAACTGCGGGGAAGGGGGGTCTCGGCCGGGGCATGCCTCTCTTTCCTTCAATGGAGGTCATCAGGGCTGTTTCTTCACCGCAGACAAACGCGCCTGCGCCCTGGTAAATTTCCAGATCGAAATCAAAACCGGTACCCAGAATGTCCTTGCCCAAAAGCCCTGCTTTTTGGGCCTGATCGATAGCAATGTTCAAACGATGAATGGCCAGCGGATACTCAGCGCGGCAATAAATGTAGCCCTGCTTGGAACCGATGGCTTTGGCGGCGATAACCATTCCTTCGAGAACGGCGTGCGGATCAGCTTCCAGTACGCTTCTGTCCATGAAAGCGCCGGGATCTCCTTCATCGGCATTGCACAGGACGTATTTAACATCATTTTTTGATGCAGCGGCAAATTTCCATTTTAGGCCTGTAGGGAAACCCGCTCCGCCGCGCCCTCTTAATCCTGAATCGAGAATCTCCTGAACAATTTGTTCCGGTTTCATTTCAGTCAGGGCTTTGGCCATGCCGGCATATCCGTCACGCGCAATGTATTCTTCAATTTTTTCGGGATCAATCAGACCGCGATTCTTCAAAACTCTCAATTCCTGATGAGCGAAGAAAGGAATGTCCTGCATGGTGGGAATAATTTCATCTGTTGAGGGTTCATGATACAGTAGCCTATCTACAGTTCTTCCCTTGATTAAGTGTTCTTCAACCAGTTCCGGCATATCTTCCGGTTTCAAGCTTACGTAAATTACGCCTTCAGGATAAACAACCATAATCGGTCCAAGTGCGCAAAATCCGTTACATCCTGTTTCCACGACCTTTATTTCTTCGGTCAATTCTCTTTTGTCAAGCTCTTCCAATAAAGCTTTTTTTACTGCGGGACTGCCGGAAGCCTGACAGCCGGTGCCTCCGCAGATTAATAAATGCGAACGAAATACTTTCATTTAGCCTATGTCCTCCTTAAGAAATAATCATGCCGTTCAGCAATAAGCATGATAGAGCGAAAAAAATTATCTGATTACTTCAGATCCTCTGGCCAGAACAAAAGGAGTTTGAATTTCTCCCTCCAGTATGTGTCTCTTGAAGACCTGTCTCATTTTGTTGGAATTCATATATTCATATTTTATAGGTTCCTGATTCAGGACTTCAACAGTAACCAGAGGTTCGCGGCTGCATAATCCCATGCAACCGGAAGTGGTTACGACAACATCATTTGCACCGGCAGCTTCAATTTCCTGAAGCAATGTATCCATAACTTCTTTGGCTCCCGAAGCGATACCGCAAGTTCCCATGTGGACGGTAACTTTTACGCGACGTTCGCCGTCCCTGAGGGACATTTCCTTATGTACTTTTTCCTTTATTTTCTTCAAATCAGCTATTGTTAATTTCGCCATTGGCGTTTCCTCCCGGCTTTAAATTATTTTATTATGTGTATTGAGCTAATATCTCTTTTACCTTGCCTGGCTTAATACGGCCATGCACGTCTTCATCCACAACGACCACTGGTCCCAAACCGCAGGCTCCTAAACAGCGAATGGTTTCCAGAGTAAACATTCTGTCGGGAGTAGTCTCGCCTTCCTTGATGCCGAATTCCTTCTGCAAAGTTTCGGAAATTGCTTTTCCACCGCGAACGTAACAGGCTGTCCCCAGACAAACGCGAACAGTGTGCTTGCCTCGCGGTGTCATGGTGAAAAACGAGTAAAACGTGACAACGCCGTAAACGCGGCTTAAAGGCAAATTTAAATCTTTGGCAATCTTTTTTTGCACGGATATAGGCAGGTATTCCAGAGACACCTGCGCTTCTTCCAGTACGGGAATTAAACTTCCCGGTTTGCCTTTGTGTTTACTGATAATTTTGTTGAGTTGATCAATCTGTCCTGATGTGAATTCTTTTAAAAGTTCATTCTCTTCCGCCTTCATCAAATTCCTCCTTAACGTAATCTTTGGGTCTGTTATGCTTCCGGTTTAATTTCGCTTAAACCTTCGTCAATAACACCACGAATATACTTCAAAATTTCAAAATGATTTATTGGCAAATCATCGATTTCCTTGCGGATTTCACGGGTATCCAGTGAGAACCGACGGTCATTATGCCTATGTTTATAAATAAAGTCAACAAAAGAATTTCCGGCAATAAGATTAATAATAACTGCTGAAATATCACCCATCGGCTGCCTGTCCAGATGGTTAAGTTGAAAAGTTGCCTTGAGCCTGGTTCCTTTACCTTTTTCTGATTGCAAATCAAAACTGCCGCCGGCCATTTGAGCGGCATTGGTCAGAAGAGGAATTCCCAATCCGAACCGTCTGACTTTTTTTGTTGTGTAAAATGGATCAAAGGCTTTTTTAATTTCTTCTTTAGTCATTCCGCAGCCATCATCATTTATTTCTATGGTGAGTAAATTTTTTGCCGAGTCTTCATTGACGCTAATTTCCACTGTTTTAGCGCCTGCGCGAACAGAGTTTTCAGCAATATCAAGAATATGTGCGGCAAGTTCCAGCATTTCTACTCCAGCACACGCCGGCCGTTTTGTCCGGCGAAAGCCATTTTTAATTCCCTGAGCGTTGGCTCTTCAAGCATAATTTTTGTTTGAGCCGTTCCAATGTCTTTCAAATAATGAGCATCGGAAGAAGTTATAAAAGAAAAACTGCTCAACTCGGGGTAGTTTATTCGTGCCTGTTGAAGACCTGTAAGAGACGATATTTCCAGCGCGTCAAAATTAATACTTTTGTCAATAAATCCGAGTTGACTCAATACACTGAAACTTTCTCTGTCTATGTGAGAGGCTACGGCTAAACCGTTTTGTTCGTGAATGTGGTTAAGTAGATCACTTAATGGAATATCGGTGGCTCCGATTAATAATTTATCGTTTAATCCCTCAACTTCTTCGTTTTCATTGACAATAGCCTGAACACCGAAACGATCTTCATCATTTTCTCCTGCCAGATGAAGATAAACAATTTCCTGAAGCCTGGCTAAATCCGGCAGAGAATCGAAGAGAGCTAAAAGATGTACTTCTTCACTTGTTGTTATTTCCATTCCGGGAAATATTTTTAAGTTTTTCCCCCGGGCGGCATTTATGACATAAGGAACATTTTCAGAAGAGTTGTGATCGCAAATAGCAAGGATATCGATCTTTGCGTCGAGGGCTCTTTCTACCAGGGCTTTAGGGTGCATATCTAATTCGGCGCAAGGCGAGAGGCAAGTGTGAATGTGCAGATCACAATTAAAAATTTTAAGCATCGTATTTCGGGGAATTAACCAAACATGGCCAAAAGCCGGCGGCAATTATAAAAATATTTTAGTTATTTTGCCTCGTTCAATATATCGTAAATTTTACCTGTTATTTCAAATGCGGGTAAGTTGGAAATCAATATTGGCACATTCTCCTGAATTGCCCGCTCCAGCGTGTCTTTTGCCGGTTCGCAAGAGTTAACCAGAATAACACCGGCGTGCTCTTTCAGGGTGGCTATGGCAACGATATTTTGGTGTACCTGTCTTGTTATCCAGATATCTCCCTCGTGAGAATTGGCCATTACGTCACTTAAGAGATCTCCCGTATAACCTCCTGTAACATTATTTTTCATCCTGTCAGATGCTGATAAGATTTTTAAATTTAATTCTTTGGCTATAGTTCCGATGTCCATGATGTATCCTTTATTTATTATTGAGGTGTTTGTTGGGGAATTTTAATAATCATTTTTAAAGAAGTTCCTTTGTTTACTTCTGATGAGATATCAAATATGTCTGAGTATGTTTTTATATTGTGTAATCCCATACCGGCGCCGAATCCCATCTCTCTTATTTGCTGACTGGCAGTGGAATAACCCTGTTCCATTGCCTGTTTGATATCCGGTATTCCCGGACCTTCATCAATTAATTCAATCTCGACAGCTTCTGATGTGACTGTAAGATTGACAGTTCCTTTTCTGGCATAAGAAACAATATTAATTTCCGCTTCATAACAAACAATGGATGATCTTCTAACAATGTCGTTCGGCAAGCCTCTTTGTTTAAGGATGGATTTTATACGCGTGGAAACTGTTCCCGCGTCGTTAAAATTGCCACCCTCAATATTAAAGCTGTAATTATCTAAATTGTTTTCAGGACTGTTCACTGCCGGTTTCAACTTTTTCCAGGCAGCCGACTATTCCCTTTGCGTAAAGACGGCCTGCCGTTTCAAATAAAATATATTTTGTAGTTAAGATTGGAATTTGAAGATTCTTAGCCATAGCTAAGGTTTCGGCTGGCGGTTTTTTCCCGCGAACTAAAATTATAGCCGCAATGTCGAGAACATGGGCGGTTCTAACGACCTGCGCATTGGTCAGACCGGTTAAAAGAAGACTGCCGGCTTTCGCAAAGGCAAGAACGTCGCTCATTAAATCAGCTCCGAAAGCTGTTTTGACTTCAATATCGAGTTTTTCCTCACCGACGATAATATCGGCATTAAGTATTTCTTTTATTTCAATAAGTTTCAATATTCGTTCCTCATACAAAAAACATCCGGCGATATCTGTTTAAAATATAGAAAATATATTATTTTTTTACTATCATATATTAAACTTTACTGTCAATGAAATCATTTTGATCTTGATATTTTTAGTTGTTAATTGTGAAAAACGTCACTTTCGACTTTTTTCAGGCAACCAACAATACCTTTACTATAAAGAATACCAGCTGTTTCAAATAAAATATATTTTGTGGTTAAAATTGGAATTTGAAGTTCCTTAGCCATATCAATAGCTTCAGATGATGGTTCTTTCCCTCTGACTATGATGATGGCGGCAATATGCCGGGTGGCAGCCGTTTTAATGACCTGAGCATTAGTTAAGCCGGTTAACAGCAGAGCTCCTGCTTTTGCAAAAGCCAAAACGTCACTCATCAAATCAGCCCCGAAAGCTGTAGATACTTCCATATCTAATTTTTCTATGCCGACGATTACATTAGCGTCTAATAGTTCTTTAACTTCTCTTAATTTCAAATAAAACCCCTTATGGAAAATAAACTTGGTATTTATTATTTGACATGCACAAAGTGATTAATTATATTAAAAAAACTTGTGATCTTGATCAATAATTACCTGAATGATTGAGTACCATAAAACAATCTTCAATGTCAATAAATTATCCTGCAAATGATAAAAGTGACTGTCAGTTTTTATTTTATGAAATGCCAGTTGTAATATTTCTGAAAAAAACGGATGTATTTATTCTTGACATGGTTTTACCGTAATGGTAATAACCTCACACTTTTGAGCATGTCGGGGCGTGGCGCAGTCTGGTAGCGTATCTGAATGGGGTTCAGAGGGCCGGTGGTTCAAATCCACTCGCCCCGACCAGTAAAATCAAGGGGTTAGCCAGTACATTGGTTTGCCCCTTTATCTTTGCCTGATTTTGCAAGTCTTTAAATACAATAAAACCATATATTATCAATATGTTAACCTTTTTTTATTACGCATGAATTATACGTGTAATATTGATTAAGACATTTTTCTTGCATAAAAGCGGATAATCAAATACATAATTTCCGCAAAAGCTTCAAAAAGCTTAATTTGACTGGTTTTGTTTGTAATTTCAAACAACAATCCGCGTTGACATTTTTATGTGTAATGAATATATAAAAGTCCAATAGCGAGAGTGGCGGAACTGGCAGACGCACTGGACTTAGGATCCAGCCCGCTAAGCGGAATAGGGGTTCAACTCCCCTCTCTCGCACCAGTCTTCGAGTAGATGCTTGCGGATATTTAATTAGAAAAGGAGATATTATAGTGAGTCAGGTTGTCATTAAGATGGAAGAATTGAGTCAGGTAAAAAAGAAACTATCAATGGAAATACCCTGGAATGAAGTTAAAAATGAACTGGATGCTTCGTATCGTGAGATTGGAAAAAAAGCAAAGATTAAAGGTTTTCGTCCGGGAAAAATTCCCCGCAATGTTTTAGAAGTTTATTACAAAGATCAGGCGGAGGGAGAAACAATATCTAATATTGTTAATAAATATTACTGGCCGGAACTGGAAAAAAGAGGAATTGTTCCCATTTCTCAGCCGGAAATAAAGCAGGATGGATTAAAGGAGAATACAGATTTTTCTTTTTCCGCTTCTTTTGAAACTGAGCCCGAGATTGATCCAAAGAATTATAAAGGAATGGAATTGGAAAAAGAGGAGATTAAAGTAGCAGATAGCGATGTGGAAATAAGAATGAACGAAATAAGGCAAATGTTTGCGACAATGGAAGAGGTTAAAGATGACCGCCCAGTTGTAAACGGTGATTTTGTAGTTATTGATTTTACCGGAAGTTTAAACGGGGAATCTTACAAGGAATTGAAGGCGGAAGACTATTTACTGGAAATCGGATCGCAAAGATTTGTTCCCGGTTTTGAAGAACAATTAACCGGCGTGAAAAACGGAGAAACAAAAGAAATTAAGGTGACTTTTCCTGAAGACTATCACGAGAAGAAATTTGCCGGTAAAGAGATAATTTTCAACGTAAAAGTAAAAGGAATAAAAGAGAAAAAATTACCTGACACAGACGAAAATTTTATTAAAAATTTTGAAAAGTACAATTCTCTGGATGATTTAAAAAACGACGTGCGTAAGTCTCTGGAAGAGAAATTTCAGCGGCAGGCGGAAATTGATCTGCAAAACAGGATTACGGAAATATTAATTAAAGAAAATGATTTTGAGGTTCCGCCTTCACTTGTGGAAAGGCAGATTTATTATATGATAGTTGATACTCAAAAAAGAATGATTTCCGCCGGAATCGATGAAAACAGCGCCATGGATTTCAGCATTAAAATGCATGATAAATTCAAGGATGATGCAGTAAAAATCGTCAAATCCTTTTTACTTTTAAAAAAGATAGCTCAAAAGGAGTCATTTGTCGTTGAAGAAGAGGAAATAGAAAAACATATTCAGGAATTAGCCGTTCAGAATGGCCATGATTTCGAATTGTTAAAGAAAATGTATGATAATGAAGAAAGAAAAGACTCTCTTAAAATGGAATTGATTCAAAAAAAGGCATTTGACTTTATTGAACGCAATGCAAATATTAAGACTGTTGAAAAAAAAGGTATGGATGCGGAGGTTAAATAGTGAATCTTATTCCCATGGTTGTCGAGCAGGATGGGCGGGGTGAGCGGGCGTATGATATTTATTCGCGTTTACTGAAGGATCGTATTGTTTTTATGGGTACTGCGATCGATGATAACGTGGCTAATTTGATTGTAGCTCAGATGCTGTATCTGGAAGCTGAAAACCCGGATAAGGAGATCTTTTTTTATTTAAATTCTCCCGGCGGCTCCGTGAGTGCGGGGATGGCCATTTTTGATACAATGAAGTATATTAAGTCACCGATTTCGACTGTTTGCATGGGACAGGCAGCCAGCATGGCCGCAATACTTCTGGCGGCAGGAGAAAAGAAGAAAAGATTTGCTCTGCCTCATGCAAGAATTTTAATTCATCAGCCGCTGGGAGGTTTCCAGGGACAGGCTACGGACATTGACATTCAGGCAAAAGAAATATTAAGGTTAAAGGATGAATTGAATAAAATACTGGCTGATTTAACAGGACAACCTCTTTCCAAGATTATTAACGACACGGACCGTGATTACTTTATGAGTAGTGAACAAGCTAAAGAATATGGTTTAATTGATGAGATCATAGCCAGGAAACCGGATTCTTCAGCCTATAAGAAAAAGGAGAATTAAGTGATAAAAAAAGGCAAGAATAACCGTATGGATGATGGAATGCTTTTTTGTTCTTTTTGCGGAAAAATGCAAAGTGAGGTGCGAAAACTGGTTGCCGGTCCGACAGCCTATATTTGCGATGAATGCATTGAGCTTTGCCGGTATATTGTCGAGGAGGAAGAAGACAAACTTGTAGAAAAAGATTCTCCCAAGGGTTTGCCTTATCCGAAAGAAATTAAAAAATTCCTGGACCAGTACGTAATAGGCCAGGAAAAAACGAAGAAAATTTTATCGGTTGCCGTTTACAATCATTATAAAAGATTGTTTTCTCACATAGAGCCCGATGGGATAGAAATTCAGAAAAGCAATGTGCTTTTAATAGGTCCCACCGGTTCCGGAAAAACTTTACTGGCTAAAACTCTGGCAAAATTCCTTAATGTTCCTTTTACAATTGCCGATGCTACAACTCTTACCGAAGCCGGATATGTCGGCGAAGATGTTGAAAATATTATTTTAAGTTTGCTGCAAAATGCCGATTATGATGTTGCCAGGGCATCAAAGGGAATTGTTTATATCGATGAGATAGATAAGATCGCTAAAAAATCGGGAAATCCTTCCATTACCAGAGATGTTTCCGGTGAAGGAGTTCAGCAGGCTCTGCTGAAGATTATGGAAGGAACGATGGCCAATATACCGCCCAAAGGCGGGCGTAAACATCCTCAGCAGGAATTTATCCAGGTTGATACAACAAATATTTTGTTTATTTGCGGCGGCGCTTTTAATGATCTGGAGAACATCATTTCCAAGCGATTGGGAGTAAATGCAATGGGTTTCGGCGCCGAAATAAAAAGTAAAAAAGAAAAAAGAATCGGTGAATTGCTTGCTGAAGTAAGATCTGAAGATTTATTAAAATTCGGATTAATACCTGAATTTATAGGCCGGCTGCCCGTTATTGCCACTCTTGATGAACTGGATGAAGCGGCTTTAATCAAAATTCTGGTGGAGCCGAAAGACGCTATTATAAAACAATATAAAAAGCTGTTTGCTCTGGAAAATGTATCATTGAAATTTACAGACGGCGCGCTTAGAGCCGTAGCCGGTTTATCAACGGAAAGAAAATCAGGCGCGCGCGGTTTGCGCTCGATACTGGAAAACACGATGCTGGAAGTCATGTACGATATTCCTTCACAAAATAATATCAAGGAATGCGTTATAAGTGAAGAAGTCGTATTGAAAAAAGAAAAACCAATTCTGATTTATGAAACTAAATCTGAATCTGCCTAAAAGGAATAAACGGAAAATAATATGTTTGATGAAAACAAAGAAAATGATCAGGATAAAGCAATAACGATTCCTCTCCTGCCACTGAGAGATGTCGTTATGTTTCCACATATGATTGTGCCTCTGTTTGTAGGCCGCGAAAAATCTATTGCGGCGCTGGAATCAGCGATGAAATACGAAAAAAGTATTTTTATGGTTGCCCAGAAAAATGCGAAGGATGATGATCCCAAACAGGAAGATATTTATAATGTCGGCACAATCGGTATTATCATTCAGCTTCTACGCTTGCCGGACGGAACGGTCAAGGTGCTTGTTGAAGGGAAAACCCGCGGGATTATAAAAGAATATTTGTCCAACAATGATTTCTTCCTGGCTAAAGTGAGCGAGGTGGAAGATGTTGATGATGAAAAAAATGATGTGAAAAAGAAAGCTCTGATGCGGAGCATTAAAGAATCTTTTGAGCTTTATCTGAAACTCAGTAAGAAAATCCATGTTGAAATGCTGGGGACAATTGCCGCTATTGAAGATGGTTCAAAGCTGGCGGATGTTGTTATTACTCACATTAATGTGAAGCTGGAAGATAAACAAAAAATTATCGAGATATTCGACATTGTCGAACGGCTGGAAGCAATTTATTCTCTCATGCTTTCCGAAATAGAAATTCTGCAGGTTGAGGAAAAGATCAAGCGCCGCGTTAAAAAACAGATGGAAAAGACGCAAAAGGATTATTATCTGAACGAACAAATGCGGGCTATTCAGAAGGAAATGGGGGAAAAAGATGATTTCCGCAATGAAATAAACGATTTGGAAAAACGTTTAAAGCAAAAGAAAATGCCGGAAGAAGCCGTGAAAAAGGTCCGGCAGGAAATTAAAAAATTACAAATGATGACCCCAATGTCCGCTGAGGCTACGGTAGTCAGAAATTATATTGACTGGGTACTGGACATGCCCTGGTCGGAAAAAACGGAAAATAAGCACACACTGAAAGAATCTGAGGCGATTCTGGATGAAGATCATTTTGGATTAAAAAATGTTAAAGAACGTATTATTGAATACCTTGCCGTACAATCGCTGATTAAGAAAAATAAAGGTTCGATCCTGTGCCTTGTCGGCCCTCCGGGCGTGGGAAAGACATCTATCGCTAAATCGGTAGCCAGGGCTACAAACAGGAAGTTTGTTCGCATTTCTCTGGGAGGCGTTCATGACGAAGCGGAAATTCGGGGTCATCGCCGAACTTATATCGGAGCTATGCCCGGTAAGATTATTCAGTTGTTGAAAAAAGCAGGTTCCAGTAATCCTGTTTTTTGTCTGGATGAAGTGGATAAACTCAGTTCTGATTTCAGGGGAGACCCTTCCTCCGCTTTGCTGGAAGTTCTTGATCCGGAACAGAACTTTGCCTTTAATGATAATTATCTCGATCTTGATTACGATTTATCGGAAATCATGTTTATTACTACGGCAAATGTTTTGCAGACAATACCCGCTCCGTTGCAGGACAGAATGGAAGTAATCAGGATTGCCGGATACACAGAACTTGAGAAACTGCAGATAGCGAAAAAATTTCTGATTGCCAAGCAAATAGAAGCTAACGGACTGAAAGCAGAAAATGTCGAATTCACCAATGGAGCGTTGCTGAAGATTATCCGACAGTACACAAGAGAAGCGGGCGTGCGTAATCTTGATCGGGAAATAGCTTCCATTTGCCGTAAAGTGGCAAAAGAAATAGTTAACAATGATAACAGGAAAAGGGTGTTTATCACGTCGACATCCATTTCAAAATACCTGGGCGTGCCCAAATACCATCATGGTGAAGTGGAGGAAAAGAGTAAAGTCGGTCTGACAACCGGAATGGCCTGGACTGAAGTTGGCGGAGAACTTTTATCTATTGAAGCTTCAGTCATGGAAGGTACAGGCAAGATGATAATGACGGGTAAATTGGGCGACGTGATGCAGGAATCTGTTCAGGCTGCATTGAGTTATATTCGCGCCCGCGCCGAACAATTCGGTCTGGCAAAGAATTTTTATAAAAGGATCGATATTCATGTGCATGTTCCGGAAGGGGCAATTCCCAAGGATGGTCCTTCTGCCGGCATTGCCATGACTACTTCCATAGCTTCAGTTCTCATGCAAAAAAAAGTGCGTGCCGACATAGCTATGACCGGTGAAATTACATTAAGGGGAAGAATTCTGCCGATTGGCGGACTCAAGGAAAAAATTCTTGCCGCTCACCGGGGAAATATTAAAACAGTTATTATTCCGAAAGATAATGAAAAAGATTTGGCGGAAGTTCCCCAAACTGTACAGAAGGCGCTGAAGGTTATTTTTGTCGAGCATATTGATGAAGTTATGAAAATAGCTTTTGTTCAGGATGAAGAAGATATCCGGACAGTAACGGGAGATGTTCCCATAATCCCCCAGTCGGTCAATTAAAAAGTTTTTAATATAACTTTTTATGACTTGACAAGAAATATCAATGTTGCTAGAAGCCTCACAGCTTTTTGGTATATTATGGGCGGGTAGCTCAGCTGGGAGAGCGCCACGCTTACACCGTGGATGTCACAGGTTCGATCCCTGTTCCGCCTACCATTTGATGCTAAATTGAAAAGTGAAGATAAAAAATGATTTTTTGGGGTCGTAGTTAAGTTGGTTATAACGCCGGCCTGTCACGCCGGAGGGCGTGGGTTCAAGTCCCATCGGCCCCGCCAGAAAATCAAAGGGGTTGGCTGATTACAGCTGACCCCTTTTTTTTGAGGGGCTTTAAGTCTTGCTTTTTTATCGGGCTTTGATATAAAAATAATGTAGTTTTAAACGATTTTTCGAATAGTTATTATAAAATTTTAAAGGAAAACAAGAATCAGAATATGGATTACGAAGGATTTATAATAAGGCCTCCCAGCGAAGCCTACAGCCTGCTTTTGCAGGTAACCACCGGTTGTTCTCATAATAAATGCACGTTTTGCGGGACCTACCGTCAAAAGAAGCTTAAAATCAAGTCTATGGAGCAAATCGAAAAGGATCTGCGGGAAGCAAGCCACTATGACGGTGTGGAGAAAGTATTTTTATGCGACGGCGATGCGTTGATTATACCGCAGCCTAAGCTTGAAGAAATACTTAAATTGATTAATGGTTACCTCCCGGACATAGAAAGAATAGGAACTTATGCCAATGCCAAGAGTATATTGAGAAAAAGCGTTGATGAATTAAAGACGCTCAGAGAGATGGGTTTAAAAATAATTTATCTGGGTGTGGAAACAGGCAATGTGGAATTGCTGAAAAAAATTAACAAAGGTGTCACTTATGAACAAATGGTGGAGGCGGGACGCCGGGTCAAGGAAGCCGGCATTACTCTTTCCGTAACGGTAATACTGGGACTGGGCGGTACCGGGATGAGTGTTGAACATGCGCGTGACACAGCAAAAATTTTAAGCGAAATTGATCCGGACTATGCCGGCGCTCTTACATTGATGTTCGTGCCGGAAACAGAATTGTATGAAGATTATCTTGCCGGTCGTTTTGTTTTACCGGACAAGTTCGGATTTATCCGCGAGCTTTATTTGATGATCGCCGAATCCAATTTTTCAAATTGCTATTTTACTTCCAACCATGCTTCTAATTATTTATCGGTAAAAGCCTATTTGCCCAGGGAAAAAGAAAAAACTTTAAAAATGATCAGTTCAGTAATCGATGAAAAAGATTTAAGCCGGATCAGACCTGAGTATTTGCGCGGCTTATAATTTATGGAGAAATATTTTTGAATATTACAAAAATTATTCTCAAACTGCTTTTCTGGCGCGATAAAAAATATATTAAAAACAAAGTTGACGCTATATTGGCAAGAGCGCAAAAAAGCGGTGTGGTAGATTCTTCCTCGCGGGAAATGATTGAAAACATCCTGGAATTTACCCATACTTTAGTTCGTGAAATAATGATTCCTCGTACGGAGATTGTTGCCGTAAGCACGGAGGCGGAAATTGATGAGATTATCAATGAAGTAATAGCATCAAGACATACGCGCATTCCCGTATATCGTGACACTGTTGATAATATTATAGGCGTTTTAAATGTCAAGGATCTGCTTAAATTCTGGTCGAAGCAAATTACCAAAGAAGATATGTTAACCTGTCTGAGCACTCCACATTATATACCCGAGACAAAAAATACCCATCTGTTGTTTTATGAATTAAAAGAAAATAAAAAACATATGGCAATAGTAATTGATGAATATGGCGGGACGGCCGGGTTGGTAACCCTGGAAGATCTGCTCGAAGAAATTGTCGGAGAAATTCGTGATGAACACGAAACCGGCACTGCTGCCGATGGAATTTTACAGTCACCGGATGGATCATCGATATTCGACGGCCGGATCGAAATCGAGAAGATTGAAGAACACTTAAATGTTAATTTGAAAAAAGGCAGATATGAAACGCTAAGCGGCTTAATACTTAATTCGATAAAAAGGATTCCTCTCTCCGGAGAAAAATTTCAAATAGAAAATCTGGAAATTACAATTGAACATGCCGATGAACGAAGCATTAAAAAAGTAAAAGTCAAGAAAATAAAAATAAATGATGCGAATGAAGAATAAAAACAAAACAAAAATAGTCAATGATATTCAATCCGGTAAAATAAGTTTATTTTCACGCGACACCTTTTTCCTGGCTGTCTCAAGCGGTTTGTTGTTATTTTTATCTTTTCCCAGGTACGGCTCCGGTTTGCTTGCCTGGATAGCCTTAATTCCTCTTTTCTTAGCTTTGAAAAAGGCTGCTACGATTACCCAGGGATTTCTTTTAGGTTTTATAACGGGCATTGTCAGTTATGTCGGAATAATTTACTGGATTGCATTTGTAATTATAAATTATGGCTATCTGCCTTTATATACAGGCATTATTTTAATGTTGCTCCTTGCCGGTTATTTAAGCATTTATATCGCTTTATTCGCCGGATGCGTTGTGTATTTCCGCGGTAAAATACCTCTCTATTTAACGGCTCCGGTTTTGTGGATTTGTTTTGAATACGGCAAATCATTTCTGCTTACAGGCTTCCCCTGGGAAAATCTTGGCTATTCGCAGTATTTGAACACTTATCTTCTTCAATTTGCCGATGTTGCCGGAGTGTTTGGATTGTCTTTTTTAATCGTTTTAGTTAATGCGGCTGTATTTGAGATTATCAATAAAAGATCAAAAAGAGAATATGTTCTGGCGGGTGTTGTTTTTCTTGTTCTGTCCGGAATTTATATTTACGGTATTTTCCGTTTGGATCAAGTTAATAAAGCCGTGCGAAATTCACCGGGCATGGAAGTGTCGTTGATACAGGGAAATATTGATCAGTCCGTAAAGTGGGATGGAAATTATCAGAGAAAAACATTAAACATCTATGAGCAACTTTCTTTAAAAAATTCACCCGGAAACGGGGGGATGATTGTCTGGCCGGAAACGGCTGCGCCATTTGTGTTTCAGGATGCAAGTAATTTGCACAACCAGATTGTAGATATATCGCTCAAATCAAATAACTGGTTATTATTTGGCTCAGTGAGTCGTTCGCCTCAAAAAGACAGTGATGGTTATTTTAACAGCGCTTATCTTCTCTCTCCTTCGGGTGAAGTTAAAGGTAAGTATGATAAAGTTCATCTTGTTCCCTATGGAGAATATGTGCCGTTCAGAGATGCCTTGCCCTTTGTTAACGGATTTACCGCCGGAATAGGCGACATGGGCACAGGAAAAGGATTTTATCCTCTATTCATGGGTAATAAGAAAATAGGTGTTTTGATCTGTTACGAAGGAATTCTGCCTTTTGCCGCCAGAATGTATAAAATAAATTCCGCCGATTTATTGGTTAATATTACCAATGATGCATGGTTTGGTTCAACATCGGCGCCTTTTCAGCATTTTTCCATGGCGGTTTTCAGAGCAGTGGAGACGCGACTTTTTCTTGTAAGAGCCGCAAATACCGGTGTCTCCGGAATTGTTGATCCGTGTGGTAGAATAGTATCAAGAACAAATATTTTTCAGGAAGATGCAGTAAAGGGTTATGTAAAATTTGTAAGTGTGCCTACTTTTTACGCAAAGCATGGTGATATTTTAGTAATAATTTGTTTTGGATTAATCATTATTTATTTTTTTATGAGTTTAAGATGGAGGATAATAAATGCCAATCGAAAACATGCAGGAAGCGGTAAGTAATCTTAGAAAAAGAATAAATCATATCGGAGAATGTCTTTGACGTTCCTGAAATGAAATTTAAAATAAAAGATTTAGAAGATTTATCTTTGAAAAAAGACTTCTGGAATGATCAGGATAAAGCTCGTGATATACTGCAAAAAAAAACAAAGCTCACAGAAAAACTGGACAGGTGGGAAAAGTTTAATAATACGATAAACGATATAGAAAATCTCGCAGGCATTGCTCTTCAGGAAAAAGATGAACAGGTTCTTGATGATCTTACGGCTGAACTGGATGAATTAAATTCTGACGTTAATCAGGAAGAGATTAAAATGATGCTTAACAGCGAGCAGGATTCAATGAATGCCATTGTTTCCATTCATGCCGGAGCGGGCGGTACGGAAGCACAGGATTGGGCGGAAATGTTATTACGCATGTACCTGCGCTGGGCGGAAAAAAAGAAGTTCAGCACAAAAATAATAGATTATCTTGCGGGAGATGAAGCCGGTATTAAAAGCGTATCATTTACTCTGGAGGGAGAGTATGCGTACGGCTACGCTAAAGCGGAAATCGGCATACACAGGCTGGTCCGTGTTTCTCCTTTTGATTCCAATGCGCGCCGCCATACATCATTTGCCTCTGTTTTTGTTTATCCTGAAGTCGATGACGAAATAAAAATTGAAGTTAAAGATGACGATTTGCGTATTGATACTTTTCGCGCCGGAGGCAAAGGCGGCCAGCATGTGAATAAAACCGATTCGGCCGTAAGAATTACCCACTTGCCTACCGGTATAGTTGTGCAATGTCAAAACGAACGTTCCCAGTTTCAAAATAAGGCAATGGCCATGAAGTTTTTAAAGTCAAGGCTTTATGAGAGAGAGCTTCAAATGAAAAATCAAAAAGCTGATGAAGAAAATAAATTGAAAAAAGATATTGCCTGGGGAAGTCAAATCAGATCTTACGTTTTGCATCCGTACAAAATGGTTAAGGATCACCGTACAAATATGGAAAATAACAATGCCGGTAAAGTTCTTGACGGTGATATTGATGAATTTATTCAAGCCTATTTAATGAGTATGACGAATCGTTCTTGAAAAGTTCAGGCAGCTTTGTAATAATAATTCAATTTGCAATTATTGTTTGCCAAAAGTGACAATCATTTAATTTTGGGAAAAATGAAAATTATGCTATATAGCGAAAGCAAATAAATATTAATCAGTACTGCCATGAAATATAGAGTTCTTTGGCGCGCGTTTAAGAAAACAAAGGAGTTATTTAAATGATCAGACTAAAAAGCGACCGCAGAGTTGCTTATATTATTATACTTAGTTTAATTTTTGCACTGCCTTTACTTGGTTATGCTCAAATTGATGGAAAACCTTTGGTTGTTGCCAGTGCCGATTCTGCAAAACAAACTGTAAAAAAAGAAAGTAATATTGTGAAAGATGAGGATGAAGCTTCTGCTAAAAAAGAGGAAAGTAAATTTTTCAATTTTAATTCTGACAGCGATAGTACGGAAAAACAAAACCAGGTCAGCGAAGAGAAACAGGAACTGATGGAAAAAGCATTGGAACTGCTTGAAGATGCCGACAAATACTGGGAAAAGGGAGATATAGAAAAAACGTTAAATATGTTGGATGAAGCTTATTCCCTGCTTCTTGATGCTAATGGAGATGTAACGATTGCTCAGGAAAAAGACGATTTACGTCTGTTGATTTCCAGACGTATTTTAGCTGTTTATTCATCAAAACATACTGTCATCAATGGTAGAAATAGTGAAATACCATTACTCATGAACGCTGATGTAGAAAAAGAAATCAAATCTTTCCAGGGTGTGGAACGCGATAACTTTATTGCTGCGTATCAGCGTTCGGGGATGTACCGTTCGGCTATATTGAAAGAATTAAAAAAAGCAGGAATTCCTGAAGAGTTTTTATGGCTCCCATTGGTTGAAAGTTTTTTTAAGATAAATGCCTATTCCCGTGCACGTGCTTTAGGTCTGTGGCAATTTATTCCTTCGACAGGCTACAAATTCGGTCTCAGTCGCGATGAGTGGATTGACGAGCGGATGGATGTGCAAAAGTCTACTAAAGCGGCTAGTGCTTATTTAAAAGAATTACATAACATGTTTGGTGACTGGCTTACGGTTCTGGCTGCTTATAATTGCGGAGAGGGAAGAGTTCTCAGAGTTATATCCAGGCAGCATATTAATTACATGGATGGTTTCTGGGATTTATACAGGCAACTGCCTAATGAGACAGCCCGCTATGTTCCACGATTTCTTGCCACATTGCATATAGTTAAAAATCCGCAAAAGTATGGATTTGATTTAAGCAATACTGAAAAACCGATTGAATTTGAGACCGTCAAAGTTAATAAAATGATGAAAATTAAAGATATCGCGGAAAAAATTGAAGTCTCGGAAGATGAGTTGAATTTACTGAACTCGGAATTGAGATCTAAAATAACCCCCGACCATGAATACAATTTAAAGCTTCCTGAAAAATCTCTGGATAAGTTCAATACAGTTGCCGGTGATATCCCTCAGGCTGAAAAGCCTCGTTTTGTTTCTGCCCGGTCGGATTTTATAAAACACAGGGTAAGAAGGGGCGAAACAGTTTATACAATTGCCAGGAAATACGGTGTTTCGGCATCCAGGATAATATCATATAACAAACTGGGCAAAAGAAAACTGGTTCAGGGAAGACGAATTACTATTCCGGTTGCAGGTGAAAGAAGCTATGCGGAAAGCAAATCAAGTCAGAAGAGAAATAAGATGGAAACCGCATCTTCCGGAAGATATAAAGTCAAAAAAGGAGAAACTCTTTCAATGATTTCCCGCCGTTTTTCGATTCCACTGGCTCAATTGAAAGAGTTGAACAATTTAAAAACAGGAAAAATCAATGTTGGCCAAGTATTGAAGATTCCACGAAACAAAGTCAATGCCGATTTAGAAAATGAGGATGACAACGAAAAGAGTGTAAAAAAGTCAGCTAAAAAATCTAAAATAAATAAACAGGTATTATCGGCAAACGATGTAGATAAATTAGGAACGAACAAATATATTGTTATAAAGAATGATAGTCTACAAAGCATTGCCAGAAAGAATAATACAAATGTAGCCAAACTTATGGAATTAAACAATATATCGGTTCACGAAAAAATAGTCCCCGGACAAATATTGGTTGTTAGATAAGAATTGAAGGAAATAGCTTTTATTTTTGAAAGCAGATAAAATTATTTGCTTGACAAAACAGGTGTAGTTTTGGTACTGATAACTAAATTCGCTTGGATCCGAAAGGACTGAGACGAAAGGAAAAATTAAAAAGATTTAAGCCTTTCGTCTTCCGACGAAAGGCTTTTTTAATTAAAGATGAAGTTTATTAAGTCAGTAAAGCAAATGCAGTCTTTTTCCTCAAATCTCAGGATGAAAGGAAAGAAAATAGCATTTGTTCCCACCATGGGATATTTTCACGAAGGCCATCTCTCTCTGATGAAAGAAGCAAAAAAGATGGCTGATTGCGTCGTTGTAAGTATTTATGTGAATCCTACCCAGTTTGGTCCTAAGGAAGATTTTTCTAAATATCCAAGAGATTTAGATCGTGATTTAAAAATGGCTGAAAGTGTAAATGCGGATGTGGTTTTTTATCCTTCGGATAAGGGAATGTATCCTGCTTATTATCAAACTTATGTTGATGTGGAAAAAGTAACTCAAAATCTGTGTGGAATGTCGCGTCCCGGGCATTTTCGCGGTGTCGCCACTGTTTGCAATAAATTATTCAATATCGTTAAACCGCACATTGCTGTTTTCGGAAAGAAAGATTTTCAGCAATTTATATCCATAAAACGCATGGTTGATGATCTGAATATGGATATTCAAATAGTAGGTTGGCCTACTGTGCGCGAACCGGACGGATTGGCTATGAGTTCGCGTAATAGATACCTTGACAAAGATGAAAGAAAGTCCGCTTTAAGTTTATTTGCGGCTCTGAAATTAGCGCAAAAACTTTATTCAAACGGAGAAACAAAATCATCAGTGATAATAAATGAAGTGGAAAAATTAATTAAAAAAGCGCCCTGTACGGCAATTGATTATATTAAAATATGCGATACAAAAACGCTTAAAGATACTGATAAAATTAAAAATCAGTCAGTTGTAGTTTTAGCCGTAAAAGTCGGTAAAACCAGACTGATTGATAACCACGTTTTTGGTGAAAAACTGGATAGATAATATTTAGCAAGGAGAAATTAGTTACTATGCAGAGATTTATGTTAAAATCAAAAATTCATCGCGCTACGGTGACGGATGCAGATCTGCATTATGAAGGAAGTATCTCTATCGATGAAAGACTTATGGAAGAAGCTCAAATAGTCCCTTATGAAAAGGTTGCGATATATAACGTTGATAATGGAGAAAGATTTACTACTTACGCCATAAAAGGAAAACGCAATTCCGGAACAATTTGTCTCAATGGCGCGGCTGCCCGGAAAGTGGCTAAAGGAGATTTAATAATAATTGCCTGTTATGTTCTTGCCGAAGATGAAGAAGCCGCCAAATGGAAGCCCAAATGTGTTTTTGTTGACAGTAAAAATAAAATAAAGAAAATAACAGGATAGCTGATAATATTTTAAAAAGTACTTAATATTTTTCGGAATAAACAAAAAAGTTTATCTGTTATTTTCATTTATCAATCTAAATTACAGCAAGAATAAAAAAATTAGACTCATTTAAACATATGTGCTAGTCACACAAACAAAATTTAAATTGTTTTTATATAAAACAAGGACAAGGAGATTAACGAATGCAAATTACTTCTGAAAGCGTGAAGATAGGACATCCTGATATCGTTTCCGATTCAATAGCTGCAAATATTATCGCGGAAATACTGGAAGAAGAACATAAAATCGGCATGGATATAAATTCCATACCTCACTGTGGTATTGAAATATTTCTGGGTAAAGGTCTTTGCGTTATCGGTGGAGAAATATCCACACGGGTTCATGTGAATGTTGAAAAAATTGCGCGACGGACAGCCCTTGATATCGGTTACAACGATTATGCGCTTGGTCTCAACGGGAACTCAATGGGTATACTCAACGCCATCATTCCGCAATCACCCGATATTAACATAGGGAGCAGAGCTGATCTGGGGAAACACAAGGAAATCGGAGCGGGAGATCAGGGGATTATTTATGGATTCGCCTGTGATGAAACTCCGGAATTGCTGCCCCTTCCTTACGTTTTGGTGAATAGAATGATGCGCGCGTTCGAAGACTGCGGTGATCCTATTTTTGCTCCGGACGGAAAAGGACAGGTAACCGTGGACTATGACAGTAACTTGCGTCCCCAGAGAGTGTCAACTGTCCTGATGTCGAACGCCATAGATTATAGACTATCTTCGGCTAAAAATCGTTCCGCGGTTGAAAAAAAAGCGCGTAAAATAGCAATGACTTGTCTTAAAGACTGGATTGATAACAAGACAAAGTTCCTTTTTAATCCTACCGGTGAATGGCAGGCCGTTAATTCCTGTTCTGCTGCCGATTCGGGAGTTACTGGGCGGAAACTGGTTGTACAGCTCTACGGAGGATATCCTGGTTCGCAATTAGGTGGGGGAGCGGTGGTAAACAAGACACCTGAAAAAGTTGATTGCTCTGCTGCTTTTGGCGCCCGCCATGTGGCCAAAAATATTGTTGCCGCGGGATTATCCACGAAGTGTTCCGTACAATGTGCGTATGCAATCGGCATTGCAAAGCCGATATCTATTTATGTTAATACATACGGAACGGGAACTGTTTCTGATGATAAAATTGCTTCAGTTGTCAATAAAATATTCGATTTGACTCCCGGGGGTATGATTAAAAAATTTGATTTGCTGAATGGTAAACAGTTCAGAAAATTACCCAAAACTTTCTTCCTGGATAAGAATTATCCATGGGAAAAAACAGATAAAGTAAAAGAACTTAAAACGGCATTGGCGGTTAAAAAATAATAATTTGGCTTGCTTCTATAATTCAGCAGTTTGTTTCGTGTTTTAAGAAATTGATTAGTTAATCTGGAGGAGAAATGGCTTTTCTGGAAATCAATCCGGCTTTAAAATATAAAGTTGCGGATATTTCACTGGCATCGTGGGGTAGAAAAGAAATACAACTGGCGGAAAACGAAATGCCCGGTCTTATGGCTGTGCGTAAAAAATACGGACAGAAAAAGCCGTTAAAGGGTTTGAAAATCATGGGCAGTCTGCATATGACGATTCAGACGGCAATGCTCATTGAAACCCTCAAAGCATTGGGAGCTGATATCCGCTGGGCGTCCTGCAATATTTTTTCCACTCAGGATCATGCGGCGGCGGCTATAGCAAAAAACGGTTCGGCGGCTGTTTTCGCGTGGAAAGGCGAATCACTGGAAGAATACTGGTGGTGCACAGAACAGGCTCTTATCTGGCCGGATGGATCAGGTCCTGATTTGATAGTGGACGATGGCGGTGATGCGACATTGTTAATTCATCAGGGAGTAAAGTATGAGAAAAATCCCAGGCTGTTTAAAGAAAAAATTGACAACAAAGAATTTAAAATTATTGTTTCACGTCTGGAAAAATCAGTAAAACGTGATCCGGAAAGATGGCAGGGAATAGCCGCTAATGTTCTCGGAGTTTCCGAGGAAACAACTACAGGCGTGCATCGCTTATACCAGATGCAGTCAGCGGGAGAGCTTTTATTTCCGGCGATAAATGTTAACGATTCGGTTACCAAATCAAAATTTGATAATCTCTATGGTTGTCGTGAATCGCTTGCCGATGGAATCAAGAGAGCGACCGATATAATGATTTCAGGGAAAGTTGTTGTTGTTTGCGGTTACGGGGATGTCGGTAAAGGTTGCGCCCAGTCCATGAGGGGATTTGGCGCACGGGTAATTATTAACGAAATTGATCCCATCTGCGCCCTGCAGGCAGCGATGGAAGGATATGAAGTGAAGACCCTGGAAGAAGTGACGTCTACAGCGGATATTTTTGTTACGGCAACCGGATGTTGTGATGTCATTACCGGCAGGCACATGGAAAAAATGAAAAATGAAGCGATCGTCTGTAATATAGGTCATTTTGACAGCGAAATAGACATGCACTATCTGGAAACAAGTAAAACCTGTAAGAAAGAAAATATCAAGCCGCAGGTTGACAAATGGATTCTTAAATCGGGTCGCTCCATAATAGTTTTGGCCGAAGGCCGTCTGGTTAATCTGGGTTGCGCTACCGGTCATCCCAGCTTTGTCATGAGCAACAGTTTTACGAACCAGTGTCTTGCGCAGATAGCATTAGCCACCAGAAAACATAACGTAGGAGTTTTTACTCTTCCCAAGATACTTGATGAAGAAGTTGCGCGTCTGCATCTGGAAAGACTGGATGTGAAGTTGACCAAACTTACGAAGAAACAGGCTGATTACCTGGGTATCAAGGCGGAAGGTCCTTTCAAACCGGAATACTACAGATACTGATTGATTGTAACGTTTAAGTATGAACTCTGTAGAAAAGAACAGCTGCTGCTGCGGAAAATAAAATATTTGCACCCCATGCAGCAAGCAACGCCGGTAAAACCTCCGACTTCCCTAAAGACATGCTGAAAGCATGAACTATCCAGTAAGAAAATCCTATAAAAACACCTAATCCTATGCTTTGCATCACTCCACCGCTGCGTTCAGAGCGCAGAGAGAAAGGTACAGCTATAATAACCATGATCAGGATTACCATCGGAAAAGCAATTTTTCCGTGCAGATCTACCAGATATTTAGTTACATCATATCCTTCCTGACGTATTTTTTTAACATATTTCCTAAGTTCAAAGTAACCCATTTTTTCCACGTCTTTTTGCATTACTTTAAAGTCATTTGGTTTTTCCGGAATACTTATCACCTGTTCTTTAGACCATTCCAGAACAGGATTGTTGTTGCCGTCAAAACGCGTGGTGAGCAAATTGTAAAAAAACCACTTGTCGCTTTTCCATTCAGCTCTTTGAGCATCAATACGGGCCATTAGAGTAAAATCAGGATTTAAATAATTAATAGTTACACCACGGATGATATTTTTATCCACATCGAACATTTTAAAATTATAAACCGCGTTTTCTCCATGATACCAGATTTCATTTTGTTTAAAAAACCCCAGTGTTTTTTGTTTTTGCACATCGACTTTCACAATATATTCCGTTTTTTGAACAGATGCCGGTGTTATCAATTCGTTGAAATAGAATGAAAAAACGGCCGCTATTGCCGCGAATATTATAATGGGCAGGGAAATACGGTAAATGTTTATGCCGTTGGCTTTCATTGCCGTGATTTCGTTAAATTTTGATAATGAACTGAATGTCATTAATGTAGACAGGAGCACGGCGGGCGGTAAAACATAAGATATGATCATGGGAATCAAACAGATAAAATACGATGCCATCTGACTTACGGAGGCATTATTGCTCAGAAACATTCTTATCTTTTCGAAAAAATCGACGATTAAAAAAAGCGCGATAAAGGATAGAAGAGTTATGACTAAAAATCTTAAAAACTCTTTCAGTATATATTTATCTAAAAGATTCAATTTGCCGACCTCAATTGTTTTTGTCTTTGCGCATAAAAAAAACATTTACCATTTGTGAAAGTGAGATTTCTCTATGGGCGGCATAAAACAGAGAAATTCCCATCAATGCAAATATAAAACTTGGCGCCCATACACCAAATGCCGGAGAAATATAGCCTGTTTCCGCCAGCGCTTCTCCGCCGATACGCAATAAGTAATAAAAAGAAACAACCATAAGACCAACGGCAAATCCCCTCGATTTTGCAGAACGATGACTTCTTATGCCCAGAGGCGGGGCCAGCAGGCCGAAGAAAATACAGGAAAGAGGTATGGAAAATTTCTTGTGAACTTCAATGGCCAGTTCCCTTACTGCCGCCGGATCCAAACCGGGTTTTCTCATCTTCGCCAAAAGCTCGCGCACAGTCATTTCAGTGCTGGATTTTGAAGACTCATCAAGCTTTGTTAAAGCGGAAGACAAATCAAGATTGATGTCATAGCTTTTAAAATCAATTTTGCGGTAATTCTTCAAATCTGAACTTACTGTGTGGATGGAACCGTCCTCCAGTGTAAGTTTTACCGTCATTGATTCAGGATCGGAAACCAGAAAAGCCTTTTTAGCCAGGATGGTATTTTGTTCGCCAATAATACGGTTATCGGAAACAATAATACCTTCCATATAATTTTTTTTGTCAGGAATTTTTTCCGCGTAAAGGAGGAAACCTTTAAAGTCTGCGTTAAAGACTTTTTCCTTAATTCCTATGCTGGCATTTTGTTGAACGATATCAAAAAGCAGACGCTTGGTGGCAAAATTGCTCTGTGGTACGAGAAAGTAGCTGGTAAAGATAGAAAATATAAAGGTGATTAATGAAGCAACGGCGACAGGATAATATATTTGCATAAGGCTGATGCCGGAAGTTTTAAGAGCCGTTATTTCGTTGTCCGCAGACATCCTGCCCATGGCAATAAGAATGGCTATCAAAAGGGCAATCGGAATTGTGAACAGCATAAACGAAGGCAATAGAAAAATAATAATCTTTGCTATGGAAAAAATACTTACACCCTTATTGATAACCAGATCCATGATTTGCAGGATTTTCCCCATAAGCAGGACAAAAGTAAGAATGAATAAAATAATTATAAATGGATATGCAATTTCCTTGAATATATACCTGTTAATTATTTTACGCATTTGATTACCAGTAATTTTTTCTAAAAATAGCACGTATTGATGAATTTTCTCAAGTAAAACATAGTTAGCCTTATCAAAATAATTATTTTGATTTTACACAGGTTTAAATAAATTTGATTATTGTCGGTGACAAGCAATTGCAAAAAATGTTTTTTAGCACCACAAGCATTCATTTATTGACAGTTGTAATCATTTTTCCTATATTCGGTATACCATTTGCCCTTCAAAAAAAGGATAAGCCTATGAAAGTTGATACAATGCGACAGATTGATTATTACGTTGGCGTTCCTCTTTGCTTTCTCGGTTCAATATTTCAAAAAGTTGTAACGTCACTGATCAGAAGTGAAAAAAAGGCTCCGAAAAATGTGCTTTTTATCGAATTGTCGGAAATGGGCAGCGCTATCCTCGTTGATCCGGCGATGAGAAAACTCCGGAAAGAAACGGGGGCCAACCTTCATTTTGCAATTTTTAAGAAAAATAAACCCAGTCTGGATTTGCTGGGCACCGTTCCTGAGGAGAATATTTATACAATCGGCGGGGACAACTTTCTTTCATTGGCGATTGATAGCATAAAATTTTTTTACTGGACGAGAAAAAGAAAAATTGATGCCGTAATTGATCTGGAGCTTTTTTCCCGGGTTACGGCGCTGCTGACCGGTTTCAGCGGCGCTCCCTGTAAAGTAGGATTTCACGCCTATTACAATGAGGGCCTTTACCGGGGAAATTTTTTAACGCACAAAGTTGCCTATAATCCTCATGTTCATATAGCAAAAAATTTTCTTGCCCTGGTAAATGCCTTATTGTCATCAAAAGAAGAGATTCCCTATTCCAAGACGAAGATTGAAGATGAAGAAATTCAAATAGCAAAAGTTAAATTCTCCGCAGAAGAGAAAAAAACAGTTATCGATATTGTTCGCGGATGTCTGGCGGAATTCGATTCTGAAAAACATAAAATTGTTTTAATAAATCCTAACGCAAGCGAACTTCTTATCCAGCGCCGGTGGCCGCAGGAAAATTTTGCACAATTAATAAAAATGATTCTGGAGAATTGCCCGCAGGCTATAGTCTTAATTACAGGCGATCCGCGCGAGAGAGAAGAAGCTGAGCGACTCAAAGGTCAGGTCGGTGATGACAGATGTGTCAATTTTGCGGGAAAGGTAAAATTTGCCGAGCTCCCTTTGCTCTACAGTATTTCAGAATTTATGGTTACCAATGATTCCGGACCGCCGCATTTTGCCGCGATAACGGATATGCCTACTTTTGTAATATTCGGTCCGGAAACCCCGGCGCTTTACGGATCACTGGGAAAAACAACGCCAATTTATGCCGGTCTGGCCTGTTCGCCCTGTGTCAGCGCGTCGAACCATCGCAAAACGGCATGCAGGGATAATGTTTGTCTGAAAGTTATAAAACCGCTGCAGGTGTTTAAAACTATCCAGCATGAGATAGAGAGTATTAATGCCCAAAGCTAATAAACAGATATTTATTTTGATTGGTTTGTTTACCCTGATCCGTCTTGTTGTCGCTCCGCTTTTCGGATTGGGCGTAGATGAAGCGCATTATGTTTTATACGCAAAATATCTTGATTTAAGTTATGTTGACCATCCTCCGCTGGTAGGCTGGGCGCATGCGCCGTTTTTTTATACTTTCGGCACAAATGAGTTTCTCGCCCGGCTTCCGGCGATTTTAATTTTTGCCGCAGCTTCTTACTGCGCATATATTTTTATACTTAGAACTACTCAATCAATAAGTCTGTCCCTGCTCTCGGTTCTTGCCCTGAATTGCTCGTTTATGCTCAATGCTCTGGGACTGATGCTTTTGCCTGATTCTTTCCTGCTGTTATTTGTTTTTCTGCTGATATTTATTTCCGAAAAGATACTTCGAGAAAAGAAACCGCTGGATTTTATTTTACTGGGAATCCTGCTTGGTCTGATGGGGCTGGCTAAATACACATCAATCTTATTTGTGCCGCCGCTCATAATATTTTATCTCCTGAAGAAGAGATACGATATACTTTTTTCACCATATATGTTTCTGGCGGCAGTCATAGCATTTGTGATTATTACGCCTGTAATCTGTTGGAACATGACACATGAATTTATAAGCTTCCGTTATCAGGGCGGGCATGTATTCGGTACTTTATCATCAAGTTTTAAAAATTTTGCCGAATCACTGGCAGCTCAGTTCGGCGCTTACAGTCCTTTTTTATTTATTATTGCTTTTTACGGATTCTTCAAAGCGCTGCGCTCAAAAAGTATTTATCTGCATCTGGCCGTATTATTCGGCGGGACGATTATAATATTTTTTCTGCTCACGTCATTTTATGAAAGAACACTTCCTCACTGGCCGGGCGTTTTCTATCTGCTTTTTATTCCAGTTGGAACGTGTTTTCTTTTGCGGGCACAGGAGAAGTGGAAAAGAAACTTTCTTTATTTTTCAGTCGGATTCAGTCTTGTTCTGACTTTATTTGCTTACGTTGAAGTTGCCGGCAAATTTTTTGTTTTTCCCGATTACAAATCGCCTTTTCGCGATATTTACGGATTTCCCGCGATTCTCAGTCAGGCCGATGAAATTCTGAAGCAGAATATATCAAAACAGCCGAAAGCAATTGCAGTGAGCAACTGGACAATGGGCAGCAGAACAATGTATTATGACCTGCCATATAAAAATGAAGTGTTTGTCATTGATAATCGAAAAGATCAATTTGATGTATGGCATACGAATGAGCCGTTTGGTTATGATCTTCTTTTTATCAACACTCATTTCAATAATCTTGATATTGAAAAACAAGTCCGATGCGAACGAACTGATATTGCAGGAAAGCAGGATATATTGCTCAACGGCGCTAAAATAGATACTGTTGAATTTGTATGGTGTCATAATTATCAGGGAGCAAAGCAGTGAAAAAAAGACATGCCGCAATTTACATTTCTGTAATTTTTCTGATTATGACGGTCGGTTCTTATTTGTTCTGGGATATTTCACTGGCGCAGTATTGCCGGCAATTAAATCCTGTTATAAAAAAAATAGCGGAATTGATCACGGCTTTTGGTGTTTCGACCTGGTATATCGTTGCCAGCATTATCCTGTATTTATTTTTTCATTTTGTTTATGAAAATAAACTTCATGCCGCGCGTTTTCTTTTTGTTTCTCTGTCTCTTTGCATCACCGGGATATTCATCAATGTATTGAAATGGATTGCCGGACGTTATCGGCCTGTTGAATTATTTAATCATGGCAATTTTGGATTTGAATTTTTCCGCGTCGGTTATGAATGGGCATCTTTTCCTTCCGGTCATTCCCAAACGGCGTTTACACTTGCCACTGCGGTAACCCTGCTAAAACCCCGCTGGGGCATACCGTTATTTGTTATTGCGGGCGTGGTGGGTATCAGCAGGATAATTCTAACTTCACATTATTTGAGTGATGTGATTGCCGGGGCGGGTATAGGCATATTATTTACCATGGCTATAAAATACTATTTTGACCGCAGGCAGATCAAATTAACAGAAAAATAAGATTGTAATGAATATTATCATGCAAAAAATATATATATTGTTTTTGATACCGTTTATTCTTTACATTGGTCTGATTTCCGTCATGCCGCAAATGGAACCGGACGAGGCCCGCTACAGCCTTATTTCCAGCGCAATGAATCAATCCGGAAATTATGTAACGCCGCATATCAAACATACAATTTATCTGGAAAAACCTCCGCTCGTTTCCTGGGTGACGGCAGGATCCTTTAAAGTGTTCGGTGAAAACGATTTCTCCGCCCGCCTTTTTGCCGCTTTATGCGGATGGGGATGTATCCTTCTCGCCTATTTTACAGGCAGGCATTTCCGTGATGAGGAAACAGGTCTTTACGCGGCGGGGCTTCTGACAATTTCTCTTTTCCCCTTTATACTTGCTCATATAAATATACTGGATATGCCTCTTACTTTTTTTATCTGTGTTTCCATCTGGTTTGGATATCTGGCTTTACAAAAACAGGATAAAAAACACCTCTTTTATTTATTTTATTTTGCCTGCGCTCTTGCCTTCTTGACAAAAGGCGTTATCGGAGTTGTTTTTCCGTTTGGTATTCTTTTTTTCTGGCTTATCTGGATCGGGCGGTGGCGGCAAATATGGAATCTGTTTTCACCTGCAGGCATATTAATATTTTTAATAGTATCCTGCCCGTGGCTGATTCTGGCGCAAAAAGAAAATTCTGATTTTTTGTGGTTTTTCTTTGTCCGCGAACACTTACTGCGTTTTACTACAAAAATGCACGGCAAAACGGAACCATTCTATTTCTATCTGCCGATCGTCATCGGCGGTTTGATACCGTGGCTTTTATATTTAATAAAAGCATGGGAAAATAAATATATTAAAGAATCATTATTCAGCAAATATGAAAATAAATTGCTGATTGTCTGGTTCCTGTTAATATTCGTTTTTTATACAGTCTCTTCATCCAAGCTGCCTACTTACATTGCCCCGGTATTTTTGCCCATGGTTCTTTTCGCGGCATGCATTTTCAAAAAACATGAGGAAGAAATGCTGAAGAAGAAAAATAATTGGCGGGAAATAATATATCGTTTCGCAATTATTATTCAGTCTTTGATATTATTTACCGCTCTTATTCTGCCGCCGATATTTAAAAAATATTCCGACGCGGAAAAGGGACTGGTTATTATGATTTCAGACAGGTGGTGGTTATATATTTTAATGCCGGTAATTGTCCTTATATTTTTAACCTTTTTGCCGGATTTAATTTATAGAAAATTCAGGAAGGGCTGGTTTTTCAGCATATATATTCTTTGTGCGATATTACTGGGCAGCATGCTTTTCCCGCTTAATGATTTTCTATCGCCTTATCGCAGCGCCAGAGTAGTAAAGGAGACTATCTCAGTTCATGTGCCGCCGGACCGTGATTTATATCAATACAAAGTGAATTTTTACGGCATTGACTTTTATAATAAAATAAGGACACCGGTTGTGGAGGATTTCGGCGAACTGTCGGAAGGTATCGCCAAGATGGAGGAAAAAGAAAAAAAACATTACTTTCTTTCTCCAGATGAATTTTTTAATTTGTGTGCCGAGAAAAAAGATATATATTGCATTACGCAGCATAATGAGAAATTGAAGCAAATCAGGCAAAGATTTCCCCGAACGGAAGTGCTTTGGGATAATAAGGCATTTTATCTGCTTCATATTACAAATTAGAAAAAAAGGATGACAGGTGAAAATAAGAAAAGAATTTCTTCCATTTAGCCGTCCCTCCATCGGGAAGAGTGAAATAAATAAGGTAACCACCTGTTTGAAATCCGGATGGATTACGACAGGAGCGCTTTCCAAAGAATTTGAAGATAAATTTTGTCAGTTAACCGGTTCCAGACAGGCAGTATCCCTTAATTCGGCAACTGCAGGAATGCATATCGCACTGTCTGCGCTGGAAATTAGTCCGGGAGATGAAATAATAACGCCGTCGATGACATTTGCATCCACGGTAAATATGATCGCACTCAGAGGAGCGACGCCGGTATTTGTTGATATTGATTACGGCACGCTCAATATTAATGCTGATCTGATAGAGGAAAAAATCACAAAAAAAACGAAAGCGATTATTCCTGTGCATTTTGCCGGAGCTCCCGCGGATATGGGCAAAATAAACAAACTGGCGCGCAAATATAATCTGACCGTAATTGAAGATGCCGCTCACGCCGTGGGAGCTTACTATAAAGGAGTTCACGCCGGCGGTTTCGGCCATCCGGCTATTTTTTCCTTTCATCCGATTAAAAATATTACAACGGGCGAAGGCGGAATGATAACCCTAAGCAATACCGGGCTGGAGAAAAAATTGCGGCTGCTGAGATTCCATGGAATCGAAAGAGACGCCTGGAAGAGGTACGGAAAGGGCGGCAATCCATCATACGATATAGCCGAACCCGGATATAAATATAATATGCCGGATATTCTGGCGGCTCTGGGACTGGCGCAAATGGAACGCTGGCAGGAATTTAATCTGCGCCGCACCGGGCTGGTCAGGATTTATTTCGAAGGACTCAAGGATATTTCCGGTATTGATTTGCCGGAAATTCCGGAATATGATCACACTCATGCGTGGCATCTTTTTGTGATTAAAATATTGTCTTTAAATCGGGATGAGCTTATGAATAGATTGTCAGATTATAATATAGGTTACGGTTTGCATTTTCCGCCAACTCATGCCTTGAGTTATGTGAAAGAAAAGTATTCGGCAAGCGCCGGTTTTCTTCCGGAAACGGGACGTGCGGCTGATAAGATTATTTCCTTGCCTTTGTTTCCGGATATGCGGGAAAAAGATGTCCGGTATGTTTGTTCAGCAATAAAGGAGATTATAAAACATGGATAATGTGCAGGTAGCAGTAGTCATTCCGGTTTATAATGAAGAAGAAAATTTATCTGCCTTGATGCGGCGTCTTATGCCGGTAATGCAGGGTCTGGAAAAAAGCTTCGAGATAATCCTTATCGATGACGGAAGCCATGATAAATCTCTGGAAATTCTCAAAGGCTTTACAATCGACTCGCATGTCAAGGTTATCGAACTCACCCGTAATTACGGACAGCACGCGGCCATAATGGCCGGTTTTTCCGTTACAGGGGCCGGTATTGTAATTACAATGGATGCCGATTTACAAAATCCGCCTGAAGAAATACCGAAACTGGTTAAAGTAATGGAAGAGGGCAATTATGATGTTGTCGGTTCTATAAGAAAAGGACGCAAGGATTCTTTCCTGCGTATCTTGCCTTCAAAAGCAATTAATATAGTTGCCAGAAAAATTACGGGAGTCAGCATGCGGGATTGGGGATGCATGCTACGCGCATACCGGAGGCCTGTCGTTGAACGTATGATTCAATGTCATGAGCACGCTACTTTTATTCCGGCGCTGGCGACAGTCTTCGCCAAACGTATTACGGAAATTGAAGTTAATCATGAAGAGCGTCATGGCGGAAAGTCCAGTTATCCTCTGGGGAAACTGATTAATCTTCAATTTGATCTTGTAGCGTCGTTTTCCGATTTTCCGATGAAACTGATAATGTACGGCGGAATCCTGATGTCTTTTCTGGGAATATGTTTCGGTATATTTCTGGCGATCGCCAGACTGGTTTACGGCGCCCGGTGGGCGGCGGATGGAATATTTACTTTGTTTGCCATATTATTTGTGTTTGTCGGTATGCAATTTTTCGCCCTGGGGGTTATCGGAGAATACATAGGCCGTATTTATGTGGAAGCCCGCAAACGGCCGGAATACGTAATTGAAAATATTCACACTAAATCATCATAGATCAAATTTAACATATCTCTATTGTATCTTTGCGGCATGAAGGAGAAGTTATAAGCTTGAAAACGGTTGTATTTGCCTATCATAATATGGGGCTTGCGGGTCTTGAAGCTTTGGAACGACACGGTTACGATATAGCAGCCGTGTTTACGCACGAAGATAATCCCGGTGAAAATTGCTGGTTTGATTCAGTCAAATACTGGGCATTGCAAAAAAATATTGCAGTGCATACAACTGAAGAAATCAATTCTCCTTTGTGGATTGCCAGAATAGCGGCAATTAATCCCGATATAATTTTCTCTTTTTATTACCGCAAAATGATTGGCTGCGAAATTCTTGATTTGCCCCGCATAGGCGCTTTTAACTTACATGGATCTTTTTTGCCTGCTTATCGGGGACGATGTCCGGTCAACTGGGTCATAATAAACGGTGAAAGGTGCACGGGCGTTACGCTCCATTATATGGTCGAAAAACCTGATGCCGGAGATATTGTCGGTCAAAGAGCCGTAGTGATTGACGTATCGGATACCGCGAAAACTTTATATGATAAGCTCTGTCGGGCTGCGCGTGAGCTTCTGGATGAACTGCTGCCGTTGATTAAAGAAGGATGGATTCCGCGGCATAAGCAGGATCTGAATCAGGGCAGTTATTATGGTGGAAGACGTCCGGAGTATGGGCGCATCGACTGGAAAAAATCAGCCGATGAAGTTTACAATCTGATTCGGGGAGTAACCGATCCTTATCCCGGCGCCTTCGCGTTATCGGATAATGATGAAAAAATTATTATCTGGTGGGCCGAACCGGTAATTTCGGAACAAGTCTCAGCGCCGGGGAAAATAATTATCACGGATAAAGAAGTTCTTGTACAAACGAATAAAAATGCTATAAAATTATCCGATATTGAAACTGAGGGAAAACGCTTAAGGGGCGAACAGATCGTCAGTTATTTTAAAAACGGGAAGGTAAATAAGCTAAAATGAAAATATTAATTCTTGGCGTTAATGGATTCATCGGGCATCATCTGGTCAACAGAATACTGGCAAAGAAGAAAGACTGGATAGTCTACGGAATGGATTTGGGAACGGACCGGCTCGGCAAGTCTCTTGATAACCCGCGTTTTCATTTTATGGAAGGCGACATTGCCATCAATCGGGAATGGATTGAACTGCAAATTAAAAAGTGCGATGTCGTCATGCCGCTTGTAGCCATTGCCACTCCGAAACTTTATGTGGAAGATCCCATTGCCGTGTATAATCTCGATTTTGAGATGAACGTGGATATTATCAAGAAATGCGTCAAATATCATAAGCGGGTTGTGTTTCCCTCGACATCGGAAGTATACGGCGCCTGCAACGAGCCCGAATTCAAGGAAGATGAAAGCTTTCTGGTCGTAGGTCCCATCAATAAGGAACGCTGGATATATTCCTGCTGCAAACAGCTTCTTGACCGTGTAATTTATGGATACGGAACAAGAGGTCATCTGGAATTCACACTTTTCAGGCCTTTTAACTGGATAGGTCCGAAGCTTGATTCACTCAATACGGCAAAGGAAGGAAGTTCACGCGTAGTTACGCAATTTATCGCGGAATTGTTCATGAAGAGGCCGATTAATCTTGTTGACGGCGGAAAACAGAAACGATGTTTTACCTACGTTGATGACGGAATAGACGCTCTTATGAAAATACTGGAAAATAAAAACGATATCTGTAAAAATCAGATTATCAATATAGGCAATCCGGCAAATGAATGTTCGATAAAAGAACTGGCCCAAATATTAAAGAAACTGTTTAAGCAGCATCCGGATCACAAAAACGACAAAATCTATT
>Ga0153915_10000563_pt1 | contig 34494 bp, 34 predicted proteins | sample Opewatmetagenome_2_FD_107003 | JGI IMG/M metagenome (GOLD analysis project Ga0153915, IMG submission 107003) | Freshwater wetland microbial communities from Ohio, USA - Open water 3 Core 3 Depth 3 metaG | ecosystem: Environmental > Aquatic > Freshwater > Wetlands | place: USA: Ohio, Lake Erie... | reverse complement strand
CGCTGAATATGTCGACCAAGTCATCATCTATAACAGCATAACACTCGCCCTTCGGCTGTTTTATCAGGGGATAGAGACCGATATTCATAATATCACCCTCACTGAAAAAACGCTCGCCGTTCAGGTTGACATACACGGTCTCAGGATACGTACATATTTTAAAGATTGTGAATGAATAAGGATGATGAACAGGACCGAGGAACTCCAGGTTCATCCCAGGGTAGTCAACAACGGCCCCGGCCTTCTCTGCCATATCCAGAGAATCACCCTGAGCCGTAGGACAGTTGAAATTGTGCAGGCTGTTATTATTATCAAATAGCTCCGGCCATCTCTTCTTTAGCTTATCCATATTGCCGCCAAAACCTCCTGCGGCCAGGACACACGCCTTGAAGTTGACCTGCATCTTGCCGTCTTTGCCGTCAACTGAAACCCCTGTCACATTGCCCTTGGAGTCTTTAATAAACTCCCTTGCGCGGGCCTCGGTAATTACCTGAATGCCCATCTTTTCGCATTGTTCTCGCATCCTGGTAACCAGATAGGATCCGCTGCGGCCGGGTCCAATCGATGGGTCTTTGGATTTCGTGTTTATAAAGAATCCCTTTTCGCCTATGCCTCCACCTCCTCCAGGTCCGCCGCCTCCAGGCATACCGCCCCCAGCACCACCGCCCCCCATGCCCCCGGGACCGTCGCCCTGTTGGCCGGCTGCCGGCTTAACATAAGTCGCCGGTTTGGTAAAAAAATCACTGACGTCGCAAAGCTCATCGAACCAGTCAAACATCGGACCTTCGGAATCTACATAATTGCGGATAAGCTTGTAATTTATATCCCATTTATATCTTTTCATCGTTTGTCGAAAAGAAGCATCGGTGGTGTCAGAATAGCCGGCCTCTTTATGCCACTTCGTATTTTGGCATGAAAAACCTGCAAACCATGAAGATCCTCCGGTCTTTTTTGCCGCTTCAAGAACGATGACATTCTTGACGCCAAGGTGTTTTGCCTTCACGGCAGCAGTAAGGCCCGATCCGCCCCCGCCGACCACTACCAGATCGCAGTTCATAACATTATTTGCCATTTTTATTTCTCCTTCTTAGCAGAGGCGGAAACAACATGAGCCGCTGAGATGTTGCAGACCTTCGCGCATGTGCCGCATTGTAAACATTTTTTCTGATCTATCTCGTATTTGTCGTCACCCCAAGAGATGGCACTTGCGGGACATTCATAAAAACAATAATGGCAACCGACACATGTAGCCTCAATAGTATAGGTCACCTTTGCCTCAGCTCCTTTCGCATCCGGAACCAATCCGGCCATATTCATAATAAATGGCGCTGCAATTGCCGCAGAACTCGCAATCATGAACTTTCGTCTGCTAAAATTCAGACTTGCTTCACTCATAATATCCTCCTAAGTTTAATGTTATTAATTAATAGAATCCATGAACCAACGTCATAAAACATGATACCAGCGTGCTATAGTCCCCCAATAAATTCTCGATCATATCCGAGTAATAACCGAATATAATGATATATAAAAAAACCTATTTATAGGCAATAAAATACTGAATCCATAGCTCGACACCTCATTCAAGCAAGCCAATCCCTTTGTCCCGGTATCAACCAATGCTTTCCAGATACTTTCCGGCGTTTGTGCCCGCCGGGAAACCGCTGGAGAAAGCCCAAGACAGGTCGTTAATCACCTGACGCTTCACGCCGCCCGGATTGATACCGCGGCTGGAGGCAAAGTCACCGGTAACATAAAGGCCTTCAACAAGACCGCCATCGGGCTTGTACGCCTGCATTTCGGGGTTGATCTGAACGCCGCCGAAAGCGCCGTCGGTCATCAGCTTACCGAACATGGCGTAGTAGGGAGGCTTGTTAATGGGAACCAGGGCATCCTTGCTCTTGAAGAAGTCCCAGCCACGGTCCTTTTCACAGTCTTTGTTGTACTTTCCGACAGGTTCAAGGAAGTTCTTTTTGTTAACGCCTATCTTGTCGGCCAGTTCTTCTGTCGTACTTCTTTTCAGCTCCCCTGGCATCCGGAACCGTACCTGCCATGTTCATAAGAATTGGCGCTGCAATTGCCGCTGAACTCACCGCCATGAACTTTCGCCTACTTAATTTAAGATCTGTTTCACTCATAATAACTCCTCCCTTTTATGAATTTTGTCAGTAGCTGAATGTCTCGCTGAATGTGTAATATGGCTCAGGAAACTTGGGATACATCTCGGGAACAGTTGTCGGACTCCAGACCTTAGGAACGGGATTGGGGTTAACCCTGGTAAAGGTCCGGCTGTCGGCTTGGGCATTTTGAGCGCCCGCTTTGGCCTGCGCTCCCGCCTGATCAAGTGCCGAATCTCTAAATTGTGTCTGGTCCGGCTGGGCGTTTGACCCCCACGGCGGACTGGTGTCGCCTATATTCTGAAAATGCCAGATCTTCCATTTCCCGTCCTCTTTCGCAAAGTCTACTGCATACCTTTCAAACATCCACTGGCCGGTTTCGGTTACCTTGCCATCCGCAATATTAGGTTTTTTTATAAAACCCGGGGTGTACCACACGCCCTTCGCCGTCTTTCCATCACCGGCTATCTCGATAATAGGCGTCGTTTGCATATGGAGAGAAAATTCATGACCGGCGCCGAGATTTTCAGGCACATCCTTGACATTCGAGACCTTGCTTATCGCGGTAAGGGCCTTCTTCTTGGTCTCAACATTTTTTGTACAGTAATTTTGTTTAATAAGGGCAATACCCTCCTCGACAGAGGCGCCTGACCATGTGGCGGTCTTGCCGTAGGGGCCGTTTTCCGAGACCCAGACATCCTCCATCTCTTCACAGTGGTTGCCGTTAATATGATAATACATGTGTTTACTCATACTGTTCTGGACCTGCAACATCGCCAGGGCGCGCTCCGCATCCGAGATCGTCGGCCTTGCAGACGAATCCGATGTCTTGTTTTCAGCCGATTGTTTAGAACACCCCCAGAACATTCCCAACGCTATAGCAAGGCCAAAAAATAAGATTGTTAGATATCTGACTTTAGGTTTCATGATTTGCCTCCTGTAAAAGATTGTTAAGTGTTAATATTTCATAATCCTCTCAGTATTCATATGAAAAATTCTCAATACCTGAAGGTGACCACTATTTGTCATAGAACAACATTAGCATATCTCTCAATTCATGATTTAAACCCTTCCACCAGGGAGGACATGCCTTTTGTCCGAATCAAACGGATAGGTGTAAATCCGGCAGCGGATAGACCTTCTTTTATCTCGTCAAACGTGTAAGTGCCGCCCTGGGGCGTACCTGCAAGCATATTAACGGCGAACAGGGCGCCTTCCAGGGGCTGTGTCCGGTCCGGTGACATGACGTGATCACGCACTATGATTCGACCGCCGGAATCAAGGGCGCAGAATATTTTTCGATATAGAATCTCATTCTGGACAAGACTGTTCTGGTGAATGATAGCGGATAAAAGGGCCAGATCATTTCCCGAAGGCAGCTCATCTCTATAGAAATCTCCCGCCATCAACGTCACCCGGTCGGCCATTCCGGCTGTCTGAATGCGCTCCCTGGCCATTTCAATCACTTCCGGCAAGTCAAACAACGTCGCCTTCATGTCCGGGACAGCGTTTAAAAAAGCCAATATATAGGAGCCTGAACCGCCGCCTACATCGATCAGCCTGCGGGCGCGCCCCGGTTTGACGGCGCTCACAACCTCCGGCGCAGTTTTTAAAGCATTCATATGCATAGCGCCGATAAACGCCTTTATATGATCCATGGCCAAAGCGCCCTGTTCCTTCATTTGCGCCGGGGGTTTCCCCAGAACAACATCTGTGAGTCTCGACCAGGTCTGCCATAACGTGTTCATATGAAGGGCAACGGCTAGAACTGAATCGGGCGAATTGCTTGTAAGCAGATGCGCTGCCGACATCTCGGTCTGGTATTTATTATCATTTTTAATAAGAAACCCCAGGGCGCTTAATGCATCAAGCAGGATGGTCATTCCCCGTTGATCAGCCTTTTTTTCCGCCACGATCTCGTCAATCGAAAGCGGCTTAGGGGCAAGCAGAGTAAACAAATCCAGTTCCGCACCGGTAAGAAACACACGGCTTGCCATGAAATTATGGCCCAGGTTCAATATAGATTCCATCGTATGCTGTTGTTTGCTCATTGTAACCTCCTGATAGGGGTTAAAGCTACTGCTGAATTTTCCGTTTTCAAGCCGTTTTAGAGGGCCTGTCAGCTATGGCCTCCAGCACCTGTTCAATAAACAACTCGGCCCTCAGCAAATCCCTCTCGTTCGGCCTGGTTGTCAGATCGTTATAGTATACGGACGGATTGTTGGTATTTTCAAATTTTCCGGGACAGCAGAACTTGCCCACAATCTCTACCTCTAAATGCGCCAGCTCAAGGTTAATCCAATCAAGTGCCGGCTGGGCTTCTGCCGGTCCTAACTCGTGTCCCCCATAAGTCATAAAGGAAAGGGCCTTCCTGGCATTGGGACCCAGGACTATTTTACTGTGACTCCTGCCTTTACGGCTTGACATGGCAGCCTGCATTTTCTTTTGCTCCTCGTCTGTCAGCTGCATGCCTTCAGCTGATTTAAGCATTATCCTTGGATCCATGCCGTATATCGGCACCCTGAGTACGTGAAGGAGTTCAGCATAGGGTGCATGCATCCTTGCCCCGGACCCGGCGCAGATAAGATCATAGTCCTTGTAGTTAAAAGGTACTGCCATGGGATCGCTGTTTTGTTCAATCTTGACCATATCGCATTGCCAGCCGTTCTTTTCAAGTGTGCTCTTGAAACGTTCCGCCACCTTGGTCGTGTTGTTGGTACGCGACGCATATATAACCAGGCTTCTTTTTGATTTATTTCCCTTTTCTCCTTCAGGACCTGAAGCCGCTGAAGCATCGCTTACGTCTGCAAGCATGCCCGCACCCAGAATACTCCCGCCAACGACCGCGCTCTTAATGAAATCTCTTCTCTTCATGCCACGCCTCCTTTACTAATTTTATAATTTTTAAGATGAAATGTAATCTTGTTTGGTTTGATTAATTTGACTAGAACTAACTTTATTAAATACGGATTATAGAAATACACACATTTTACGTCAAGGATTAATTAGTCCTCTCCATATGACCCCTTTAGAAACATTTATTTATTAGTCGATTGGTTGACTCCTCCTTGACAAAATAGGTCAAATCAACAATATTTATTTATTACGTATAAAGCAAAACCTTTCCCAGTGAATACAAGGGATATAGTAAGGAGATAAAAATGATTATTCGACCGCGCAGATTAAGACGAACGCCTGCCATAAGGGACATGGTCAGGGAGACCAGCGTTTCCGTCAAGGACCTGATCTTCCCCCTTTTTGTGAAACACGGTAAAGGAATAAAGGAACCGATCCCTTCCATGCCCGGTCAGTTCCGGTTTTCAACGGACACAATCGTCCAGGAGGCTGAGGAAATCCGGGCTTTAGGCATTTCATCCATTCTCCTCTTCGGGCTCCCAGAGCAAAAGGACCCCGTGGGCGCCTGTGCATATAAAGAGGATGAGGCCGTCCAGACGGCTGTTTCAGCTATCAAGGAAAAAATACCAGGCATGGTTGTGATAACGGACGTATGCCTGTGTGAATACACGGACCATGGCCATTGCGGGATTATCAGGGACGGCAAGGTTGACAATGACGCCACCCTTGAGATCCTTGCGAAACAGGCCATCAGCCACTCCAGGGCAGGAGCTGATTTTGTTGCCCCTTCAGATATGATGGACGGCAGGGTCGAGGTGATAAGGGATGAACTGGATTTAAACGGATTTCAGGATACCGGCATCATCTCCTATGCCGTCAAATACGCCTCAGCATTCTACGGTCCCTTCAGGGAGGCGGCTGATTCTGCGCCTCAGTTCGGGGACAGGGCCGGATACCAGATGGACCCTGCAAACGCCAATGAAGCCATTAAGGAGGCCCTGCTTGACATGGAGGAAGGCGCTGACATGATAATGGTGAAACCTGCCCTTCCCTATCTTGATATCATCAGGAGGGTCAGGGAGGAATGTCTCCTGCCCCTGGTTGCCTATAATGTCAGCGGTGAATACGCCATGATAAAGGCCGCTGAACAGAAGGGGTGGATAGACGGCAAAAGGGCGATGATGGAGGCACTGACATGCATTAAAAGGGCGGGCGCTGATCTTATTATCACATATTTCGCCAAGGAGGCGGCCCGTGTCCTGAGAGATAATGTCCCTGATTTCGAATTTCAAAGCTCCTGACACGGCCTCACCAAGACCAAACATCCTTACATTATGATGGGGAGTTTTGTCCCTTAAAATATTTTAACGATATCCCGGAACACATATGAAAAACGCTCATTCCCAGAACAATCCCCCCCGGCTTGTCGCCTGGGAAGTAACCAGAAGCTGCAACCTCAGTTGCGTTCACTGCCGCGCCTCATCTGAAAAGGGACCATACCCTGGAGAACTCGGAACAGACAAGGCATTGGAGATCCTTGGTCAGATCGCCCTGACAGGCAAGCCCATAGTAATTCTATCAGGTGGAGAACCCCTGATGAGGAAGGACATCTTTGACCTGGCACTGCATGGCACTGGACTTGGCCTGCGCATGGTAATGGCAACGAACGGGACCCTTGTCACGCCTCAAACAGCAAGGCAGATTAAAGACTCAGGAATCCGGAGGATAAGCATATCCCTTGACGGTGCGGATGCCGGAAGCCATGACCGGTTCAGACAGGTTGCCGGCGCCTTTGAATCGGCACTCAAAGGCATTGCAATACTTAAGGAGGCCGGCATTGAATTCCAGATCAACACAACCGTGACCAGACACAACAGGGACGATGTTCATAAGATCCTTGATCTGGCCGTGGGACTCGGGGCTGCTGCCCATCATATCTTTCTGCTTGTGCCTACAGGCAGGGCCAGGGACATGCTGAATCAGGAGATCGACGCAGGGGAATATGAGAGCCTCCTGCACTGGTTCTATGACATGAGGGATAAGACGCCCCTGCATCTAAAGGCGACCTGCGCCCCCCATTATTACAGGATACTGAGACAGAAGGCCCATGAAAAGGGAGAGGCGGTGGATCTTGAACATTACGGTCTGGATGCCATGACCCGCGGATGTCTTGGCGGGACATCCTTCTGCTTTATCTCGCATGAAGGCATTGTCCAGCCATGCGGATATCTTGAACTCAATTGCGGAGACCTGAAAAAAGACACCTTCGAGAATGTGTGGCGAGACTCGGAAATATTCGGAAGACTGAGGGATTTTTCCGGTTACAAGGGCAAATGCGGCATCTGTGGATACAGGAGATTCTGCGGGGGATGCCGCGCCAGGGCCTTTGAGGCTACAGGCGATTACATGGAGGAAGAGCCCCTCTGCATTTACAGGCCCCATTTGGAATAAAAAAACCCGGCCAGTATTGGCCGGGTTTTTTAAGAATGCCAGGCAACCCTATTGGCAGCGCTGACTTGTGTGCAGCGCCTTGCCTCAAACAAAATCAAATTACTTTGCGTTGTCACCCTTGATCGGGGCGAATAAAGCAACAATACATCCAACAATGTTAGTAGCGCCCAGAATAATAATCGGGATAGTGTAGGAGTTGGTAATTGCCAAAACAGTGGCGCCAACGGTCGGGCCAACAAATCCGCCGACAATGCCTACACCCTGAGCTATGCCTCCCAGACGCCCGGTCACATGCTGAGGATATTTTTGCGAAACATAGCCCAGTGACAGGGGATTGACAAAGCCATAGAAGAAAGTGGTCATAGCCAGGCATCCCATGAACATGCCGTTATTTCCATATACACTCGGTAACAACATGGTCCACGACATCAGGCCGCCTAACAAAAAGGTGATGACAAGATGAGGTTTAATATTGCCCTTAAAGAACTTCATACTAACCCAGCCGGTAATTATCGCAGCTAACATAAAAGAATAAGTGGAGAATGACATTAAACTAGCGCTTTTACCCAGGCCCAGTGGCGGAGCCAGAGTGATGTAGTTGGGGGTGATATCGTTGTAAGCCTGGAAAATCCATGACATAAGGAATACAAACCCGATCAGGAAATAGGTTACCGGCAACTTAAAGGCAGCGCCCAGATCGCTCTTGCTGGCGACCGGCAGCTTGGTTTCTTCGACAACAGGCGGCTTAGGACCAAGGGCAACAACGATATTCATAATAACGGCCAGAATGCCAATTGGCCAGATATTGCTCATAGCGCTTACCCAACTGCCGGTAGACGCAGCAATATGCGGGACCAGGATTAATCCGACCGAGATGCCGGTCATAACAGAGAACCCGGTGAAACCGTTAACCATCGGCCGTTCCTTATAGGGGAAATACGTGGCGGCAATTGATGCCCCGGCGCTCATAACCGGGCCTGTTCCAAAACCCTCCAACATGCGGACAACAACCATTCCCCAGACAGTCTGGCCGATAACAGGGACCAGTAATTCACCGGCACATATAAATATAATGCCGACGATATAGACCCTGAAAAAGCCAAACCTGTCCAGAAGAAAACCGCCCCCGATACAGGCAATCGCAACAAACAGATTGAAAGAACTCATGGTTAATAAAACCACCCCGCCGGCATTCATGCCCGGAAAGCTACCTGCTTTAAGAATATCACCAATTATAGGTGCTGGTGAAATCAGCGACAGAGAAGAAGTCGCAACCGAGATGACCATGGTCACCAAGATGAACCAACGAAAAGATGAATATTTAATTTCTTCAGTCATGTTTTTCTCCTTAAAAATTATTGATCTGACAACATTACAACCCGACTTTTCTTTCAAACATAAAATACAATTCATATTGCAGGATTATTATTGAACTAAACATGCTGTATCGCATGTGCATTGCAACACGACCCATATTGTCACATGATACACCGCTTGTTTATCCGCTATGGGGCTGGACTATATGGAGATTAGGAATGTGTGTCAAGGGGAAAATGACATGTGATGGATTGCGAATTGGTCTCGTGGCTTGTTATCTATCATGACGAAAATTAACCGGTCACGATAGCCGGTAACTATATGTATTTTAAATCAAAGGGTTATAGATCGCTATAAAATGCAAGATAAATTATGGCTATCCGGAATAAAAAAACCACCTAAAAAAATATCCCGGCAAGATATAGATTTCGATAAAGCAAGCTGTAAAACATTAAGCATCACAATCAATGTTAAGCCCAACTTACAGCCATTGATTGCCTGTCAAAAAGTCTGAAAAATGACAATTTCTGCCTACCTTTTTTAATGTCATCTTCCTCTCCTGTTTTTTCATTTCCTTCAAGTATCTGATTTATAATGTCATCCTGTCTTTAGTAAAACACATCCTAATCCGGCATGGATGTTGCATTAAATAATATCAAAGGTTATGAGTCATCCGGCTTCAATATTATCATTAAAACCACGTGACGGCGAATGCCTCCAAAGGTTACACTTATTCAGGAAGTATCAGATGACAATTAACAAGGCTTCTCGGGTGTGCGTGCATCTTTTCAGCCGGCTATCTTCAAATAATAAAACAAAGATTTGACCGGTGTTAATAACGGCATCAATGGAAGCCATCCTTTAAAACAGCATGTTGATTTGTTAATTATCAGCCTAATTTGATTATCCGTCAATTAATCAACTTATCAAAACAACATCAATAAAAGAGGCAGGGCCGCAAGGCCCTGCCTTTTTTATTTTTTATCATAATTAATCATTCCTGAAATTATACCCGGACAGAAAAATTTTGCTTGACTGTTTGATATCGCGATGATATCATTCCGATATCAAATAACAAGGAGGCTTTAAAAATGGAAATAATGACTGAGACTAAAGTTAAACGGATTAGCGGATATGCCGCACTTATTATGGACCTGGCCCTTGGGGCTGCAAATCTCGGACTTTTATATTTAATAGTTTTCAAATTTATGTATTTGCTTTTTTGGCTGGAAATTCCCTTGTTGATTCTCACATTGATCTATCAGTTCGGATTTCTTATTGTTCAACCGAATGAGGCCCGCGCACTGGTGCTTTTCGGAAAGTACATCGGATCGGAACGTCATGACGGCTTCTGGTGGGCCAATCCTTTTGCAATCAAGCAGCATGTATCTCTTCGCATCCGGAATTTCAACAGCGATAAGATAAAGGTCAACGATTCATACGGCAACCCGGTTGAAATTGCCGCAGTAGTAGTCTGGCGGGTTATAGATTCGGCTAAGGCCCTCTTTGATGTCAATAATTTTGAAAAATTCGTTGCAATCCAGAGCGAGACTGCAATACGCGGGATAGCCTCTGAATACCCCTATGATTCTCAGGATAATGAACCTGTATCCCTCAGGGCCAACCCGGCTCAAATCGCCGATCGTCTGAAACAGGAACTTAAAACCAGATTAATTGTAGCCGGCGTTGAAGTCATTGAATCCAGGATCAGCCATCTGGCCTATGCCCAGGAAATTGCGCAGGCCATGCTCAGAAGACAACAGGCCCAGGCGATCATAGCCGCACGGCGCAAGATAGTTGAGGGGGCTGTAGGCATGGTTCAGGATGCCCTTAAAATGCTCAGCGAAAAGCATATCGTGGAACTTGATGAAGACAAAAAGGCCACAATGGTCAACAATCTGATGGTGGCCCTTGTATCCGAATCTGCAATACAACCTATTATTAATACAGGCACGCTATATCAATGAGTGAAAAAAAGAAATTTCTGTTAAGACTTGATGAGTCCCTCTATGCAGTGCTTGAGAAGTGGGCAGCAGATGACCTGCGCAGCATAAATGCCCAGATTGAATTTATTTTGACAAATGCGCTTAAAAAAGCAGGGAGGGAGAAGGATTTATTAAGATTTAAAAAAAGCAACAAGGATAATTAGCGGAATTCCCATAGCCATAGAGGAAGCATGGTCGGTCAATATTCTTAATTATTCAGAAAAGGAGTTGATATGAATTTAAGCTTGGGTCGTTTTGTTCAAGGCGTCTTAGGCGCGTTTTTGGGCGCATGTGTATACCTGGGGTGCCACATGAACTTCGCTCCAGATGATATCTTTTTTAGGCATATAAACATTATGAAAATAATAATCATTTCTGCCATCTTCTTTTCTGCCTTTTTTTTTATGGGGGGATTACATCTTAAACTCGATGTCGCCATATTATAGGGATAGTTCCTCTAATAAAGAGACAAATGATGAAAAAAAAGATGAAGGAGATCATTAATCCTGGTTTAGTGCGTTCTGAGCGGTGTTACAGCCGGCTCTAAAGCCATGCAGATTGCCGGATTTCATCTTCAATTTTGCAGGGGGCCATTACCATGGAATTAATAGACGCAGAATGGATTGGGGGTTTTGCGGTACTGTATTGTGGTTTTCGTATTTTCTGGCACTTTCATCAGAATGGAAACGGAAGGGGCGCTCTTCGAAAGGCAGCTCGTCTTGGTGATTACGACAGCGCACAATCCCTTCTGAACCAGGGAGTGAATCCCGACTGTGACAACCTCGGCGAACCACCCTTATACGTTGCATCAAAGTTTGGGAATCTTGATATTGCCGGGCTATTATTAGAAAAGGGAGCTAGTGTAAACGGAAGGCGGACAAGTCGTAATACACCCTTGAATCCTTTATATATCGCAGTGAATAATAACAAGATTGAACTGGTCAGACTGCTTTTGGAAAATGGGTGCGATGTAAACTTTCAGGGTGGTGATATAAGTTGCCCTTTTGCGATCGACTTAGCTTGTTATAAAAATTATTTTGAAATCGTAGAACTGCTTATGTCGAAAACACCTGCTAGAATGTGCAACGATACCAGACAGAGGATTTATGAATACTATCAATCAAAGGAACCCAAATCTTAAATAAAATTTTGGATTAGATAAAGATATTCGGAAAAATCAATTTAAAAAAGGAGAACAGACATGAGCGAAATCACAACTCCCGGTTTTCGTTGGTTAGTCCTTGTCACGATGTTTGTTGTAACGGCAACAACCTCAATCTTCTTAATTGCGCCTGCGCCCTTGATAGGAGAGATGATCAGAACCACGCCCGGGCTTTCAGCGGGACAGGTTGTGTTAATGACCATGACCAGCTTCAACATCTTTGCAGCAGTGTCGGCTATTTTAGGAGGCATTCTTATTGATAGATTCGGATTCGTGAAATTTTATATAGGCGGGCTGATAATAATCGGCGTAGGAGCGCTTCTTACACCCTTTATCGGTTCATCGTCCTGGGGAATAATTTTTATCAGAAGCCTGCAAGGGATAGGCACAGGACCGATTATGGTTTCCATTCTTCCGATTGCCGCAAGATATTTCCCTGTAAAACTTCGAAGTCTCATTATAGTGATACAGGGTGTGGCAGTATCATTAGGCATAGCGCTCGGCCTTATTTTCATACCAAGAATTTTTCAAGCCACACAAAACGTGCAGACCCCAATGGCATGGTTGTCCCCGATCTGCATCCTTGGCCTGATATTTTCCTTTATTGTCGCCTTAAGGCTAAAACAATCGGAAGATGAAAAACCCAGGACAAAAGCTCTTTTCAAAGAAGATATAATGACTGCCCTCTCAAATCCAGTTACATGGGTTGCGTTTGCCTGCTTAGCAGTGCACGCCTGGTTCTATCAGGCCTTCAGTGATTTAATCCCTATCTATTTAAACACTCCTTCCCCTGCCGGATTAGGTTATGATCAAGGTATTGCAGGGACATTAATGTCAGCCGCTTCCTGGATTATGATTTTCGGTGCGTTTATAGGCGTACTCATTACAGAAAAGTTCTTAAGAGGAAACGCCAGGCCGGTTGTATTGGCAGGGTTTGTATTAGGAGCAATCTTTATTTGTTTAATTAATGTCCCTGCCTTGGCATCAAATCATATGATCCTGGGCATCTGTGTCTGTGCAATTTCTTTTTTCACATCCTTTATATCACCACTGGCATTGGGGTATATCGCAAAATACTATCCTAAACACATCACCGGCACCATTGGCGGTCTGACGGGAATAAGCAGTTTCGCGGGTATGGCCGGTCCTACAGTCAGCGCTATAGCCATGCAGATTTCCGGATATCGAATGGCATTTAGTATAATGGTTGGTGTCGCTGTAATAGGGGCGCTCATTGCCCTTTTCCTGAAGCCCGTGAAGGAGGATTAAAAATAAAAAAAAGAATGGTGAAAAAGCTTTGGGCCGGGACAGGGGAATTGAAAAGGCCCCGCGGTTTTCCAGGGGGCCTTGTGATAAATCTTTATTTGACCAGTTCAGCGGATACCAGGTCCATATCCTTCAGGTTGTTTTTCATGATATTTGCCAGGTTCAGGCCGTTCAGTCTTCCGGCCAGTGCGTCCAGCTCCGTATCGCAGCCCATGCAGATCCTTAGTCCGTTGATATAGATCTTTTCCGCTACTTCTTTCACAAAGAGTCTGGCAGCGGCCTTCATGAATTCAGGCGTCTTTTCTTTGCCGGCATAGGCTGCGGCCTTATGGCAGAGTGAGTCTCCCACCTCGGCCCATGTCATCATGTCGGCCATAAGGAATGTGACATACTGGGATTTTGTAAGCTTGCTGCCCCTGGATTCAAGGATGATATCGTTCAATAAACGGATCATGACAGCAAGGTCTTTAGCGCCGGTATCGCCGATCAGTTTTTCCAATTCGTCAGCCATGTTTTTATAATATTCACCCTTTGTACGCACCGTCTTCTGGAGCCTGAACATGGCGATGAGCCTCTGCTGTATCTCGCTCGTGCCCTCGTATATACAGGTGATCTTGATGTCCCTCTTGATCTTCTCCACCTCGTATTCCCTGATGTAGCCGTAACCTCCAAGGCCCTGTATGGCGTCATTGGCCATGGCATCCCCTGCCTCTGTGGCGAAATACTTGGCTATGGAGCCTTCAACCTGCAGGTCCTTTTCATCGGAATCAAGCCTTCTGGCAACCATCTCGATATAGGCCCTGGCAGCCTCAAGCCGCACCGCGTTTGGAACTAAAAGCTTGTGTGTGTAGCCTTCCTTCTCGGCAAGGGTTGTCCCGAACTGAACCCTCTCCTTTGCATAGGCAATGGTCTTTTCAAGCGCGGCCATGCCGCCGCCAAGACCGAAGGCGGCCACCATGAGTCTGGTATACCCAAAGACCTCATTGGATAGTTTCAATCCCTGTCCCTCGATCCCGCCGATAAGATTTTCCCTGGGGATAAAGAGGTCTTCCAGGGTCAGCGGGCATGTGTCCGAGGCCCTGATCCCGTGCTTGTCTTCATGCTTGCCGGGGATAAGTCCCTTATCCCCGGCCTCTGCTATGAAAAAGGTAGGGCCATCAGGCGCGTCCGCAAGTATGGTATAAATCCGGGCGACGCCGCCGTTTGTAATAAATTGTTTCTGGCCGTTTATCTTATAACCAATTATCTCTCCCTTATCATCCAACACCCTTTCCGCCCTGGTCTTCAGGGACTGTACATTGGACCCCGCCTCCGGTTCTGTAACGCCATAGGCTACAATAAGGCCTTCTTCGGCGATCCTGGTAATATATTTTTCCTTTTGCTCGGGCGTGGCGCCTACCCTGATTGGGTCCATGCCAAGGCATATGGCAAGGAATGACGTGGCAATGCCAAGATCCATCTTTGCCATCCTCTCCGATACAATCGCGATGTCGCTGGAACCCGCGCCGAGTCCGCCGTACTCGGCAGGGATGAAGATTAAATGAAGCGCTACCTCCGGCCCCATCATAAATTTGATGAGATCCATTGGAAAATCGCCTTCATGGTCCATGGCCAGCTTTGCATCAATAGTAATCTTTTCCTTCTCCAGTTTGGATATGGTGTCAAGGACCATGGAAAGGACTTCCGGGTCCAATTTTATAGATTCTGTCATTTAATTCCTCCTTATTCCTGTAAAACAGGATCTTTTGATTTATATAAAACATATAAATCTCTTTCAAACCCTTTTCTAAAAAAAGAGCCATTATATAAACCAGGATCGAAAGTATGTCTATTCTTTTATCTGCTTCTGTCTGAGTTGGATGTAAAAGTCTCTGAAGGCAACATAGGGGTCCAATGCCGAATTTTTCAGGGTTTCATAGTCTCCAAGGGTAAGAGAATAATTGTTAATGGTTTTAAAGCCCTTTAGGGCTACACTATATTTGAATTCCGTATGCATACTGTATGTGGGTTCAAGAAAGTAGTCGCCTGTTAGCCCCACCGTTTCAAGGGCGCTGGACGGGCCGAGGAAAGGCCAGTAGATATAAAATCCCTGACCAAGGCCATAGAATCCTAATGTCTGGCCGAAATCCTCATCAGATTCCTTTGTCCCGAACTCCCTGTCCGCCATATTGATAAACCCTGCAAGTCCAAGGGTGGAATTGATAAAGAACCGCTCGAACTCATTCCCGGCTCCAGTGAATTTTGCCTGGAGCAGACAGTTTACAAAACGGATCGGGAAGCTTATATTGGAAAAAAAGTTTTTAACTCCCATACGCACAGGCTCTGGTGCAATTGTCTTATATCCCTTGGCAACAGGCTTTAAAACCCAGAAATAGAGTTTGTCATTAAAGACAAAAAAGGCCCTGTTTACAGGCTCCAGGGGGTCTGAGATGCTTGCATGAGTTTCATCCTCTTCGGGGTAATCCGATATCACATCGGATTCAGAATCACCTGATAAGTCACCTGTTTTATCAGTCGTCTCAGGGGACGGGGTCTGTGCTTCAATAGTCTGAGAATCAGTTTTGGGCGCCTGTGCCGGCGCTCTATCAGCCGCTTCAGAGGATGACGGCTGCCCTTTAATAGTCAGCGGATCAGATTGGGAAACCTGTACCGGCGCTTCATCGGTTGATTCGGCAAACAAAAGGCCCGGACATAGGGGGGAAAAAAATATGAAAAAAGTTATCAAGAGGCAAAGCTTCCTCATTATTATTTACCTCTAGGCACCTTTATCTATCTTTTCCTTTAATCGCTTCAAAAGCTCATCAAATGAAGACTTCAGCAATATGTCGTTGAATTGACTCCTGTAGTTGTTTACAAGACTTACCCCTTCTATGTAGACATCATAGGCCCACCAGGCCCCGTCTTTTTTCATCATACGATAGTCTACCGGGGTTTTAGTGCCGCTTGATGAAACCAGCTGGGATTTTACAACTCCATATTCTCCATCTATTTTTTCCTCAAGGAACTCGACCTTGCCGCCGGAATACTGGCCGGATTTCTCCATGTAGGTCCTCTTGATCAGTTGCTTGAACAGGGATATGAACTCCTTTTTTTCGCTGTCAGTTGTCTTGCTCCAGTTCTTTGAAAGCGCCCTTTTGGAGAATTCCTCCCAGGTGAACGCCACATCCGTTGCGTCCATTATCATCTGTTCTTTCTTTTCCTTCATCTCAGGGCTCTGAAGCGCTTTGTCGGATATGATGGAAAATATTTTATCGGAGACCGTTTTGATACGGTCAGTGGCTTCTCCTGCCGATGCAACCGGAGGGATCATAAAAAATAACGATACAAAAAGTGCCAATTGCTTAACATATTTCACAGACATAAAAACCTCTTAGGCTTTATAGAATTGATAAGTTTTAATACATGAAACTTACATGGCAGAACTTTTACACCTTGCCGAAGACATACTTTGAGATTAGCTCCTCAAAATCAACCGGTGGAGTAGTCTCCCGGACCTGGCCTCCGGGGTTGATCAACTTTTCAGAGCCGCCGGGTGTCAGGGAAAGAAATTTTTCGCCGATCAGGCCCCTTGTCTTTATAGCCGCTATGGTATCTTCCTGCAATTTGACATCCTTTCTGACCGACATCACTACCTTGGCCTCATAATCTTCAAGGACAATAGAGGATACCTTGCCCACCTCCATCCCGGCGATATCTACGGATGATCCGGATTTTAATCCTCCTACATCGGAAAAAATCGCATAGACCTCATACTTGTCGCCGCTTAAGATATCCATCTTAGCCAGCCTGACTGAAATGTATCCAAGACAGATAATCCCCGCAAGGACAAATATGCCCACCGCTAATTCAAGATCAAACTTCTTCATATTGACCTCCAGGATATAACCCTTTGATTATATCGATTTATCTTCCAACTTTCCAACCTCTCACCTTCTGATCTTCTCATCTTCATCCCTTCTATCTTTAAAGACCCTGCTCCTGCGGGCGCGATAAATCGCGCCACTACATTGACCATCCGTCCCTTGCGCCCTGAGCCTTGAGCCCTGCGCCTAATTTATCTGTATGATATCGGCCCCTCAGTTTCTCCGCTGATAAATTGCTTTACAACAGGATCTTCTGAAGTAAGTATCTCATCAGGCGTACCCACAGCCCTGATAACCCCTTCATGGAGCATCGCCGCCCTGTGGGCTATCTTAAACACCCTCTGCAGTTCATGGGTTACGATTATCCCGGTAAACTTCCTGCGTCGATGGAGTTCATCTATCAGTTGCAATATTGCATGGCCGATAATAGGATCCAGGCCGGTAGTAGGCTCGTCAAAAAGGATAATCTCCGGCTGCCACACAAGGACGCGCGCCAAGGCCGCCCTTTTCTGCATGCCTCCGCTTATCTGAGTAGGGTATTTATCTTCCGCCCCTGAGAGCCCTACATTATCAAGCTCCTTGAGGACCCTTTCTCTTATCTCATCCCTTTTTAATCCGAGCTTCTCCTTTAAGGGGAAGGCAACATTCTCAAATATCGTCATGGATTCAAAAAGGGCGCCGCCCTGAAAAAGAAAGCTAAGGCGACTTCTTACCTTTGCGAGTTCCCTGCTGTTAAGCGGGCCTATATCGGTGCCGTCAATCAGGACGCGTCCACTATCAGGTCTGAAGAGTCTGGCAATGTGTTTTAAAAGTACGCTCTTGCCGTATCCGCTCATTCCGATCAGTACAAGGATCTCCCCTTTATCAACGCTCAGGTTAACGCCCTTGAGCACCTCTTTCCCGCTCAATGATTTATGAAGGCCTTCAATCTCTATCATAATGCACCGTGAAAGAGTAAAGTTGTCATAAAACAATCCCATACCACAATCATGGCGGCTGAAAGGACTACGGACTCGGTTGTAGCCCTGCTCACACCCTCCGCCCCGAATCCTGATGAGCCGGTGTAATAGCCCTTATAACAGGAGACCCAGGCTATGATCACGCCGAAACTAAGCGACTTGTAGATTCCCTCCATGATATCAACCATTTCAAGACGGTTTGATATCTCGCCCAGGTATGTACTGGCATCTACTCCCAGCATCTTTACCGCCATCAGATAACCTCCGCCGATCCCTACAAGATCAAAGATGGAGGTTAAAAGAGGCACGGATATTACAGCGGCAACCAGGGTAGGGACAACAAGATAACGCAGGGGATTCAGCCCCATCATCTCAATGGCGTCTATCTGGTTGGTGATGCGCATGATGCCGATCTCTGCTGTTATGGCTGATCCTGCCCTTGCTGTTACCATGATGGCTGCAAGTACAGGCCCAAGTTCTTTGATTATTGAAAGGGCAACCAGTGGACCGAGAAAGGCCACCGACCCCAGCTTGTTCAGGTTGTAATATCCTTGCATAGCAAGGACCATGCCTGTGAAGAAGCCAATGAATGCTACCAGAAAACAAGACTGTGTACCTATAAAACGGATTTGTTTTATGAAGTTAAGGACCTTGAAGGGTGGGGTCAGGACACACAGGACCATCTTTACAAAAAAGACCGCCATAAGCCCCATACCGGAGACGTATTTTAATGTCACTGCCCCTATTTTCCTGATAAATTCCATCAATCTTTATTCCTTAACTATTATATGCCGATTACAAATTCTTCGACCGCATTTATTAACATCAAAAAATGCATAATACAACATATAAAAAACGTGCATATCTCTTTTAGGTTACACATGTCTCCAAAAAAGAAAGGCTCATACTTGTGGTATCGAATTCGGCATGAATGCCTATGGGGATTGTTTTATTTTCCTCACCGTGTCCCACCGGCAATCCTGTTACTACAGGGATATCCATCTCTGATGCAAAATCTCTCAATAATTTATCGATATCTATCATGTTCCCGCAATCCGTGAATCTGCCCGCGATCAGGCCTGAAAGATTATCAAAAACACCGCCGAGCCTCAAGTGGTTCAGCATACGATCTATCCTGTAAAGAGTCTCACCTTTGTCTTCAATAAATAGTATGGCGCCATTCATCACAGGCAAGAAAGGCGTCCCTACAAGACATGAAATAAGGCTCAGGTTGCCTCCAATGATCATGCCTCTGGCGTTCCCCCTGTGGAGTGCATTCCCTTTGGAAAGATCAATCGACATGGGGGCGCTTGATGACGCAATATCAAGAAGGTCATCCAGGTTATTTCGGGGATCGCGGGCCAGGTTTCTCAGGACCGGGCCGTGAAGGGTCACCAGATCCGTCTTTCTCAATATGGCAAACAGGAGGGCAGTGATATCGCTGTAACCGGCGATTATTTTAGGATTGTCGCTGATTACGCTGTAGTCAATTTTATCCAGGAGCCTGATTGTCCCATAACCGCCCCTCGCGCACAATATGGCCTTTATGCTGTTATCAGAGAACATGGAGTGAAGGTCATCCAGTCTCGCATCATCGCTGCCTGCAAGGTAACCTTTTTTTTTGTAGAGGTTCGGGGATTGAAGGATGCGATATCCCTTTTCATTAAGGAGGTCCATTGCCGGTTGGATTTCTCTTCGGTTGACCGGTCCGGCAGGGGCTATAATACCGATCGTGTCACCCGGTTCAAGTCTGGGCGGTTTGATAGTCACCTGTTCCTCTTATATATTATCATAAGGCCCTTGATGGTCAGATCTTCCTCAAGGTGATCAATAGTAGTCGATTCTCCGAATATAAGGGGGGCGATCCCACCTGTCGCAAGGACTGTCATTGGATATCCTGTCTCTTTTTTCATGCGGTTCACAATCCCGTCCACCAACCCTGCATATCCGTAAATAATGCCTGCGTTCATGGCGCTTACAGTATTCCCGGCAATTACCTTCTCAGGCCTGGCGAATATCTCCGCCCTGGGCAATTTGGACGCCTTTTCAAAAAGCGCCTCACAGGAAATAATAAGACCCGGCGCAATAGCCCCTCCGATAAAGACCCCTTCCCCTGACACGCAATCAAAGGTAGTAGCCGTGCCGAAATCAATTATGATAAGCCCTGTATGATATTTCTCGTAACCGGCCACGGCGTTGACAATCCTGTCCGCGCCTACCTCTTTCGGATTATCGTATTCTACGGGCATCCCGGTCTTTATCCCGGGACCCAATATCAGCGGCCTTACATTAAAATAGCGGATGGAAAAATCCTCCATCACCTTTATGAGAGAAGGTACAACGCTGGATATGATGATGTCTTTTATATCGTCTGTCCTGATCCCGGAATATTCAAAAAGATTCCTGACGGCAATCCCTGTCTCATCCGCAGTGGCGTCTTTGACCGTCCTTATCCGCCAGCGCTGGACAACCTGATCCTTATCAATTACTCCCAGGACTATGTTAGTGTTGCCTATGTCAATACAGAGAAGCATGATAAAACCTCATCAACAACCTTTGCTGTTTCCACAGCCATCCTCACGTTGTGAACCCTTACGATATGAGCCCCGTTAATGATGCCCGCTGAAACGGCCGCCATTGTCCCTGTATCCCTTTCATCAGGGTCTTTTCCAAGGATATGGCCGATGAATGCCTTTCTCGATGTCCCTAAAAGTATCGGCATATCAAGCAATGCAAACCGGTCCAGTTCCCTGATAATCGTAAGGTTATGATCGAAATTTTTCCCGAAACCTATGCCGGGATCAATTATGATCATATCCCTTTTTATCCCTGCCTTGAGGGCATTATCTGTTGAGTCCTTCAGAAAATCCAGCATTTCAGGGATAAGATCATCATAGGAAGGGTTGTCCTGCATGTTGCCGGGAGTCCCCTGCATGTGCATCAGAATAACAGGGACCTTGGCATCAGCGGCAACAGACGCCATGTCTTTATCGAACCTCAGGGCGCTGATATCATTTATTATAGAGGCCCCTGCCTTTATGGCCAGACTGGCCACATTGGCCTTGCAGGTGTCTATGCTTATGGGCCTGTCGACCTCCTTGCGTAATCCCTCTATAACCGGGATAACACGATCAAGTTCTTCCTCTTCCGGGACAAATTCCGAATAGGGCCGGGTGGATTCGCCGCCAACATCAATAATATCAGCCCCCTCGCGCACCATGGCAATACCCTGTTGAATGGCCCTGTCCCTGTTGAAGTACCTGCCTCCATCTGAAAAGGAATCAGGGGTCACATTAAGTATCCCCATGATATGGGTCCTTTGCCCAAGGCTCAAGGAATAACCGGGCCATGACAGTGTATATTCCTTTCTCTTAAGCCCTATCAAGCCTCCGTGACCTCCTGCGCCTTTCTTGGTTCGTATGTCCCCTTCATTATTTCATCTATAATGGGCCCGTCCAGGGTCTCTCTTTCCAGCAGGGCATTGGCCATCATATTAAGAGTATCCAGGTTTTCTTTAATCAGATTGCATGTCTTGTCATAGCAGCCGGTTACTATATCCCTGACTTCCTGGTCAATCTTCTGGGCCGTCAGCTCGCTGTAATCCCTGTGCTGGGATATCTCCCTGCCAAGAAATATCTGCTCCTCTTTTTTCCCGAATGTAAGGGGACCGAGTTTATCGCTCATGCCGTAGTCACAGACCATTTTTCTGGCAAGATCTGAGGCCCGTTCAATATCATTCCCCGCCCCGGTGGTCTTCATTTCAAGCACGATCTCTTCAGCCGCCCTTCCTCCCATCAGTATGGATATATTATTCAGGAGGTAATCCTTTGGGTATGTATGTTTTTCATCAATAGGCAACTGCTGGGTAAGACCAAGCGCCCTTCCCCTGGGAATGATGGTCACCTTGTGTATGGGATCCGTGCCGGGAAGCAATCTTGCGATCAGCGTGTGGCCCGATTCATGATAGGCGGTTGTCCGTTTTTCATTATCGCTTATGATCATGCTTCTCCGCTCGGTCCCCATCATCACCTTGTCCTTTGCGTCCTCGAAGTCAACCATCTCGACCTTGTCTTTTCCCCTCCTGGCGCCCATAAGCGCTGCCTCGTTTACCATATTTTCGAGGTCTGCGCCTGTAAATCCGGGTGTTCCTCTGGCAAGGGTGTTGATAACAACATCATCCCCCAGGACAATTTTTTTGGCATGGACCTTCAATATCCCTTCCCTGCCTTTAATATCCGGGACAGGCACAACTACCTGCCTGTCGAATCGTCCGGGCCGCAATAGGGCCGGATCAAGGACATCAGGTCTGTTTGTGGCCGATATAAGGATAACGCCTTCATTGGACTCAAACCCGTCCATCTCAACAAGGAGTTGATTAAGCGTCTGCTCCCTCTCATCATGTCCTCCGCCCAGACCTGCCCCTCGGTGGCGTCCGACCGCATCTATCTCGTCAATAAATATTATGCACGGGGCGTGCTTTTTCCCCTGGACAAAGAGATCCCTGACCCTCGAGGCGCCTACGCCCACAAACATCTCCACGAAGTCGGAACCGCTTATACTGAAGAAGGGCACCCCTGCCTCTCCTGCTATGGCCCTGGCAAGCAGGGTCTTTCCCGTGCCGGGAGATCCTATAAGGAGAACGCCTTTCGGTATCCTTCCGCCAAGCCGTGTGTATTTTTTAGGATCGCGCAGGAACTCGATAATCTCCTGGAGTTCCTCTTTAGCCTCATCTATACCGGCTACATCTTCAAAGGTTATCTTTTCCTGGGATTCATTCATTAACCTTGCCCTGCTTTTTCCGAAGGAAAGGGCCTTTCCTCCGCCCGACTGCATCTGGCGCATGAAAAATATCCATACACCTATGAGGAGCAGCATCGGCATCCAAGAAATGAAGATCTGGAACCAGGGTGAACTTTCCTGGGGTTTTGCCGTTATATTTGCTCCCTTGCTGCTGAGAGAATTAGCAAGTTCCGTATTATTCGGAGCAAAGGTCTTAATTTGTCCCTGCGCTGAGGTTCCGATAAGATTATCACCTTGCATTACCACGTCAGTCACGGTTTTATTTTCAACCATGCGGAGAAACTCACTGTATCCGACATTCGTCACGGCCCGGTCCTGCGGGCTGAATAAATGATACAACATGACCCCCATAAGACCGATAATGAGCCACAGGGCGAGATTTTTATAAAAAGGATTCAATTGAAAAACCTCCTATTAAAGTTTGCGTAATCCTAGCATTATAATAACTATTTGTAAAATTACAAATAGAGTCAGGGGATTGATTGAAAATAGTTTTCATATTGCCTTTAATGGATTATTAGGATAGCATCATTTTTAAGAAATAGAAACTGCAATTGATTCTTTTCCCTGCTGATATCCTGACAGGAAAACAATGATTTCTCCCCATCTTTTTGTTTTAACTCAACGGATATAAAAAATTTAATACGGAAAGGAGCGCCGTACGTGAATATCGCCGACAACCTTGAGAAGACTGCCTGTTATTTCCCTGATCATACCGCTGTCATTGAAGGAGACAGGTCCATAACCTATTCCCGGTTCAACCATGATGCATCCCGGATCGCGTCAGCATTAATTGATTCAGGCCTGCAATCCGGAGATCATGTTGGCATATGCGCACCTAATTCCTATTCATGGCTGGCATTCTACTTCGGGGCGCTTAAGGCCGGGGCGGTCGTTGTAACTTTTTCAAGTTATGTAACTTTTGAGGAATTTAATAAGATTCTTTCCGACTGTGAACCCAGGGTCATTTTTACAACGGATGACAGGATCAAGGCCCTGGGGGACCGGATAGACCGCCCTTATCTCAAGCTTGTTATATGTGATAACGGAGATATCTCCTTCAACCATCTAAAGGAAAAAGGAGACCCCGCCTTCTGCGCAATCAATCGTAACAGGAAGGATATCGCAGCCATAATATATACAGGGGGAATTACCGGCATACCCAAAGGGGCTATGTTGTCCCATGAAAACCTCCACACATCCCTGTTTAATGTCGCCTATTATGAACGTTCTGCAAAAGATGACATGGTCCTGTGTTTTATGCCCCTGCATCATGTCTTCGGACAGGTCCACATTATGAATGCCACGGTCTTCGCCGGTGGAGGTATGGTCATTCAATCCGGCTTTGATGTGGAAAAGGCATTGGAGGCAATCAACCGTCATCAGGTCACAAAATTCTTCGGCAGTCCTGCCACCTATTTCCGATTGCTGGGGATAGAGGACATAAGGGGAAAAATGAAGTCTGTCCGCTATTGTCTAGCCCCTGCCTCAAACATGGCGCTGGATATCGTCAGGGAATGGAAATCCAGGACAGGAATAGAGATCCAGGAAAGCTACGGCATGACGGAAGCTTCTTCCATTGTCGCTTTTAATCATTACTGCCGGCACGTGATAGGATCGGTAGGCACCCCGGTCAACCTTGTAGAAGTCCAGATCAGGGATTACTCGGGGGATGTACTCAAATCCGGAAAGGCAGGAGAAATATGCGTGCGCGGGCCCAATATATTTATGGGTTACCTGAACAATCCGGAAGAGACTAATGCGGCCTTCTGGGGGGACTGGTTTCGTTCCGGAGATATCGGCATGCTGAATGAAGACGGCTATTTGTTCCTTATGGATAGATTGAAAGACATGATTGTAAGCGATGGAGAGAATGTCTATCCGAGGGAAGTGGAGGAGATCCTTTACAAACGTAGCGAGATCCAGGAATGCGCTGTGATCGGGCTTCCGGATAAAGAGTTCGGAGAAAAGATAACAGCCTTTATTGTCCCTCAAAGAGGACGCACGATTGATCCTGTTTCATTGCAGGAATATTTAGTCAAACACCTGCCCGCTTTCAAGGTGCCGAAGGAATATATCCCCGTTGATACGCTTCCGAAAACCAATTCCGGCAAACTGCTCAAGAGGGAGCTTAAAAGACGATACAGCTGAGATCAAATTTCCAGAACAGGGGGTGCTCATTTTGTCTTCTGAAGCGATAAATAAATTTCGGAGCACATTGTTTATGCATGTCACGTGGCCATACCTTCTATCGCTGATTATTATCTTTATTGCCTTAAGCTTTATCTTTTACTCTAAGATCGAAAATCATTTTATCTTTTTCCCCCATACTTCCTTTTCCCTCACTCCGGATAATCTCCACTTGAATTACAAAGAGGTGTATTTCTATTCGCAGGACAGGGAGAGATTGCACGGCTGGTTTTTCCCTGCCGATAAGGATGCGCCTGTTATCCTGTACTGTCATGGCAATGCCTGTAATATCTCCGACATGCTGGAACACACGAGTCTTCTTATTGAAAAAAATCTACAGGTCTTTTTATTTGACTACAGGGGCTATGGCAAAAGCACGGGCACTCCTTCGGAGAAAGGCATATATATGGATGCCCAGGCTGCCTATGATTACCTGGTTAATGAAGAAAACATCCCGACTGACAAAATAGTCCTTTTTGGCCATTCACTGGGCGCGGCAGCGGCAATTCATATAGCGCAGAAGAATAAAATCAGGTCGATCATCATAGAAAGCGCATTCACATCCACAAAAGACATGTCAAAAAAAATCTTCCCGTTTAATACGGTCTCATTTCTTTTACCGGCGAACTATAATAACCTGGAAAAGATTGGGAAGATAAACATGCCCAAGCTTATAATACACGGACAGGACGACGAGATTGTCCCTTTTGAAATGGGCAGGAGACTTTTTGAGGCATCAAAGGAGCCGAAGTATTTTTACCCCATAAATGGGGCAGGACACAACGATGCATCTATCGTGGGAGGCGAGAGATATTTTAAGGTCGTGGCGGACTTTGTATATTAATATTGCGTTAAACGATCCCCATGCCTTTAAGGACTGAAAGCATAATCGCGGCGGCCATTGTGGAAATAATGAAGTCTGTCAACAACCGGATAGATAGCTGCCGGACTTTTAAATCTACATCTTCCCGTTTGTGCTTAAATATTCTACTCAAACAAATAACTGCACGAGCATCAATATTGCTCCACCGGCTATTACCGAAGTAATTTGACCGGCAACATTGGCACCAACGGCATGCATCAGTAGATGGTTTTGTTTATTAGCCTCCAGTCCCATTTTCTGAACAACACGGGCTGACATCGGAAAAGCGGAAATACCGCAAGCGCCAATCATGGGATTAATCTTTTTCCCCGACAGGCGGTACATTAGCTTGCCCAGGAGAACGCCGCCAACAGTATTAAGGATATAAGCAACCAAACCCAGGCCGAGGATTAAGATAGTCCCGGTTTTTAAGAAATCAGGGCCTGCCATCGTCCCGCCTACGGTAATGCCGAGAAGGATGGTCACAATATTAGCCATCTCATTTTGAGCTGACGAAGAAAGACTGTTGACCACCCCGCACTCTCGCAGTAAATTGCCGAACATAAGAGTGCCGATAAGTGGAGTAGCCATAGGAGAAATCAGACCCGCCACGAGAGTCGTAATTATCGGGAATAGAATCTTTACTTTTTGGGAAATTTTTCCTTTAACCACCGTCATCTTAACAGCTCTCTCCTCCTTACTGCACATTGCCCTTATCACCGGTGGTTGGATAATGGGGACTAAAGCCATGTAGGAATAGGCGACCACAACAATGGGTGCAGTATATTTTGATCCTAGCACAGTGGATACGTAGATAGAGGTTGGACCATCGCAGGCACCGATTATGCCTATAGCAGCAGCATCCTTGAAGTTGAAGTCCAGGAGATGAAGCCAGCCATCACCCAGGAGATAGGCTAAAAAAAAGCTGCCGAAAACACCAAAGTGGGCAGCAGGGCCTAAAAAGATGGTATAGGGTCTCTGCAAGAGAGGCTCAAAATCAATCATAGCGCCGACGCCAATGAAAATAAGCAAGGGGAATATTTCAGTATGAATGCCAGCTTCTGCCAGAACAGCGAGAAATCCGCCACTTTCGGCTACTCCACCCAAAGGTATATTGGCCAGCATACAGCCGACACCCATGGGCACAAGTAGAACCGGTTCTACTTTTTTACTGATTCCAAGCCACAAAAGAACGCAGGCGATAACTAACATTACTACGGCTTGCAAGTTAAGGTTGAGAAAGCCAACTAATTCGGTAATACTTGTCTCCATTGATTATCCTTTCTCGCCCTGACTCTTCTCGGCAGGAATAAATCTTTTAAGCAGGATTATGAACAAAAATAACACTCCTTGTACGACAAAGAGGGCCGCCATTCCCCAGAGAACCACCCATAGAGAGTTGAGCATCTTACTGCCTTTCTATTAACCTTTCTTAAAAAATAGGTTACTATATCTCAAGAATTGATCACTCGTTCCGGTGAAAGCTATAACCAATCGTTCCCGGAATGCGTTTAAAAGTTGATATTTTCGGCCCGCCCGAAAAATTCTTTTCTGTTAAAAATTTGTAATGTATTCTCTCTGTAATGCACCTGTCAAGCCGTTATTAACTCCTATACTGCCTGATTTCATATTAAATAAGAATTCGATTGTTAAGGATTGGGGTATAGAGATATAGCCTTACCTGTCAATGAAAAATTCCTGATCCTTTATTCGGCCTAAGCTCTCCTCTTTAATGACAGGGAAAGGAAAAACCCCAACAGGATGAAGGTGCTCACAGGAGCTATCCAATAGGGGGTCTCAACCCCGAAACTTTCAAGAGACATGATTACGCCGAGTACCCCGATGGAATACATAGCGCCGTTCTTCAGATACATATATTGTGATATCCTGTCGATCCCCTTTATTGTTAACTCCCTGACAACAAAGGCCCCGATGCCGTTCCCGATCAGGATCAGGGGGACGGAAATCGTGAAGGCAAAGGCCCCTATGACGCCGTCGATGGAGAATGTGGCATCCAGGACCTCAAGATACAGGATCTTGCTCCAGACCCCCAGGTTTGAATTCAGCAACTGCTTTTCCTTGTCTTCCGCGTTCCTTTTAAAGCCATCGGTTATGAAAAAGACGGTGGCCCCGATAGATGCAGCCAGGGCCATCATGGGATTTATTTTGATAGAGAGGTAAATAGAAATAGTAACAATAACAGAGGCAAATGCATAAAACCATATTGACTGCCTTTGAATCACCTCCTCCATATAAAAGGCCCAGTTCTTGTCTTCAAGGAAAAGCCAGGATAAAAATAGAAGTACCAGATACAAACCGCCCGAAATCAGGAGCAGCGGTTTGGATTTTTCGACATAATCAAGCAACTCAGGATTATTTGAAAGTGCAAAGGTAAAGGCCTCAGTAAAAGAAAGGGCTGGATTTGCGAGCCATACAATGATAAAGGGCAATACCCCCCTCACAATAAAGACTGCAATAATAATGCCCCAGAACAGGAATACCTTTCTGTATTTTATATCCATTGTCTTAAGGACATGGGCGTTTATAACCGCGTTATCAACGCTTGTAATTATTTCGAAGACACAAAGGCCCAGGATAGTTACAATGATTTCAGACATAGAAAGCCTCTCCATTACCGATAGTTTTATCGGGGAGATATCAGGGCTGGCTCCATGGATTCAACATCCCGAATTTTTCCGCAAAATTTTTCGAAAGGGTTCTTCTTTCCCTGCGCAATCTTGAACGTTCCGGGGCTGTATCAAAAAGCTTTTTTTCTTGTTCGGATTCAGGGATTACAGGCGGAACCGGATGGAGTTTTCCGTCCTTGTCAATGGCTACAAAGGTCAGGAAGGCAGTTGCCCCTACAAAACGCTCGCCGGTCCTGAGGTCCTCTCCCATCACCTTTACAAATACCTCCATGGATGTATTGTGGGTCCATGTGACAAAGGACTCCAGGTGAATGGCCTGACCGACGACGAGAGGACGCAGGAAATCAACAGAGTCGGTTGATGCCGTGACCACAACCATCCTGGAATGCCTCATCGCCGACAATCCTGCGATATCGTCGATATAAGACATGACCTTTCCGCCGAAGATTGTCCCGAGATTATTGGCGTCAGGCGGACTGATAATAGCCGACTTGATAGCCAGTGATTCCTTTATTCTTTTGCCTTCCATATTATCTGCCTTCCGGGCATAATGAATTATTGAATGCCCATCCTGAAATCATCAATTCCCTGAAATTAAATTGCAGTCAACCCAGCTGTACGGGATTGACTGCAATCGGATAATTATCTGTTTTCTTGGTTTTATTTGTAAACGAACAACCTATAGCAAGGACCCCGAAAACGGCTGTCTTTGATCAAGTTATATCAAGGCATTATTACTTGAGGAATGTCTCCACCTTTGCCTTGTTTCTTACCTCTGTATAATATTTGATATAGGAATCGGCAATCATCTCTGTTCCCATGGCCTTTTTCACAGTATCCTTAACCTGATCAAATGATTGATCTTTGTATTTATCGGCGTTGGTTTCAAAATATTTCTTTGCATCATCATCGGTGATATTCGGTTTAAACTTCTGGTTGATGAGACGTTGAATAGCCAGCTGTCTTTTGATCTGGGATTTATATGTGGCCTCATCATTCTTCAGTTCCTTTAATCTGTTTTGAAATTCCTCATCACTCGCGAATTTGCCTTTTTCCGTGGCATACCTTTGATTAATCTCTTCATCGTTAATCACTACGCCATTCTTCTGGCATTCCTGATAAAGCAATTCACTCTTTATAATGTTGTCAAGCACCTTCTGTTTTACTGCTGCCAGGCTTTTTTCGTCTAAAGTTTTACCTGATGCCTGAATAACTTCCTGTACCGGGATCATCTCCCTGTCAAATTGATCCTGACTGATTACAGTACCGTTTATAACTGCCACCTTGCCGCTATCACCAGCCTTTTCTTCTGCCGTTGCCTGGAATGCAACACATACCATCATCAAACAGGTTATGGTTAATAATATTTTGATCCCGCGTTTCATAATTTATCTCCTTTTTAGTTAATTAATTAAAACATGTTTATTTAACACAAAACAAATAAACATACCTTCAAACACTTCCGTATCCCCTTCTTTAATTATTACTGATACGGAGTGTCTTTTCCCTTCTTTTTCTCCCACCCATGCCTCAGCAATAAGAACATCTCCGGATTTTACAGGTTTTAAAAACTTCACTTCAGCAGCCCCAAGGACGACATTAGGATGATTAACCGCTATCATGGCAGAATAATCGGCAAGCCCGAAAATAAATCCCCCGTGCACAAGGCCTGTAACATCAACCGTCATCCTTTGAGTCGTCTTCATTTCAACTTTGCTGTAGTTTTTGTCAAGCGACAAAGGTCTTCCGCAGAGTTCATGATCTATCATTTCATGGGTAAGAACATCCATTGTGAATTCCGGTAGAATGGCGTCCTGTCATAACCCTACATGAAGAAATGAAGACTATTCACATATGATAACCGGAGATTAATAATCCCGATCTGATTACACCTTCACTTTGCTCCAGCTGAATATATAACTCCGGACAGCCATTTTAGTTACATCGACATTGTTATGATAAATAAAAAATTGACTGTCTATTTTTTCCCCTGCTATATTTAATTGCAAATTTTCCTATTGGCAAGAAGAAAACGAAAAAAAATTATATTTCCAGGACATAATATATAAAATTATTTCAGGCGACCTGACGTCTATATGGTCAAAGTGAACCGAATGACTAGAATAAATCGATTTAAATCTAATAATCTCAGCCACATGCTCATTTACATGCTCGGTCACAGGCCCTATGAATTCGGCATTTTACCGGATGCGGAAGGGTTTGTAACCTATAAAGAGCTCCTCCAGTCCCTCCATGAGGAAGCCGGATGGGGTTATGTCAGACAGGGAAATATAAATGAGGTGTTGATGGGCGAGGATCGCCTTTTTTATGAATCGGATGCAGGAAAAATCAGGGTGATTGACAGGAGATGGACATTTAATGATCCGGGCAAGATACAACTTCCTTCCAAGATCCTTTATACAGGGATCAGGAGAAAGGCCCACCCGGTTATAATGGATAAAGGGCTAAGGATCATTGAGGGCTCATATTATATCCTCTCTCCTGATCGCAACATGGCTGAAAGGATCGGCAGACGCCATGACCCGCAACCCGTCCTCCTGGAGATAATGGCTGATGCGGCACAAAGAGAGGGGCTTTTGCTCCATAGTTTTGGCGATCTTTTCCTGACCCGCGAGATACCTGTCAGGTTCTTAGCCGGTCCGCCTGTCCCGAAAAGCGTTATAAAGGCAAAGGAAGAAAAGGCAGCCAAAAGCCGAGAGGCTAAAAAGCAGGAGATGGTTTCGCAATTTCAGGCCGGCGCCTTTGTGCTTGATGCGGCAAAAGACCCTGATAAACACCGCAGGGATAAGGGCAGAAAGAAAAGGAGCTGGAAAGAGGACGCCAGAAAGGAAAGGAAAAGGATGAGGACGATCCCATGGTAATGGAATCAGGTTACCCCAGATCCTCCACAACTCTCCCTGTGACTCCCTCCTTCCCTGTTTCCATTACCCTGACGGTCAGAAGACTGTTTTTAATAAACCTGGGAGATGGAAACATGATGTTAAGATAGTTATCGCTTATCCCTTCAATCATACCTTTTTTTGTCGAATGCCATCCCTTTGCAAGCACTAAGAACTCCTTCTCCATGCATGACCTGTGAAATCCCTCCCGTTTTTCCTTTCCCAGCTCTCTCAGCCGCATTGCACGTTCCTTGATAATACTTTGATTAACTTGATCAGGAAACTTGGCCGCAGCCGTGCCCTTTCGGGGCGAGAATGGAAATACGTGGAGGTACGAAACAGGGAGGTCGTTAATAAATGAAAAGGTATTGTTATAGGCCTTGTCATCCTCTCCGGGGAACCCGACTATAACATCCAGACCTATGGCGGCAAGAGGGATTTTTTCATATATCATATTAACGATCCGTGCGAAGTCCATTGAGGAATAATGCCTGTTCATCCTTTTAAGGATATTATCGTCGCCGCTCTGCAGGGGGATATGAAGGTGCCTGCAAAGCCAATCATAGGAACCGATCATCTCAATCAATTCCATATCAATCTCATTAGGTTCAAGAGAGCTGAGCCTTATCCTCAATGCTGGCCTTTCATTGTCTATCCTTGCGAGAAGGATTTTCAGATTTATTCCGTTGCCCAGGTCGGCGCCGTATCGGCTGAGATGGATGCCTGTAAGGACTACTTCTTTATAGCCTTCTTCACACAGGCTGTGCAGGGATTCAACAACCTTTGACGGATCGAGACTCCTTACAGGCCCTCTTGCAAAGGGAACAATGCAATAGCTGCAAAAGGAGTCACACCCGTCCTCTATCTTCAGAGAGGCCCTGGTGCGGTCGGAAAGACCCCTGACCGGGATATAATCGAAGGTCCCTCCCTTTGAAAAATCATTCGAGACAAGGCAGCGCCCGCATGGTTTGTCATTTTTATTAAGAATATCGGGAAGGCTGAGTTTACCGGCGTTTCCGACGACCATCCCAAGACCCTCTATGCCGTTCAGTTCATCAGGAAATACCTGGCTGTAACAGCCTGCGGCAGCGACAATGGATCCTGGATTCTCCCTTATCGCCTTTCTTATTGCCTGCCTGGACTGATAGGAGGCGCGCTGAGTTACTATACAGGTGTTGATTATTGACAGATCGGAACAACCGTCTTTATCCGCCTGGGCCCAACCTGTCTCTTTTAGCCGTTCCGCCAGGCAGGCGGATTCATACTGGTTAACCTTGCAGCCGAGGGTTATTACCCTGAATGTCTTCCGGGTCATAGGCTATTCACTGACCTTAATCTCAGGGCATCGCGATAATATGGATGGAAAATTTCTTTAAGCATTTTAACCCAGGAGGCTCCTGTCGAATTTTACCTCCATGGCCTTGGCAGGACATGCCGCCACGCATAATTCGCAGGCGCTGCACTTTTCCCTGTCAAAGATTACGGACATCTCGGGTCTCTTGACATAGAGGGCGCTGGTCGGGCACACGGCGGTGCAGGCGCCGCACTGGAAACATTTTTCCTCATCCCTGCGGATATCATGCCCGATGTGCTCCACCTTGATCCCCAGGCCCTTGAGGTAACGTATGCCGTCCTGATAATTTTTTTTATGGCCGCTCAGTTCAAGGACCATGAAACCTTCTTTCCGGGGATATATAGTAGCCTTGAGTATATTAAAGCTGAGGTCAAAATTTCTGACCAGGTTAACGACTATAGGTTCGTCAACGACCTTTATTGGAAATCTTAAAGAAAGAGTCTTTGAGTACATGGGGAAACTCCTGAATGATGTTTATGATGAACGATAAGGTATTTGTTCAATCCGATATTTTAGTATTTAGATGCCGGCGCAAGGCTCAAGGCGCAAGGGAAAAAAATACATTAACCTTTTTTTTACCCTGCGCCTTGCGCCTTTAACATTAATCTTTTTACCTTGCGCCATGCACCCTGTGCCTTTTCTTTACATGTCATTCTGCGACTTGATCGCAGAATACAGTCTTTGCCTTTCCTTGCGCCTTGAGCCCTGCGCCTTGGGCCTTTTCCATCGCCCTCTCAAATCCGGGCAATGCCCTTTCAATAACCCCGGGAGAGGTGCAATATGCGATCCTGAAATGACCCGGACGTCCGAAGCCGCTGCCGGGGACCGTCAGGATATTCTCCTCCTTGAGGATCGACACGAACTCCACATCATCTTTAATGGGTGTTTCCGGGAACAGATAAAAGGCCCCTTCGGGCTTGACAAACCTGTATCCGAAGGAGGCCAGGGCCTCACAGAGCATATCCCTGTTCTTCTGATAAAAGGATATATCCACATTGGCATCCAGGAGCGAGGCTATCGCCCTCTGCATCAGGGCAGGCGCATTGACAAAACCCAGTATCCTGTTGCACAGGATCAGACCGCCTGTGATCATGTCCCTTTCGGAGCTCTCCGGATTGACAGCGACATATCCTATCCTTTCTCCAGGCAGGGAAAGATCCTTGGAAAAGGAGGTCGCCATAATGCTTTCCCTGTATATATCAAAGATACTCGGGGTCTCGATGCCGTCATAGACTATTTTTCTGTAGGGTTCATCCGATATAAGATAGATCGTCCGGCCAAGCCTTTGACAGTTTCTATCAAGCATTATGCCCAGTTCAAGGAGCTCTTCCTTTTTATAGACCTTGCCCGTGGGATTATTGGGAGAATTAATCAATACCGCCTTGGTCTTGGCACATATGGCCTCTTCCATGGCCTTCAGGTCAAGGGAAAAATCATGCGATGTGGGAACTATCCTGGGGACCCCCTGATGATTTTCAAGATAAAAATTATATTCAACGAAGTATGGAGAAGGGATAATGACTTCATCGCCCGGATCAAGGAGGGTCTTGAGGATAACGTTTAATCCCCCTCCCGCCCCTATGGTCATAACGATATCTCCCACGGAAAATCCGGCCCGGTTATTCCTTGAAAGATAATCCGCAATCGCCTGCCTGGTCTCAAGGTAGCCCGCATTGGGCATATAGCCGTGACGGCCCGCAGCGGGATTATTTGCCAATGACCTCAATATTTCTTTGAACTCGACCGGTGGTTCAAGGTTGGGAT
>Ga0153915_10000562_pt1 | contig 34505 bp, 31 predicted proteins | sample Opewatmetagenome_2_FD_107003 | JGI IMG/M metagenome (GOLD analysis project Ga0153915, IMG submission 107003) | Freshwater wetland microbial communities from Ohio, USA - Open water 3 Core 3 Depth 3 metaG | ecosystem: Environmental > Aquatic > Freshwater > Wetlands | place: USA: Ohio, Lake Erie... | reverse complement strand
GGCTCCGGTGCCCGACCCGCCGCCGCCGCGGGCCCAGGCCGTGCCCGTCACCGCTCGCGGCCGGGAGGCGGCCCCGCCCCAGCACCTCCGCCCCGCTCTGGTGGACCTCGCCGTGCACGTCCGCCCCTACGCGCAGCGGGCACTCCTCGACGGCGTCGAGGTGGCCCGGGGAGAGCAGCGCGTGGTCTTCTCCCTCTCGCCCGGGCGCCACCGCATCCGCTTCGAGCACGAATGCTGCGCGTCCTACGAGCGCGAGATCGACGCGCGCGACGCGGCGCAGATGCCGGAGCTGAAGGTCCCCCTCGAGCCCCGGCCCGCGCGCCTGCGGGTGGAAGGAGATCCCGCCACGCGCATCTACCTCGGCGACCAGCTCCTCGGAACCGCCGGCGACTCCCAGCGCTCGCCCCTGCTCCTGAAGGTACCGCCGAGCGCCGAGAACCCGTACGAGGGCCAGGTCGAGCTCCGGCTCGAGGCCGAGGGGCAGGCCCCGTGGGTCGCCCCGGTCAAGGTCAGGGCCGGGGGCGAGATCACGGTGGCCGCGGCGCGGACGGAGGGAGCGCCGTGAAGGCACTCCTGCTCTCCATGGCACTCCTCGCCGCCGCAGGCGCGGACCTGAAGCGCGCGAAGGACCGCTACGCGTTCGGCGCCTACGCCGACGCGGCCGGCGCCGTGCGCGAGCTGCTCGCCCGCCACCCGGTCCTCTCCGAGGCCGAGTCGGTCGAGGCCTACCGGCTCCTCGGCCTGTCCGAGTACCAGCTCGGCGACCGGGCCGCGGCGCGGGCCGCGTTCGTGACGCTCCTCTCGATCGACCCCGACTACGCGCTCGACGCGTTCCTCGTCCCTCCCCAGATCGTCGAGTTCTTCGACCGCGTGAAGCGCGAGGCAGAGTCGGAGCTGGCCCCCCTGCGCGAGCAGAGGCGCCAGCTCAAGGAGCAGCAGCGGCTGGCCGAGGAGGCGCGCCGCAAGCTCCTCGCCGAGGAGCAGCTCCGGACCGGTCCGCCCACCAAGGTGCTGCGGGTCCAGGAGCGGGTCTACCTCTTCAACTGGCTGCCCTTCGGGGCCGGCCAGTTCCAGAATGGCCAGGGCGCCAAGGGGGCGACCATCGCCTCCGCCGAGGTGGTGCTCGGGGCGGCGAACCTGGGGGCCATCCTGATTCACAACCAGATCGCCCAGGACCGCGGCCGCTGGTGCAAGCCCAGCGACGTGACCAACTGCTCCAACCCGCCCATCACCGACAGCGACCGCCTGCTGCTCCAGCGCATCGACATCGCCAAGTACGTCTCGGCCGGCCTCTTCTGGGCCGTCTATGCCTGGGGCGTCATCGATGCCCACCTCAACTACGTCCCCGTGGTCGAGACCGAGATCACCCCGACGCAGGGCGGCGCCGCGGTCAAGCTGAGCTGGGCCTTCTAGGGGATCCGGGGTGGCGATCCTCATCGTCAAGACGCCGGACGGCCGCGAGCAGCGAGTGCCGCTCGCGCGGCGCATCACCAGCATCGGCCGCGATCCGGCGAGCGACGTGGTGATCTCGGACCCGGCGCTGCCGCCCACGGCGCTGCACGTGCACTTCGACGGCCGCGACTACAACGCCGCCTGCCACGACGGGGCGGAGATGACCGTCAACGGGCGCAGGAAGGTCAGCTGCCGGCTCTCCCAGGGCGACCGGCTCCGCGTGGGTACCGCCGAGATCCTGCTCGCGGCCGGAGAGGAGGCGCCGGCCGCGACGCCCGCGCCGCGGCCGGGCGCACAGGGAGAGGCCGTGAGGGCGCTGGTGCGCTTCTCCGAGCGGCTCCTCGCCGCGACCGGCGTGGACCCGCTCCTCGACGACCTCCTCGACGCCCTCCTCGAGCTGACCAGCGCCGACAAGGGGTTCCTCATCCTGCTCGAGGACGGCGAGCTGGCGGTGAAGGCCGCGCGCAACCTGGCGCGGTCGAGCATCGAGGACGCCGTCTCGCGCGTCTCCGACTCCATCGTCCAGAAGGTCGTGCGGACCCGCAGGCCCATCGTGGTGGCGGACGCCCTCCACGACGTGGAGTGGTCGAGCTCCTCCTCGGTGGTGAACCTCAAGCTGTGCTCGGTGATGTGCGCTCCCCTGATGGCGAAGGGAGAGGTGTTCGGGGTCATCTACCTCGGCAACGACAGCGTGGTGAGCCTGTTCGACGAGGGCAACCTCGAGCCCCTGACGGTCTTCGCGGCGCAGGCCTCGCTCCTCGTCCAGAACGCCATGCTCCTCGACGGGCTGCGGCGCGAGAACGTGGCCCTCAAGGAGGCGGTCCGCGAGCGGCAGTACGGCGACCTCATCGGCGCGGGCGCCAGCATGAAGGAGGTGTACCGGCGTATCGAGAAGGTGGCCGGCACGGACGTCAACGTGCTCGTCACCGGCGAGACCGGGACCGGGAAGGAGCTGGTGGCGCGGGAGGTCCACCGCCGCTCCCCGCGCGCCGGCGGGCCCTTCATCGCCGTCAACTGCGCCGCCATCCCCGAGGGGCTCATGGAGAGCGAGCTCTTCGGCCACGCCAAGGGGGCCTTCACCGGCGCCGTCGCCACCCGGCCGGGCAAGTTCCAGGCGGCGAACGGCGGCACGCTCTTCCTCGACGAGATCGGCGAGATGGCCCCATCTCTTCAGGTCAAGCTGCTGCGCGTCCTCCAGGACAGGACCGTGGTGAAAGTCGGCGACAGCCGCCCCGAGCCGGTGGACATCCGCGTGATCGCCGCGACCAACAAGGTCCTCGAGGACGAGATCGCAAGGGGCGCGTTCCGCGAGGACCTCTACTACCGGATCAACGTGGTCGCCATCCACCTGCCGCCGTTGCGGGAGCGCGGCGACGACGTGGTGGTCATCGGCAAGTACTTCCTGCAGAAGTACGCGAAGGAGTTCGGCTCGCGGGCCCGCAGCTTCGCCCCCAACGCCGCCGTAGCCATGAAGAAGTACGGCTGGCCGGGCAACATCCGGGAGCTGGAGAACCGGGTGAAGAAGGCGGTGGTGCTCGCCGACGGCCCGCTCGTCGGCGCCCACGACCTCGACCTCCGGCCCGAGAACCTGGAGCCCATCCTGCCGCTCGCGAAGGCCAAGGAGGAGTTCCAGAAGCGGTACATCAACGAAGTCCTGGAGCGGAACGGCGGCAACCGGACCAAGACCGCCAAGGACCTGGACGTGGACCCGCGCACCGTCTTCCGCCACCTCGAGAAGCTGGAGGCCGAACGCAATGGCCGGCCCCCTCCCCCCGACGAGCCGGAGACGCCTTGATGCCAGACGCCCGACGCCTGCTCCTCGCCCTCTCCGCGGCCGCCACGGCCGCGGGGATGCTCATCGGCTGCCCCATTCCGCAGCCGCTCCCGGGTGTCGGGAACACGGACGCCGGAGTCGCGCCGCCGCGCATCCTCTTCGACAGCGCGCACCCGAGCGCCACGTTCGTCCCATACGACGACACGCCGGGCGCATGCGACGGCGGCGGCCCGCAGTTCGTGGTCACGGCGACGGTGGTCGACCAGAACCCGGACGACGTGGTCGAGGGACGGTGGTTCGTGGACTACGATCCGGACCCGAACCACGTGCTCTCGAATGCCCAGCAGACGTTCACCTTCGTCCCCGTCCTGCCCGATCAGACAAGCCACGGCGCCGCCTTTCCGTTCACGCCGACGGACCCGGCGCTTTCCGGGTTTCCCGTCCAGGTGGTCGAGCTCGTGGTCTCGAACGGCTTCGCCCCCGAGACGCCGGATGGCGGCCTACCGAACCGCGCCCCGAGGCCCGGCTACGAGACGCAGGTCTACCGCTGGGTGTTCCAACCCGTCGATGGCGGCGCTGCCTGCGGCCCCTGACGCGGAGCGCGCTCACCGCCCCCATCCACCGACGGCCTCCCGCGCGTGCGACAGGGCCTCCGTCGCCGCCCGGGCGAGATCCCCCTCCTCCTGGGCGAAGCGGTTCACCTGGGCGTTGTAGGCGCGGTGCAGGGCCAGCATCGCGTCGCGGGCGGCCGCCATCTCGGTGCGCTCCGGGAGCCAGTCCTCGCCGGGCGAGGTCTCGTCGAGGCGGCAGCGATCGGAAAGGTCCTCCAGCCGCTCCTCCCACTTCGGCGACCACAGCCGCCAGGTGGAGAGCGGGTCCGGCCCCTCGAACTCGGTGCCGAGCGCCCAGGCGCGCTGGTTCTGCTCGCGGTAGAGGATCTCGAGGTCCGTCATGCAGACCCGGAGCGCCGCGCGCGTGGGGAGCGCGCCCGTCGGGGCCGGGTGTCGCGGCCGGCCCACCAGGTTCTTCAGGACGCTCGCCACGAAGAGCGTCGAGAGGACCGCGATGACGCCGAAGTAGAGGACCCACGCCGCCGTGCGGTGCGGCCTGAACCGGGGATCGCGGGCGGGGCGGGCGGACACGGGCGCAATCTGCCACCGGGGGCGGGCGCACGTCCAGCATTTCAGTCCTGAAATGCGGTGCTGCAATGGTGAAATTCGGCTCGGGCCGCCGCGGCCGGGCGTCCGGACGAACGGTCCTGATGCCGGCAACTTGCGCTGCCACGGAAGCTGGCTCGCGGATTGCTAATCAGGCGGTCCGGAGCGCGACGCGCGAGCAGAAGGTCGACCCCCCGCACCTTCTGTCCGCGAAACGTCGCGCTTCCGTTCTTTCTAGCGTCGCCCTACCCGCTTCTCGAGCTCGGCGAGCGGAAGCTCGAACACCACGGGCCGGCCGTGTGGGCAGCGGGCCTTGAAGTCGATGGCGTCGAGCCCGTCGAGCAGGGCGCGCGCCTCCTCCGCGCCCACCGGCTCGTTCGCGCGCACCGCCGCGTGGCAGGCCATGGTCGCGAGGAGGTCGTCCACGGCCGCCTCCACCGCGCTCCCGCGCTCCACCTGCTCGAGCTGCGCCGCCAGGTCGGCGAGCAGCGGCCCCAGGGCCACCCCCGCGAGCAGCGCCGGGGCGCCCTTCACCGCGAAGGAATCGCCCCCGAACGGCTCGACCGCGATGCCGAGCCGCTCCACCTCGGCGAGGTTCGCCTCCAGGGCACGGGCCGGCGCCGGAGGGAGCGCCACGACCGTCGGGACGAGGAAGGGCTGGATCTCGAGCCGCCTCGCGCGGAAGGCCTCGCGGAGGCGGTGGAAGAGCACCCGCTCGTGGCTCGCGTGCTGGTCGACGACCACGAGGCCACCGCCGGGGGCCTCGCAGAGCAGGTAGGTGCGGGCGTGCTGCCCCACGTACCGCAGCGAGGCGAAGTAGCCCGTCCGCGGCGGGCCGAGGCCCATCTCCTCGGCGGGGTGCGGGAAGGCGAGCCCCGGACCGCCCGGAGCGCCCGCATCCGCCCCGGAATGCCAGGGCTCGCCGGGATGCAACGCCCTCGCCTCGCCGAGCACCGCGGCCACCTCCTCCGCCGCAATCGGAACACCCATGCCGTCCACCAGGGCGCCCGCCGGGGGCGCAGTCGCACCGTGGCGCAGCCAGGGAGCAGGCCGCAGGGCGTCCGAGATCGCGTGGAAGAGGGCGTCGTACACCGTCCGGGCCTCTGCGAACCGGACCTCGAGCTTCTGCGGGTGAACGTTCACGTCCACCCGGTCGAGCGGGACCTCGACGAAGAGCACGCCCGCCGGGTGGCGTCCGGCCGGCAGCGAGCCGGCGTAGGCGCGGAGCACCGCGTGGGCGGCGCCGCGGTCCCGGACATAGCGACCGTTCACGTAGAGGTAGAGCGACCGGGAGGTCGCCTCGGAGTGGTCGGGCGAGGCGACGACACCGAGGACGCGCACCTCACCCCGGCGCGCGTCCACCGCGACGAGGTGGCGGTGTGCCTCGCGGCCGAGCGCCGAGGCGGCGCGGTCGGCGAGCGACGAGCCCGCCGCCGCGGACAGCGCCACGCGCCCGGCCGAGCGGAGCGAGAAGGAGACGTCGGTCCTGGCGAGCGCGAGCCGCAGCACCGCCTCGGAGGCGTGGCCGGACTCGGTGGCGGGCGCCCGCATGAACTTGCGGCGCGCCGGCGTGTTGAAGAACAGGTCGCGCACCTCGACCGTCGTCCCGCGGGCCCGGGCGATCTCCCCGGTCTCGACGACGCGCCCGCCCTCCACCGCGACGCGCACGCCCGCCCCGTCCTCGGCCGCGCAGGTGTCGATCCGCATCCGCGACACCGAGGCGATGGCCGGGACGGCCTCGCCGCGGAACCCCATGGTCCCGATGGCGGCGAGCCCCTCCGCATCCCGGAGCTTGGAGGTGGCGTGGCGCTCGAGCGAGAGGAGCGCGTCCTCCCGGTCCATGCCCGCGCCGTCGTCCGCGACGCGGACGAGCGCGAGCCCCCCGTCCTCGACCTCCACCTGGATGGACCGGGCCCCGGCGTCGAGGGCGTTCTCGACCAGCTCCTTCACGACCGAGGCCGGGCGCTCCACCACCTCGCCGGCGGCGATCTGGTTCACGAGGCCCGGGGGCAGGACGTGGATGCGAGGCACGCGCCCTTCTACCACGCCCGGCCGACGCGCCCGGACGCGCCCCGGGCCGTTTGACCTCACGCCGGTGGCCGTCTATACAGGCCGCGGGATGGCGGGTCCGCGCACGACGAAGGGGGCGAGCGCCTCGCGCAAGCGGGCGGCGCGTCCCGTCCTCGGCAACGACCCCTTCGAGCGCGGGGCGGCGCCGCGGGCGCCCGCCGCCCGCACGCCCGCGCAGTCCCGGCGCGACGAAGGCGCCCCGGACCGCCGGATCGAGGAGGCCGAGGCCAAGGCGGGCGTCGCCGTGGAAGGGGCCGAGGCGCGCCTCGAGGAGGTGCTGAGCCGGGCCGGCTCCGCGAGCTACGTGAACGAGGTCCGCGAGCTCGTCACCCGCCTCCTCCCGGCGCTCGCGGAGCAGCTCCGGCCGCTCGCCTCGCTCGCGAGGCTTCTCTCGCGCCCCGGACCGCTCGACCCGCACGGGATGGATCCGCGGCTCGCCGAGAACGCGAAGCCGCTTCTCGACTTCCTGTACGAGCGCTGGTGGCGGGTCGCGGTGCGCGCCGCGGACCGGGTCCCCGCGGGAGCCGCGGTGGTGGTGGCGAACCACGGCGGCGCACTGCCCTGGGACGCGCTCGTCCTCCGGCTCGCGCTCGGCCGCGCCGACCGGCCGCGGGACCTGCGACCGCTCCTCGACGAGACCGCCTTGTCGATCCCGATCCTCGGGCCGGCGGCGCGCCGGCTCGGAGCGGTCCCGGCGACTCCCGACAACGCGCTGGCACTGCTCGGAGCAGGTGTGCTCGTCGGCGTCTTCCCGGAGGGCAGCCGCGGCGGCGAGAAGCCCTGGGGCGAGCGCTACCGCGTGCAGCGCTTCGGCCGGGGCGGCTTCGCCAAGATCGCGCTGCTCGCCGGCGCCCCGATCGTCCCCTGCGCCATCGTGGGCGGCGAGGAGGCGACGCCACCGGTCTCGCGCGCCGGCTGGCTCGGCGAGTTCCTCGGCCTCCCGTTCCTCTCGCTGGCGCCGGCGCTTCCGCTCGGGCCGCTCGGCGGGCTTCCCCTGCCCTCGCGCTGGTCTGTGCGCTTCGGCGACCCGGTGGAGACCCGCTCGCTCGGGCCGGATGCGGCGCGGGACCCGGCCGCGGTGGCCACCCTCACCGAGAAGGTCCGCGAGGCCGTCCAGGCCATGCTGGACGAGGACGTCTCGGGGCGCGCGTCGGCATTCCTCTAGTCACGGGGCGTGCCGCCCGGGCATCCCGACCCTATCCCGGGATCGGGTCGAGGTCCCCGGCGGGCGCGGCGGGGCTCGCGGCCGGGGCCACGCGGAATCGGCCGGCGCGGACGTGCGGCGGCGGAGTGCGGAGGCCCTGGACGACGCCCGCGGCGGAGAGCGCGCGGAGCACGTACCAGGACGCGTCGATCTCCCACCAGAACCAGCCCTGGTTCGCCGCCCCCGGATAGAAGTGGTGGTTGTTGTGCCATCCCTCGCCCATGGTGAGCAGGGCGAGCGCCATGCTGTTGCGCGACTCGTCGCCGGTCTCGTAACGCTTCTTCCCGAGCACGTGGGCGAGCGAGTTGATGAAGAAGGTCCCGTGCCACAGGAGCACGGTGGAGACGAAGTAGCCCCACAGCAGGGCCGGCGCGCCGCCGATCGCGAAGAGGGCGGTCGCGTACAGCACCGTGGGGACCGCGTGCCAGCGGTCGAGCCAGAGCAGCTCGGGGTAGCAGGCCAGGTCCTTCACGCGATCGAGCTTCGTCTCGTGGTGGCGGGCGGACAGGATCCAGCCGACGTGGCTCCAGTAGAAGCCTCGCTGGATCGGTGAGTGGACGTCCTCCGGCCCGTCGGAGTGGCGGTGGTGGTCGCGGTGATGCGCCGCCCACCACAGTGCCCCTTTCTGCGTCGACGTGGCGCCGAGGAAGGCCAGGAGGAACTGGAAGGCGCGGCCGGTCCGGAAGGAGCGGTGGGAGAAGTAGCGGTGGTACCCCGCCGTGATCCCGAACATCCGGACGTAGTAGCTCGCGAGGACGAGCAGGCCCCACTTCCACTCGAACGGCGCGAGGAACGGCGTCGCCAGGGCGACGGCGTGCACGGCGAAGAACGGGATGGAGTGGAGCCACAGGATGCGGTCGGGATCGGCGGTGCGGGTCGGGCTCATGCACGCTTCCTCTCGGGTCGGCAAGGTTCGGGCACATGAGATGACCGTTGCGTGTCACGGACGCGTCACCGCGAGGAAGGAGCAGCGCGCTTCACGGCAGCGCGCAACGGCCCGCGCCACCGCCGCGCCCGCTCCGGCCGCGATTCCGGGCCGTTAGGCGGTAGACGGCGTCGGCGAGCCGTCGGAGCCCCGGCGTGTAGTAACCGCGGGCGAGCACTCCCCAGCGCCGGTGGCGCAGCGCCTGGACCGCGGCCTCGGCGCCCTCGAAGACGCGGCCGTCGGCGCGGACGAGTTGCAGCGCGCGCTCGCAGCGATCCGGCGAGACGCCCGGAAACCTCTCCAGCGTCCCCGGCTCGCGGAACGAGCGCGCCTCGACCGCGCCCTGCGGAAGCCACCGGAGGAGCCGCGCCGCCCACCGGCTGCAGAAGGCGCAGCCTCCGTCGAAGAGGAGGACGTCGTGCCCCGGGCCGGCGACTGGCATGTCCACAATCCTAGGCGGGCGCGGGCTCGCGCGCCGCGGCCGTGCTAGCGCCTGGGCGGCATCGCCGCGCTGGGCCGTCCCGGCGGCGGCTCGGTCGGCTCCTCCGGCTCGCCCGGCTCGTCGGCCGAGGCCGGATTGCTCGCCTGGAGGGAGCGGAGGAAGCTCGCGATCCGATCCAGCGCCGCCTCGCCCTCGGGCCCGGAGGGCAGCCCCCGCGCGAGCGCGTGCGGACGCACGGCAGCGGCGAAGGCGGCGGGCGCCCGTCCGTTCAGGACGCCGGCGAGGTCCGGGCCGCGCTCCCCGCCCGCGCCGCGGAGGGGATGGCATGGCATGCAGTGCAGCTCCGCCTCCTCGGCTCCACGCCGCGCCTCGTCCGGAGCGCCCGCCGGCACCCGGAGGGCCTTGCCGTAGGTCGCGAGCCACGATTCCAGCACCACCTTCGAGACGCCGGCCGCCCACCACCAGCGCGCCCGAGGATCGAAGTCGAGGCCCGGCTGGTCGAGGTTCGGCCAGGCGAGCAGCCAGGCCTCGCCGGAAAGCGTCGCCTCTCGCGCCCAATCGGCGACGGGCTTGCCATCGGCGCGATCGGCCAGCACCGGCTTCAGCTCCAGGATGCGGACGAGGGGAATGGCGACGGCGGTCCCGCCGCGGGTCCGGACCACGGCGACGTCGGCGCGCTTCTCCGGCCGCGCCTCGCCCTGGAGCAGATCCGCGAGGGAGACGCCCTCGAAGCGCACCTCGCGGCCGGAGACAGGCTCTCGCGCCCGGAAGGACCGGCGGGGGAGCCGCTCCGCCTGGGCCCGGGTCAGGTACAGCGGGCCGCCCTTCACCTTCCCCTCGACGGACAGGGAGATCTCGCCCTCGGGGGGCTTCGGTCCCCGCACCGGCGCGCAGGCGACGAGCCCCGCGGCCAGGGCGACGAGGAGCGTTCTCATGGGGGCCCTTTTACGCTATGGTCGCGGCGCCTTCAAACCGAGGAAGGGTCGAGATCGATGGCACGTGCGTTCATCGGAAGCGTCTCCTGCGAGGTCACGGTGGACAAGGACCTCGGCGACACCTGGGCCGTGGCGGTCGTCCCGCCCCCGCCCTCGCACAAGGGTGAACCGTCGCTGGCCCCGCTCGTCGTAAAGCTCCAGGGCGAGGACAAGGACAAGATCACCAAGGGCGCGCTCGAGATCCTGCAGAAGGCCGGGATGATCGATCGCTTCGAGGTGTAGTCAGGGCCCGTCGGTCCGGACGAGCGCCCCATCGGGCAGGCTCGCGAGCAGCGCGCGCAGCGCTTCCTCGACCTCCCTCGGGTCCTTCGCCTCCAGCGTCACCCGCACGCGGTGGTCGGCGGCGTCGAAGCGCGGGTAGCTCCCGATGTCCACCGCCGGGTAGGCGAGCGCCACCGCGTCCAGCAGCGGCGCGAGCCGGTCCTCGCCGAGTCGCACGTAGACGCAGGCGAGCCGGAACGGTGGCGACGCGAGATCGGGCGCCAGCTGCTCGAACTGCAGCCGCAGGAACTCCGGCACGCCGGGCAGCAGGACCACGTTCTCGACGACCAGCGTCGGGAAGGATGGATCGCCGAGGAGCCGCGTGCCCTCGGGCAGGAGCGCCATGCGTCTCGCCGGCTCCGGCAGATCGGGATCCCCGGTGTAGCGCTGGTGCATGGCCCGCAACGCCTCGAGCATCGGCGCGCAGACGACGAGCGGCCGGTGCAGCGCCAGCGCCACGGCGGGAACGGTGAGGTCATCGTGGGTGGGCCCGACCCCGCCCGAGGTGAAGACCCAAGTGGCGCGGCGCCGCTCGGCGTCCACCGCCTCGACGATGGCGTCGGTCCGGTCGGGGAGCGTGCGGATGGACAGGAGCTGGACGCCCAGCTCGCGCAGCCGCCGCGCCAGGAACGGCCCGTTCTCGTCCCGCACCTTGGCGGAGAGCACCTCGTTGCCGACGACGAGGACGGCGGCGGTGGGCGTGCGCATGGCCTACCCCAGCCGCCCCACGGCGCGCGCGACGGCCGCGGCCACGCCGGCGATGGACCCCTCCCCGGGGAGCACCTCCACGCGCTGTTCCATCCGGAGGAGCCTGCGGATCGAGCGTCGGTAGGCGAGCCCCACCTTCCGCTGGAAGGCCGGGACCTCGAACAGCTCGCGCTCGGCGCTGACGGCGAAGCGGCGCCGCAGCGCCACGGCCGGGCGCACGTCGAGGAAGACGGTCAGGTCGGGGGCCGGCGCGCGCGCGTTGATCTCCTCGACCCAGCGCGCGTCTCCGGTCGCGACCGCCTGGTACGCGAGACTGGAGAGCGCGTAGCGATCCGAGACGACGTCGCAGCCCTCCGCCAGCCTCGGCTCGACCTCGCTCGCCACGTGATCGAGCCGGTCGGCGGCGAAGAGCAGGGCCAGCGCCGCCGGGTCCACCGCGCCCGCCTTCCCTCCGGTCACGCGTCCGGCCAGGATCTGGCGCACCAGCGCGCCGACGGGGCCGCGCGACGGCTCGGCGGTGAGGTGGACCTCGCTCCCCTGCTCCCGGAGCCAGGCGCAGAGGAGCGCGGCCTGCGTGGTCGTGCCCGCGCCGTCCAGCCCCTCGAGGACGAGGAAGCGCCCTCTCCCGCGCCGCCTCACCGGTCGATCCCCAGGAGCGCGCGCAGCTCGCGGAGCCGCGCGAAGTCGGCGTCCTCCACCCGCATGTGCCGGCGGGCGCGGACGACGGCCACTGCGGCGAAGGCGGCGCAGGCGAGGGCCGCGAGCAGGGCCAGGGAGAAGAAGATGGACGGTCCATCGAAGGCCTGCGGGTGGTGGGGGCCCCAGCGATCGTAGCCGAGCCTGGCGGCCGCGCCGCCGGTGACCACCAGCGCGAAGAGCCCCCACGCGCCGCGCCGCACCTCGTCCACGGAGTGGCGCGTGGAGAGCCTCGCCGCGAGCCGGTCGTGCTCGGCGCGGAGGTCCCGATCCTCGGACTGCCTGGGGATGGAGCTCATCGCGGCGGACTCTAGTGCCCTGTCGCGGAGGGGCGCAAGCTAGCCGCGGCCGAACCGGGCCGCGATGGCGTCCTGGACCGAGCCGAGGCTCGCCGGCACCCGGGCGGTGGGATTGCGGAGCAGCGAGGCGATGCCCGGCAGCGTCCCGTCGTGGTAGCCGACCTTGAAGTCCGCGAACTTGAGGCCGTGGGCGGTGGAGACCACCACCACCCGTTCCCCGGCCTTCACGATCCCTCGGCGGGCCAGCTTCTCGAGAGCGGCGAGCGCCACCCCGGTGTGGGGACAGGTGAAGGCGCCCGCCCGGTCGGCGCGCGCTGCCGCGTCGGCCAGCTCCTGCTCGGAGGCCTGCTCCACCACGCCGTCGAGCGCCTCCAGGGCGCGGAGCGCCCGCCTCGCGGAGACGGGCGCGCCGATCTGGATGGCCGAGGCGAGGGTCTTCTTCGCGAGGATGGGATCCACCTTCACCGAGGCCGTCGCCCTCCCCGCGGCATACACCGCCCGGTACAGGGGGTTGGCGTTCTCGGCCTGCGCCACGGCGAGCCGCGGCAGCCGGTCCACGAGCCCCAGCTCCTTCATCATGAGGAAGCCGCGCCCGACGGCGCTGGCGTTGCCGAGGTTGCCGCCCGGGATGACCACCCAGTCCGGCACCTGCCAGTCGAGCTGCTGGGCCGTCTCCACCGAGAGCGTCTTCTGCCCCTCGATGCGGAGCGAGTTCATGGAGTTGGCGAGGTAGATGTCCGGCGTGCGCGAGAGGTCCTGCACCACCTTCATGCAGCCGTCGAAGTCCGTGTCGAGCTCCAGCACCAGCGCGCCGTTGGCGATGGGCTGGACGAGCTGGGCCGTCGAGATCATCCCCCGCGGGAGCAGGACCACGCTGGGGATTCCGGCCGCGGCGCAGTAGGCGGCGAGCGCGGCGCTGGTGTCGCCGGTCGAGGCGCAGGCCACGGCGCGGACGGGCACGCCCCGCGACCGCATCTCCTTCACCGCCGAGACGAGCACGGTCATCCCCAGGTCCTTGAAGGACCCGGTGTGGGTGACGCCGCACTCCTTCAGCCAGACGTCCTCGAGGCCGATCTCCGCGCCGTAGCGATCGAGGCGCAGGAGCGGGCTGCCGCCCTCGTACATCGACACGACGTTGCCCGGCGAGAGCTGCGGGTAGACCCACTCCTTCTTGCCCCAGACTCCGGAGCCGAACGGCCAGGCGCCCCGGCGGAAGCGGGCGTCGAAGAGGTCCTTCCACTCACGGGCGCTGCGCCTCCGGAGCGCGGCGAGGTCGTGCTCCACCTCGAGGAGTCCCTGACAGCGGGGGCAGCGGTAGACGACGTCGGTGAGCTCGGCGCGGAAGTCGCACCCCTCCGAGCAGCGGAACCAGGCGGAGAAGGCCTCGGTCGCCATCAGCGCTCCACCACGGTCCGCATGGGTGGCGCGGCCTCGCGCGGGGGCACATGCACCGGCGCGAAGGAATCGGGGGCATCGAAGAGCTTCATCCGGGACCGTGGAATCTGCCGGGAACGGGACCGGTTGGCAAGGGGCGGCGGCGAGCAGCGGGGTCATGGCCGCCGCCCCGGGTCCGGCCACGCACGACGTCCGGGCGAGGGGCCCGTCACCTTTCGCTGCCTCGCGCATCGAAGCCGGATAGGAGAAGGCCGATGGTCCCTGATGACCGGTTGAGCGCGACCCTGCTGCGTGACGCCCTCGCGGCACTGCCCGACGAGGAGGTCGTGCGCAGGGTGCTCGGCGGCGAGCCCGCGCTGTTCGAGGTCCTGATGCGCCGGTACAACCAGCGCGTGTATCGCGCCATCCGGTCCGTGCACCGCGACGATCGCGAGTGCGAGGACGCCATGCAGCAGGTCTGGCTCAGCGCGTACGCGCACCTCGGTCAGTTCCATGGGGCGGCGGCCTTCTCCACCTGGCTCACCCGCATCGCGCTAAACGAGGCGCTGGCGCGCGTCAGGCGGGGCACGCGGCTGACGCCGATCGAGGATCTCCCCGAGGAGGACCACCCCATGTCGTCGGCGCCGCAGGACCCCGAGGGGCGTGCGGCGGACCGCGAGCTCGGCCGCATGCTGGAACAGGCGCTCGACGATCTGCCCGACAACTACCGAACCGTCTTCATGCTGCGCGAGATGGAGGGAATGTCCACCGCGGACACGGCGCTCTCCCTCGCGGTCTCCGAGGAGGCGGTGAAGGTGCGCCTTCACCGCGCGCGGCTCGCGCTGCGGGATCTGCTCTACGCCCGCGCGGGCGCGTCCGCCCAGAGCGCCTTCACGTTCCTCGGCAAGCGCTGCGACCGGATGGTCGCGAGCGTCCTGAGCAGCATCCTCCATCGGCCGCCCGCCGCGTGACCCGGCTGGAGCAGGACCCTTTGGGGCGTCGCCCCCAATCGACGCCCGCGCGACCCGTCGGAGCGCGGTAGCCTTCTGCGCATGAACCGCTCACCCGTGGTGCTCCTCGTCCTGGCGGCCCTGGTCCTCCCTCTCCCCGCCGTCGCGGCCGACGTGAAGGACGCCCAGGAGGCGATCGCCGTCTTCAAGAGGGCCGACCCCGACCTCTCCCGCTTCTTCGCGCGATCGGCGGGCTGGGCCGTCTTTCCCACGGTGGGCAAGGGCGCCATCGGCATCGGCGCCGCGCACGGAAGCGGCATCCTCTTCGAGGGCGGCAAGGCCGTGGGGACCTGCACGCTCACCCAGGTCACGGTGGGGTTCCAGCTCGGCGGCCAGGCCTACTCGGAGATCATCTTCTTCGAGAGCGCGGCGACACTCGCCGACTTCAAGAAGGAAACCTTCGCGCTGGCCGCCCAGGTGAGCGCCGTGGCCGCCGCCGAGGGCGCCTCCGCCAACGCCAAGTACGAGCAAGGCGTGGCCGTCTTCACCATCGCCAAGGGCGGCCTCATGTACGAGGCCTCGGTGGGCGGCCAGAAGTTCTCCTTCGAGCCCTTCGGCAAGAAGAAGTAGCCGCGGGCCCGCGCCTCCGGGCCCCTCAGGCGCGCCGCAGGAGGGCCCCGCAGCCCGAGCAGAACGGCTCCGGGCCGGTGTTCAGCGTGGCGCAGGAGAAGCACCGGACCGGGACTGGCTCGCCCGGCATGGGGGCCTCCGCCGCCGCGCCGACGAACGCCGGGAGCTTCATCCCGCACCGGCCGCAGATGACGTCGCTCGGGGGGGCGGGCGTGCGGCAGTAGCGGCAGACCCTGACCGTGGGCAGCGCGGCCGGGGCGTCGCCCGGGATCGGCTCCGTCTCGGTCGGCTCGAAGCCCGGGACCATCTCGACCGGCGGGTTCACCGGCGCCATCCGCGTGGGCTCGACCTCGGTCGCGGGCAGGTCGATGGCGTCCACGGGGTCCAGGTGGGTCGGCTCGAGCCCCGGCATGGGGTCCAGGTACGCGTCCCCGGTCGCCGCGGCGACCGTGGGCTCGAAGCCTGGCAGCGCCTCCACCGGCAGGGGCACGACGCCGGGGCCGGTGAGCCGCTTCCCGCAGACCTCGCAGTCCTCGCCCGAGGCCTGCTGGTGCTCGCAGAGGGGGCAGACGACCATGTCCGACATTCTAGCAGCTAGGCGAGCCGCGGCGTCCCGCTGGTCATCGGCACGAAGCGCACCGGCAGGACGTCGCGGGTCGAGACCGTTCCATCCTCCGCCTTGTCCACCACCTGGAGCATCTGCACGTCGGCCTCGGGTCCAACCGGGACCACCATGCGCCCGCCCGGGCGGAGCTGGTCGACGAGCGTCCGCGGCAGCGCGCGCGGCGCGGCGGTCACGAGGATGCGGTCGAACGGGGCCTCCTCCGGCCAGCCGGCAGAGCCGTCCGCCACGCGAAGGCGGACGTTCGGCAGGACGAGCAGGCCGAGAAGGACCTCGGCTGCCCGGGCCGACAGCTCCGGGACGATCTCCACCGAGAGCACCTGCGCGGCGAGGAGGGACAGGATGGCCGTCTGGTAGCCGGAGCCGGTCCCGACCTCGAGGACCTTCTCGGCGCCGCGCAGGGTCAGTTGCTCGGTCATGAACGCCACGACGTAGGGCTGCGAGATGGTCTGGCCGTGCCCGATGGGGAGAGGCTGGTCCGCGTCCGCCTCCTCGCGCAGCGCCGGCGGGACGAAGAGGCGCCGTTCGACCTGGCCGAACGCCCACAGCACCCGCTCGTCGCGGATCCCCATCTCCCGAAGCTGGCGCGCGAGCCGGCCGCTCACACACCCAGGATACCGCTTCGCGCCCTACCCCACCCGCGCCAGCGAGAGGCGGCCGGCCCAGCGCTCCTTCGAGGCCTCGGCCGCGGCAGCGTGCTCCGGGCGGGAGAGCTCCGGGTCCCGCTCCACGAGGTCGAAGGCCTCCTCGCGCGCCTCGTCGAGGATCGACTCGTCCCGGTACAGGTCGGCGATGTCGAAGAGGGGCTGTCCCGCCTGCCGGGTGCCGAGCAGCTCGCCGTAGCCGCGGATCCGGAGGTCGGCCCGGGCGATCTCGAACCCGTCCTGCGAGCGGGCCATGACGCCGAGCCGCTCCCGGGCCTCGTCCCCCGCCCGCCCGAAATGGGCGAGCAGCAGGCAATGGCTCCGCGCCGCGCCGCGACCCACCCGGCCGCGGAGCTGGTGGAGCTGCGAGAGGCCGAAGCGCTCGGCGTGCTCGACGATCATGACGCTGGCGTTGGGCACGTCCACGCCCACCTCGATGACGGTCGTCGCGACGAGGACGTGGATCTCGCCCGCGCGGAAGCGGGCCATCACCGCCTCCTTCTCCTCGGCCTTCATCTGGCCGTGGACGAGGCCCACCGCCTCGCCCGGGAACACCCGGGCGAGGTCGGCCGCCCCGCCCGTGGCGTCGGCGAGGTCGGACTTCTCCGACTCGGCGACGAGCGGATAGACCACGTACACCTGCCGGCCGGCCTCGAGCTCCCTCCGGGCGATCTCGTAGGCCTTCTTGCGCTGCGCGTCGCCGAAGACGCGCGTCTCGATCGGCGTCCGCCCCGGCGGCATCTCCGTGATCTTCGACTGGTCGAGGTCGCCGTAGAAGGCGAGCGCGAGCGTGCGCGGGATGGGGGTCGCGGTCATGACGAGGACGTCCGGGCGCAATCCCTTCGAGATGAGCCGCGCCCGCTGCAGGACGCCGAAGCGGTGCTGCTCGTCCACCACCACGAATCCCAGCTTGTCGAAGGCCACCTCCGCCTCGAGGAGCGCGTGCGTGCCCACGGCGACGCGCGCCCGGCCGCTCGCCACCGCGTCGCGCGCCCCGCGCTGGCCCCTTCCCCGCGCCTGGGCGCCGACGAGCGCCAGCTCGATGCCCGACCCGGCCAGCCACCGCGAGAGCGTGCGCGCGTGCTGCTCGGCCAGGATCTCGGTCGGGGCCATGAGCGCCGCCTGCCAGCCCGAATGAACGGCCAGCATCATGGCGACGTACGCCACGGCCGTCTTGCCGCTCCCGACGTCGCCCTGCAGGAGCCGGTTCATGGGCTCGGGCCGCCCCATGTCGGCCGCGATCTCCCCCAACACCTTGCGCTGCGAGGCGGTGAGCGGGAATGGCAGGCCGCCCACGGCCTTCCTGCGTGCGGGGGGGGACACGTCGAAGGCGATGCCGGGCTCGCGCCGCACGCCCCGGCGCCGCTGGGCCAGTGCCAGCTGCAGGAAGAAGAACTCCTCGAAGACGAGCCGGCGGAACGCGGGCGTGGCGCGCGCCGCGGCGAGCAGCACGTCGGTGCCGGGCCCGGGGAAGTGGGCCTCGCGAAGCGCCGTGGCGCGCGGAACCAGGGCGCGCCGCCGCCGCACCTCGGGCGGCAGGTCGTCCACCGCCCAGGGGGCGTACTCGTCGCACAGCCGCTTCAGGAGCTTACGCAGGGCGGGGTGCTGGTGGTCGGCGGGGCCGGCGTAGACCGGCACGATGCGCCCGAAGTTCGCCGAATCTCCGTCCTGGACCTTCTCGACCTCTGGCGCGCTCATCTGGCGCCGGCCGCCGAACCCCTCGGTGACCTTTCCCGAGCACAGGAGCGTCTCGCCAGCGGCGAACTGCTTCTGCCGCCACGGCGGCGGGTTGAAGAAGACGAGCTCGAGCCTTCCGGTGTCGTCGGAGACGCCGACCTTGAGCATCGGCTTCCCGCTGCGCATGCGCTGGGCGCGAACGTACCCCACCGTGCCGAGCGCGATGCCCTCCTCCCCGATGCGGAGGTCGCGGATGCGCTTCATCGCCGTCCGGTCCTGGTAGGCCTTGGGCCAGAACTCGAGCGCCTGCTCCACGGTCGAGTGGCCTCGCTCCTCGAGGAGCGCGCGCGGCGCGGGGTGGGCGCGGGGGACGGCGGCGAGCGGAGTCGCGAGCCTGCGGCGACGCTCGGCGCGCTCGAAGGGGGTGCGCGGCTCGGGGATCTGGGGGGTGGGCCGCGGATCCGGGCGTGCCGGGGCCGGAGCGGCGTGCGGCGTTGCGGGCGGGGGCGAGCCTGCGGTCGAGGCCCCCGGGATCGGGGTCGAGGGAGAGGAAATCCCGGACTGCCGCGCCAGCGCCTGGACGTCGGCGGGAACGGGGATGAGCGAGGCGAGGTGGGCGGCGATGCGGCCGAGGGCCTTCTTCCGCTCCGGGGCCGGGAGGGCGTCGTAGGCCTGGGCCTCCGAGGCGAGGCCGCGCAGGGCGGGGCTGTCCGGGGCGCCGGCATCTCGGGCGCGCGCCACCGCGCCGCGCACGGTCTCGCCGAACCGGGCGAGCCGGGAGAGGCCGGCGAAGCGGTCCCGCGCGGCGAACTGGATGGGGGCGACGAGCGCCTCGAGGCCCCCCGCCCCGTCCGCCTTCCCGTCCGCCCCCCGTGGAGCCATCGGGCGAGCCGAACCTCAGGCCGGATCGGCCGGAAGCTCCTCCTCGACGAACTCCACCGAGCTGATCTCGTACTCGCGGCTTCCGCCGGGCGCCTGGACCTTCACCACGTCCCCCTCGCTCCTGCCGATGAGGGCGCGCGCGATGGGGGAGGTCACGCTGAGCTTCCCCGCCTTCAGGTCCGCCTCGAGCTCCCCGACGATGCGGTAGGTCAGCTCCTCTCCCGAGTCGGCGCCGGCGAGCTTCACGGTCGCGCCGAAGACGACCCGGTCGCCCGAGAGCTTGGAGACGTCGATCACGTCGGCCATGGCGATCCAGTGCTCGATCTGCGCGATGCGCCCCTCGACGTGGGACTGCTTCTCCTTGGCGGCGTGGTACTCCGCGTTCTCGGAGAGGTCGCCGTGGGTGCGCGCCTCGGCGATCTCCCTCACGATCTTCGGACGTTCGGTGTACTTGAGCCGCTTCAGCTCGTCCTTGAGGCGGACGAGACCGGCCTTGGTGATGGGAACGCGGGCGTGCGTCATCGCAACCCCTTCGGGCAAAAACACCGCGGCCGTCCCGGGATCTCGGGGCGGCCGCTCTGCGTCATACTGATTCAGGGCCGGGGCGCTGTCAATGCCGCTCCCCCCGGGTGGGGGGCATGCCGTGGTACTCCTGCAGCGACCGCACCTCGAGCGGCCCGCCGCGCGCGGCCTCCATGGCACCCACGGCAGCGCGCGCCCCGGTGAGGGTCGTGAAGTACGGCACCCGGTGCATCAGCGTCTCGCGGCGGATGGAGTAGCTGTCGGCGATCTCCTTCTTGCCGGCCGTCGTGTTGACGACGAAGTGGACCTCGCCGTCCTTCAGGCGGTCCACGATGCTCGGCCGTCCCTCCAGGACCTTGCGGACGGGCGTCGTGGGGATGCCGCGCCCGGAGAGGAAGGAAGCGGTGCCGCTCGTCGAGAGCACCTCGAAGCCGAGGGCCACGAGCCGCTTCGCCAGGTCCGCGAAGGCGGGCTTGTCCTGGTCCTTCACCGAGATGAAGGCGCGCAGCGTCTCGCCAGGGCGCGGGATGGGGAGCACGTTACCGGCCGCCGACTGGGCCTTGTAGTAGGCGCGGTAGAAGTCGGCCGAGATCCCCATGACCTCGCCGGTGGAACGCATCTCCGGCCCGAGCATGGTGTCGACGCCGCGGAATCGCGCGAAGGGGAAGACCGCCTCCTTCACCGAGATGTGCTTGGGGCGCGGCGTCTCGCGCAGCCCCTGCGAGGCGAGCGACCTGCCGACCATGGCGAGCGCCGCCACCTTGGCGAAGGGGATGCCGGTGGCCTTGCCGACGAAGGGAACCGTGCGGCTCGCGCGCGGGTTGACCTCGAGCACGTAGATGGAGTCGCCCTGGATGGCGAACTGGACGTTCATGAGCCCGACGACATCGAGCTCGCGGGCGAGCGCGATCGACTGCTTCTCGATCTCCGCCACCAGATCCCGCTTCAGGCTGTAGGGCGGCAGGGCGCAGGCCGAGTCGCCGGAGTGGATGCCGGCCTCCTCGATGTGCTCCATGACCCCGCCGACGACCACGTCCTTGCCGTCGGAGACCACGTCCACGTCCACCTCGGCCGCGTCCTTGAGGAACCGGTCCACGAGCACCGGCCGCTCGTTCGAGGCCTGCACCGCTTCGGTGAGGTAGGCCTTGAGGTCGGCGTCGTCGTAGACCACCTCCATGGCCCGGCCGCCGAGCACGTAGGAGGGGCGCACCATCACCGGGTAGCCGATGCGGCGCGCCACCGCGAAGGCCTCGTCGGGGGAGCGCGCGACGCCGTTCTGCGGCTGGCGCAGCCGCAGCTTCTCGATGAGGTCGGAGAAGCGCTCCCGGTCCTCGGCGCGGTCGATGGCGTCGGGGCTGGTCCCGAGGATGGGCACGTGAAGCTCGTGGAGCGGCACGGCCAGCTTCAGCGGCGTCTGGCCGCCGTACTGGACGATGAGCCCCTCCGGCTTCTCGACGTGAACGATCTCGAGCACGTCCTCGAGCGTGAGCGGCTCGAAGTAGAGCCGGTCGCTCGTGTCGTAGTCGGTGGAGACCGTCTCCGGATTGCAGTTGACCATGATGGTCTCGAACCCGGCCTCGCGCAGCGAGAAGGAGGCGTGGACGCAGCAGTAGTCGAACTCGATGCCCTGCCCGATGCGGTTCGGGCCGCCGCCGAGGATCATGACCTTGCGCCTGCCCGTCGGCTGGGCCTCGTCCTCCTCCTCGTAGGTCGAGTAGAGGTAGGGCGTGTAGGCCTCGAACTCGGCGGCGCAGGTGTCTACCCGCTTGAAGACCGGCCGCACCCCCGCCTTCCAGCGGGCGTCGCGCGCGCCCTTCTCCTTCTTCCCGGCGAGGGCGGCGATGCGCTTGTCGGAGAAGCCCATGCGCTTCGCCCGGCGCCACTCGGCGGCATCGCGCGGCAGGCCCTGGGCGAGCCGGGCCTCGTGCTCCACCACCTCGACGATCTCCCGCAGGAACCAGGGGTCGATGGCCGAGAGCTGGTACACCTCCTCCACCGGGAGGCCGGCCCGGAAGGCCTCCCCCACCCAGAAGATGCGGTGGCCGCGCGGCACGCGCACCTCCTCGCGGATGCGCACCTTCTCGGTCTCGGTGTAGGCCTCGCCCGGCGCCTTGCCGAGCGGCGACTCGAGCCCGGCGCGGTCGATCTCCAGCCCGCGCAGCGCCTTCTGGAAGCTCTCCTGGAAGGTGCGGCCGATGGCCATCACCTCCCCCACCGACTTCATCTGGGTCGTGAGCGTGTCGTCCGCGCCCTTGAACTTCTCGAAGGCGAAGCGGGGCACCTTGGTCACCACGTAGTCGATGGTGGGCTCGAAGGAGGCCGGCGTCTCGCGGGTGATGTCGTTCCTGATCTCGTCGAGCGTGTAGCCGACCGCGAGCTTGGCGGCGATCTTGGCGATGGGGAAGCCGGTGGCCTTGGAGGCGAGCGCCGAGGATCGCGACACGCGCGGGTTCATCTCGATGACCACCATGCGGCCGGTCCTCGGGTGCACCCCGAACTGGATGTTGGACCCGCCGGTGTCGACGCCGATCTCGCGGATGATCCGGATCGACGCATCCCGCATCCGCTGGTACTCCTTGTCCGTCAGCGTCTGGATGGGGGCGACGGTGATGGAGTCCCCGGTGTGGACGCCCATCGGATCCAGGTTCTCGATGGAGCAGATGATGACGACGTTGTCCGCCTTGTCGCGCATCACCTCCAGCTCGTACTCCTTCCAGCCGAGGATCGACTCCTCGCACAGGATGGTGTGCGTCGGCGACAGGTCGAGCGCGCGGCGGGCCAGCGCCTCGAACTCCTCGCGGTTGTAGGCCACACCCCCGCCCTCGCCGCCCAGCGTGAAGCTCGGGCGGATGATCACCGGGAACCCGATCTCCTCCGCGACGGCCCAGGCCTCGTCCCAGCTGGTGCAGTAGCCGCTCCTCGGCATCTCGATGCCGACGCGGTTCATCGCGTCCTTGAAGAGCTGGCGGTCCTCCGCCATCTCGATGGCCTCGAGCGAGGCGCCGATGAGCTCGACCCCGTGGCGGGCGAGCGCGCCGTTCTTGGCCAGGGCGACGGCCACGTTCAGGGCCGTCTGGCCTCCCAGCGTCGGGAGCAGCACGTCCGGCTTCTCGCGGGCGAGGATCAGCTCGGCCACCTCCGGCGTGATCGGCTCGATGTAGGTGCGATCGGCGAAGCCCGGATCGGTCATCACCGTCGCCGGGTTCGAGTTGAGGAGGACGACCTCGTACCCCTCCTCCTGGAGGGCCTTGCAGGCCTGCGTGCCGGAGTAGTCGAACTCGCACGCCTGCCCGATCACGATGGGCCCCGAGCCCACGATCATGATCTTTCGGATGTCGGTGCGCCGAGGCATGGGACGCGCAAGCTAGCACAACCCATGGCGTCCCGGAACGCCGCGCGCAGCGGCTCGGCGGGGCGCGGCCGGCGGCGCGGATCAGGTCGCGAGGCGGGCCTGGTTCTCCTTCTCCCGCCCCAGCTTGACGGCCTCGAGGAGGCTCCGGACCTTGGGGTGGCGGCTCGCCAGGGCGGCGATCATGGGCGAGGGGAAGCGCACCACGGTCAGATCGGTCCGGGCGGTGACGGTGGCGACGTGCGGCGCTCCGGAGAGGAGCCGGAACTCGCCGAAGAACGCGCCCTTCTCGAGCAGGCCGAGCTCGACGGCCCGCGCGTTCCAGGTCGCGGTCACCACCGCGATCCCGTCCCGCACGAGGTAGAACTCGTCGGCGGCGCCACCTTCCACCAGGATGCACTCGCCGGGAGCGAAGGTCTGGGTGACCGCCAGCTTGAGCAGGTCGCGCGTCTCCTCCTCGCCCAGGGTCCGGAAGAGGTGGCTCCCCTGCACAAAGGCGCTCGTGGCCAGGTCGCCCCACACCTGCCGCGGCTCGCTGGCCATGCACGGAAAGCTAGCATAAGCTCCGCGCGCCATGTACGGGCTCGCAGCACTCCTCGCGCTCGGGCTCCTCCAGTCGCCCGAGGCCCCGCCCGCGCCGGCCCCGGCCGAGGTTCCGGAGGCGCCACCGCCGACCTCGGCGCAGGGCCCGGCCCCCGAGTACGCGCCGCCGGTCGCGCCCCGGGCCCCCGAGGCGACGCCTTCCCCGGAGGGAGCTCCTCCGCGGACCGATCTCGAGACGAAGCCCTCTCCGGCGGCGCCCGTGCCCTCCGGGACGTCCCGCCCCCGCCCCCGCCGCTCTCCGGCCGCGCCGGCGCCGTCCTCGACCGCGGAGCCGCCGCCTGCCGCCGCCACGCCCGACGCGGGCCCCGCCGCGCCGCCGACGGCGACCCCGCCAGGCGGCCCGCCACAAGCGGCCGGTGTGGCTCCGAAGCCCGCCCCGCCCCCGAAGGAGGCGAAGACTTCCCCGGAGCGGGTCCAGGTCGCCGCCGCCGCGGCGAGCTTCTTCCGGGCGCTCCTCGCCCGCCGCGCCGGCGACCTCGCCGCGCTCTGCGCGCCGGCATTCAGCTTCGACGGGAAGCTCGTCTCCGGCGCCGACCCGGTGCGAGGCCGCTGGGCCGAGATCCTCTCGGCCCGCGAAGGCGCCACCGACGCGCTCCTCGACCTCGAGATCCTCGCCGCCGCCGACGCCCAGGCGCGCTACGGCAAGCCGCCGAAGCGGCTGGCCGCGCTCGCCTCGCCCGGCGCATGGGTGGCGCTCGCCAACCTGTCGGGCCGGCCGACGTTCGTGTTCTTCGCGAGGCAGGGCAGCGCCTGGCTCGCGACCGGCATGCACGACTAGTCGCGGGACGTCAGGCGCTCGCCGGCCACGAGACCGACAGGAGGAAGGCGCTGTCCTTCACCGCCTCGATGTCGTGGGCCGTCGCCTTGTCGGTGACGACCAGGTGACCCGCCTTCACGTCGACGGCCCTCCCGCCGGCGTAGACGCGGAGGTGGCCGGAGAGGCAGTGGACGGTCAGCCGCTCGTTCGGCTCGTTGGTCGAGATGCGGATGCCGGCCCGCGCGCACCCCAGGACGATGCGGATGTCCGGGTACTTCGCCAGCGTGCGGGCGTTGTGGCCGTTCCGGCGCCAGGTGTCCTCGCTGCGAAGCCGCGCCAGGTCCGCCTCGAGGTCGAAGTCGAGGCACGGCCCCGAGAGTGGGCGCTCCAGGCTCTGGCGATCGGGAATGAAGGGTCGGCTCGGAGCGGCGTAGGCCATCGGGGACCTCCTCGGGTGCCCGGGCGAGGGCACTCCGTCCGTCTTCCATACGGGAGGCCCCCGGCCGCGGCCGGCCTCGTTTGGGTCCAGCCTACACGAGGCTCTTCGCCATCTCGCCGATGCGGTCCAGTCCCTTGTCGATCTGCTCGAGCGAGACCGCGAAGGAGAGCCGCATGTAGCCCGGGGCGCCGAAGGCCGAGCCCGGCACCGCCGCCACCTTGTGCACGTCCAGCAGCCGGGCGATGAACCTCTCGTCGGTGCCGATGGGCTCCGCGTCGCCCGGCGCCTTCCGCTTCAGGAGCTCGCCGATGTACGGGAAGACGTAGAAGGCGCCGCCCGGATCGTAGGTCTTGATGCCCTCGATGGCGTTGAGCCGCTTCACGATGTGCCGGCGCCGGTCGTCGAAGATCTTCCGCATCCGCTCGACCTCCTCGTCGAGCGGGAGGGTGAGCGCGGCGAGCGCCCCCTTCTGCGCGAAGGAGGTGGGGTTCGAGGTCGAGTTGTCCTGGAGCTTCTGCATCCCGGCGATGAGGTCGGCGGGACCGGCGGTCCAGCCGATACGCCAGCCGGTCATGGAGTAGGTCTTGGACACGCCGTTCACGATCGCCACCTGCGGCCGGAGGGAGGGCTCGAGCGTGAGAACGTTCTCGAACGTCCCCTTGTAGAGGAGCCGCTCGTAGATGTCGTCGGTGACGATCAGGATGTCCTTGCCGCGCACCGCGTGGATGACGCTCTGCAGGGTCTCGCGCCCGAAGACCGCCCCGGTGGGGTTCGACGGGCTGTTCACGATGACGGCGCGCGTCCGGGGGGTGATGGCCTTCTTGATGTCCGCCGCCCGCGGCTGGAATCCGTCCTCGAGCCGGGTCTGGACGATGACCGGCACGCCCTCGGCGAGGCGCACCATGTCGGCGTAGCTCACCCAGTACGGGGCGAAGATCACGACCTCGTCGCCGGGGTTGAGCAGCGCCTGGAAGAGGTTGTAGAGCGCGTGCTTGCCGCCGCAGCTGATGAGCACCTCGTTCGCCTTGTAGGAGAGCCCGTGCTGCTGCGCGATCCGGGCGCAGACGGCCTCGCGCAGCTCCGGGATGCCGTTCGTCGGGGTGTACTTGGTGAACCCCTGATCGAGGGCCGTCTTGGCCGCCTCCTTGATGGCCTTGGGGGTGTCGAAGTCCGGCTCGCCGGCGCCGAAGCCCACGACGTCCACGCCCTTCGCCTTGAGCTCCTTCGCCTTGGCGGTGATGGCGAGGGTGGGCGAGGGCTTCACTGCGTCGAGCCGCTTGGCGAGCTTCATCCTGTGTTCTCCTGTGGGGTACCGGCCGCCCCCGGGGCGGCGAGGGGGCGTAGGTTAGCAACTCCGCCGCGCGATGGGAACGGTCAGCTTCCGCGCCGCGCGCTGCCGGCGAACTTGGCGCGCAGCCCCTCGGCCACGATGGGGGGGACCATCCCGGAGACGTCCCCCCCGAAGCTCGCCACCTCGCGCACCAGCTTGCCCGTGACGAAGAAGTAGTCCTCGCCGGTCATGACGAAGACCGACTCGAACTCCGGGTCGAGCTTGCGGTTCACGTTGGCGAGCTGGAACTCGTACTCGAAGTCCGACACGGCCCGCAGGCCTCGCAGCACCGTGTGGATCCCGCGCTTCTTGGCGTAGGTCACGAGCAGGCTGTCGAAGCTGTCCACCTCGACCCGAGGGTCGTCGCCCACCGCCGCGCGGATGAGGTCCTTGCGTTCCTGGACGGTGAAGAGCGGCGTCTTCGAGGGGTTCTTGAGCACCGCCACCACCAGGCCGTCGAAGATCTTGAGCCCGCGCTGGATGAGCGACAGGTGGCCGTTGGTGAGCGGGTCGAACGAGCCGGGGTAGATGGCCTTTCGCGACATGGAGCAGGGAGTATCGCCTACTCCAGACGGTAGATCGAGACTCCCGTGCTGCCCCAGGCGCGCCGGTCCACGAGGGCGAGGCGCCCATGCCGGTCGGCCGGCGGTCGGCGCCGATCGTGCTCGGCCACGGCCACGCCCCCCGCGGTGAGGAGGCGTGGCAGGGCGGCCAGGGCGGCCTCGGGCCCCTCGGCATAGGGGGGGTCGAGGAGGACGAGGTCGAACGAGGCCGGCGGCAGCCGCGCCAGGGCGTCCTCCACGCGCTCGCGCCGTATCTCGACGCGGCCGGCGAAGCCGCAGGCCTCGACGTTCTTCCGGAGCGCCTCGGCGGCGTGCCGGTCCGACTCCACGCAGGTGGCCCGCGCGAAGCCGCGCGAGAGGGCCTCGAGCGCCAGGGCGCCGCTCCCGGCGTACAGATCGAGGACCCGGCCGCCCTCGAAGAACTGCCCGAGGACGTCGAAGACGGCGCCTCGGACCTTGTCGCCCGTGGGGCGCGTGGCGGTGCCGCGCGGCGCGACGAGCCTGCGCCCCCGGGCCGACCCGGCCACGATCCGCACGGGTCCCCTACCCCCCGTCGAGGCCCGCGACGAGCGCGTCCGCCACCTCGGCCGCGCTCCCCTCGGCGGCGAGCCCCTCCAGGAACGCGGCGGTCTCGACGTAGGCGGCGGCCTCGGGCCGGTCCCCGATCTCGATCGGCAGCTCGCGCGACGCGACGGCGAGCGGCGGCCCCGCCTCCCCGTCGGGCTCGCGCCCCAGGGCGCGCGCCGCCGCGGCCAGCGCCGCGCCGCCGTCCTCGCAGGCCCGCAGCGGAGAGCCCGCCAGCAACCGTAGAAGGTCCTCGGTGACCGGGCCGCGCCGGAGCACCGGCGTGCCGTCGATCCAGCCGCAGATCTCCACGAGCAGCCGCGCCTGCGTGCGCTCTTCCTCGGGGTGGCGAGGCAGGGGAAAGCGCGCGCTGACGAGGTCCGGCTTCACGCCGGCCTCGGCCAGCGCCTCGACGAGCGCGGCCGCGCGCGGCGCGCTCGGCAGCCCGTCGTCGAGCGGCAGGAAGCAGTCGACGCAGATGGCCCGCTCCAGCGCGGCCTCCGCGGCCCGGCGCAGCGCCGGGACGCGGTCGTCCTCGCGGACGCCGGCCACGTCGAAGGCGAGGTGGGTGATGCCGCCCTCGACGAGGCGCCAGGCCTCGCGGCGCGCGGCCTCGATCTCCTCGTCCGACCCGCCCTGCACCACCACCTCGCCGGAGAGGAAGATGGGGAGCCGCGGGGCGATCTCGTCCGCGGCCCGCGCCACGGCGTCGAACCAGGGCTCCGGCCGCGCTCCCGCCGGAAGGGCGAGGCCGAGGGCGCTCCCCAGCTCCTTCGCCGCCACCAGCGCGGCGCGGGCGACGCCAGCCGACGGCGCGCGCACGAGCGGCAGCAGGATCGGGAGCGGCGCCACCGCGGCGAGGATGTCGCGCAGCGACAGCGGGCACGCCTCGTTGCGAGGCGCGAGCCGGCGGACCACGCTCGCGGGCCGGAAGGCGAGGATGGGCTCGCGCACGCCGCCGGTATACCACGCCGACCGGGCGATCTCGATTCACGCCGGGGACTTGGGGCGGGGGCTCGTCCCCGACGGCGATGCCGCTAGTGCTGGTGCACGTCGTCGAGATGTGCGTAGTGCGACGACTCGATCTGCAGCGTGGTGTGGTCGATGTCGCAGGCGCGGCGCAGCCGGGCCTTGACCTCGGTGAGGATCCGGTCGTTGCGGCCGACGGCGTCGGCGCCCACCACGAGGTGGGCGGACAGCGCGTACATGCCGCTCGAGATGGTCCAGATGTGCAGGTCGTGGACAGCCACCACGCCGTCCGCGTCCTCGATGAGCCGGCAGACCTCGGCGACGTCGAGGTGGCGCGGTACCGCCTCCATGAGGATGTCGGTGATCTCCAGGACGAGCCGCAGGCAGCCCCACAGGATGAGGCCGGCGATGCCCATGGAGAGGACCGGGTCGATCCAGCGCAGGTCGGGGCGGATCCACATGGCGACCGCGCCCGCCAGCACCGCCACCGAGGCGATGGCGTCGCCGAGCACGTGAAGGAAGGCCGAGCGGGCGTTGAGGCTCTGGTCGTGTCGCAGCCAGTTCAGGATGACGGCGTTCCCCGCCACGCCGATGGCCGCCGCGCTCGCCATGACGCCGAACTCGATGGCGTGGTGGGGCGTTCGCAGGCGCTCGACGGCCTCGTAGACGATCCACGCCGTCAGGCCCACCAGCGTCGCCACGTTGAACTGCGCGGCCAGGACCTCCGCCCTGCGGAAGCCGAAGGTGCGCTTCTCGTCGGCGGGCCGGGCCGCGAAGAGGATGGCGAGCAGGGCGAGGCCCAGCGCCGCCACGTCGGTGAGCATGTGGCCGGCGTCGGAGATGAGGGCCAGGGACCCCGACAGCCACCCGCCCACCGCCTCGGCCACCATGATGCCGGCCGCCACGAGGAGCGAGAGTCCCATGCGCCGCGCGCTGGCACGATGCGCCGCCCCGTGCGCGCCGGCGAGGTGCGCCTGCTCGCTGCCGTGGGCGTTGCCGCGGTCCGATTTGGCGTCACCCACGTCGCCCGTGCCGGCCTCGCCCATGCCCTCGCGTCCTCCGTTTGCCCGAGTCTACGCCACTCGCCTAAGATCCCGCACATCCGAGAGGGGAGCCCGATGGATCCGGAGGACCGCTTCGCCACCGCCCGCGACGGAACGCGCATCTGGTGGCGGTCCTCCGGGGTGGGCGAGCCGGCGGTCGTCCTCACGGACGGGATCGCCTGCTCCGGGTTCATCTGGAAGTACCTCGAGAAGCAGCTGGCGCGACGGCGCCGCGTCCTCCGCTGGAACTACCGCGGCCACGGAAGGAGCGAGGCCCCGCGCGATCCCGCGCGCGTGACGGTCCAGGACTGCGTGGACGACCTCCTCGCCGTCCTCGACGACGCCGGCGCGCCGCGCGCCGTGCTGGCCGGCCACTCCATGGGCGTGCAGGTGGTGCTCGAGGCCCACCGCCAGGCCCCGGGGCGCGTCGCCGGACTCCTGCTCCTCTGCGGCGCCCCCGGGCGGTTGCTCGACAGCTTCCACGACTCCCCGCTCCTCGGCCAGGCCTTCCCTTACGCCAAGGAGGCGGTGGAGGCGTTCCCAGACCTGGCGAAGCTCCTCTTCCGCAAGCTCGTCCCGACCGAGCTCGCCTACCAGATCGGCTCCGCGCTGGAGACGAACCGGCGCCTGATCCGCCGCGACGACCTGTGGCCTTATCTGGAAGGCGTCGCCGAGATGGAACCGGGGCTCTTCGTCCGCATGCTCGCGAGCGCGGCCGCCCATGACGCTGGCGACCACCTCTCCAAGGTGGACGTCCCGACGCTCGTCCTCGCGGGCGAGAAGGACACCTGGACGCCCATGTGGCTCTCGGTGCGGATGCACGCCCTCATCCCCGGGAGCGAGATGGTCGTCCTGCCCGGCGGAACGCACGTCGGTCCCATCGAGCACCCCGCGCTGGTCGGCCGCGAGGTGGAGCGGTTCCTGGCGAGGCACTTCGGCGAGGCGCCCCCGAGCGGCGGGCGCGCGCCCCGGCGGAAGGCGCGCCGCGCCGCGCAGGGCCCGCGGTGAGGACGGCGTCCCGGGCTCTCCTCGCCGCCCTGGTGGCGCTCCCTCCCGCGGCCGCCTCCGCCCAGGCGACGACGTACGACCCGCGCTACGCCTGGCGCACGCTCGAGACGCCCCATTTCCAGGTCCACTTCCACCAGGGCGAGGAGGCGCTGGCCCGGCGCGCCGCCGGCGCCGCCGAGAGGGCCCATGCGCTGCTCGCGCCGGTCCTCGACCACGAGCCGCGGGTGCGCACGCAGATCGTCGTCTCCGACGGGTTCGACGACGCGAACGGCCTCGCGACCCCGCTGCCGTACGATCAGATCCACCTGTACGCCGTCCCGCCGGAGTCCCTCTCCGAGCTGAACGACTACACCGACTGGGTGACGAGCCTCGTCACCCACGAGTACGCGCACATCCTCCACCTCGACACCGTGGAGGGCGTCCCCGCGTTCCTGAACGCCGTCTTCGGCAAGATCCTCGTCCCGAACGGCTTCACCCCCTCCTGGCTCATCGAGGGGATCGCGGTGCTCCACGAGTCGCCGCCCGGCCACGGCCGCAACTCGAGCGCCCTGTTCGACATGTACGCGCGCGCCATCGTCGTGGAAGGCGGCCTCTTCGCGCTCGACGACACCTCCAACCCGCCGCTCGACTGGCCCCTCGGGAGCATTCCCTACCTCCTCGGCGGCCGCTTCCTCGCCTTCCTCCAGGAGCGCCACGGCGACCCGGCCATCGCGGCGCTCACCCACGACCAGGCCGCCCAGGTGTGGCCGTACGCGCTCGGCACCATGGCGGAGCGCCATCTCGGGGGATCGGCCTTCGACGACCTCTGGAAGGAGTTCGAGGCCTCGCTCCGGCAGCGGTACGAGTCCCAGCTCGCCGAGGTGCGCCGCCGGCCGGTGACCGCGCTCGGCCGCCTGACTCACCGCGGCGCCCGCGTGCAGTTCCCGCGCTGGTCGCCCGACGGCGCCTTCGTCGCCTACTGGGACCAAGGCCTGGACGAGCGGGCCGGGCTGCGGCGGGTGACCCCCGCAGGCGAGGACCTCGGGCGCGCCGCCGACGTCGAGGCGAATGGCGCTTTCGCGCTGCGCTCCCCGCGCGGGGCACTCGTCGCCATCGCCGACGCCTTCGAGGAGTACCGGTTGCAGGACGACCTCTACCTCGTGGACCTCGGGACCGGACGGCGCACGCGGGTCACCTACGGCGAGCGCGCCACCGATCCCGATGTCTCGAGCGACGGCATGACGGCCGCGTATGTCGCCCGGACCGGGGACGGCGGGCTGGCGCTGCGGCGCCTGCGCCTCGACGGCGGACCTCCCGAGACGCTCTTCGCGCGGCCGGGCACCGAGGTGTTCAGCCCTCGCTTCTCCCCCGACGGGCGGCGCGTCGCCTTCGAGATCCAGGAGGGCGGCCGGCGCGACATTGCCGTGTGGGAGGGCGGCGAGGTCCGGCGGCTCACCGACGACGACGCCATCGACACGAGTCCCGCGTGGTCGCCCGACGGCAGGGTGGTCTACTTCTCCTCGGACCGGTCCGGCATCTACAACGTGTACGCCTGGGCCGATGGCGCCGTCCGGCAGGTCACCAACGTCGAGACCGGTGCCTTCCAGCCCGACGTCTCGCCGGACGGGAAGAGCCTCGCGGTCGTGACCTATTCCCGAGAGGGGTTCGATGTCGCGACGCTCGCGCTCGACCCGGCGGCGTGGCTCGAGCCGGCGCCCGCCGCGCCGCGTCCGGCGGGCGACGCCGCCGCCCCGGCTGCGGACTACCCCGCCCACCCCTACCGGCCGCTCCAGACGCTCTGGCCCACCTTCTGGCTCCCGTCCTTCGCGAGCGACGCCGCCGGCCCGTCGGCCGGCGCCTTCACCGCGGGACGGGACGTGGTCGGCCTGAACTCATGGGCGCTCGACCTGCGCTACGCCATCGACGGCCGCGACGTGGACTACGACCTCGGCTACCTGGGGACCTGGACGTGGCCGGGGATCTTCCTGGGCTCGCGCCGGACGATCGCCTACGTCCCCGGCGACTCCTCCCGGACGGAGAGCGTCTTCACCCCCCTCGACATCCAGCTCGCCTTCCCGCGCAGCCACCTCGACCGGGCATTCGCGATCTCCGTCGGCTGGACGGGCACGCTCTACCGCGCGCGGGGCCCCCTGTCCGCTCCGGGCTCCCCCCGCCAGACCTTCCGCAGCCTCCTCTCGGCGGGCCTCTCGTACTCGGACGTCCGCCGCTACGTCCGGAGCATCTCCGCGGAGGAGGGGCGCGTGCTGTCCCTCGGCATCGCGTACACAAACCCCGCGCTCGGCGGCGACTACGACTACCTCGCCGCGCGCGCCGGCGTCTCCCAGTACCTGCGGGTGCCGTGGACGCGGCACCTCGCGCTCGCCCTCCACCTCGCCGCGGGCGCCTCGGCGGGCGCGCTGCGCGGCGGGGCGCTGCCGTTCTCGCTGGGCGGCATCCCGCCCGTGGACCTCTACTCCGTCCTGCTCGCCGCCGCCGGCCTCGGCGCCTACGGCGCGATCCCGGATCAGCTGCGCGGCTACCCGGCCGGGATCTTCGAGGGGACGCGCCTCCTCTCCGGGACCGTGGAGCTGCGGTTCCCGCTCCTCGACCCCCGGCTCGGCCACTCCACCTGGCCCGTCTTCCTGCGCCGGGTGAGCGCCGCGGCCTTTCTCGACGCCGGAGCGGTCTGGGTCCCGGACGAGGCCCCGGGCGCGACGGCCGTCCCGCTGCAGGACCGGATCCACTTCGGCGCCGGCGGCGAGCTTCGCTTCGAGCTCGTGCTGGGCTTCCACCTGCCGCTCGACGTGCGGCTCGGCGCGGCACGCGGCCTCGGGCGGCTCCTCGCTCACGGCATCCCGGATCCGTACGCGGAGACGCAGGTCTACCTCACGCTGGGCGAAGGCTTCTAGGGAGGGCGGCTCGCCTCCGCGTGGTAGGATCGCGCCGCCATGGCGGAGCGGAACGCGAGGCTCGACCGGATGCTGGAGGCCGGGTTCCGGCTCCACCCGGGAGAGCTCTGGCCGACGTTCCTCATGTTCCTCGCCAGCCTCTGCACGGTGGGCGCCTTCATCGTTGGGCGCTCGGTGCGGGACAGCCTCTTCCTCTCGCACATCTCCGCCGACGCACTGCCCTGGATGTACACCTCCGCCTCGGTGGCCGTGGCCCTCTCCGCGGCCGTCTACGCCCGGCTCGCGGCCCGCTTCCGGCTCGACCGGCTCGTCGTCGCGACCGGCATCGTCCTCGCAGCCTCGATCCTGGCCGCGCGCGCGCTCCTCGGCACGGGAACCTGGGTCTTCCACGGCCTCTACGTCTGGGTGGAGGTGATGGGCTCCGTCACCGTGATCCAGTTCTGGATGCTCGCGAACGAGATCTACGACGCCCGCGAGGCGCGCCGCCTCTTCGCCCTCATCGGCGCGGGCGGGATCCTCGCCAACGTGGTCGTGGGCTTCACGGTCTCGGGGCTCGCGAGCCGCATCGGGACGGAGGACCTCCTCTTCCTCTGCGCGGGGCTCCTCGCGGCTGCCTCGGCGCTCCTCCACCTCGTGGTCCGGGCCGCTCCCGCCGGCGCCGCGCGCCCGCGCGCCCCGGCCCGGCCCGCAGCGGCGGGCTCCGGTCCCGGGCCGTTCCAGTCGGCGCACCTCCGGATCGTCGCCGCCGTCGTCTTCTTCACCTTCCTCGCCACCACCTTCGTGGACTTCCAGTTCAAGTCGGCCGCGGCGGCCCACTTCGGCCAGGAGCGGGACGCCATGGCCGCCTTCTTCGGGCGCTTCTTCGGCATCGCCGGAATCGCCGCCCTCGCCGTGCAGCTCGCCCTGACCGGGCGGGTCCTGGAGCGGGTCGGGGTCGTGGGCTCGCTGCTCGTCCTTCCGATGTTCCTGGGGGCGGGCTCGGCGCTCGTGCTCGCGCTTCCGGCGCTGTGGACCGCGACCGCGGCCAAGAGCGCGGACCTCACCTTCCGCTACACCGTCAACGACTCGACCTCGCAGCTGCTCTACCTGCCGCTGCCGCCCGGCCAGCGCCGCCAGGCCAAGGCCTTCCTCGAGGGCGTCCTCAAGCCGGGGACCATCGCCATCGCTGGCCTCCTGCTCGCGGCCTGGCGCACCCGATCCAGCCCGCTCGTGCCCGCGGCCGGGGCGGCGCTCGCCTGCATCGCCCTGTGGGTGGCCTCCCTCCTCCGCCTTCAAGTGGAGTACGTGCGCTCGCTCCGCCAGAACCTGAGGCGGCGTCTCCTCGACGCGCGCGCCGGCCAAGCCCTCTCCGGCGACGCGGCAGCGGTGCTGCGGCGGGCGCCCTCCTCCCGGGAGCCGCGCGGCGTGGAGAGCGCCCTGGAGATCGCGCCTCAGGTACAGGCCGACCTCTCGCCGGAGGTGGGGCCCCTCCTCTCTCACGGAAACGCCCGCGTGCGAACCCTCGCCTGCGAGTACCTCGGCCAGGCGGGCGACCTCCGCTTCTCCGGAGACGTCCTCCAGCTCTCGAACGATGCCGACCCGGACGTGCGCGCCGCGGCGATCGCGGCGTTCTGCGCCCTCGCGCGGGCCCGGGCCGCCCGCACGGTCCGCCCCTTCCTCGCCGCCGCGGAGCCCCAGGTCCGGGCCGCGGCGGTGGCCGCCATGATCC
>Ga0153915_10000561_pt1 | contig 34507 bp, 30 predicted proteins | sample Opewatmetagenome_2_FD_107003 | JGI IMG/M metagenome (GOLD analysis project Ga0153915, IMG submission 107003) | Freshwater wetland microbial communities from Ohio, USA - Open water 3 Core 3 Depth 3 metaG | ecosystem: Environmental > Aquatic > Freshwater > Wetlands | place: USA: Ohio, Lake Erie... | reverse complement strand
GTTTGGACTTTGGACTCATGCTTATACCTCCGTTCCCGAATCTTTCTTCGGTAACATCGATTTATGAGGCATCGTTCCTTTTTTAGCTACTCCTTCGGTAACATTTTATTTGAGGCAATTCGCTGTTGCCTTTTTCCCTTGACTTCAGCCCGGAGATGTTGTTACTTTTTCCACTCCCCACATTATTTTCATGCTTTATCGTTTAAAAGCCGTCACGGCAGAATAAATATTGATAAAAAGGAGAAATAAATATGGATTTCGAACTTACAGAAGAAATGAAAATGTTGAAAGAGATGGCCTATAAGTTTGCCGTGTCAGAAATAAAACCGATTTCCCAGGAATGCGATGAACATGAAAAATATACGCCGGAAATAAGAAAAAAAGCTGCGGAAAACGGATTAGTCGGTGCTTGGATACCGGAGGAGTATGGCGGGTCCGGCGCGGGAATTCTGGGCAATGCCATCATTACCGAAGAAATATCCAAAGTGGACATGGGTATCAGTCTGAATATTGTTGCATCAGGTTTTGGCTGCGAATCTATTCTCAACTACGGCACGGAAGAACAGAAAAAAACTTACCTCCCCCAGATCTGTAACGGTGAAAAAGTCTGCGCCGGAGCATATACGGAGCCGAATGCAGGAACGGATGTTTCCGGTTACAAAACCAGAGCGGTAAAAGACGGCAAAGACTATGTGATTAACGGAAACAAAATGTTCATTACCAATGGGACGGTTTGCGATTTCATGGTTGCGCAGTGCATTACCAACCCCGAAGAAAAAAAGCATAACAGTTTCAGTCTGATTATTATTCCGGCGGACGCCAAAGGCGTGACGCGCAATAAAATTCACGGGAAGATGGGAATTCGCGCCAGCGATACTGCGGAAATAGCGCTGGAAGATGTGCGTGTTCCCCAATCCAATCTTGTGGGAAAAGAAGGGCAGGGCTTTCGTCAGCTCATGCACTTTTTCGATATCACCCGCGTGATGGTTTCCGGCCAGGCGCTGGGAATATCGGAAGCGTGTCTGGAAACAAGCATTAAATATGTGAAAGAGAGAACAGCTTTCGGAGTGCCGTTGGGTTCCTATCAAATGACTCAGATGAAGCTCACCGAGATGGCTATCCGTATTGAAGCCCTGCGAGGCCTGGTTTACAAAGCCGCCTGGTTAATCGATCAGAAAAAACCTGATTATACACTGGCCGCGATGGCCAAGTTCTATGGTGGACAGACAGCTGTGTTTTGCGCCAATTATGCTGTTGAACTGCACGGCGGTTATGGTTACATCGAGGAGTATCCTGTACAAAAATGGTATCGGGACGCGAAAATTCTGGAGCTTTATGAAGGAACCAAGGAAGCCGAAATTATGACGATAGGAAAGGTACTTCAGACAAGGTAATTATATTGTCCTGAATCTAAGCGCTCAATTAAATGGAAAAATCCCGCCGTCTTTGTTCATTCCGGAGAAGGCGGGATTTTTTTTATCATTTTTTCTTCGCCTGTTTATTCCTTTATAACTTCCCGGGCTATGACGATGCGCTGAATTTCCGATGTGCCTTCATATATGGTTGTGGCGCGTGCGTCGCGGTACAAGCGCTCGACTTTGTAATCCTTCGTATATCCGTAACCGCCATGTACCTGAAGCGCCATGTAGGCGCTGGAATTTGCTGTTTCCGAAGCGAACAGTTTGGCCATTGAGGCTTCCCTTGTAAACTTCAATCCCCTGTCCTTGCGGTCGGCTGCAGCCAGTGTCAGCCATGATGCTGCTTCAATCTTTGTTGCGGCGTCAGCGATCATAAACCGGATGGCCTCAAATGAACTGATGGATTTTCCGAACTGCCGCCTTTGTTTGGTATAAGAAATGGCTTCCTCCAGACAGGCTCTTGCAATGCCTGTGGCCTGGGATGCAATGCCGATTCTGCCGCTGTCCAGCGCGAGCATGGCAACCTTGAATCCTTCACCGTGGTTTCCAAGCAGGTTCTTTGCGGGAATTTCACAGTCTTCGAAAACAAGTTCAACAGTGTTGGACGCCCTTAAACCCAGCTTTTCTTCCTTTGTCCCGATTTTAAAACCGGGTGTGTCTTTTTCCACGATAAAAGCGGACAGTCCCTTTGTTCCCTTGTCCTGTCCTGTTCTGGCAATAAGATTGATTATGTCGGCATACTGGCCGTGCGTAATAAAAACTTTTGTCCCGTTAATAATATATTTGTCTTTTTTAAGTACAGCAGTGGTTGTCATAGAGCCCGGGTCGGAACCGGCTCCAGGTTCCGTCAGTGCGAAAGCGCCCAACATTGACCCTTCGGCAAGTCCGGTCAGCCATTTTTCTTTCTGCTCTTTGCTGCCGAATTTAAGAAGCGGTTCAGTGGAGAGATTGGCAACCGACATGGTAACCGCGGTCGAAGCACACGAATACGCTATCTCCTGTAGCGCCAGAGAATAGGCTACCGCGCCGGCACCCGATCCTCCCAGCTCCGGCGGTACCATCATACCCAGCAGGCCCAGTTCTCCCATTTTCTTTATGGCATCCATTGGAAACAATCCTTGCTTATCCCAGGCGGATGCCATTGGTTCCAGTTCTTTTTTGGCAAAGTCTCTTGCCATGAGTCTGATCATTTCTTGTTCGCTTGAAATTTCAAATGCCATTTCTACACTCTCAGGGAATATATAGAACGACGAGCAGTTCTGCCTTTTCGTCGGACGGGTTGCTTAATTTGTGATGCAGAGCCGAATTAAAATGGATACATTCACCCTGTTTCAGAAGGCTCGAGTTCTTGCCCACAGAAATCGAAAGACTTCCTTTCAATACATATATGAATTCTTCACCTTCATGATGATATTCAACGCCTTCATGAGCGGTGTTTGGTTCTATGGTGATAAGGTATGCTCCAAGATGCTTATCGGAACCTGACTTGGTGAGTTGCGTATAAGCGTATGATCCTGCGCGCTTTTTCTGGCTTTTTACCCTCGACGAAGCTTTCTTGTTCTCGCTATTATCGAGTGCTTCAACATCAACCTTCAGTGTGCGGCTTAACTGTAACACAAGAGCAACAGGAGGAGTAGTCTCATCTTTTTCTACCTTTTCCAGAAGTTCTGCGGGATATCCGGTTTCATGTGCCAGATCTTTAATACTCAATTTTCTATTTTCTCGATACGTCTTGATGCTGAGACCGAATGACTTTTTTGTTTCTTTTGTCATGATAATTTTTCCCGTAAATTAAAATTTTTCCGATAAAAACACATAATGACTTTTACATCTCGTTTATGCCGGGTACTGTAAGGATCTCTAAAATACAGGCCGGTGGATATATTCCCAAGTCTGTATTGTAACTAATACTTACCCAATTTTGCAAAGATATTTCCGGGCGAAACAGGTGCACTGCTGGACCTGATTATTGCTGTCGCTGTGTGGTTCCTACAGTTTATTACTTGTATAACTCCATTAGGCAATGCGTGATCACCTACTTCAACGGTCATAAAAATATCTCCTACCCTGATTCCGTCCTTACATCCCTTGTCAATGTAAATGATTTCGAGCATGGACCGGGCTCCGAAGTCTTCACCGGTGGCAACAATCACGCCGTTGATATCCGGACTGCGAAAATCTCCTGTTGTCATCGGAGGTTCTATATCGTAATAGGGAATAAGGCGGTCACCTATATTAATCTCCCTAAAGTTTTTAGTGATTTTTGCCATTATTTCACCTTGTTTAATTTTTATGATCTCGGCTATTCCGGAAATCGATATGACATAACCGATATCTTTTTCGGTAACAGGATGCTCAACCATTTTTGAAACCCGTATCACATAAAATTTGTCCCCTGTACTTGTCTTGGCGGGATTGTCAATAGTAACATAGATTATATCTTCATTACCCATGAATATCTGTCCCGAAGGCGAATCGGTGACCTGTCCAATCCCTGGAATCTTGTTAGCGATGTAGCCGCTTGCCATGAACTTGTTTTTGTCTACGAGAGGATACTTAATAATCTGCACGACTTCTTTTTTCACTTCCTGTTTTAAAGGTTCCGAAGGTGCAATCTCAGGTTCTGTAGATGCAGGGGCGGATTTTGCGATTTCTTCAGCTAGTTTTTCTTTTTTAAGAAGATAGAGAGGAATCTTGATTATCTGTTTGGGATAGATCCAGTGAGGATTCTTTATCCAGGGATTTACTTTCCATACCTCGGGCCACCGGAAGGGATCTTCCAATTCACTCTTCGTGATATCCCAAAGGGTGTCTCCCTTGACTACTTTATATTCCTTCATTTTCTGTGTTTCTGCAAAAGTCATTGACGATAAAAGCAGAAATACTATTACAGCATATCCTATTATTTTTGTTTTCGGCATGCTCGTTCTCCTTCATTATTTTTTGCCGTTGCTTAAAGATAACTGAGATGATTAAAACTGTCAAGAGTGTTGATAATTTATAAGAACATCCTTCCTGTGGTTATTTCTTTCATGAACGATCAAAACGTCACCATATCCAGCAGAATGTTGACGCTTTCATTCACAAAGGGTGCGTATTGATCAATAATCTTTTGCTTTTGTTCGAGAAGCGTTTCATTCTCCCTGGTTCCGCCTTCTTTTTCTATCATCTTACGAAAATCAGCAAGCTGTATTATGCCTTTCTTGTCCGCGGCCTCCTTATTATTTTTAATAATTTCGGCAAACTTTGCATCTTTCGCGATACGAGCCTGCGACCTTGACACCAACGCCGTGATCAGGAGCTGATCAACAGGCTTCCAACCCGGAGCAGTTTTCCCCCGCGCGCCGATGAAAGGAGTGATTGTCTGAGCCGGAAGCGGATAATCCAGCGCCGCTTCGCCAAGATCTTCGAGTGCAAAAAAACCAGGCATTTTCACGTCAGCCGCGACACCGGTTTTCTGTGTCGATTTGCCGCCGGGCAGAAAATACAATGCCGTAGTGACTTTCATTCCGCCCAGTTCCCGGGGAAGCGGTAACAGTGACTGTACGGAACCCTTGCCGAAAGTGTGATCCGAACCTGCTATTACAGCGCGGCGGTAATCCTTCAGTGCTCCCGCCACGATCTCGCTGGCCGATGCGCTCAGACGGCTCGTCAGAACGACGAGAGGTCCCATGTAAAGTTTCCCGGGATCTTCTACGGGAAACGAAACCGCTTTTCGCCATATGCCTTGAATCCCTGATAAGGACGAACCATTGGCAAGAATCTTAACTTTTCCACGGCTGTCCTCGGTTGCTACTATTCCACCTTTGCCAATGAAAAGGCCGGCAATTTTTACAGCTTCATCGAGCAGTCCGCCGCCGTTGCGGGACAGATTCAGCACGATACCGTCGACGTGCTGTTTCCTGGCCTCAGCGAGAAGTCTTTTTACATCTTCGGAACTGGACTTGCCGTCTTTTATGCCGCCGTAGAAGGAAGGAAGATCGATTATGCCGAAGCGGTACTTTCTGTTTCCGGCTGTCCGCGTCTCATAGGATATCTTTGCCTCCTGCTCCTTCATATCGATCTTGTCGCGCATTATTGTGATATTAAAACGCTCCGTACGCTTATTCTGCCGCAGGATAGTCAGGGTTACCCGGGTTCCTTTCTTGCCGCGGATCATACCGACGACATCGCGCAGGTCCATATCTATTATGTTAACCGGCTTTTCGCCTTCCTGGGCTACGGCGATTATTTTGTCTTTCAGCTTCAGCATGCCCGATCTCTCGGCGCCGCCTCCGGGAATCAGCTCTTCGATAATGGTAAAACCATTGTCGCTTTTCAGAACGGCTCCGATTCCTTCAAGAGAAAGCTGCATTTGAATCTGGAGATCCTCGAGGTTTTTAGGGGATAGATAGCTCGTGTGCGGGTCCAGGGCCAAAGCGAAGGATTCCGCTGAGGTTGTGATCAGTTGTGAAGTGTTTTGCTCGACTATGCGCTTCGTCTGTAACTCAAAACGATGTATCTGCTGTTTTTTTGCTGCCGCCAGATCAATGCCGGAAAGGAGTGAATTTTCGATTTGGAACTGCACAATCTTTTTCAACAGGGCCTGCTTTTCCGCAATTGTCTTTGAATAGGGGCGTTTGTCCGCGTTGATATTCAGCTTTGCCATTTCGTCAAGCCGGAAATCCGGTCCAAGAATCTTTTTGACAATCGTCTCATTCTCACGCGCCCGTGTGACGAGCAAGTCGTAAACTGGTTTAAGCGAGGTGCAGTTATTTCTTTGCGAATTTTCGAACACTTCCCGCAGGAGCGGTTTAAGCTTCTCCAAATCGGATTCATACAGAAGTGTTTTAGATGGATCAAGGCGCTTGATCATCTGGTCGACAGCGTGCACCTTGATTTCTCCGGTCAATTTCTTCATTGAGTAGTGATAAGCGTAGAATTTCCCCATCAGCGTGGGAAAGCGGTTGCAGGTAATGTTTTCCGCCGACGAAATTAAGGGTAACAGCAGGATAATTATCAGGCCAAGCGAAAACGGGAAACAGAATCTGCCCCTGCGTCCTGCATTCGCCTTCCTGTCTGATTCCTTTCTTGTATGTAATTTTTTTCTCATGGAAGCAGGATAGGACAATATAGTATTATATGTCAATTAAATATTGATTGCCGAAGCAAATGCAGTATGCAGATTAAAATTGCCTGATACTTTATTTCAGTAAGAAGTGCCGGCAGACAAGCATGTATTTTGGGCACTGCATCGACTGTTTACTTTTTGCATCTGCTCTGATATTTCCGTTTTATGCAAAATCATCCTTACTTAAACGATATTATGCTGGTGATAGTGGTCATTTCTTCCATGGCCGTCGCCGTTATTTTTCCTGATTTCGGTGCGCGGTTTCGTATATTTCCCGTTTATTGTCTCATGATAAATTTCTTTTTAAGTTACCTGTCCATCGATCTGGCATCCGTCTGGAAGGCTCTTAAGGGACACGGCAGACAGATTATGGCATTTACAGTGATTAAGCTTGCCGTTCTGCCGGTAATAATTTATTTTGTTTTTTATCTTATCTCCCCCGATTACGCGCTTGCCGCATTGCTTTTAACGGGTGTTTCCACCGGCGTGGTTGCCCCGATGATTTCGAACATGGTCAGAGGTAACAGTTCGCTTGTGCTGGTTGTCGTCGTTATTACTTCGGCGCTGACGCCGTTTACATTACCGGTGCTTGTTAAAGTTGCCGCCGCCAGAGAAGCGGCTATTTCCTTTATGTCCATGCTCGAGATGCTGGCGATGGTCATTTTCATTCCGATTGTTACCGTGGAAATTATTCGATACATGATGCCGAAACTTGTCGCGCCGATAATGAAAATCCAGTTTCCTCTTGCGCTTTTGATGTTTGCCCTGATCAACCTGGGAGTTTTCTACCGCTACGCGTCTTTTTTCGGAAAAGAACCATCCGTGATTATTCTTGCGACTGTTGTGGCTTTTGTGCTTGCGGCGATTTACTGCACAATTGGAATATTCTTTTTCCGGAAAGGTACGCTTGAGAATCAACTGGCCGGCGCAGTAATGCTGGGCAATATCAATAACGTGCTGGTGATTGTTTTTTCCTCCGAATTTTTCGGTCCGGTCGAACCGCTGGTTGCCGCAATGTATATGATTCCCTTTTTCGTCATCGTGATTCCACTGCGCTATTATCATTACCGGAAAACAAGAATGTCATCTTCTCTTCCCCGGATATGAAACCGGCATCGTAAATAAAAATAATTGACATACAAAAGCAACTTCCCTATATTCCCGATGCTTCCTATGTCTTATTAAAAGTCATTAAAGCAGATAAAACAGCAGTAATGAGGTGGAGTGTATGTCGAAAGCAGAAGTTGCGGTGATGGGGAGTTTTATTGTTGATCTGATGGCCCGTGCGCCCCGTTTGCCGGAGCATGGTGAAACCGTTAAAGGATCTCACTTTCAGATAGGTCCGGGCGGCAAGGGTTCCAATCAGGGTGTGGCCGCTTCACGATCCGGGGCTTCAGTAACAATGATCACCAAGATAGGCGCCGATGAGTTCGCGCGGATCGCGCTGGAGAGTTTTAAACGTGAAGGCATGGATACCCGCTATGTCATGCAGGATGAGCGTTACCCGACCGGAACAGCGCTTATTATGGTTGATGAACACACGAGCGAAAATATGATAGTCGTCACGATCGGAGCCTGTGAGCACATCGCTCTGGAGGAGATTGAGACTGCCCGCGCTCAAATCGAGAATTCGCGTGTACTGCTGACCCAGCTTGAAACAAATCTGGATGCGGTCGAAAGAGCAGTGGAAATAGCCCATGCCAAAGGGATAAAGGTAATCTTGAATCCGGCGCCGGCGCCTCTGAATCCGCTGTCCGATAATCTACTGGAAAAAGTGGATATTATAACGCCCAATGAAACGGAAGCCTCGTTACTTTCCGGAGTTAAGGTTGTTAACATGGATGACGCCAAACATGCGGCCCGCATACTAAAAGCCAAGGGCATAGGGCATGTCATCATTACCATGGGGAGTAAGGGAGCGCTGGTGCTCACTGATTCCATGGAATATATTGTCGATCCGATCAGGGTCAAGGTCGTGGACACGACCGGCGCCGGTGATGCCTTCAACGGGGGGCTGGCAACTGCATTGGCCGAAGGCCTGGATATTGTACAGGCGGTTGCTTTTGCCAACGCCACCGGAGCTCTATCGGTAACCAGGATAGGGACTGCTCCGGCAATGCCGTACAGGGACGAAATCGAAAAACTGCTTAAGGGCATGCGCTCATTATAAAAGAGAGGATATTATATGAAACTACCTGAATATATCGACCATACCGTATTAAAGCCGGAAACCGGCACTCAGCAGATAGTCAATATCTGCCGGGAGGCGCGGGAGTATACTTTTAAATCAGTATGCGTTAATCCCTGCCATGCCGCTCTTGTGAAAAAAGAACTGGCCGGAAGTCCTGTTCTTACCTGCGTCGTGATTGGCTTTCCGCTGGGGGCAACCGCAACGGCTGTAAAGGTCTTTGAAGCCAGAACGGCAATAAATGACGGAGCCGATGAGATAGATATGGTTATCAATATCGGAGCTCTTAAGGATCAGCGTCTGGATGTGGTGGAATCAGATATAAGGGCGGTAGTTGCTGCTGCCAAAGGCAAGGCCCTGGTAAAGGTTATTATTGAATGCTGTCTTTTAACCGATGAGGAAAAGATAGCTGCCTGCGAATGCATTTTACGCGCGGGTGCGGATTATGTCAAAACCTCTACGGGATTCAGCACCAGCGGGGCTACAGTAGAAGATATAACCCTCCTGCGCCGGACAGTAGGCGACAGGGCCGGAGTCAAGGCCTCCGGAGGAATCCGGGATTATAAGGCCGCCCTGGCGATGATCGAGGCGGGTGCCAGCCGCATCGGCACGAGTGCCGGAGTTGAGATTATGAAACAAGCCGGTAATATAGCCAAATATCTTTAGTGAAGAATAAATAAAAATATTAGCAGCAGATGGAAGTCATTCAGATAAAATATTTCTTTATCCTCGCGACATAAATCCCTGTGGAAAGAATTGGTTATACGGGTCATGTTCTCTTTTGAGATCATGAAAAAGTCCCAGCTGATTTGGACTATAAAAGCGCTTGATATATTCCTGTTTAATAAGACCAATGCCGTGTTCGGCAAAGGGTGAACCCTTCCATTCATAAACCTTATCGTAAAGCTTCCGGAACTCATCCGAACATCGGGCGGATTGCTCTTTTGACGGCATGTAATTAAAGTGCAGATGGGCGTCTCCAAAATGTCCAAAGAGGCAGTAGGGAACACCAATTCTTGAAGACTCTCGGTAGAAATTCAGCAGGTCAATGAATTTATCCGCTGTGACCTGCACGTCTGTGCCGACTTTAACCACGCCCTTTTTAGAGTTGTCTTCATATATGGCGAGAGGGGCTCCTGCTCTTATATGATGAAACTTGTTTTCGGAAATTTTAAAGACATTGTCATGCCTGGTCAAGTCAAGACGGCTGAAAACCTGGCTGTAGATATATTCAAAAGATGAAGATTTTACTTCAAGGAAAATCACGTCCTGCTTGTTTCCCAGCCTTTCTTCCGGTTTGAAATAATTCATACAATGGGAATCCAGAAGTTCGCAGGATAAAACGGATTGGCGATAAGATTGTATTATCCTGAAAATCTCCATGTGCGGTTCATAGTTTTCCTCCCAGCGGGGTAGAAGAATAAAGACGTAAGTGACATCTTCATTTTCTGTGGTCTCAATTTCAACCTCTGTCACTATACCGAGTTGTCCTTCGGTGCCGGTCATTAGGTCGATAGCGCTTTCAAAACGCGGGCAAGGGGCATTTTTGAACATCCGATAGTGTTCGAAATCGACCCTGTAGGAATTCATGTGAGAGGAATTGGTTTGGAATGCATGATTTCTAAAAAGTTCTTTTTCCTCACCGTTGAAGTCAAGGTATTTCAGGCGGACTATTTGAGATCTCAATGTACCGAAGCCGAAACAGTGTTCTCCTGTGCAGGATGTTGCCACCCCTGCGGTAATAAGGGCAAGCTGCTCGGTCGGAGAAGTTTTAATGTCCCTGCCTTTCGGCTTCAAAAATTTTCCGGCATCCTCCCATGAAACTGCTCCGCGAACCACTAGATTGCCGCTTGATGTAATTTCGATATGAGGGGGGAGTTTGGACAAATCGCAAATATAGAAATCATCCGTTTTATTCCAGTTTAAAAGAGACTCTATTTTATCATATGGGATAACCGTGGATGTTTTTGATGAGTGGTAGAAACCCGGTGCATGAGTTAAAATGTGACTTTTTAAGTCTTCGCAGGAGCTGAATGTTTTATACTTGTAGGCCATAAATACTATCTTGTCGGGTGGATTTCGACTTGTTTTCAAGAAGAGAATATTATTGCGTAAAACTCAGGTGCTTTATTCAATTAATTTTAATAAATACTTCCCTCTTATATGAAAAGTATAGGAGACGTTGTTCCCGCTGTCAATGAAATACTATTATTATCGTCTCAGATAAACCCGAGCGAAAAAGCCGTTTAAGTACGGTCGAGTCTTTTGGGCTCGACCGTTTATCAGGACAATATTCTGATAAGTATTTATGATTGAAAGCTTCTATTTACCCAATTCTGAAACTGGTTGCAGAAGCAATGGCATGGATTCGCGTTTAACTTCGCTTACCGCAGGTATGGGCTGAGGTTTCGCTTGAGCGATTCTCCCGGCGACGTTGACATAATGGCTTCCTCTGAAAACCAGTTCTATCGCAGCGGGCAGGGCAAGCAATCCGAACCTCGACGACCTTATAATAAACAATAAAGCGTGAATGCCGAAACGGGAAAAGAAAAGCTTTCCCAGTTCAATCACTATCCTCGTTTTGCTGGGATAGTTGGTCAGTTTTGATATAGCCAGTTTCCTTTTCCATGGCGCCGCCCGGCGAAGCCCTGCAATTTTCAGATCGGGAAGCCTGCTGACGAGTTTTAATGAGCGGGCGAAATAATTTTTGGGCGCGTAGGTTTCCGCGATAACCCGTTTGTAGCCTTCAACCAGTTTGTCCGCAGGCATGACGGGTACGAAGTTGAGCACTGTGTCGACGTTATCACCACTGTGCGGGTTATCCTGTCTAATGATCCGTCCTTCCCGTTCCAGCCGTTTGTAAAGGTCGGTGTTCGGCATGGCGGCAAGCAGTCCCACCATGCTCTGGGCGATACCGTTTTGTCCGATAAATTCCAGCTGACGGTCGAATGCGTCATCTTTATCAGTATCAAAGCCCAGAATAAATCCGGCCATTACCTCTATTCCTGTGCGTTGTATCTTTTCGATGGCGTCATTCATGTTGCAGGAGGCGTTCTGATTTTTGTTGGCAGCAAGCAGTGTCGCGCTGTCCGGCGATTCAATACCTACGAATACGGACGTAAATCCCGCTCTTGCCATTAAATCCAGGAGTTCGTCATCTTTTGCCAGATCAATACTTGCTTCAGTAAACAGCAAATATGGATAGTTGTGCTCTTCCTGCCAGTCAGCCAACAGCTTAAGCATTTCCTTAACGGCCTTTCTGTTGGCGATGAAATTGTCATCCACGATAAACAGACGTCCACGGTAGCCGGTTGCATAGAGATCTTCAACCTCGCGCATGAATTGCCCCGCAGACTTGGTGCGCGGAACACGGCCGAACATCTGGACTATATCGCAAAATTCGCAGTTGAACGGGCATCCGCGGGAGAACTGAAGGGCCATGGAAGCGTAGTCGTCCGGCTTTATCAGGTCAAAGCGGGGAGAAGGAGTAAGTTCCAGACCCGGTTTTTCCTTGTTGTCATATAATTTTTTTGCCGCTCTCCATTCGTAGTCCATGAGAAACTGGGGAAGGTTATTTTCGGCCTCATAAAGAATCAGATGATCGATTTTATCGGATTCCAGATAGTCGGTTCCCGGCCTGTCATAGGCCGATTGGACAAATGGTCCTCCGGCAACAATAGTTTTCCCCAGATCATGGCACATGTTGACTACTTTTAAAAACGATTCCCTGTGAATCCACATGCCCGTGAGAAAAACTATTTCATTAGGTTCAATGTCGCTTATTTCGAGATCGCGTACATTCATGTCGATTAATGTGACGTTGTAATTATTCGGAAGCATGGCCGCTATGGTCATCAGTCCCAGGGGCGGCATGACCGCCTTGAATCCTACTGCCTTAAGGGTAATATCATGGCTCCAGAAAGTTTGCGGAGTCTTGGGTTGTATCATAAGTGCGTTTATTGTTCTCATTATATCCTCCTTGTGTCGATCTATCCTGATAGTGTGAATCATTACTTTGTATGATTCCTTCGATCATCCGGCTATAAGATACGCCTTGCTTTTTATATTGTCAATAAAAAAAGCAAAAATAAAAGCAATAATAAAAACATTAAAATTGCTATTATTGAAGTATAAATAATATGCTATGTTTTTAATTATTTAGTGATGTTTGCAAAAAAAATGTTAACGTGTGCAGGTGTTAGTTGCTTGATTATAAAAAATAAATAATTGCAAAAATATGTGCCTACTGGATTGTTGAGCAGTAGCTTGGAATTTTAAAAGCCTTCACTTTGATTATCAACGGACGATTTCCAGAATAACTTTAATTTCTTCTTTGGAAAGAATAGCAGGGCTGTTTTTACTGTCCGCAAGGGCAATGATTTTTTCCATGTGAGCAGCCGTCATACCGAAACAGGAAAGTCTGGGAAGTTTCAGCGTCCGCGTCCACTTGTCCAGAATATTTAAAAATTTTTCGCAATTCAAAACATCATCATTACCGGCATTACCGGATAATATCTTTCCGATATCGGCAAAGCGCTTTTGGGCGGGAATATTCTTTTCATCAATAATCTTTTTTATGACAAAGGTCATAACCGGAAACAGGAGCTTTCCGCAGACCACGCCGTGCGGTACCGGTAGTAGTCCGCCCATAGGTCCGGCCATGCCGTGTACCGCGCCAAGTCCGGAACGGCTAAGCGTGATTCCAGAAACCAGAGCGGCATATGACATTTTCGCACGCAGAGAAATGTCGTTGCTTTGTCCGAGAGCGAGTGGATGCAAACTTTCAGATACCCCGGAAATAGCCTTTAATGCCAGCGAATCGATGGAGACGTCTGCCTTTGTTGAAGTATAAGATTCTATCAATTGCGAGAAGGCATCCAGTCCGCAGGCAATGGTAATATGCCGGGGTAAGGTTAATGTCAGTTCCGGATCTACAATGGCAGCATCGGGCACATAGGCATCATGCCGCAGAGACTTTTTATAGCCCTCTTTCCTGTCGCATACAACGGCATTTTTTGTCGCCTCGCTTCCCGTACCCGCGGTTGTCGGAACGGCAATGAAAGGTACTTTTGCTCCCGATGGTTTTTCCCCTCCGACATCTTCCAGATAGTCTTTAACGGAACCGTCCGAAGCCAGCATGGCGGAAACGGCTTTGCCGAAGTCAATGACGCTGCCGCCGCCGATAGCCGCAACAACGTCAACCGGCATCTTCCGGAATTCGGATGCAATATTATCTATGGTTCCTGTTGTCGGTTCATCCCAAACAGATACGATTTTATATTTGATTTGAGCCCGTTCAAGTTTCAGGACAAGCGAATTAAGGCGCCCGGACCTTTTCAGCGATTCACCGCCAATGATAATCAGCGCTCGTCGGCCATACCGGCTGAGGCTTTCAGGAAGCTCGGAAAATTTGCCGGCGCCGAAATATATTCGGGGGATACCCTTAATGTTTAAATCGTTTATCGATTCCATGCGGATTTTTCCGTAGGTGCCAAAACTGTATGGGCGATTCCTTCACGCGGTCCGGCCATCCATGGTTCAACGGTTTCCCTCCATTTTAAATAGTGAGTAGTATTTTTATGAGCGGCAGCCGCTTCGTCGGATTCATAGGCCTCATATAAAGTGAATTTTGACGAATCGTTCCGGTGCTGTAAAACGTCAAACCGGAGATTTCCTTTTTCTCTGATCGAATGTTGATGATTTTCTATGGTTGCTTCAATAAACTGACCAATATTTTCCGGTTTCACGAAAACATTTACAACAGTGACAATCATGAAAGTCCTCCATTGGAAAATTTTTATAACAAATTAATGCCCTGCGTCAAAGTAAAAAAAAGTCTACCAGTCAGGTCCGGAGATTATAATAAGATGCTGTTTTTGATCATCCTCATCAATTGCCTTTGAAATCCGGCGGTCTCTTTTCAAAGAATGAAATTACGCCTTCCTTCACATCGTTGGTGCTTACGGCAATACCCTGCATGGCCGCTTCTCTTTCCAGAGCGCTTGCCAGATCGCTCTCAAAGGAACGGTTGAGCATATTCTTTAACATTCCAATGGCCCGGGTGGGTCCGTGTGCAAATTTTTGTGCCAGTTCCATGGCGGCAGGCATCAGCTCATTTTCCGGCACGATTTTGTTTACTAAGCCCAACTCCAATGCGCGTTGCGCGTTGATTTCATCTGCCGAGAACATAAGTTCCTTTGCGCGCGCCAGACCGATGAGACGGGGCAGAAAAAAAGTGCCTCCCATATCTGCAACCAATCCTCTGCGAACGAAGACCTGGATGAAACGAGCCGCCTCGGAAGCAACAAGGATGTCGCAGGCAAGCGCCAGATTACATCCCGCTCCCGCCGCCACACCGTTGATTGCGCCGATAACAGGTTTCTCCAGATTCATTATACTTTCGATAACACGGCTGTACCATTGCGCGGTGAGCCGCATGCCCGCCGGCATAACAATATCAGGACGGTTATCCGGGCTGTTGAGGTCCGCTCCGGTACAGAAACCCTTTCCCGCTCCGGTGATGATTACTGCCCGGACATCATCATCCAGAGTAAGACGCTGGAAGTGATCCCCCAGTTCCATGATTAAGGCGAAACTGAAAGAATTCTTACTCTCCGGACGATTAAGAGTAACAACCTCCACGGCTCCCTCGCGCCGGTATAGTACCTGATCCATAACTACCTCCTTCTTAACGAACATCACCTGTTATTTTCCCAAATATTTAATTGTCAATATTAAATTAATTGTCCAAAAAACTATAAAAAATGATTTTAGGAAATACCGCCTGAGGTTTTTATGCTTGCCATAGTTCATGCGTGATACCCGCGATTTGTCGTCGTTGATCGTCACTCATGAGTTTCTTGGGTGAATTTTGTATCGTTGTATCACGGTTTTCCACAATCAGTACGGAGGCTTCCTTATTTAATGTGTGGCTGTGCCATACTCCACGCTTGACGTTGTAAATCTTCCGCTGTTCCATATCAATGCCGGTAATCGACGTTAGAGAATCATTTCCTTCTACGATGAACAGGATACAGCGTCCTTCCAGGAGAACGAAAACTTCGTCCGTTTCGTTGTGCCGCTGCATTGCGAAAATGCGTTCAGGCAGCAGTTCATCACAATAACGCAGTATAGCCACCCTCCATTTATCATAGTCGATTAGAGGCTGATATCCTGTGCCCTCACAGTTGTGAATTTCCAGCAGGTATTGATCAATATTTTTCAACTGAATTCTCCATCAAAGATGTAATGAACTTCTATCATAAGTTAGTTTGTAGTTCAGCAATTTTTTGATCAGGATAGACAAATTTAAAATATTAAATGTAAAGATCAACGGTTAAGAGCGAACATAAGGTGGTGAAATGTTGTTTTTAAACGTACTGCATATCACCGGTAAAATCCGGTTAGATTTTTTATGCTGCCTTTAAAAGACTTGGTAATCAAAAATCTTATATATTCACTGTATGTTATGTCGCCGGATATCAAATCCATGTGTTTTCTTGGAATTGTGTCTGTCATTGGAAGTGCTTTGGCAAATAGTGATTCCGATATTCCGGGAAATAAAAGTAATCTGAGAAAATTGGCCTGTCTCAATTCTTTAGTAATGGTTTGATATTTTTTTAAATAAATTTCAAGCGCAGTGTTTGAATTATTTTTTATCGAGGACTCTATTATTGCCTGCCCGGCATATTTACCGCTCAACAGTGCATAAGCAATACCTTCCCCTGTAATAGGATCTACCAGACCAGCCGCATCTCCGCAAAGCAGGATATTGTTTTTTCCGGGTGTCTTTTTATAGTATCCGAAAGGTATATAGTGCCCCTTAACAGCACTTTTATCGAAGTTTCTTTCAAACAATGTGCCCAGAAATTTAAAGAACGTTTCAGTCATATGCGGATTGTATTTCAATAAACCCCCAATGCCCACTGTTAAAGTGTTCTTTTTAGGAAAGACCCAGCCATATCCCCACTTTAAAACACCGAAATAAATTTCCGGATATATCCGATCATCATACATTTTGTTACGATCCAGTTCTATCTCGAGGCCAAGACCAATACGATTAAGATCTACCGATTTTTTAAAAAGATGTTTAGAGCCAACGCTGTTAACTCCATCTGCTCCAATAATAAAATCAGAAATTATTTTGCGCCCGTCTTTCAGCGTTATTGTTTTATTAGTTTCATCAAAATCAGCTATTGATATTCCCAAATATGGTTCTGCGCCTGCTTTTACGGCTTGTTCAACTATGAGGTTGTCAAACAGTGCTCTATTTGTAAAAAATATCTTTTTGTAGTTTGTTACTTCATTTAATAATTTGTTTGAATGGTAAAACCTGACGCCGTCTGAAACATATTCTATAACAGGATCCCAGGATATATTGAATATGTCGTTAAATATTCTCTGTGCTTTGATGGTTAATAGACCGCCGCATAATTTGCTGCGCGGGAAGGTGTGCTTATCCAGAATGCATACTTTCATGCCGTAACTTGAAAGCACATGGGCGGAAGCCGCGCCAGCCGGACCGGCGCCGATTACAGTGACGTCATATCGATTATTTTTCATAATCACTGATTCCGTAGTTTTTAATGAGGTGCGTTGAATTCGTAAACGGGCAAACACCTTCGCTTGCTGCGGGGTAAGCAAGCGTTTACAGAATTATAATTTACCTTAAGAATCGAAGATTCTCCGCAGAAAGCCTGCTAGATCTTCAATAATACTATTTCTGAAAAACAATGCAAGAAAGAAAGACAGACAGAAGGGCAAATGTTTGATAGTGGAACGGCGGTATTTGACCGATTGTGTTAAATATCAAAAGATGTTATAATTACAATTGAAAAATCAATTAAAAAGAGAAATAATAAAAAAATTCTCAATCTCATAAAATATTTTTAGAATTATTTATTAAAGAAGTAACGGCATTTTTTATCAGGAGAAAAATAATGGCAGACGTATATTTACAACTAAAAGCGATTGATGCGCTTGTTCGTATACACAGTGCTGTAAAAAACATACAGTTATATCCACCTGTCGATTCCCAAATTACAAATTTTATTGAAATGCTTTATCTTCATCTGGCAGACACGTTGCGGCAGGATGCTCCTTCCGCATTTGCGGAATTACAAGAAAAAGCACTGTCCCGGGGAAACACTTTAAATCAAAAGGAAGACGAAACAATAAATGTTTCATCCCTGCTGGATATTCTTATCGCTTTAGATGTCAAGAATATTTCTTTTGATAAAGACTTGGATAATGAAGAGCTGAATATTTTCATAAATATTTTCGCGAAAAAGCCGAAAACTTTGCAGAAAGAGAGAGCTTTCCCCGAACTCGCAGTGGAAGAGCCGGCAGCGCGTGTCGAACCGGACAATAAAGAATATATAACTCTGGAGAAGGAACAGGAAATTGTCGCCGAACCTGATATTGCGGAAAAGCCGGCAGCGCGTGTCGAGCCGGATAATAAAGAATATATAACTCTGGAGAAGGAACAGGAAATTATTACTGGACCTGATATTACGAAAGATCAAATTTCTCAAAGCATTACTGAATTGGAAAAAGTATTTGCCCGTATTAACGCTTTGGACGGAGCCATTTCATCTGCTCCTTCCGAGGAAAAAATGGAAGAGATCAGAGAATTATCGAGACAAGCGGCCCAATGGCTGGAAAAGGAAGAAGACTGCACACTTGAATACAAGGAATTATGCAGGCGTTTGGAAACAGTTCTTCAGGAATTCATCGAAAATGGATTTTTTGCAGAAGCAACTCCAATTATAAATGCGTTCAGTAAAATTAATGACGGCACACTGAAAAAAGATGAGAAAATTCGGGATATATCTATAAAAATTCTCCGAAATCTGGCATCGGATAATAACTTTAACCTCCTGTTTAAAGAAATTAATACTAACGATAATAATAAAAAAAATGATGCGTGTCAGGTATTTGCCGGATTTGGCAGTATTGTAATAAATAAATTACTTGACGGACTTAAGAAGGCAAGCGACAGCAAGGCACGTGTAAGCATTATCCATATTATTGAAGAAATGGGTCCCGTGGCAATACCTGCCATCAAAGCAAGTATCGATATGAATGCTCCCTGGTATTATGTGCGTAACATGGCCTACGTACTGGGCCGTATCGGCAATGAAAAAAGTATCGAAATACTTAAACCTCTACTGCTGCATAAAGAAAAACGGGTCCGCAAGGAAGCATTCAAAAGTGCCTGCCAGACCGGAGGAAGTATGAGGGGACCGTTGCTTTTGTCTATTCTTCCTCATGTAGATAAAGAATTGCGGATGGATATTATTGAAATGCTCGGCAAGATCAAATACGCAGAAGCGGTGACTGATCTACAGTATATGCTCAAGAGCAAGTACAACACAATGGCTAAAAATGATCAAATATCACTACAGGAAGAAATATGCAAAACTCTGGGCGCTATCGGCTCGTCTTCGGCGATAAAAATTCTTTCCGAAATTGCCGAAGCAAAATCTATTTTGGGTATGGGTTCATATCCTAAAGAAGTCAAAAATGCCGCAGAACGCGCGTTGGCATATATAAGAAGAAAACAATAAAACTTCATAATTCAGTTGTCAGGGGTGATAAGGATGATTGACGGACGGTGTATAGTGGATAGACTAAATGTTACCTAACCACTTCATCATTGCATCCGCAATAACCTGATGACCAATCTCATTTGGATATCTGGAATCTGACAGAACCAAATCTTTGCTGCACAGATTATGCTCTTCAAGATAACCATCCCAGTAACTGTGTACGGGAATTAATTCACAGTTCAGGTCTGAAGCAACAATCATCAAAGATCTGTAAAATATATAAACAGCATCCATGTCATTAGGATTATCAAATGTATGGGAAGTAGCCAGAACGATGACCGGATTGAAGCGCAAACGTGCCAGCCTGATCATTTGTACGATATTTTCCTGAAATTCAGAGCGGTAGACATATCCGAAAGCATCATCAACACCGAATTGAACGAGAAGAATATCAGGCGCAAAGTCAGCAATATCCTCGTTGAATGTGCCTATGCCGTCAAAAGATGTTTCTTTGTACCTTGAGCGGTTAATAACTTCTATTCCCCTGTGGGAAAGAGATTCTTTAAGAATATCTGCATAACTTTTGATTACGCCGAAACCTGCGGCAATACTTCCACCACGGATAAGCAGTTTCATGAACGGCCTCAAAATATTTAACAACTGTAATTGCAGATATATTCTATCATTAAATGAATAAATAGAAATCAGGAAAAAACTTAAAAGAAATAGTTGTTGATAGTGAATAGTGAATTGTAAAAGGTGAAGAGTGTACCGGGGGGAAATATTATACTTGCAAATTACGCGTCATAAAATATATACAATGCCTTATTTAGAGACATATAAGCATTAAAGGAGGCAGGTATGAATATAAAAGGCACTGTTTTTACTACCACGAAGGCTACGGTAATTGAAGCTTTCGGCGAGCAAAACTGGAATTCGTTTATGGCCAAACTGGCAGAGAAAGACAGTTACTTTAAAAATGTAATCATGTCCGTTACTCTCGTTCCACTGGAAAAAATCATAGTTTTTTTTGATGAGTTGATTAACGAGCGCTTCAACGGAGATAAAAATTCATACGTGATGTTCGGGATGGTAGGCGCCAAATATGCCCTGTCGCCGGGTGGGCCATACAGTTCTTATCTGCTGACAAAGGATCTAAAGCAGTTCGTCGAATCTGCAATGCCCAAACTCTGGGTAACCTATTATGACGGTGGTGCAGTTACCACAAAATTGGAAAACAACATTGTTTATGTAAAAATCACCGGATTTCCCATCAAACATGTTTACTTTGAAAAACTTCTTATGGGCTACTATAAGCAGACTCTCAAAGTGTTCGGAAAGAAAACTACAGCGACCATGGTCAGGAGCCTCACAGCAGGCGATGATGATATCTATTTTAAGTATGAAATAAAGGAATCATAACCGCAAAATAGATGGTTCATTCAATCATATCCACTTGAGTATTCCCGCAAACAATATCAGAGCAATTGCGTTGACGGCGAAAAGCGAACCGATGAAAAGTTTTTGCGCCCGCGGCTGCCAGTCGTGTACATAGCAGGCGGCGGCAAAGAAGGGGATATAAACCGTCACAAAAACAGGCAGAGCTCCCCACCATCCGTAAACCCAGACAAATGCCGGTGTTTGCACCAGAAATATTTCCAAAATGGAGGCAAAGGCGGCGTTGGTGACTGAGAAGAAAAGACGGTTGTTGATACCCATTATTTTTACTGTAGGATCTTTCGGCATCAGTTTGCAGGCAACCATTCCAGCGATGGAAAACATCAGGCTTATTTCGATTCCGACACCTACCATTATTTCAAAGGCTGAACAGGCAGGTACCGTCCACAGAGCGTGACCCGAAAAGTGCTGTATTAATGCGTTTATGATTTCCACAAACCAGTGAACCATATAAAGAGCCAGTCCTCCGGCGATAACGCGATAATTGCCCTTTTCGTATTCGTTGGCATAGATGTACAGGACGATCACAAGCAGAGGAATGACATACCACTGAAACGTGGAGCCGCTCCTTAAAATGTTCAATGCCTGCGCAGTTGCTTCCGGGTTATTCAAAGTCATTGCAATGTCTCCTTCTTATATTTAGAATAAAAAAATCTGCTAATTCCTGAAAGCAGATTGGTTTTCGGATAATAAATTATCATGATCGACGATGATAATCCGGACATTTGCTTTTCCGTGTTTTATCATACCGAGTTCACGCGCCGCCTCGCGTGACAGATCAATAAACGACTCCTCATGTTCGCGGCAACGATCATTGACCTTTACGATAACCGATTTATTATTGGCAAGATTTACCACTTTCACCCGCGTGCCCAGCGGAATGGCGGGGTGTGCTGCCGTCATCTTTTTCGAGTTGTATATTTCACCCGATGTTGTTCTTCTTCCATTGTAACGTTTCGCATAAAAACGGGCTATTCCCACGGCGCCGTCAGGTGCGGCATAATGCGCAATTGTCTGCTCACGTCTTGATTCTTCATTCCTTTGCGCCTGTGATAAAGTCTGGCATCCTACGCACATAAAAAGCATAACGAGGGATAAAATGAACAGAAAAATTTTTGACCGGGTTTTCATCTTATCTCCTTTTCATGATGCTAAACATAGATAACACCAGGATAACTCAATGGCGGTAAAAGAACGGCTGCCGATATCAACTGTTTCATCAAATAAGCGTCTGGTGTGCTTTCCTGCCGTAAACACGTTCGTAAGCTTTACAAAAAGGGCAGAGATTGCCTTCAATCTTTTTGACAAACCAAAATGCGGTCCCTTTTTGTGTTTTGCGGGCATGTTTACAGACCGGACACGTAACACAGAACTTGGCCAGTTTGCGATCCCTGTCTGTAATTTTACGTTTGGGAGTTTTTTCCTTCACTTGTGCCTTAGTTTTAACTTTCGCTTGTGCTTTCGCTTTTCCCTTTGCCATTAAAACCTTCCTTTAAAACCTGAAATACTTCTTATCATGGGATCTTCCTGTTTTTCATATGATATGTTTCTGCCTGATAAAAAAGACGATTCCATCGATAATGATTAGCTTTATAACGGATCGAAGTTTACCAAGAAAGATTTTATGCGTCAAGGCAAGAGTAATCTTAAAAATTATTAAATAAATAATTAAAGTTCTAAATATTCCCGTACTGAAAAGTTAAGGATATTGAAAGGATGGCTCCCTGGAGTTTAGTCCTTACCGTACTTTTCTTTCATTTCGTCGATTTTTCCCTTTGCCTTTGCGTCTCCCTGTTTAGCCGCTTTGAGATACCACTTGGCGGCTTCAACATCGTCCTGCGAAACAAATATGCCATCCTGATATAAATCACCAAGCCAGTTCTGTGCATCTACGTTTCCCTGCTCGGCCGCCTTACGATACCACTTTACCGCTTCATCAACGTCCTGTGTGACACCTTCAGAGTAGAAATACATCAAACCGAGATTAAACTGGGCATCCGCATCTTCCTGCCGGGCCGCCATAAGATACCACTTCAATGCCTCCTCATAGTTCTGCGGAACACCTTCTCCATTATGGTACATCAAACCGATATTGAACTGAGCTTTTGAGTCTCCCTGTTCCGCCGCCTTAAGAAACCATTTCGCGGCTTCCGCATTGTTGAGAGGAACGAATTCACCCTTTCTGTACATCTCCCCCAGAGTATATTGGGCACTTGAAATTCCCTGCTCGGCTGCTTTGCGGTACCAATTCACAGCTTCTGCATCGTCCTGTGGGACTCCTCGCCCTTCCTGGTACATCCAACCCAGACTTAACTGTGCTTTTGCGTCTTCCTGTTCAGCCGCTTCAAAAAACCATTTCACAGCTTCTGCATCGTCCTGTGGAACGCCTTCACCATTTTGGTACATAACTGCCAGATTACACTGAGCACTCGAAATTCCCTGTTCGGCTGCTTTGAGATACCACTTTGCCGCTTCTGCATCGTCTTGTGGAACGCCTGAACCTTCCTGATACATCACACCCAGATTAAACTGGGCGCCCGCCTGCCCCTGCTCGGCAGCTTTAAGATACCACTTTACAGCTTCGGCGTCGTCCTGCTCAACAGATATGCCTTCCTGATACATGCTGCCAAGCCAGTTCTGGGCGTCTGCATGTCCCTGTCTGGCTGCGTTAAGAAACCATTTCAGAGCTTCTGCATCATCCTGCGCAACGCCTTCGCCGTTATAATATATAAAAGCCAGATTGAACTGGGCGCCTGCGTCACCCTGCTCGGCCGCTTTGCGATACCACTTCACAGATTCTGCATCGTCCTGCACAACGCCTTTGCCTGCTTTGTACATCATACCCAGTATAGCCTGGGCATTTTCATCTCCCTGTTCGGCCGCTTTGCGATACCACTTTACAGCTTCTGCATCGTCCTGCACAACGCCGAAACCCTCCTGATACATCACACCCAGATTGAACTGGGCAATTGCGGTTCCCTGTTGAGCGGATTTTAAAAACCAGTTTGCAGCTTCGGCATCGTCCCTGGGAAATCCCAAACCTTCCTGATACATCATGCCAATATTCAACTGGGCATTTGCGTCACCCTGCCGGGCCGCCTGGAGAAACCATTTTGCGGCTTCGGCATCGTCCGGCGGAACACCGTTGCCTTCTTTGTACATCATGCCTACTGTGATCTGGGCATCCACATCGCCCTGCTGTGCTGCCTGAAGATAAGATTCTATAGTTTCGGCATCGTCCTGCGAGACATCTGAATCGTAAACCCTTATCCCGCCGGTATCAGCCTGAGTATTCTTATCTTCCTGCGGCGCCGTAACGGTATCCGACTTTTTTGCCTTGGCATCATCCTTCGGAGCACCTTTGTGTTCTTCAGGTATCTCTTCAAGATTAATCCGGGGATTCGCGTTTCCCTGCCGGAGGATTTCAATATCAGGTTTTTCTGATTCAACGATTTCTTCGTCTTCAAGCGGAATGCCTAATACATCCAGTACAGACTGCGCGTCCGCGTTTCCCTGTCTGGCCGCTTTACGATACCATTTTGCAGCCTCGACTTCGTCCTGAGCAACTCCTTTGCCTTCTATGTACATCATGCCCAGTATGTTTTGGGCATCCGCATTTCCATTTTCAGCAGCCTTACGATACCATTTTGCGGCTTCGGCATCGTTCTTGGAAATAAATATGCCGTCCCTGTATGTGCCGGCAAGCCAGATTTGTGCTTCAGCGTTTCCGTTTTCAGCTGCTTTGGTGTACCACTTTACAGCCTCATCAAAGTCCTGATCAACACCTTCACCTTCCTGATACATCCAACCAAGATAGAACTGGGCATCCGCGTTTCCCTGTTCGGCTGACTTTAGATACCACTTTACAGCTTCGGCATCGCTTTGAGGTACGCCTCTTCCTTCCTGGTACATCCATGCAAGATTCAACTGGGCATCCGCGTTTCCATTTTCGGCCGCTTTGGTGTACCATTTCGCAGCCATCATTTTGTCCTGCGCAACGCCGATGCCTTCTCTATACATCATACCCAGCATGGCCATGGCTTTTACATTTTTCTTTCTGGCTGCCTTGCGGTACCAGTTTAACGCTTCGATATCGTCCTGCGGGACACCATGGCCTTCATAGTAAATGATGCCCATGTTGAACATGGCATCCGCATCTCCCTGCTCGGCTGCTTCACGAATATCTACCAAAGATGATGTGTTTTTTTTCATATGAATTATTCTCTGAAGAATGTTTTTCCTTCAAAACAGTTTCATTTCAAAACATTCTCTAAAATTTATACACTTAATTGCATTATCCGGCAATCAGGATGCTTAATATCCTGACTTCACTTTTTTACGTAACCCAAAAGTTATATGTTATTTGACTATCTCCATAGCACAAGTCATTTATTTAGTGTAGCGAAACTTAAGGATAATGTAGTATAAGATGAGACAGGAGTTTAGAGGTTATGGATTCTTATAATGTTTTGATTATAGGTTCCGGGCCTGCCGGTCTTTTTGCGGCAATTGAGCTTGAACGCCAGGGGCTGGACAGAATCGCGGTTATCGATCGCCACCCGTATCCCGCCGGAGGTTTGCTTAACGACGGCAAACTTAATTTTGACTATCGAATTGGAATCGATCTGGATGAACTCAAGATCGATCGTAATTCGGCAGAAAGTTTGATGGAAGAAATCAGGCAGATATTCATCCGTTTCCCGAAGTGCAAACAGGTAACTTTTGTTGATAAGAATGAAAAAATCGAGGCGCTGGGAAATATAGCCAGAGAGCATGGAGCTCAATTTATAGCGCCGGAACAGTGGCACTGGGGAACGGACAACGGCAGGGCAGTCGTTGATTACCTGAGAAAACACCTGAAAAAAACAGAATTTCTACTGGAAACGACAGTAACCTCTATTGAGCGTCACAATGAAGATACATTTCAAGTTATTTGCAGTCAGCGGAGAAAAAAAGTTTGCTATGCCGCGAGAGTAATTCTTGCCGCTCCGGGCCGCGGCGGCGCTTACTGGTTTCGCGATTTAGCCACAAAATTAAATATCCGCCATAATTTCGGTCCCATCGATGTGGGAATCCGGGTGGAATTAAACAGAAAGTATTATAACGACGTAACAGATGCCGTCTACGACCCGAAATTCATTTTCCACACGGCGCGTCACGGAGATAGAGTCAGGACATTCTGCACTAACCCGGGCGGACGTGTAAGGCCGGAAGACTATTGCAACTTCAAACTGGTGAACGGCGACGCGCTGGGGAGCAAAAAAACAGAAAACACCAATTTTGCCTTAATCAATACAATTTCGCTGACAGAACCTTTTTCCGATACCACCGAGTTCGGACAGATGATTGCCAAACAATTTTTTCTGCTGGGGGGAGGCAGGCCTATTGTTCAGAGGGTAGGGGATTTCCGGGAGGGTAGAAGAAGTTCAAATTCAACATTTAACAGTCCGAATCGTCATTTCGAGATTTGCAAAGCGACGTATAATGCCACACCGGGTGATATAACGCTCGGTTTGCCCGCCCGTATCATAGATAATCTCTGGGAATCCTTAAAAAAGATCGATAAAATAGTGCCGGGAATTCTTCACCCGTCGACATTATTGTACGCGCCGGAGATCAAGTTTTTCGATACGCACTTTATAACGGATAAAAATCTGGAAACGAATGTCAAAGGTATCTTTGTGGCAGGCGACGGAGCAGGGAAGAGCCGTGGCATTGTCGGAGCAGGAATTTCAGGAATTATTGCCGCCAGGGGAATTTCCGGAAAATATTTTTAATATTTTTGCCATAAAGGGAATGGCCGTGAGCGTTCCCTTTATGGCTGCTATTAATTCTATTTCGAACAGTCTCCCACATACTTACCTGTGGTCTTGCTCTCCATCTGCATTTCAGGTTGTCCTTCAAATTTAAAATTGGTTGTTGCTGTGCCCTTCATGGAAGTTCCCGTGTAAGTTGATGTTCCTGATGTCCGCATCACCCCTTCTTTGCCCTTGCATTCAACGGTATACTTGACTGTATCACCGCTGACCTTCTGATCTATTATTTTACAGTCATAGTTTTTATCTCCCGTTTCAGGAACAGGTTCTTTTTGGGTGATGCATTGACGGATAGTGGTTGGCGGCATGGGCGGCATTCCTTTCATTTCCACCTGTGTTGTGATTTCCCATAATCCTTCTTTGAATTCTGCCCTGGCATCTGCTATCCATGATACGGATAGCAGAACAGCCAAAATAATAAGAGTCTTTTTCATAAAAAATATCTCCTTATAATTCATCAATTTAGCAAATAAGTTACTTTTTTGTACTTTTTGCAACTTCCATTAATAACGCTAATTAAGAAAATTTGTTGACATAAAAAAACAATCGCATTATATTCACGCCGCCTGAAAGCCGGTTCCCTGAAAAGAACATTGCCAACGGCTCTTTACAACATTCCTTGCTGGGGAATCGTTCAATGGTAGGACAACGGACTCTGACTCCGTTTATTAAGGTTCGAATCCTTATTCCCCAGCCATAAAATCAACTACTTACGCGTTTCGCTAAAATCAAGCAACATCCACAAACATCCACATTTTAGGGTAAAAAGGGTATTTTGCAATGGAGTAATAATACGCTTTAAATTTTCCCGTTTCCGGCAATCTTTGCCCACGAATCCCTGAGTGAAACAATTCTGTTGAAAACAGGTTTTCCTGCTGACGAATCCTTTGCATCCACACAAAAATATCCGAGTCTTTCAAACTGGTATTGACTTCCCGGATTTGCATTTTGCAGGCTCTGTTCGACATAGCAGGTTGTCAGGATTTCTAGAGAATTCGGATTAAGATATTTTACAAAGTCTTCTTCGCTTCCCGGATTTTCAATATTAAACAGACGGTCATACAAACGCACTTCGGCGGTAACACAGTGCCCGGCCGATACCCAGTGAATAACTCCAGGTACTTTGCGCCCGTCTGCAGGCGCCGCGTTGCGGGTCTGGGGATCATAGGTGCAGTGTATCTCTACAACTTCAGCGGTTTTTTCGTCGCGTACCATGCTTTCATATTTTATGACATAAGAGTTTCTCAGGCGGACTTCGCGTCCCGGTCCGAGACGATGATATTTTTTTGGCGGGTTTTCCATAAAATCGTCGCGTTCTATATACAGTACTCTGGAGAAGGGAACTTCTCTTGCGCCCATGTCGGGATTTTGCGGATGATTGGCGCACTCGAAATTTTCCACCTGTTTTTCTGGATAGTTGTCGATTACAACGCGCAGGGGATGCAAAATGCACATTGCTCTGGGCGCATGATCATTCATGTCTTCGCGGATGCAATGTTCCAGCAGGGCCACGTCAATCAGATTGTCGTTTTTGGCCACGCCTATCTGCGCGCAAAAATTTCTTATGGACTCCGGCGTGTAACCCCGGCGGCGCAGTCCTGTCACGGTGGGCATGCGCGGGTCGTCCCATCCCTTTACATATGCATTCTCTACCAGTTCAATGAGCCTGCGTTTACTGAGAACAGTATAACTCAAATTGAGACGGGCGAATTCAATCTGTCGCGGACGGTTGCCTGTGATAAGTTTTCCCACTATCCAGTCGTAGAGCGGGCGGTTATTTTCAAACTCAAGGGTGCAGATGGAATAAGTTATTCCTTCCAGCGCGTCGGATAGACAATGGGCAAAGTCATACATGGGATAAATGACCCATTTTGTACCTGTCCGGTAATGAGGTTCCCGTTTGATGCGGTAGATAATGGGATCGCGCATGACAATGTTCGGAGATGCCATGTCAATCTTGGCCCGCAGAACATGGGCGCCATCGGGAAATTCGCCTGCCCGCATCCGTTGAAACAGGTCAAGATTCTCGTCGATGGAACGGTTGCGATAGGGACTTTCCTTGCCCGGTTCGGTGAACGTTCCGCGAAATTCCCTGATTTCATCGGGGTTAAGAGAGCATACGTAGGCGTTGCCGGATTTGATAAGCTCTACTGCAAATTGATAAATTTTCTCGAAATAGTCGGATGCATAAAACAGACGGTCATCCCAGTCAAATCCCAGCCAGCGTATATCATGGATGATTGATTCCACAAATTCCATGGATTCTCCGGCCGGGTCGGTATCATCCAGCCTCAGGTTGCAGGCGCCCTGATATTGTCCGGCAATGCCGAAATTAAGGCATACAGACTTGGCGTGTCCTATATGAATATAGCCGTTTGGCTCCGGCGGAAAACGGGTCGCAACACGTCCGTCGTTTTTGTTGGTTTTCAGGTCATTATCGATGATATCACGAATAAAATCGGTCGGGATTGAGGTTGCAGCTTCTGTCATTGGTTGAAACTCCTTAAATTCCATAAAAATACGGATTGAAGCCTATAATATTAGAGGAAATATATCAAGGGCGGAACTTCACGAATAGAGATTCACAATCCATCTTTATATTTGAACAGGCGGGTCTTTTCCCGCTCTCTTTATCCGTGATTGTCAGCCATTTATTGTATGAATGTTTTCCTTTACTTATTTCTTATCTTTTGCATCGATAACTTTCTCATTCAGTAGTTTTTCAATTTGAGGGATATCAGCGCCGGAGACTACTTTACCATCGATTATAAAAAAGGGCGTGCTTGAGATACCCATTTTTGCAGTTGCGGAATCATGAGCCTTGATCAGTTCATTGACTTCGGCATCTACACAGGTCTCGTATTTCTGGCCGTCTATTTTACCTTTCATAACTTCGTCAAATGCTTTAGCCCTGTCTTTTTGACAAAGTATATACCTCACCTTATTGAGGGCGTCAGGATGCATGGGAAGAGGTGTGAAAAACGTATACTTGGTCATATCGGTCCTCGATTCGAAGAACTTGGCTGCCTGGCGGCAGAAAGGGCAATCGGGATCGGTGAATTCTATAACAACATGTTTTCCGTTGCCTGTTTTAACAGCTTTATCCAGAGGCAGGTCCTTTGCCTTACGGGATATATTCTCATAGCTTTTGGCCATTATACCCTGTAACCGTTCAGCGGTTAGATTCCGTTTCGTTTTATCGAACATCTGTCCCGTGATGAGAATACTGTCGTGAGGCGCAAAATATAAAATTTTGTCTCCCCATACGACTTCATAGAGCCCTTTTACCGGCGACTGAGTTACAGAACTAAAGTCGACATCAGGGAAAGCAGCTTTTAATTTATTTTCAACATCATTATTTGCTGCATTTGCTGCGATTGCCGTACCCGCGCACCAGATTATAATTGCCCACGCCATCACACTCAAAAGTAATTTTTTCATCATAAATTTTCTCCTGCTGTTCTTTTTGTCTAAAGTAAGTAAATTTATTTTGGGTTATCACACTTTGGAGAAGTTAAATCTACCATCGCATGACTTGTCAGACCTCTTTTTTTATAACTGCCTCTTATAATTTAGCATATAATTAAGATTAAAAAAATAAAGACTTTATGAAGTTGGATCAACAGATTGTCCGTGCGTCTTCAATAAAGATAAACCCGTCTTGTTTTTTTCTAATAAACGTACCGGAATCCTTCGTGTATTGTCCGGCTGTTAAGCGCTGTTTATCCTCCCAGATAAGCCTCTTTGACGCGGGGATTTCCCGTCAGTTCTTTTCCTGTGCCGGAAAGAACAATGCGGCCTGTTTCCAGAACATAGCCGCGCGAAGCAATATGCAGTGACATGTTGGCGTTTTGTTCAACCAGAAGAATTGTTTTACCCGCCCGATTGATGTCTTGAATGATCTTGAAAATATCCCGTACCAGAACCGGTGACAGCCCCATGGACGGTTCGTCAAGCAGCAGCATTTGCGCGTCGGTCATGAGCGCACGACCGAAAGCCAGCATCTGCTGCTCACCGCCGGAGAGCATTCCGCCTAATTGCTTTCTTCTTTCTTTCAGGCGCGGGAACAGAGAAAAGACATTTTCGAAATCTCTGGTAATCTGTTCCTTATCTTTACGCTGCCATGTGGCGATTTTTAGATTTTCCAGCACCGTCAGATTGCCGAAGATTCCCCTGCCTTCCGGTACGTGGGCGATGCCGGCGGCGACAATCTGATCAGCGGCAATATTTTTTAAATTCTTTCCGGAATAGGTTATACTGCCGCTGTATGGAAAAAGGCCGGAAATCGCGCGCAGGATGGATGATTTCCCCGCGCCGTTGGCGCCGATCAGTGTTACAATTTCTCCCCTGTCCACGTCAAAAGAAATATTGTCAACCGCTTGAATGCTGTCGTAGGAAACGCTCAAATTTGAAACGGCAAGAATCCGGTCGGCGCCTGTCATTGAGCGACCTCCACACCAAGATACGCTTCCATCACTTTGGGGTTGTTTTGGATTTCGGCAGGCAATCCCGCCGCGATTGTCGCGCCGAAATCCAGCACTGCCAGCCGTTCGCAAATGCCCATGACCAGCCGCATCTGATGTTCAATCAGAATGATCGTTACCGAAAAAGTTTTACGAATCCACCCGATAAATTCCATCAGCTGGATAATTTCATTGGGGTTCATTCCTGCAGCAGGTTCGTCCAGAAGCAGTAGCTTTGGTCCGGTGGCCAGCGCGCGTGCTATTTCCAGCCGGCGCTGCAAACCGTAAGGCAGGTTTTTTGCTTTCTCTCCGGCCAGTTCGTCAAGCTTAAAGATCGATAATAAATCCAGCGCCCGGTTTGTAATGCGTCTTTCTTCGGCGCGGAAACGTCCAATGTGCAGCAGCGCCTCCGCGGGTGAGTATGCAATCTGACCGTAGTGTGCAATACGCACATTGTCCAGAACGCTGAGTTCCTTGAACAGCCGGATGTTCTGAAAAGTCCGGGCAATGCCCCTTTTGGTGATTGCGTGGGGTGTGAGGCCCACAAGTTCCCGTCCTTCCATCTTGATGCTGCCCTCGGAGGCGCGATAGACGCCGGTGATTAAATTGAACACAGTAGTTTTTCCGGCTCCGTTGGGGCCGATAATTCCGACAAGTTCATGCGGCCGGATAACGAAATTGAAATCGGATACGGCGCAGAGTCCGGCGAAGCGGTGTGTTAGTCCGGATATTTCAAGGAGCGGCATCAGCGGCCTCCTTTTTCTTTTTCCGCCACAGTTTCTCCGTGACCAGATCTCTAATTGGTTTGAACAGACGGGCGTCCCTCATACCCATGATGCCCTGCGGTCGATAGATCATCAGAAGTACGAGCATCAGAGGCATGAGTACCATGCGCCATATGCCCAGAGGACGCAGGATTTCCAGCAATATGGTATAAATGACCGCGCCTGTGATTGATCCCGCGATGGATGCGATACCGCCCAGATAAACCATGATCAGAATATCAGTGGATTTAAGAATGTCGAACATGCGCGGATTGATGAATTGCAGAGCGTGGGCGAACAGTCCTCCGGCAATACCCGCGAAGAAAGACGAAACGACAAAAGCGATTATTTTAACCTGGCGCGTGTTGACGCTCATCAGATCGCTGGCGATTTCATCTTCGCGAATGGACAGAACACCTCGCCCGAAATTTGAATAAACCAGATTACGTATCACCCAGACGGACAAAACAGTCCAGAAAAATACCCACGGCAGTGTGGTGAGCTTTTCCATTCCCAGAAGGCCGCGCGGTCCGCCGACCGCGTCAATATTTTCCAGAACGGACTTTACAATCATGCAGAAGGCCAGGGTGACAATGGCCAGATAATCGCCGCGTGTTTTAAAAGAGGGTATTGCCACGAGAAATCCAACAAGCGCCGCACCTGTGCCGCCGGCCAGTACAGCCAGAGGAAAAAGCAGATTTTGAGCACCCGGCGGAAATACATGGACTGTCAAAAGTGAGGCTATGTAAGCGCCCACGGCCATGAAACCGGCATGGCCCACGGAGAATTCACCCATGTAGCCGTTAATCAGATTCAGGCTGACAGTGAGGATGATGTTGATGCCTACGTAAATTAAAATCAGTTGAAGATATAAATCCAGAAATTCAAAGGTCGAGGCAGCCATGCAAAATGCCAGCCCCGCGATCATAAAGACCGGCCAGAAGTATTTGCAGCCGGTGAGCGCGTGCCATCGGGTAAGCAGTGTGTAATATGCGGCGGATAGTTTGGGCATGATCGTTACACCTTCTGCGGATGGGGCTTGCCCAGAATTCCGTATGGCCTGACGATCAGCAGAATAAGCAGCAGCGTAAAGGCCACAAAGTCACGGTATGTGGATGGGAAAAATGCGCCCACCATAATTTCCACTCCGCCCAGAATAAAGCCGCCGATCATTGCGCCGCGGATATTGCCGATGCCGCCGACCACGGCGCAGATAAATGCTTTCCAGCCGACCATGATACCCATGTATGGATCAATCACCGGATAGGCCAAACCATACATTACCCCGGCTGCGCCGCCCAGGCCGGTGCCGATGGCAAACGTAAGCGAGATGATTTTATCCACCGACACGCCCATTAGCGGGACAATTGTTTTGTCCCAGGAAATGGCGCGCATGGCCATGCCTGCTTTGGTGTGCTGCACAATAAAATCAAGAATCAGCATTAGAACCAGCGAAAGGACAATGACTATAATCTGCAGGGAAGAAATGGAAAGAGTGCCGAATGTCCATGTGGTATTTTGCAGGAGCGGCGGAATATGTTTAGGATAGGGGCTAAGCGCCAGAGTGAAATTTTCCAGAAAAAGTCCGACTCCGAGTGCGGTGATAATGGCGGAAACGCGCGGGGCGTTGCGGAGCGGTTTGTAAGCCAGCCGTTCGATGATGACGCCCAGAAAGGCCACGCCCAGCATGGATAAAAGCAGCGTCGGGATAAACGAAAGGTGTAGATAGAAGGCCAGCAGAAAACAGAAAAAAGCGCCGACCATGAACAAATCGCCGTGGGCGAAATTGATCATGGTCAAAATACCGTATACCATTGTGTAGCCAAGGGCTATCAGAGCGTAAATACTGCCCAGTTGCAGGGCATTGAGAATTTGTTGAAAAATATATGCCATAGAGTTTTTATGCTCATTTAAATCAAAGCGCTGCTTTTGCCGGATTCTTCACAGGCGTCATTGTCGCATTTACTGCCTCCGCGAATTGGTAAAATGCTCCAGAGGCAAGGCACGCGAGTCTCATCATTGAGACGTATATTTTCATACGTCTCAATGATGAGAGCCGAAGCGTAACGCGGCATATGAACTTTTTAACAAGCCGTTGTTCATGGTTTTGCGTTGGCAAACCACGTAAACTTTCCATCCTTTATTTTTAAAATTACGGCGCTCTTAATCGGGTCGCCGGAGCCTTCCTTAAATTGCATGTTTCCGGTCACGCCGTCATATTGCGGGATTTTAGCCAGCGCGTCGCGCACGGCCTGACGGTCGTTCTTCCCGGCGGTTTTGAGCGCCTGCCACAGAAGTCCGAAAGAATCATAGGTCAGAGCGGCCACATCATCGGGCGTGGCGCCGTATTTCGCTTTATAATTGGCGATGAATTTTTTAGTCGTGTCGCTTGCCGAATCAGCCGCGTAATGCGTGCTGAAATAATAATCATTGCAGTCCTTGCCGCAGAGTTTTACAAGCTCTTCGGAACCCCAGGAATCCGATCCTATGAACGGCGCTTTGATGCCGAGGCGTTTGGCCTGCTGAATTTGCAGGGGCACTTCACTGTAATAATTGGGCAGGAAAATTATATCCGGGTTTGCCTTTTTGATTTTGGTAAGTTGCGATGAAAAATCCTTGTCGTTGGTAGTGTAGGTTTCAAACGCTACTATCCTGCCGCCGTTTTTCTCGTAAACCTCCTTAAAAATTTCGGCAATTCCCTTGTTGTATTCGGAAGCCACATCATACAGAACAGCCGCTT
>Ga0153915_10000560_pt1 | contig 34530 bp, 35 predicted proteins | sample Opewatmetagenome_2_FD_107003 | JGI IMG/M metagenome (GOLD analysis project Ga0153915, IMG submission 107003) | Freshwater wetland microbial communities from Ohio, USA - Open water 3 Core 3 Depth 3 metaG | ecosystem: Environmental > Aquatic > Freshwater > Wetlands | place: USA: Ohio, Lake Erie... | reverse complement strand
GCTCCTCGGGACCTTCCAGGGATTCGTGCAGGACCCCGCCATCGCGCCGGCCGTGAGGGACGGCTGGCAGGCGCAGCTCATCGTCTCCTTTTCGCTCTTCGAGGGCGGTCTCCGGCCGGCGCAGGCGAAGGAGCGCGACGCGATCGCGAAGGAGGCCGAGGCGCAGCTCGACGGGATCGTGCGCCAGGCCCACTCGGACGTCCGCACGGCCTTCGAGTCGCTCAGGCGCTCCCGCGTCGCCTTCGAGGCCGCGCGCCGCGGCTCGGACAGCGCCCGGGCGGCCCTCGATCTCGCGAACAAGGCCTACCGGGCCGGCGCGGTGGACAACCTCGCCGTGACCGACGCCGAGCAGCGCTCCCGCACCGCGGACGTGTCGACGGTCATCGCCGAGGACGCAGTCCGCCAGGCGCTCCTCGATCTCCTCGCCGCGGCCGGCCGCTTCCCCTGATGGCGCCGGGCGCGGAGGCGGCGATCCCGCCCGCGCGGCGCGGCGCGCTCCCGGCCCTCGGGACGCTCTGGGCGCCCATCCTCGCCGCCGCCGCCTTCCGGTACGCCTGCTATGCGGCCATGACGGCGCTCGCCCTCTGGGCCGAGCGGCGGCCAGCGCCCTCCCTCCCGGACGCGGTGCTGGACGCGCTCCCGTACGTGGACTGGGTGGCGCGGACGAACTTTGTCCTCTGGCTCGCGCTCTACCTGCCCCTCGCCGTGGCGCTGCTCCTCTCCGAGCCCCGCCGCTGGATCCGGTACATGGTGACGGGCGGGCTCGTCTCGCTGGCGCGCGGGGCGACCATCGCCCTCACCGGCCTCGGCGCGCCCGACCCGGCCCGCGCCGGTCCCGGCATCGGCAGCCGCGGGTTCCTCGAGGCCTTCGGCGAGCTGCTCTCGCCGCTCGGCGTCTTCGCGCGCGGCGCGATGGGCGCCTACCTCACGAAGGACCTCTTCTTCTCGGGTCATGCCGCGACCACCTTTCTGCTTCTTCTCTACCTGCGCGACCGGCCGCGCCTGCGCTGGCTGGCGCTCCTCGCCCACGCGCTCGTCGTGGCCTCGGTCCTGCTCGCCCGCATCCACTACGCCATCGACGTCGTCGGCGCCTGGGCCGTGACGTTCGCGATCTACGCCCTGCGCGAGGGGTGGCCGCGGCCGGCGCGGGCCGCCTAGCGTCCGGCGTCAGCCCTTCACGAGCGTCACGACGCCCGTGGTGATGGCCGGCAGGTAGGTGATGAGGAGCACGCCCACGGCCATGATGACGAGGAAGGGCAGGGCGCGCTTGTAGACGTAGGGCAGCGGCTTCTGGAACCGCGAGGCCGCCAGGAAGAGGTTCAGGCCCATCGGCGGGAAGAGGAAGCCGAGCTCGAGGTTCGCGAGGAACACGACGCCGAGGTGCACCGGATCGATCCCGTAGGCCTGCCCGAGGGGAGCCACGAGCGGCGCCAGGACCACGATGGCCGAGTAGATCTCGAGGACGCTGCCGAGGAAGAGCAGCACCACGTTGAGCGCGAGGAGGAAGAGCGCCGGGCTCCTCACGTGCGTCGTCATCCACGCCACCAGGCGGCTGGGGATCTCGGCGTCCACGAACCAGCTGGTGAGCCCGAGCGCCACGCCGAGGAGGATGAGGACGCTGCCCACGAGCGTGGCCGCGTGGAGGAGCACGCGCGGCAGGTCGTCGAGGGGCTTGAGCTCCTTGAAGACCGCCATCTCCACGACGAGCGAGTAGGCGGCGGCGATGGCCGCGGCCTCCACGATCGTCGCCCAGCCGCTCGCCACGGCGAGCACCACCAGCGTGGGCAGTCCCAGGTCCCACTTCGCCTCCCACAGCGAGCGCAGCGCCTCGCGCGGGCGGAACGGCTCACGCGGCGCCCTGGCCTTCACGCCGACCAGCACGCCGTAGGCGGCGACCAGCAGGATCATGATCGTCCCGGGGATGAAGCCGCCGATGAAGAGGTGGTCGATGGGGGTCTGCGCCACGACGGCGTACAGGATCACCGGCAGCGAGGGCGGGAAGAGGAGCCCCAGCGAGCCGGCGGCGGTGACGAGCCCGACCGAGAAGCCCTCCGGATAGTGGTCCTCGACGAGCATGGGCAGCACGAGGCCCCCGAGCGCGAGGATCGTGACGCCGGAGGCGCCGGTGAAGGTGGTGAAGATCGCGCAGACGAACGCCACCATGACCGCGACGCCGCCGGGCATCCAGCCGAACAGCCCCTTGTAGGCGCGGACGAGCCGCCTCGCCGCTCCGCCCTCGGCGAGCACGTAGCCGGCCACGGTGAGGAGGGGGACGGCGGCGAGCGTCGGCGAGGAGACGAGCGTGAAGGTCTGCGTGGGGACGGCCGCGATCGGCGTGCCGTCGCGCAGGAACAGGATCATGGCGAGGCCCGCCATGGCCACGAACACCGGCGAGCCGAGGAGGAAGGCGATGACCACCGCCAGGCCCATGGGCCAGACGAGGACGCCCGGCGTGGCGGCGCGGCCGAGGACCGCGGAGAGCCCGCTCGCCGAGCCGGAGATGGCCTTGCCGAAGGCGCCCAGCGGGGCGAGCGGCCAGCCCGATGGATCGGGAACCATGGCCTCGCCGAGGAGCAGCACCAGCGCCGCGAGGCCGAGGGCCACCCCCCGCTGGCCCCAGCGCCACTTCCGCGGCGTGCCGCGGTCGGCGCGCCAGGCGAAGACGAGCGCCATGGACCCGCAGGCCACGGGCATGACGAGCATGCTCCACCAGATCGGGATGCCGCCGACGAGGAAGCGGGTGCCCTCCGTCTCGGCGCGGACCAGCTTGGCGGAGGCGTAGGCGAGGAGGGCGCAGACGGCCGCCGAGACCGAGCGCGTGAAGACGAGGGCCGCGCGGCGCGGCCAGCCAGCGGGCACCACGTCCAGCGTCGAGAGGTGGAGGTGCTCGCCGAACCGGGTGGCGAGCAGCGCGCCGAGGAACCCCACCCAGAGCGTGAGGTGCTGCACCAGCACCGCCGAGCCCGGGATCGACTGCCCGAGGAAGCGGCGGCCGAGCGTGGAACCGACCGGGAGGGCGATCATCGCGAGCACGACAACGATGACCGATACGTTCCCGAGGAGGATCGCGCCCCGGCGCGCGAGCCTTCGAGCCTCGCGCAGGGCCGGCATGAGCCCGCCCCGCGGGGCGGGCTGCGGCTCGGGAGGAGCGGCGGCGGGTTCGCTCTGCGTGTCGTCGGGCGGGGCGCTCACGGGCGTTGACGGCGCGGGATTGGGCGTCTATGAGTACCACGAATTCCGAACCCGGAAAGTCCTTGAAAAGGCTCGCACTCTGCTTCCTGCTGACGTTTCCGCTCGGCCTCGCGGGTTGCCGCTCCATCGCGACCCGCGCGCTCGCAGGCGCGGTCTCCGGCTCGGGCGGCACCTACGCCTCGGACGACGACCCGGAGCTGGTCCGGGCCGCAGTGCCGTTCGGCCTGAAGACCATGGAGGCCCTGCTCGACGAGCACCCCGAGCACGAGGGGCTCCTCACCGGCCTCTCCTCCGGGTTCACCCAGTACGCCTACGCCTTCGTGCAGCAGGACGCCGACGCCGCGGACCTCGACGGCAAGACCGCCGAGGTGAAGGCCCTTCGCGCCCGGGCGCGCAAGCTGTACCTGCGGGCGCGCGACTACGGGCTCCGCGGCCTGGAGGTGCGGCGGCCGGGGCTGTCGGCGCGGCTGCGCGCCCTCAAGGATCTCGGCGCCGCGCTCGCCAGCGCCGACAAGGACGACGTGCCGCTCCTCTACTGGACCGCCGCCTCCTGGGCGCTCGCCATCGCGTCGGCCAAGGACCGGATGGACCTGGTCGCCGAGCTGCCGGCGCCCGAGGCCATGATGACGCGGGCCCTGGCCCTCGACGAGGCCTTCGACGCCGGGGCCATCCACGAGTTCTTCATCGCCTACGATGCCGCGCGCAGCGAGTCGGCCGGCGGCGGCATCGCACGGGCGACCGCGCACTACGACCGCGCCATGGCCCTTTCCGGCGGCAGGAAGCTCGGACCCATCGTGAATTTCGCGGAAAGCGTTTGCGTCCAGAAGCAGGATCGGGCCGAGTTCATGCGCCTGCTGGAGCAGGTGCTGAAGGCCGACGCGGAGGCCGAACCCCGTTACCGGCTCGCCAACGTGATCGCGCAGCGGCGGGCGCGGCTGCTCCTCGCCCACGCCGACGACCTCTTCCTCTAGATACCTCCGAAGGAGACGAAACGTGACGAAGCCCATCCTGGCGGCCGCCCTCCTGGCCTTCGCCCCCGCTGTCCTGGCGCAGGAGGTGACGATCAAGCTCGGCACGCTCGCCCCGTCCGGCTCGAACTGGCACGAGCTCCTCAAGGAGATGGCCGAGCGCTGGGCCCAGGAGTCGGGGGGCAAGGTGCGGCTGCGCATCTACCCGGGCGGCACCCAGGGCAGCGAGACCGAGATGGTGCGGAAGATGGCGGTGGGCCAGCTCCAGGCGGCCGCCATCACCAGCGTCGGACTCCACGACATCGTCCCGGAGCCCCAGGCGCTGACGGTGCCGCTCATGTTCGACACCGAGGAGGAGCTGGTCGCCGTCGAGCGGAAGGTCCAGGCCGAGATGGAGTCGGGCCTCGAGAGGAAGGGGTACGTCGCGCTCAACTGGGGCATCGTCGGCGCCATCAAGCTCTTCTGCGCGAAGCCCTACAAGACGCCCGCCGAGGCCTCCGACGCCAAGGTGTTCTCCTGGGAGGGCGATCCGGGCAGCGTCGCCGCGTGGAAGGCCGTGGGCTTCACGCCGGTGGTCCTCTCGTCCACCGACATCCTGCCGTCCCTGCAGACCGGAATGATCAACTGCCTTGCCAGCGTCCCGCTGTACGTGCTCACCGCCCGCTACTTCGAGAAGGCGGACAACATGATGGACGTGAACTGGGGCATCCTGGTGGGGGCGACGATCGTGAAGAAGGACGCGTGGGAGAGGATCCCCGCCGACGTGAGGGCGAAGCTCCTCGCCATCGCGCGCGAGCTCGGAAAGAGGGTGGACGCCGAGGTGGGCCGCCTCAACGCCGACGCGGTCGTCGCCATGAAGAAGCAGGGGCTCACGGTGGTGGAGGTGGACCAGGCCCCCTGGCGCGCCGCCGCCGAGAAGGCCTGGCCCCTCATCCGCGGCAGGATCGTCCCGGCCGCCTTCTTCGACCTGGTGAGGAAGGAGCGGGACGCCTACCGCGCGTCTCACAGGAAGTAGCCGCCGCGCAGGAAGGCGCCGAGGTCGCGGCGCAGGGCCCGGCAAGCGAAGAGCAGCGTGAGGTGGCCCCGCGGGTAGGCGCGCGGCGCGAGGCCCCATGCCCGCGCGAGCCGCTCCGGCCCCCCGAGCACGATGCGGTCGTGCAGCCCCGCCGCGACCAGGATCCGGCGCGCAGTGGGCGCGCGGGCGGCGGGGTCGAAAGGCGCGAGCGCCGCGCGGAGCGCCGCGGGAGGCGGAAGCGGCGAGCCGGCGCGGCGCGCGAGCGCGGCGTAGCGCCGGCCGATGGGGGTCTCCCCCAGGACGGCGGTGAGGTCGCCCGGCGGCGCCACCAGCGCGGCGAAATCGAGCGGCTCGGGGCCGGTGGCCGCGAGCGCCGCGCCGAGCGCCCCGAGCGACAGGCCCACCACGCCGACCTCGCCGTGCCCGGCCGCGAGCCTCGCGCACAGCCGGATCTCCACGACCAGCTGCTCGAGCGAGCGGCGCAGCTTCGAGAGATCCGGCGAGACGAAGCCCTCGCCTCTCCGCTCGCCCGGCCCGCCGCGATCGAGGTGGTGCGGGGGCGTCACCAGCCAGACGTCGAGGCCGCAGCGCGCGAGGAGCCGGACCCAGCCGCCGAGGAGCCGGGCCGAAGGGAGCTTCCACGGGGGCACGAGGAGCGCCGTTCCGCGCCGGGAGCCGCGCGCCCTCGCCACGCGCAGCGAGATCCGCTCTCCGGGGGCTCCCGATGGCGAGGGAAACGACCAGGTGCCAGGCCCCGACGGGGGCGGCGGCAGCTCGCCCAGCGGGCCGAAGCAGGCGAGTGGCCCCGAAGGGCCCTCCCGCCAGCCCTCGGGCTCTCGCTCCACCCGGTCCTCGACCCACATGGCGAGGCGATCCAGGGCGCGGTGCAGGCCGGGCAGGTCCATGGCCCCGCCATTATGAACCCGGCGCGGACGTGTAACGCTTCCGACCGCGCGGAGACGGCTTCGACGTCTCCTCGAGGAGCCTGATATGGCCCGCTGGCGCGACGACCTTCCCGAGTCCGACGTGACGCCCGAGCGGCTGTACCTGCGCCGCCGGGAGTTCCTGGCGCTCGGCGCCGCCGGCGCCGTGGGAGCGCTCCTGCCCGGAGCGCGCACCCTCGCCGGGCCGGAGGGCGAGTCCCTGGCGGTGGCATCGCGCTCCGACCGGGCCGACGGCGAGAAGCCGACGCCGTGGGAGTCCATCACCACCTACAACAACTTCTACGAGTTCGGCACCGACAAGGACGACCCCTCCCGCAACGCCGGCTCGCTCCGGACGCGGCCCTGGACGGTGTCCATCGAGGGCGAGGTGAAGAAGCCCCAGGCGGTGGACGTCGACACCCTCCTGAAGTGGTTCCCGCTGGAGGAGCGCATCTACCGCATGCGCTGTGTCGAGGCGTGGTCGATGGTCGTCCCCTGGGTCGGCTTTCCGCTCGGCGAGCTGGTGCGCCGCGTCGAGCCCACCTCCCGGGCGAAGTACGTCGCCTTCCAGACGCTCCTCGATCCCAAGCAGATGCCCGGGCAGCGGCGAGCGGTCCTCGAGTGGCCGTACGTCGAGGGCCTGCGCATGGACGAGGCGGTCCACCCGCTGACGATGCTCGTGGTGGGGCTCTACGGTCGGATCCTGCCGAACCAGGACGGCGCGCCCATCCGGCTGGTCGTGCCCTGGAAGTACGGCTTCAAGGGCGTGAAGTCGATCGTCCGCATCCGCTTCGTCGAGCAGGAGCCCCCGACCACCTGGAGCCGGATGGCCCCGAACGAGTACGGCTTCTACGCCAACGTGAACCCCGCCGTGGACCACCCGCGGTGGAGCCAGGCCAAGGAGCGGCGCATCGGGGAGTTCTTCCGGCGGCCCACCCTTCCCTTCAACGGCTACGGCGCCATGGTGGCGCAGCTCTATGCGGGGCTGGACCCGCGCAAGCTCTACTGAACGTGAACGAGCTCTCGACCGCCAGCCCGCCGCGGAGCGCTCCGCCGCCCGGGTCCGCCGGCCCGAGGGTGACCGGCGCCGCGGACGCCCCCCGGCTCGCCGCCCGGACGTTGGCGCTGCGCGCCCTCAAGCCGGCCGCCTTCGCGGTCTCGTGCCTGCCGCTCGCCAAGCTCGCGGCCGACGCCCTCACCGGCGGGCTGGGCGCGAACCCGATCGCCGAGGGGATGAACCGGCTCGGCTTCTGGACCCTCACCTTCCTCGCGCTCTCGCTCGTCCCGACCCCGGCGAAGGACCTCCTCGGCCTCACCTGGCCGATCCGCATCCGGCGGATGCTGGGCCTCTTCGCCTTCGCCTACGCCGCGATGCACTTCGCCTGGTACCTCGGCGTGGACAAGTTCTTCGACCTGCCCGAGATCGCCAAGGACATCGTCAAGCGGAAGTTCATCACCGTGGGCTTCGCGACCCTGCTCCTCCTCGCGCCGCTCGCCGTGACCTCCACCGACCGCGCCGTGCGGCGCATGGGCTTCCGGAAGTGGAAGCGGCTCCACCGCCTGGTCTACGCCGCGGCGCTGCTCGGGCTCATCCACTTCGCGTGGAGGGTGAAGGCCGACGAGCGCAGGCCGGCGCTCTTCGCGGCCGTAGTGGGCCTGCTCCTCGTCGCCCGCCTCGCGCCCGCCGTTCGGCGCGCCATCGGGCGCGGATCCGGCCGGCCGGCATGAAGCGGCCGCGCGGGCCGAGACGGCCCCGCGCGGCCGAGGCGCGCAGGCCGGCAGACGCCGGCGCGCAGCCTACTTCGGCGCGTCCACGGTCGCGGGGACGTTAGTCGGCGGCCGTGAGCGCGATCTCGATGCGCCGGTTCTGGCTGCGCCCCTCCGGCGTCTCGTTCGAGTCCACCGGGCGGAACTCGGAGAAGCCGGCTGCGCCCAGCATGACCGGCGGGACGTCCTTCGACTGGAGGTAGCGGACCACGGACACGGCGCGGGCCGTCGACAGGTCCCAGTTGTCCTTCCAGGGCCCCTTCTTGCTGACCGGGACGTCGTCGGTATAGCCGGAGACGATGACGTTCTTGTCCTTCAGGTTCCTGAAGGCGTCGGCGACGGCGTCGAGGGCCGCCCGGCCGTCCTTGTTGAGGGCGGCGGAGCCGGAGGCGAAGAGGACCTTGTCCTTGAGCTTCACGGTCATCTTTCCCCGGAGCTCGGAGATCTCGATCTGGCCCGCCGCGATCTGGCCCTTGAGGGAGGCCGCGAGCTGCTCGTACTGGGCGCTCTTCTTCTGCAGCTCGCCCTTCTCCTCCTCGAGCTGGGCCTTGGCGGTCGAGAGCTGGCCGAGCCGTTGCCGCTGCTCGCCGAGCTCCTGCTGGGTGTCGGCGAGCCTTGCCTGGGTCGCGGCGAGCTTCTTCTCGAGATCGGCCGCCTTCTGGCTCTCGTCCTGGTACTTCTTCATGTTCTGCTGGGCCTCGAGCTCCTTGGCCGCGTACAGGTCCTTGTCCACGCCGCACGCGGCGGCGAGGACGGCAGCGAGGGCGAGGGTGAGGCGCGTGCGCATGAAATCCTCCAGGAAGGTGAAGAACTCATCCTAGAGGGGACGCGCCCGAGGTCATCCGACAAAGATCGCAGCCGCCCCAAACGGGTGGAACGGCCGGGCCACGATGTGGGTGGAGGCGTGCGGGTTCAGTACCCGCCGCCACCGCCCGCCGCGACAACGTGGATGTAGCCCTGGTTCATCGTGGTCGTGTGGATCTTGCAGTAGAACCAGACGTTCGTTCCCACGACGGCGTTGGTCGGGAGGGTGATCATCTTCACCCCGGTGAACGGGCCCGTGTCGAACGTGACGTTGCCGGCGCTGCCCGGCGTGTAGTCGTTCTGCGCGGCCTCGCTCGTGAACGTGTGATCGAGCGCGTCCTTGTTGTCCACGGTGATCGTGGCTCCGGGCACGGCGGAGAGCACGGTCGGCGAGAACGCCATGCCGGAGATGGTGACGACGGGATTGCCGCTGGAGGAAGACCCGCCGCAGGCCGCGAGGCCCGCGCCGAGGAGGAACAACCATGCCGCGCGCTTCATGTGACGAACGTCTTTCTGCCCTCTCGGCTACTAGACGCACGGCGGGAGGAAAGGCCACGCGCTCGCCCCTTCGGGGACCGCGGGCTGCCGCTTCGGGCTCCTCGGTGGCTTCGCGGCGGGGGCGCGTCCGGGCCGGAAACGCCGACGCTCAGCGCCCGGCCGGCTCGAGCGTGGCGCGGTAGCCGGTGGCGCTCACCGCGTCGGCGATCCGCTCGGGCGCGACGAGCGCCGGGTCGTAGGCGACGGTCACCCCGGCGCGCCCGGGCACGGCCTCCGTCACCCCGTCCACGGCGGCGAGGGCTCGCAGGACCGCGGCCCGGCAGCTTCCTCAACCCATCTCGCGGACGGCGAGCTGGGCGTGGGCGAGCCCGCCCGCCTCGGCCCGATGGACCAGGCGCTGGGACGCCGTCGCCCGGTGTGACGCGAGCATCCCGAGGGCGAGGAGCCCGGCCGCGACGGCCGTCACGAAGACGCGGTCACCCATGCCACGGTGAGAGCCCAGGCCCGCCCGGAAGGGTTCGGCGCGCACGACCCCGTTGGAGCCGCGAGCCCCTGCGCGATTGACACCCCTCTCGCGCGGGCGCTAAACGCTGGAGGACCGTCGATGGCCAGCGAGACCGAAGGCTCAGCGCAGACGCTCTCCCTCCACGGACGCTGTCCGCCGCCGCGCGTTCCGATGCCGCAGCGCGGCGTCTTCATCGGGTTCTGCTGGAGCGGGGCCGAAGGCGCCGGCAACCAGATCCTGGCCGCGGAGATCGAGTGCGCCCCGGAACGGGTCAAGCTCGCCAAGGTGTGGCGGCCCTTCCAGGACGCCCCCGGCCGCAAGGACGTCCGGGAGCGCTTCGCCGCCTGGATGGCGGACGAGGCGAGGTGGGCGGAGGGGCGGCTCACGCTCGGGGTGGACTTCCCCCTGAGCCTCGCCGAGACCCATCTGCGCCAACTCGGCCTCCTGCGCCAGTCGCTGCGCGGGCCAGTGGCGCTGGGGAAGGCGCTCGAGGAGCGCTTCCTTCCCGCCGGCGCCGACTTCACCGAGGCCGCGGACGCCTTCCGCGCCAGCCTCGGCCGGGACCGCAGCCGCCTCGCCGACTGCTACCGCGCCACGGCCCAGCCGCCGACGGGCCCGCGCGTCTACCGCAAGACGCTCTTCGGCCTCGCCACGCTGGCGACGCTCGAGGCGACGTTCCCGCCCTGGGACCCGCCCCAGCCCGGCAAGCCCGTCATCGTCGAGGTGCACCCGCCCCACGTGGCCCGCGTCCTGTGCGGCAACTGCGGCTACCGCGACGACTCGCGCGATGGCCTGGACCGCTCCAGCGCGCGGGCCGCCATCCTCCGCACGCTGCGCAGCGCCGCCAAGCTGGAGTTCGAGATGGAGCAAGCGGCGCAGGTGGTCGAGGACGCCGAGGGCGAGACGCTCGACGCGGTGCTCGCCGCGGTGGCCGCGGCGGCGGCGTCGGAGGCCGGCTTCCACGGCGTGCCCGCCAACGTGCCCCGCAGCGAGGGGTGGATCTACTCCGTGCGCGAGGAGCCGTGGCGGGACGCCTGAGCCCGCGGCGGAGGATCGCGGCGCTCCGGGCCATCCACCGGGACATCCGCGCGCTGCGGATGCCGGGACTCGTTGGACCCGCGGTGCACGGCCCTCCGGTCGCGAGCCGCATCTTCCTGCTCGGCCAGGCGCCCGGTCCGCACGAGGCCCGGTTCGGTCGCCCCTTCGCCTGGACGGCCGGCAAGACGCTCTTCCGGTGGTTCGAGGGCTCCTTCGGCGCGAGCGAGGCCGAGTTCCGGGAGCGGGTCTACATGGCCGCCGTGGTGAGGAACTTCCCCGGGAAGGCTCGGGGCGGAGGCGACCGGGTCCCGAGCCTGGAGGAGATCGCCGCGAGCCGGAGCTTCCTCGAGCGAGAGGTCGTGGTCCTCCGGCCGCGGCTCGTCGTCCCGGTGGGCCGCCTCGCCATCCGGGAAGTGCTTGGCCACGAGGAGCCCATCGCGGGGGTGGTGGGCCGGAGGCTGCGCGCCCGCTACCACGGCGTGCCGGTGGACGTCGTCTGCCTGCCGCACCCCAGCGGCGCGTCCACGTGGTTCAGGACGGACCCGGGGAGGCGGCTCCTCGAAAAGGCGCTGCGCATCCTGGCGCGGCACCCGGAGATCCGGCGCGCGTTCCAGCGGCCGTGAAGGCCGTTCAGCGCTGCGCGGCCGTCGCGCTCTCGCGGAGGGTCCGGATCGCCTGCCGGTAGTCGGTGGCGCCGAACACCGCCGTCCCGGCGACGAGGACGTTGGCGCCGGCGGCGGCCGCGACGGCGGCGGTCTCGGGATTCATGCCGCCGTCCACCTCGATGTCGAGCGGCTGCCTGTGCGCGTCGGCCAGCTCGCGAAGGCGCCGCACCTTCTCGGTGCAGGCCTCGATGTACTTCTGGCCGCCGAAGCCTGGGTTCACGGTCATCACGAGGACCATCTCGCAGTCGCCGAGCACGTGGTCCAGGGCGGAGAGGGGCGTCGCGGGGTTCAGCGCCACCGCCGGGCGCGCCCCGGCGGCCCGGATGGCCTGGAGCGTCCGGTGGAGGTGGGGCGAGACCTCGGCGTGGACCGAGACGAGGTCCGCCCCCGCCTTGGCGAAGGCCTCCACGTACCGTTCCGGCTCCACGATCATGAGGTGGACGTCGATGGGGATCTTCGTCGCCTTGCGCACCGACTCGACAACCAACGGCCCTATGGTGATGTTGGGAACGAACCGGCCGTCCATCACGTCCACGTGGACGAGGTCGGCTCCCGCGACCTCGATCGCGCGCACCTCCTCGGCGAGGCGGCCGAAGTCGGCCGAGAGGATGGAGGGGGCGACCTTGATCGGCGGGGCCATGGCGGAAGTCTAGCCGGGCGGTCGAGGCCCGTCGAACGATCGACGGGCCTCGACCCTCCGGAAGGGGCGGGCCGTCGCTCGCCCCTCGCGCCCGAAGTGAATTCGAGCGCTTCACCCCACCCGCCGTCCCGCTCGCGCGGGCCGGCCTGAGTGCGCGCCGAAGACTTCGACGCGCACTCAGTTTCCAACGAGCCGCACCGCGTAGAATCCGTCGGCCCCGTGCCGGTGGGGCAGCGTGAGCAGGTCGCCCTCCGGGGTGAGCGCGTCGGCGGGGAAGCCGGCCGGGGGCGGCGCGCGGGAGAGTCCCCTCGCGAGGAAGGCGGCCGCGAGAGCCGGCCCCTCCGGTCGCGAGAGCGAGCACGCGGCGTAGGTGACGGGCGCGCCGGCCCTGGCGTATCCGAGGCAGGCCTCGAGGATGGAGGCCTGCAGGGCCGCGAAGCGCGCCAGGTCCCCCGCGGTGCGTCGGAGCTTCAGCTCGGGGTGGCGCCGCAGCGTGCCGAGCCCAGCGCAGGGCGCATCCACGAGCACGGCGTCGAAGCCGCGCGCGGCCAGGCCGGGGACCGGCCGCGCGGCGTCGGCGCACACCACCTTCACCCGCGAAAGGCCGCGTGCCTCCGCCTCTCGCCGCAGCGCCTCGGCCTTGCGCGGGTGGACCTCCACCGCCACCACCTCGCCGCCCGCGCCGAGCAGCTCGGCGAGGTGAAAGGCCTTGCCCCCCGGCGCGGCGCAGGCGTCGAGGACGCGGGCGTCCTTCCCGGCGAGGTCCCCGGCGGCGAAGAGGGTGACGAGCTGGGCCCCCTCGTCCTGGACCCGGAACGGCACGCCGCCGGCGGCTCGGGCGAGCGCCTGGACCGAGCCGCCCCCGAGGACCACGCCGCAGGGCGACCGGGCCGTGGGCTCGGCCGCGAGGCCGGCCGAGCGGGCCCGGGCGATGAGCTCGTCGCGGCGGGGCGAGCGCACGCACAGCGGTGCCGGGCCGTTCATGGCGGCGGCGAGCCGAAGGGCCTCGTCGGCGCCGAGCCAGGCGACCCACTCCTCCGCGAGCCAGCGGGGGAGCGACTCGACGGCGGCGACGTGCCCCGCCGGGTCGGCGGCGAGCGGAGGCGGCGCGGGGAGCCGGGGGGAGCGGGCGAGGGCGCGGAGCACCGCGTTCACGAAGCCGGCGGCCCGGCCGTGGTCCACCCGCTTCGCGAGGGCCACGGTCTCGCCCACGGCGGCGTGGGCCGGGGTGCCGAGGTGGAGCAGCTGGTAGGCGCCGAGGCGCAGCGCCACGCGGGCCGCCGGGTCGAGCGAGGCGAGCGGGCGCCGGGATAGCGGAGCGAGCGCGGTGTCGAGGGAGAGGGCGCGCCGCAGCGTTCCGTAGACCAGCTCGGTGGCGAGGCCCGCCTCGCGCGGGTCGAGCGCGCCCGCCGAGGCGAGCGCCGCGTCGAGCGCGCGCGAGGCGTACGCGCCCCCCTCCTCGACCCTGCGGAGCACCTCGAAAGCGATCCGGCGAGCGCTCATGTGCCGAAGGTGAAGGCGTCGCGCTTCAGGCCGTTCAGGAAGTCGAGGGCCGATTGCCGACGCTTGCCCTCGATCTGGAGCTCGGTCACGAGGAGCGCGGTCCCGCCGCCACACGCGACGCCGAGCCCCCGCCCCGCCACCCCGAAGGCGGCGCCCGGCGGACGGGCCGGCGCGTGAACCTCCACGGCGGCGGCGAGGACCTTCACGAGCTTCCCGTCCAGCGTCGTCCACGCGCCCGGCCACGGCGAGAAGCCGCGCAGCCGGTCGAGGATCCGGGGGGCGGGCATCGCCCAGTCCACGCGGCCGTGCTCCTTCGCGAGGATGGGCGCGAGCGTCGCCCGCGCCGGATCCTGGCGCACCGGGACGACGCGCCCGGCCTCGACGAGCGCCAGTGCCTCGACGAGCGCCGCCCCGCCGAGGGCGCCGAGCCTCGCGTGGAGCGCCGCGGAGTCGTCGTCGGGCGCGATGCGGAGCGCCCGCTGGAGGAGGACGTCGCCGGTGTCGAGCCCCTCGTCCATCTGCATGATGGTGACGCCCGTCTCCCGCTCTCCCTCGGCGAGCGCCCACTGGATGGGCGCCGCTCCGCGGTACTTCGGCAGGAGCGATGCGTGCACGTTGAGGGCGCCGTGCGGCGCGAGCGTCAGGAGGTCCGTCCCCAGGATACGGCCGTAGGCCACGACGACGAGGAGGTCCGGGACGAGCGGCGCGAGCTCGGCCGCGAGCCTCCCGTCGCGGACCTTCTCCGGCTGCAGCACCGGCACGCCGTGCCCCTTGGCCCAGCGCTTCGTCTCGGGGACCCTGAGCGCGTGACCTCGCCCCGCTGGCCGGTCGGGCTGGCACACCACCGCCAGCACCCCGTGGCCCGCGGCGGCGAGGGCGTCGAGCGACGGCACCGAGAAGGCGGGGGTGCCCAGGAAGACGATCCGCATGCAGGGTCCTATACCACCCCGGCTCTCTCCCGGAGGGAGAGGGAGGACGCATCACTCGACCGCCACGAGGTGCAGGTCGCACAGGTGGGTGCCCGTCTCGAAGCGCGGGATGGCGGCGCCGAGCGCGACCGCCGCCGGGCCGGAGCGGGCCTCGACGAGCGCGCGCGCGACGTCCACCCCGGCGCGCGCCGCGCGCTCGAGCGTCCCGCCGTCCACCACCGCGCCCGCCTGCGCGGTCGGGCCGTCGCGGCCGTCGGAGCCGGCGGCCAGGACGGCCGCGTCGAGCCCCGCGACCTCCCGGGCTGCGAGGAGGGCGAGGTGCTGGGCGCGCCCGCCGTCGGGGCGTGCCGCGCCGGGAGGAAGCCCGATGGTGGGCTCACCGCCGAGGGCCAGGAGCCGGCGCCCGCCTCCAGCGTGCTCCCGGGCCCACCGGCCGAGGCGGGCCGCGACCTCGGCCACGTCGCCACGGAGGGGCTCGGGCGAGGCCTCGGCCGCGAAGCCCCGCCGCGCGGCGGCGGTGGCGGCGGCGCGGGCCAGATCCACCGGGCCCGCCAGCAGGCGGTGGGCGATGCGGGCGAAGCGCGCGTCGCCCGGCTTCGGGGTCTCGGGGACCTCCCCCCGCGCGCCGGCACGAAAGTGCCGGAGCACCGGCGCCGGCAAGGACGGCGCGGCGCCACTCCTCGCCACGATGGCCTCCACGTCGCCGAAGGTCGTCGGGTCGGGCACGAGCGGCCCCGAGGCGATGGCCGTCAGGTCGTCGCCGGGAACGTCGGAGAGCACGAGGACCAGGACCATCGACGGCTAGAGCAGGAGGCCGAGCCGGCCGCCCTTCACCTGCGAGAGGTGCTTGCGGACCGCGTTCAGCTCGTGGATGCCGAGCCCCGCGCGCATGAGGGCGGCGACGGCCGCAACCTTGTCCTCGAACGGAACGCGCTCCGCCGGGGCCACCGCGAGGGCGCTCCCCCCGCCCGAGAGGAGCACCAGCGCCGGCGCGCCCGCCCCGGCCCGGGCCCAGGCGACGATCGCCCGTCCGGCCTCGAGGGAGGCGGGTGTCGCGCGCGGGTGGCCTGCCGCGATGACCCGGACCTCGCCACGCCCGGCGGCGGGCGGCGCCGAGCCCTCCGGGAGGACGCACAGGGGGTCGCGGGCGCGAGCGCCGAGGGCGCCGAGCGCCGCCTCCAGCATCGGGGTGGCGGCCTTGCCAAGCGCCAGCACGCGCACCGGCCCATCCGGGAGTCCGCCCGCGGCGAGAGACGACGAGACGAGGCGCGCCGCGGAGAGCTGCCCGAGCGCCTCCCGGTAGACGGACTCGCACTCGGCCGCGAGGGGGCTTCTCGGCGCCATCTGCCGAATTCTGGCACAGGATTCGCCGCGGGTCATTGCGGCGAGGGGCGCGCGCGATAGAATCGCGCCGCCGAGCAGCGCCGACCCGGAAAGGAGCCCGCATGGCCGAATCGACCGGCGAGACGAGCCAGACCGCCGCGGGCCGGACCCACCAGCGGCGCGTGTACCTCGTCGATCGCGCCTTCCAGCTCAAGTACACGGCGCTCCTCATGGGGGCGGGGCTCCTCGTGGCGCTGGTCTTCGGCCTGTGGATCTGGCAGGCCCACCAGCAGACCACCGAGTTCCTCTCGGTGGATCCGGCGCTCCGGCCGGTCCTGGAGGCGAGCGACCGTCAACTGCTCTACGTCTTCGTCGGCATCGCCGTCCTGATGGCGGCGGCGCTGGGGCTCCTGGGCCTCGTGGTGACCCACCGCGTGGCCGGCCCCATGTTCGTCATGGGCCATTACATGTCGGTGCTGGCCCAGGGGCGCTTCCCGCGCATGCGGACGCTGCGGCGCCACGACGAGCTGAAGAGCTTCTTCCACGTGTTCCTGCAGGCGGTCCAGGCGCTCAAGGAGCGGGAGGCGCGCCACGCCGCCGTGCTCGAGGACGCGGTGGAGCGCATGCACGCCGCCGCGGCACGCGTCCCCGACCTGGCGCCGGCCCTCGAGGCGCTGGAGGCCGCTGCGCTGGAGCGCCGCCAGGCGCTCGCCGCCGACGACCCCGAGCTCACCCCCATGTTCGTCCCGGTCTTCCGGGGCGGCAAGAAGGCCTGACTGGAGGGAACCGCCATGCGCCACGCGCTCGTCGCCCTGGGCATCGCCTGTGCCGCCTGCCAGGGAACTCCCAAGGACGCCGCCGGATGGGCCCGGGCGGCCACGCGGCGGAACCGCGTCCAGGAGAAGGTGGAGGCCGTCGAGCAGGCGCGCAAGGCGCCGGGCGACAAGAAGGCGGCCGTGCCCGACCTCGTGCTGCTCCTCAAGGACGTGCCCAAGGTGCGCGCCGCCGCGGCGGTCGCGCTCGGCGAGTTCCAGGACCCGTCCGCCGTCGCTCCGCTCGTCGCGGCCGTGGACCTCGGCGGCGGCGGCGACCGGCCGGCCGAGACCAACGACGCGAACCGGCAGATCGCGGCCGCGCTCGGCGCCCTCCGCGCCCGCGAGGCCGTGCCGCTGCTCGCCAAGCTGACCCGCTCGCGCGACGGCTTCACGCAGGTGGCGGCCGTGGACGCCCTCGGCGACATCGGCGATCCCTCGGGTGTCGAGGCGCTCGTCGCGGTCGCCTCGGATGCGGAAACCGAGCCCTTCACCGTGAAGAAGGCCCTCCTCGCGCTCGGCAAGATCGGCGACCCCCGCGCCGGGCCGGTGATCCTCCAGATGCTCTTCCGGGAGCGGCGCGGCGCCTCCTTCTTCCCGGAGGCGGCCTTCGCCGCCTACGAGATCGGCCCGCCCATGGCCGGACCGCTCCTCGCGGTGCTGCGCGGGGAGGACGCGGAGCTCGGGGCCTGGGCCCGGGCGAACGGCGTCATCGAGGGAGCGCTCTACGCCAAGGCGGCGCAGGTCCTCGGGGACCTCGGGGACGCGCGGGCCGGGCCGGCGCTCGTCCGGCGCCTCTCCTATGCCGACCGCATGGCCGACGTGCAGGTCCTGGTGCGCGCCTACGCCGCCGAGTCCCTGGGCCGGCTGCGCGCCCGCGAGGCGGTGAAGCCCATCGGCGACATGCTGCTCCGCGAGAAGGACCCGGACCTCCGCGACCGGTACTGCGACGCGCTGGTTCGCATCGGCGATCGCGCCGCGCTCCCGGTCCTGTCGAAGGCCGCGCGGGGCGGCAGCTGGGAGGCGCGCTCGGGCGCGCTCGCGGCCCTGTCGCAGCTCGGGGGCGACGCCGAGGCGGGCATCGTCGAGGCGGCGCGGCGGTCGGACGCGGCCCACGCCGCCGAGCTGGGACCGATGGCGGCGCGGCTCGCGGCGGCACGGGAGTGCCGTTCGGACCTCGCCTGCTGGACGCGGAAGCTGGCCGACCCCAAGGCGGCGGTGCGGGACCGGGCGGCCCTGGAGGTGGGGCGGCTCGGAGGCCCGGCCCAGGCGGCGGCGCTGGCGTCGGCCGCGGTGTTGCCGGTGGAGACCGACGCCGACCTCGCGGCCCGCTGGTACGCGCTGCTCGCGCTCGACTGGGTCACCGCTCGCGGGGCGCCCGGGGCGCTCGTCGTCGCCGAGCAGCTCGACACGCTCCTCGACCGGGAGCGGAACCGCAACTTCACCGCCAAGGTGAACGAGGACGCGAAGCGGCTCGCCGTGCGGCTGCGCCGGCAGTCGCGCGGATGAGCGCCCCGGCCCGCCTCAACCGTCGCCCGGCCTCGTGGCCCCGGGCTTCTTGCCGGCCTCCGGCTGGAAGGCGCTCGGCAGGAAGTTGAAGGGGAGGACCTTCGCGAGGAGCGGGAGGAGCAGGAGGCCGCCCGGCGCCGCGAAGATGGCGAGCGCCGGGACCGCCTTGGCGAGGTCGATGAGCTGCTCCTTCACCTTGCGCTTCTCCACCGCAGAAAGGGTCTTGCCGGCGGCCGCCTTGGCGAGGAGCTGGCCGAGCTCGCCGGTCTGGCGGATCTCGGCGGCGATGGCGCCGAGGTTCTCGGTCACGACTGCCGCCACGCGCTCGATCATGTGCTCGCCGAGGGCGTTCCACTCCTCCGCGAGGCCCTCCCACTCCGGCTCCTCCGGGAGCCCGAAGGCCCGGAACCAGGCCTTGTGGTCGGCCTGGAAGGCGGCGGCCTCGACCTGCATGGCGGCGAGCTGCTCGCCCGAGATCTGGGCCGCGTCCGCGAAGGCCTGGACGTAGGCGGTGCGCTCGATGGTCGGCGGATCGGAGAGCGAGGCGAGCAGGAGCTGCTCGACGAGGAAGGTCCGCATCTTCGCCGGAGCCTCGCGCGCCGCCTCCTCGGGCGGCCGGGGAGCACCCGCCGCCCGGCGGGCCGCGCGGTCGGCCCTCCGGGGGAGCCGGAGCCGGCGGATCTGCCGCGCGACGGTGCGGCGCCACGTCCGGTCGGAAGGGACGCCGGCGGCCGAGAGGCCGGCGAGCGCCTCGACGAGCAGCATCAGCTCCTGGGCGGCGTAGGCGAGGTAGTCGCGGACCGACCCGGGGTCGAGCGCTCCCCTTCGATGGCGGGAGAGGGCGATGCGGGCGAGGAGGCGCCGCTGCACGGCCACGGTCCCGGCGTAGAGGCGGATGCCGCCGCGCGGGTCGCCGGGGGGGAAGCCGCGGTGGCGGAGCTCGGAGCCGGCGCGGACGAGCGCCTTGCGCGTCACCGCTCCGGAGACGTCGCCGGTGACGGGGTCCGGCTCGCAGGCGAGCGCGACCCCGAGGTCGTCGAAGGCCGCGGCGAAGACGGCGCCCAGCTCGGCCCGGCGGCGGTCGGCGTCGAAGGGCCCGCCGTGGAGGAGGGCGAGGTCGAGGAGCAGCGCCACGTGCTCCTCGACGGGAGCGAGGAAGGCGGCCGCCTCCTCGGCCGGCCCCTCGGGGGCGCCGGGCTCGACGAGGCGGCGGCGGAGCGAGCGCACGACGAGCATGCGTGCCCGCGCCTCGAGGCTCGGCCCCTCGGGGTCGGGGTCGCGCACCTCTCGCGGCAGGCGCATGCGCGCCGCCACCGGGTCGTAGCCGGCGAGCGCCTCCGCGACGAGGTCGACGAGCCAGGTCTTCTTGCCGATGTCGATGGGCACGCGACCCCGAGTCTAGCCGCAACGCGGGATTCGTGCCCGGCCGGGCCGCGCGGCGCCGGCGGGGATCGCGCCGTCCCCGCTACCTGACCGCCTTCACCCGCGCCCGCTTGGCATCGACCTCGGCGGGCTCCTCCTTCTCGGGCGCCGACGCCAGGCCGCGCCTCACGCCGAACTTCTCGAGGACCTGTGCCTCGATCTGGGAGAGCGCCTCGGGGTGCTCCTTGAGGAAGGCCTTGGCCTGCTCGCGCCCCTGGCCGATGCGCTCGCCGCCGAAGCTGAACCAGGCGCCGCTCTTCTCCACGATGGCCTCGTTGGCGGCGAGGTCGAGGACGTCGCCCTCCCGGGAGATGCCGCTCCCGTACATGATGTCGAACTCGACCTCCTTGAACGGCGGGGCGACCTTGTTCTTCACCACCTTGACGCGGGTTCGGTTGCCGATCACCTGCTCGCCGTCCTTGATGGCGCCGATGCGACGGATGTCGAGCCGCTGGGTGGCGTAGAACTTGAGGGCATTGCCGCCGGTGGTCGTCTCGGGGTTCCCGAACATCACGCCGATCTTCATGCGGATCTGGTTGATGAAGATGACGATGGTCTGGGACTTGGAGATGGTGCCGGTGAGCTTGCGGAGCGCCTGGCTCATGAGCCGCGCCTGAACGCCCATGTGGGCGTCGCCCATCTCGCCCTCGAGCTCGGCCCGCGGCACCAGCGCCGCCACCGAGTCGATGACCAGCACGTCCACGGCGCCGGAGCGCACCAGCGTCTCGGTGATCTCCAGCGCCTGCTCGCCGGTGTCGGGCTGGGAGATGAGCAGGTCGTCGGTGCGCACGCCGAGCTTGCGGGCGTATCCCACGTCGAGGGCGTGCTCGGCGTCCACGAAGGCGGCGATGCCGCCGCGCTTCTGGGCCTCGGCGATGGCGTGCAGCGCGAGCGTGGTCTTGCCCGACGACTCGGGACCGTAGATCTCGATGATGCGGCCGCGGGGCAGGCCACCCACGCCGAGCGCGATGTCGAGCGAGATGGACCCCGTCGAGACCGCCTCGACGTCCTTCACCAGCGCCTCCTCGTTGCCGAGGCGCATGATCGAGCCCTTGCCGAAGGCCTTCTCGATGGACGAGACGGCCAGCTCGATCGCCTTCTCCTTCTCCGGTCCGACGGGCATCGTTTCCTCTCCTTGGTTGCCGTCTTTCCTAGCAGGCGCCTCTGACAGCGAACCTGAACGGACGAATACTGAACGGATGGGCGGCTGTCAAGGATCCGGTCGAGATTCGGTCCCGGCGCGGCCCCGGACGGACCGGGCTCCTCCTGGCCGGGCTCGGACGTCGCCCTGGATGGAGCGGGAATGGTCTCGGGCCGTCGCCGGCCGGGCCCGAAAACGGGCTCCCAGGGCTCGCGGGATGGCCGCTCGCGACCCGCAAAATCACGCGGAGTCCATTGAATCGGGGGCGATCCTGCGATTTGATCCAGGCCAGATCTCGCCGCAGGCGAGGAGGACCATGCCAGCCGATCGCCAGGACCTCGCGGCGCGCCTCGCCGCGGCCACTCCGGAGGACACCGTCCGAGGGCTCGTGTTCAACGGCGCCTTCTCGGTGCTGCGCGAGCATGGCGGCGACGAGGCGGCGCGCCAGTGCGATCCCGCGGGGACGGGCTCGCGCACCGACTTCTTCTCCTACCCGGTGATGGACTACCTGAACATGGCATGGAATGCCGCCGACTGGCTCGAGCCCCACGTCGGCGGCGTGGACGCGGCCTTCTACAAGATCGGCCATCGCGCCCTCGCCAACGTGCTCTCGTCGATGCTGGGCCGCACCCTCCTCACCATCGCCGGCGGCGACATCCAGCGGCTCCTGTCGCAGACGGCGAGCGGATACAAGGCGACGGTGAGCTACGGCGAGCGGGAGGTGGACTGGCCGAGCCCGCGCCACGCCCACATGGTGTTCAGGCACGACTTCCTCGTGCCGCCCTTCCACTGTGGCGTCGTCGCCGCGGCCGTGGAGATGGCGGGCGGCCGCAACGTGAAGGCCGTGGGGAGGCAGATCGGCTTCCTCGAGGCCGAGTACGACATCAGCTGGGACTGACCGGTCGCCCGGACGGCCTCAGGAGTCCCAGGTCACCTCGAACTCGCAGGCCGGCGCGCCGTCGAAGCGGCAGCGGACGTGACGGCTCCTGCCGCCCGAGGCCCCGGCGAGCGCGAGCGACTGCTCCTGCCAGGCCGGGATGGCCACATCGCAGGTGAGACGGGCGGGATCGGACTTGCCGTCGGTGCCGGCCCGCAGGTAGTTGCGGAAGCGCCGCTCGCCCTCGGGGATGCTCTCGAACACGCCTCCGTCGAAGTACTTGTTCCAGAAGAGGCCGGCCCGGCGGAAGAGGATGGTGGGCGAGCCCACGCTGAGGAGCACCCGGTAGGCGATGGACAGGTCGCGCTGGGCCACCTCGCGGGCGAACTCGCGCAGGGCGTCGGGGCCCCCGGCCTCGGACACGGCCTCCGCCATGGCGTTCCAGAGGGACACCGGGTACCAGCTGTGGCCCCTCAGGGTGGACTGGATGACCTCGCGGCGGGCCGGGTCGAGCCCCTCCTCGAACCTCGCCAGCGCCTGCTGGCCGAAGCGCTCCTCGATCCAGGCCCGGCCGTGGATGAGGGCGGAACCCTTGACGTTCACTTGCGCACCCGCCCGGTGATCATGATGACCCCGCCGTCCTTCTTCTCGCGCTCGACGACGAGGTCGCGGTTCTCGAAGCCCGCCTCCAGGAACAGCTCGGCGAAGTCGTGCTTGGACCGGTAGATGAGCGGCCAGTCGGCGGCCCACTCCATGAAGGTCTGCGACGGGTTGCCGTCGGCGAAGTTGCCGACCAGGAGCTCGCCGCCGGCCACCACCGACGCCCGCAGGCTGCGGAGCAGCCCCACCGCGATGTTGCGGGGCAGGTAGTCGAAGAGGCCGAGCGAGAGCACGTAGTCGGAGTCGGCCAGCGTGGACGGGACCTCCTTGACGCGGGCGAGCCGCACCGCATTCTCCTGCCCGAACTCCACCTTGGAGGCGAGCGAGCCGAGCACCCTCTGTGCGTAGAAGAGGGCCTCGGGGTCGTTGTCGAGCGCGACGATGCGCGCGCCGAGGGCGGTGCCCTCGTCGAACATCTCCCGCTCGAGGCGGCAGGGGCCGCAGGCGAGGTCCACGACCTTCGCGGTCGGCCGCTGCGTGACCCGCGCCGCCAGCCAGTCCTTGACGTAGTTCTTGCGATCGACGGCGGCCTGCACGGCCGGGAGATCGAGGGCGTAGTCGTCGAGCACCCGCTCGATGCCGCCCGGGGCCTTCTGGCTGAGGTACAGCATGTCGAGCATGGCGTGGTCGCCGGCATAGCCGCGCGGCTTGTTGAGGGCCCGCTCGATGAAGCGGCTCTTGGAGAAGAAGCCCGAGGTCAGCCTGCGGAACGTGGTCTGCGTGTCCCGGATGAGATCCTGCGCGCCGGCGAGGTGGCTCTCGATGTCGCGCGCCGCAACCATGAGTGAATCCACCGAGAGCCCGAACTGGTCCCGGTAGCTCGCGGGATCGCGGCGCTCGAGGTCGATCTGACGTTCCAGGCTCTGCACCTCCGACTGGAACGCCGCGACGATGTTGTAGAAATCACCTAGGTAGCTCGCGTACATGCAGAGCTTCGCTCCCTCCCCCGGGTCACATCATATCCCGACAGGGCGGCGACGTTGCAAGGCGGCGGCCGATGTCACCCCGCGAGCGTGTGGGTGCCGGTCAGACCTCGGGGGCGGTGCTCCCGAGACCGAAGCGGCGGAGCGCCTCGTAGCGGGCGCCCGCCGGCGACAGGTGCGACCGGACGAGGACCAGGGCGTCGGCGCGCCACGGCACGGGATCGGACGCGGAGGCCTGGGCCAGCGCGCCGCCGAGGCCGGGAGCCCCGCGCCCTTCGCGCGCGCGGCCCAGCGTGAGGTGGGGGCTGAAGGGGCGCTCGTCCGGGGTGTAGCCGAGCGGGGCGAGGCGCCGGCCGAGATCCGCGACGAGGCCGGCGAGCGCCGGCCGGTCGCCCTCCACCCCGGCCCACACCACGCGGGGCCGGCGGGCGCTGGGGAAGCCACCGGCGCCCTTCACCTCGAGCGCCAGCGGCCGGGAGGCGGCGGCCGCCGCGGCGATGGCGCCCTCCAGCGCCGGCAGGCGCTCCTCGGGAACGGCCCCCAGGAACTGCAGCGTGAGGTGGATGCCCTCGGGCACGGCCCACCTCACCTCGTCGGCGTGCCGCCCGGCGAGCTTCCTGAGCTCCGCCTGGATCGCCGCGAGCCGCCGCCGGACCGAATCGGGGGGGTCGAGGGCGACGAACAGGCGAAGATTCATCTTCCGACCCCGCCGCTACTCCACGGTGACGCTCTTCGCGAGGTTGCGCGGCTGGTCCACGTCGGTCCCCTTGAGGTCGGCCACGTGGTAGGCGAGGAACTGGAGCGGCAGGATGGTGAGGAGCGGGGCGAGGAGCGGCGGCGCCTGCGGCACCGTGAGCGCCACCGACGCGAGCCCCGCCGCGCGCGAGTCGCCCTCCACCACCACCGCGAAGACCTGCCCGCCGCGGGCCCGGACCTCCTCGATGTTGCCGAGGGTCTTCTCGTAGGCGGGCTCCCTCACCGCCAGCACCACGACCGGGAGCGACTCGTCGATGAGCGCGATGGGGCCGTGCTTCATCTCCCCGGCGGCGTACCCCTCCGCGTGGATGTAGGAGATCTCCTTGAGCTTGAGCGCCCCCTCCAGCGCCACCGGGAACTGGGCGCCGCGCCCGAGAAAGAGGACGTCGCGCGCCTGGGCGCAGCGCCTCGCCACGGGGAGGACCGCCGGCTCCTGGCGGATCACCTGCTCCATCTGCAGCGGGATCTGCCGGAGCGCCTCGAGATGCTTCCGGGCGCGCTCCTCGTCGAGCGCGCCTCGCAGGCGTCCGAGCCTCACCGCGAGGAGGAACAGCGCGGCGAGCTGCGTGGTGAAGGCCTTGGTGGAGGCCACGCCGATCTCCGGTCCGGCGTGGGTGTAGAGCGTCCCGTCGCACTCCCGCGGGATGGCCGAGCCCAGCACGTTGCAGATGGAGAAGGCACGCGCCCCACGCTTGCGCGCCTCCTTGACGGCTGCGAGGGTGTCGGCGGTCTCGCCCGACTGGGAGATGGCGAGGCACAGCGTCCGCGGCCCCACGATCGGGTCGCGGTTGCGGAACTCGCTCGCCAGCTCCACCTCGACCGGCACGCGGGCGAGCGACTCGATCATGAGGCGCCCCACCAGCCCGGCGTGCCAGCTCGTGCCGCAGGCCACGACGACGATCCGCTCGATCGATCGCACGTAGGCCTCGTCGAGCTCCATCCCGTCCAGGACGACGTCGCCCCGCTCGAGCGAGACGCGGCCGCGGATGGTGTCGGACACGGCGCGGGGCTGCTCGAAGATCTCCTTGTGCATGAAGTGCTTGTGCCCGTCCTTCTCGGCGGCCACCGTGCTCCACTCGACGAGGCGGGGCTTGCGGTCCACCCGGGCGCCGTCCTTCCCCCAGATGGAGACGCCGCCTGTGGTGAGGAGCGCCAGCTCGCCCTCCTCCAGGTAGACGACGTGGCGCGTGTGCTCGAGGAGGGCCGGCACGTCGGAGGCGAGGAAGCTCTCCCCCTGCCCGTAGCCCACCACGAGCGGGCTCGCGTTCTTCGCGGCCACGATCTCGCCGGGGCTCCTCTCGGAGACGACGGCGATGGCGTAGCTGCCGCGCACCTGCTCCAGGGCCGCCCGGACGGCCGCGGCGAGGTCGCGCCTGCCGCCCTCGAGGGCCTGGGCCACGAGGTGGGCCACGATCTCGGTGTCGGTCTCGGAGGAGAACGCGTGGCCCTTCGCGGCGAGAGCGGCCTTCAGCTCGAGGTGGTTCTCGATGATGCCGTTGTGGACCACCGCCACGCCGCCGTAGCTGTGCGGGTGGGCGTTCTCGTCGGAGGGTCGGCCGTGCGTGGCCCAGCGCGTGTGGCCGATCCCGGTGGTCCCGGAGAGCGGGCCCTGGGCGAGGAGCGCCACGAGGTTCGCGAGCTTCCCCTTGGCGCGCCGGACGGCGAGCCCGCTCGGCCCCAGCACCGCCACGCCGGCCGAGTCGTAGCCTCGGTACTCGAGCTTCCGGAGGCCGCCGACGATGAGGTCGACGCAAGGCCTCGGCCCGACGTATCCGACGATCCCGCACATGGAGCCGTTATAGCCTAACGCCGGCGGCGGGAGGCCGCTCCACGGGCCTTCTTCTTCCCCGCGCGCGCCGCCACCCAGCCGCGCTTCGTCTCCTGGCGCGCCCGCCCCAGCGCCAGCGCGCCGGGCGGGACGTCGTCGGTGAGGGTCGAGCCGGCCGCCACGTAGGACCCCTTGCCGATGCGGATGGGGGCCACCAGGATGGCGTCGGACCCGACGAAGACGCCGTCGCCGATGAAGGTGGGGTGCTTCTTCTCGCCGTCGTAGTTGCAGGTGATCGTGCCGCATCCGACGTTCACGCCGGCGCCGACGGTGGCGTCGCCGAGGTAGGTGAGGTGGTTCGCCTTGGAGCCCCGGCCGATCCGGGCCTTCTTCAGCTCGACGAAGTTGCCGATGTGAACGCCCTCGGCGAGCACGGTCTCCGGGCGAATCCGCGCGAAGGGGCCGACGAGGCAGCCCGCGCCCACCTTGGCCTGGTTCACGACGCAGTAGGGGCGGATGGTGACGCCGTCGGCGATCGAGGCGTCGGTGAGGATCGACCCCTGGCCGATTCGGCAGCCGGAGCCGACGCGTGTCGCGCCCTTGAGCCGGACGGAGGGCTCGATCACCGTGTCGGGCCCGACCTCGACCCCCTCGTCGCAGTCGAAGCGCTCGGGGTCCTCGAGGGTGACGCCGCCCTCCATGAGGGCATTGGCGAGCCGCCGCGTGAGGGCCCGCGCGGCGAGCGACAGCTCTTCCTGGTCGTTCACGCCCGCCGCCTCGACGGGCGACACCTTGGCGGCGACCGCGCCCGGCCCCTCGGCGGCGAGCGCCACGAGGTCGGTGAGGTAGAACTCCCGCTGGACGTTGGCGGCGCCCACCTGGGCCAGCGTCTTCCAGAGGAAGCCCGAGTCGGCGCAGTAGAGCCCGGCGTTCACCTCCTTGATGCTTTGCTCCGCCGGGGTGGCGTCCTTCTCCTCGATGACGAGCGCCGGCCCGCCGTGGGGGGCGTGGACGACGCGGCCGTAGCCCTCGGGGTGCTCGAGCGTCATGGTGCCGAAGGCCAGCGCCGCGGGGCCGCGCGCCCGAAGGACGCTCTCGAGCGTGGCGGCGGTGAGGAGCGGCGTGTCGCCGGACAGGATGAGGACCGTCCCCGCGAACCCGCGCAGCGCCGCCCTGGCCGCCAGCACCGCGTGCGCCGTTCCGAGCTGCTTCCTCTGGTAGGCGAAGCGGATGGGGGCCCCGGGGAGCGCGCGGGAGAGCGCCTCCCTCACCCGATCGGCCTGGTGGCCGACGACGACGACCACCGGGTCGGCGCCCAGCTCGAGGGCGCGGCGCACCGGGTAGTAGGCGAGCGGGCGGCCGCACACCTCGTGCAGCACCTTGGCGCGGCCCGACTTCATCCGCGTTCCCTTTCCGGCGGCGAGCACGATGGCGGCGAGCGGTCCGTTCCTGCGGCGGGGAGGGGGGCGCATATGCGGCGCAGGCTAGGCTTGCCCGCCCGTGAGATCAAGCGGCATGGTGGCGGCGGCGGGGCGGGTGGCGCTAGAACGCCACCATGCCCGTCCCCGCCGCCTGGCTGTCGCTCGCCCTCTCGGTCCTCGCCGTCTCGCCGAAGGGGGCGGTGGTCACCGCCCACCCCCTCGCGAGCGAGGCGGGCGCGGCCGTGCTCCGGACCGGCGGCAACGCCGCCGACGCGGCGGTGGCGGCGGCCTTCGCCCTCTCGGTCGTCGAGCCGCAGAGCTCGGGGCTGGGCGGCGGCGGCTTCGCCGTGGTGTACCGGGCGCGCGACCGCAGCGTCCACGTCCTCGACTTCCGCGAGACCGCGCCGGCCGCGGCCGCGCCCGACATGTTCCTGCGCGACGGGAAGCACGACCCCCGCCTCTCGCAGGACGGCGGCCTCGCGGTCGCGACGCCGGGGGCGGTTCGCGGCTACGCGGAGATCGCCCGGCGCTTCGGCAGCCGACCCCTCGCCGCCCTGGTCGCGCCCGCGGTCCGCCTCGCCGAGCGGGGCTTCGCGGTGGGCCCGGTCTACGCCGAGAAGGCGCGGGAGCGCTTCGCCTGCCTCGCGGCGCGATCGGCGGCGGCGCGCGAGTTCCTGCCAGCCGGGGAGGACGGCCGGCCGCGCGTCCCCGAGCCCGGCTGGCGGCTCGTCCGCCGCGATCTCGCCCGCACGCTCACCGCCATCGGACGCCGTGGCCCCGCGGCTTTCCACGAGGGAGCCCTGGCGGTCCGTATCGCCGCCGCGGCGCGGGCCGATGGCGGCGTCCTGGAGGAGCGCGACCTCTCGGCCTACGCGCCGGTGGATCGGGCGCCGCTCGAGGGGCGCTACCGTGGCCGGCGCGTCGTCAGCGTGCCGCCGCCCTCGGCGGGCGGCGCCATCCTCATCGGGCTTCTCCAGGCGCTCGAGGGCGAGGACCCCAGGGCCGGCGGCTATCGCCCCGAGCGCTTCCTTCACGCCATGATCGAGGCCGAGAAGCGGCTCTTCGCCTGGCGCGCCGGCCCCTTCGGCGATCCAGCCTTCGCGCCCGGCGCGACCGCGGCGGCGGAGCGGCTCGTCTCGCCGGAGTTCGCGGCCGCGCTGCGGGCCTCGATCGGCGAGCGCGCCACGCCGTCGGCGGCGATCCCCGCCCCCGGCGACGCCGGGAGCACGAGCCATCTGTCGGTCGTGGACGGGGAGGGCAACGCCGTGGCGCTCACCACCACCGTGAACGCCTCCTTCGGCTCCTGCGTCGTCGTCCCCGGGACCGGAATCGTCCTCAACGACGAGATGGACGACTTCGCCGCCGCGCCGGGCGCGCCCAACCTGTTCGGCCTCACGGGAGGGGAGGCGAACGCCCCGCGGCCGGGCAAGCGCCCCCTGTCCTCCATGGCGCCGGCGCTCGTCTTCGCGCCGGACGGCCGGCTCGAGCTGGCCGTCGGGGCCTCCGGCGGCTCGCGCATCCCGACCGCGGTGGCGCAGGTGGTCGTCCACGTGGTGGACGACGGCCTGCGCCTCGACCAGGCGCTCGCCGCCCCCCGCATCCACCACCAGCTCTGGCCGGACGAGGTGATGGTGGAGCCGGCCGGCCTCGAGGCGGCCACCGCCCGGGCGCTCGTGGCACGGGGTCACGCGCTCGCCCAGCAGCGGCGGGCCGCGCTGGGGAACGTCCAGGCGGTGCGGATCGATCCGGCGACGGGCCTGCGGGAGGCGGCGGGCGACCCGCGCCTGGAGGCCGCGCCGGCGGTTCCCTGAAAGTGGGGGCTCCGGCCCTTTCGCGCTAAGCTCGAAGCCGGAACGTCATGGCGACCGCGGAGGCCACCGGACGCGACCCGGACCTGTCCGGGATCGAGCGGGTGCTGGCGCGTGCCTGCGGCCTCTCGCTCGGTTCGGGGCTCGCCGGCACGCTCCGCGACGGCATCCTCGGCGCTGCGTCCGCGCTCGACGTCCCGCCCGCCGAGCTGGTGCGCCGCCTCCTGTCCGAGGACCCGCCGGCCATCGCCGCGCTGATCGAGCACACGGTGGTGGGCGAGACCTACTTCTACCGACATCCGGAGCAGATCGCCGCCCTGCAGCGACACCTCTTCGGCTCGCCCGGGCCGCTGCGCATCTGGTCGGCGGGGTGCGCCACGGGCGAGGAGCCCTACAGCCTCGCCATGGCGCTGCTCGAGTCCGGGCGCCCGCCCGGTCGGGACCGCATCCTCGCCACTGACGTCTCGGAGCGAGCCCTGCAGCGCGCCCAGGCGGGCGCCTACGGCCCCTGGTCCTTGCGCCGCCTCCCGCCCGAGCTACGGGCCCGCCATTTCGCCGAGCGGGGCGCGGCGCAGCGGATCGCCCCGGAGGTCCGCGCGATGGTCGCGTTCGAGCGGCACAACCTGGCCCGCGACCCGGCGCTCCCCGGCCCCTTCGATCTCGTCCTCTGCCGCAACGTGCTCATCTACTTCGACCCCACGGTCGCGGCCGAGGTGCTGTACCGGCTCGCCGCGGCGGTCCGGCCGGGGGGCTTCCTGGTCCTCGGCCCCGTGGAGCTCCCGCTCGCGGCCCCGCTCGCCATGGAGTGGATCGACGCCTTCGGCGCGAGCCTCCTTCGCCGGCCCGAGGCCCCGATATCGGCGGGGTGACACCGCCGCACATGGCCGCACGATCGGCGACCGATGTCCGGAGGGCGAGGGATACCCGAAGGCGCCGCGATCGAGCAGGATTTTCCTCGGAGGACGGAACGGCCGGGGAGCCCGAATGAACGACGTCTCGACCCACGACAAGCGGGAGGCGCTGCACCGCCGCATGCGCGAGCTGGCGGGCGAGCTGGCACGCCTCCAGGGCGATCTCGTGGCGCTCGGCCCCGGCCAGCGGCTGCCGGGGCTCTACCTGGTGGTGGAGGCCGGCGGGCAGCGCGCGCTCCTTCCCGCGTCGCACGTGCAGGAGATCGTCCGCCTCGTTCCCTTCTCCCCGGTGCCGGGGGGGCCGCCGCACGCGCTCGGCTCGTTCGTGTGCCGCGGGCAGCCGGTGCTGGCCCTCGACCTCGCCGCCTGCCTCGGATCGCGGCGCGAGCCGGACCTCGACGCCCACGTGGTGGTCTTCTCGGCCTCGCCGCCGTTCGGGCTCCTCGTGGACGGCGTCCTGTCCACCGTGGAGGCGCCGCTCCTCCTCGAGGGTGGCGACGCCGGAGCCGGCGACTGGTGCGACACCCGGCTCGTCGCGGGGCTGTGCCGGATGGATGACGGGATCGTCCCGCTCCTCGGGATGGCCGCGCTGGCGCGCTCGGCCGAGGCGGTGACGCCGTGAGCCACAAGCCCGCTGCCGGCCTCTCCGCCGGCCAGATGGAGGACCTCGAGCGTGCCCTCAAGCAGGCCTGCGGCGTGTGCTTCTCCGACAAGCTCCGGGCCACCCTTCGCACCCACTTCGCCGGGGCCGCCCGGGAGCTGGGCTTCGAGCCCACCGAGCTCATTCCCAGGGTGCTGGCCGGCGACCCCAGGAGCGTCGCGGCCCTGGTGGAGAACGCGGTCATCGGCGAGACCTACTTCCTGCGCCACCCGGAGCAGTTCGCGGCCCTGCGCCGGCTGGTGTTCGAGCCGGCCGACCCGGCGGCCCCGCTGCGGATCTGGTCGGCGGGGTGCGCCAGCGGCGAGGAGGCCTACAGCCTGGCGATGACGCTGCTCGACTGCGGGCGCCCGCCGGGCAAGGACCGCGTGCTCGCGACCGACGTCTCGGAGCGGGCCCTCGGCCACGCCCGGGCCGGCAGGTACGGGAACTGGTCCTTCCGCCGCGAGATGCCCGAGCTGAGGGCGCGCTACTTCACCGGCGACGCGCCGGGGGCCGAGGTGATCGAGGCGGTCCGCGAGCTCGTGCAGTTCCGCCGGCACAACCTGGCGAAGGAACCGGCGCCCGCCGGTCCCTTCGACGTGGTGCTGTGCCGCAACGTGCTCATCTACTTCGAGGCCGAGACCTCGGCGCAGGTGCTGAAGAAGCTCCTCGGGGCCGTCCGCCCAGGGGGCTACCTGATCGTCGGCCCGGTGGAGACGGCCCTCGCCGCCCAGCTGCCGGTCGAGTGGGTCGAGCACGGCGGGGCCATGCTCCTGCGGCGGCCCCTCGGCGAGCCCTGGGCCCGCCCGCTGCGGGCCGCTCCGGCCCCGACCGCCCGCCGGCGCAACGGAACGGCCCGCGCGAGCGGCGCGGCGCGCCCCGCGGCCAGGCCCGCGCAGCGGGAGGAAGGTCCCCGCGCCGGCCTCCCGCCTCCCCCGGCCCCGACCCTGTTCGAGGTGGCCCGCGAGGCGGCCCGGAGCGGCGACGTGGACGCGGCCGAGCGGCTCGCGACCGAGGCGGCCGCCCGCGAGCAGTCGCCCGAATCCTACCTCCTCGTCTCCATGGCCAGCGAGGCCCGCGGCGACCTGAAGGCGGCCGTGGAGGCGGTTCGCCGTGCCCTGTATCTGGATCCGGACATGGCCGTGGGCCATGCTACGCTCGTGCCGCTGTACCGCCGCATGGGGCGGCACGGCGAGGCGGATCGGGCGCGCCGGAACGCGCTGCGGGCGCTGGAGGGACTGCACGAGGGCACGGTGCTGCGAGGCGTGGAGAGCATCACCGCGGGCGCGCTCCGGCAGGCGCTGGAGCAGAGCGCGGCCTAGCGCCCTCCGCGGGGTGTCGCGGGCGGGCGGGAAGGGACGGGAGTGAGACGCGACGCCGCCCGCTTCGGGCTCAAGTGGAGGATCGCCGTGCTGTCCGGCGGGGCCGCCGCCGCCGCCGCCCTGGTCCTGGTCCTCGACCTCCGCGCCCAGGCGCGCGGGGCCGGCGCGGGCCTGGGCCTCCCGGCTGCCACGGTGGAGGCGCTCGTCGAGCGCCTCGCCGGCCGCGCCGCATGGCTCGCCGCGGCGCTCGTGACGGCCACTTTCCTCGGCGCCTGGCTTCTCGCCCGCGGCGTGACGGCACGTCTCGAGCGGCTGCGCGCCGCGGCCGCGGCCGTGGCCGAGGGAGACCTGGTCCAGAGGGTGAAGGTGGAGGGGACGGACGAGGTCGCCGACCTGTCGCGCAGCTTCGAGTCCATGGCGGCCGGGCTGCGACAGGCGCTCTCCGACCTGCGCCGCAGCGCCACGGAGGTGGAGGCCGAGTCCCGGGCGATCCTGCAGTCGGCCGTGAGCCAGTCGGCCATGGCCACGCAGCAGGCGGCCGCCATCAACGAGACGAGCGCCACCGCCGCGGAGATCGCCCAGACCGCCAAGCAGGCCACGGAGCAGGCCGACGGCGTCATCCAGGTCGCCCACCGCTCGGAGGAGCTGTCCAAGGACGGCGGCCGGATGGTGGCCGAGGCGCTCGCCGGCATGGCGAAGCTGGGGGAGCAGGTCTCGGCCATCGCCGCCGCCATGAACGACCTGGCGCGCCGCACCCAGCAGATCGGCGACATCGTCGCCACGGTGAAGGACATCGCCGAGCAATCGAACCTGCTCGCCCTGAACGCCTCCATCGAGGCCTCCAAGGCCGGAGAGCACGGGCGGGGCTTCGCCGTGGTGGCCATGGAGATGGGCCACCTGGCCGAGCAGTCGAAGGCCGCCGCTGGGCAGGTACGGGCGATGCTGAACGAGGTGGCGAAGGGGACCCGCGCCGCCGTGGGGGCGACCGAGGAGGGCAGCCGGCGCGCCCAGGCCGCCACGCAGCTCGCCGCCGCCGCCGGCGAGGCCATCGACGGCCTGGCGGAGGTGATCCGCCAGTCCTCGATGGCGGCGCGGCAGATCGCCGACAATACGCGCCAGCAGACGGTGGGCGTGGAGCAGATGGTCTCCGCCATCGGCCAGCTCTCGACGGCCATGGCCGAGGGCGTCGGCGGGACCCGGCAGATCGAGCGCGGGACCGGGAACCTGACGGCACTCGCGAAGCGCCTCGCCGAGGGCGTGGCCAGGTATCGGGTGTCCGCGGGGGACGAGCCATGAAGGTGCTGATCGTCGACGACACGAAGACGCTGCTCTCCCTCATCCAGGTCTACCTCATGGGCTGGGGCCTGCAGTTCGCCGAGGCCCACGACGGGCTCGAGGGGCTGCGAAGGGCCCGCGAGCTGCGCCCGGACCTCATCATCTCCGACGTGCGCATGCCCGGGATGGACGGCTTCGAGCTGTGCGCCGCGGTCCGCTCCGACGCCAAGCTGCACGCCGTCCCGATCATCCTCCTCACCTCGCTCAAGGACGACGTCTCGCGCCACAAGGGGCGTCTCGTGGGCGCCACCGCCTTCCTCTCCAAGCCGGTGTCCGTGGAGGAGCTCCGCTCCGCGGTGGGCAAGCTGCTGAAGCTTCCCGAGCGAGCCTGATCCGAGGCCATGGGCGATCGTTCCCCAGGACCGGTGGACTTCGAGGCGCTGCGCAGGCGCCTCGAGGAGTCGGAGCGCGGCCTCTCCCGCGCCAGCTCGGTCACGCCGGAGCGGCGACAGGAGATCCTGGCCGCCCGCGCCCGCGCCATCGCCGGGGCGCGCGAGGAGCTCCGCCCCGAGTCGATGGCGGTTCTGGCCTTCGGGGTGGCGGGCGAGCGGTACGCCGTGGGCCTCGACGACGTGAGCCAGGTCCTGGAGGCGAAGGGCATCTCGCCCCTTCCCGGCGCGCCGCGCTGGCTCATCGGGGCGATGATCGCCCGGTCCCGGGTCGTCCCGGTGATCGACCTTCGGCAGATCCTGGGGGTCGAGGGAGGGGGCCTCTCCGACCTGACGCGCGTGGTGGTGGTCGAGGAGGACGGCGACGTCTTCGGCCTCGCGGTGGAGACGCTGGAGGGAAGGCAGGATCTCCCGCTCGCGAGCCTCTCCCGCCCCGCCTCGGGCCCGTTCCGGTGGATCGCGCCGGACCGGCTGGCGGTGCTCGACCTCGCCCGGATCGAGGGCGGCCCGGCCGGCGCCCCGGGGGCGGCATGACGAACCCCCTGCTCCAGCAGATCTGGCCCATCTTCGCGGCCGAGGCCCGCGAGCACCTCGAGGGGATCACCGCGGGCGTGCTGGAGCTGGAGCGCGGGGCGGGGCGGCCGGACCTGGTGGACGCCATCAAGCGCGCCGCCCACAGCCTGAAGGGCTCGGCAGCGAGCCTCGGGCTCGAGGACATCGAGAAGGCGGCCCACGCCGTCGAGGACTGCCTCGCCAGGACCGACCCGGGCGTGGTCCTGGCGAGCGCCGCCGTGGAGGCGGTGATCCAGGCCGCCGAGGCCATCGAGGCGACGCTCGACCGCATCGACGCCGGCGGGAGCCCGCGGGTGGAGGGGCTCGATTCCCTCGCCGCGACCCTCTCCGGCGCGCGGAGCTCGGGGCCGGCCGCGCCCGCCGGTGCCGCCCGCCCCGCGGCGCCCGCCGACGGCCGGCTCCTCGCGGCCATCGCCGACCTCGAGGCGTTCCTCGAGCGGCTCAACGCGCCCGACGTCGAGGGGCGCGCGGCGCTCGCCGGGGAGGCCGTCCG
>Ga0153915_10000559_pt1 | contig 34558 bp, 22 predicted proteins | sample Opewatmetagenome_2_FD_107003 | JGI IMG/M metagenome (GOLD analysis project Ga0153915, IMG submission 107003) | Freshwater wetland microbial communities from Ohio, USA - Open water 3 Core 3 Depth 3 metaG | ecosystem: Environmental > Aquatic > Freshwater > Wetlands | place: USA: Ohio, Lake Erie... | reverse complement strand
TGGGCGGCCGAGAAAGAGGTCAAAAGATACCTCGCCGCCAACTCGATCTCCGACCCCTGCCTCCTGGAGCAGCCCGAATCGGCGGGGAAGCCCGGGATTTTCTACGTCACCGGGATCGTCGGGATGAAGACCCTTCTCATCACCGTGAGCCTCAATGCCCAGGGGAAGCCGGAATGGGCCGCCGTGACGCAAAAATAGCCGGGCTGATCACCTGAGCTTTTCAAACCCGGGCCAATTGATAAGGACAGGCCAGAAATCGGCTCCGCGATTATCAGCCTGTCATCTAACGTTTCCATTTGCCGTACCCCGGTCCCCTTCGTGTTTCAAATTGACGACAAATCGAATCAACAACTGCCGGAGGGGGCGCCGCCCCATGGCTCTTCAGTCACGTCAAGTTCCCTTTCCGGCGCGTCTCGTCGCTGACCGTTCCGCAGGAAATCTATGAATACACGCTTATGGAGAGCTTTCACGTTTGTTTCGCTCGCAATCTCACAAATGTACGGTGGAGGGGTATTGCCGATAGACAAAGACAAGATTGCCCACAACCGTTCGATTGCGGCAAAAGAGTCGCGTGCTGAAGAGCCAGAATTGCTCGAGGCTTGGAGTCTGTATCGGTCAGTTCAGGGCTGTTGGATGCCAGACGCCCCCAAGCCCGACCGTGCTAAAGTAAGGAGGCTCGATTCGCTCACTTCAGACCTAAAGAGGGAGTCTGTTTCCACGTGGCTCAAGGAGTTTGAGGCCAAAGGCCCAACCTTCGCCGCGGTGATTCCCGTTAGCATCGATGATCCAGCCTTCGCTGCTCAATCGGCGGTCAGGGAGTATCAAATCCAAAAGGCTCTCGCAATCTGCTACATGGCTGAGCATGAATTGGATGTTCCCGATGCGGCGAATAGGGCCGGAAACTTGCTCACCGCCCTATTGGCGACGCATCCATGGGATTGGGAAGTGCACGCCCTTTACGCGAGACTACTGGCGGATGCACAACTGCCCGGAATCGCGCTTAAGGAGGCGGGATATTCGCTCTGCTTGAATCCTGATCCCAGCCAAGCAGACATCGAATACTTCATATTCATCGCTTTCACAGCAAAAGCGGAGCTCAAATCAGTAACAGAAGCGATCACGGAGGCCGTGACTGACAAACAGCTCCAATGCCAAATGATCAAGAAAACCGAGGAGACGTTCGCGAGCGGCAAGAGGCGATTTATCCCAGCAAAGAAATGAAGACCCGGCCGGACCCGGGAAGTTGGTGATCCGAGGCGGTCATACAACTCTTGTTGAACAAGCGCGGGGCTCCGATCTTAGCGATAGGTCAGAAATCGGATCCACGATTCTGACCTGTCGCCAGCGGTCTATGTCGGTAGGGACAGACCGAAAACCAGTGACAATTCAGTGGGTCCTAAAAAAGTATCCAAATGCTGCCCGCAGCGGGACGCAGGCGGTCGCGAGGTGACGCAAGAAGACGCATTAAGCTTTCCCTGCAAATCCTTCCCGTCGTCGTAGTTAGTCGCACAGAGTCGCATCTGTTCTCTGCTATGCGTCTCTGTCGAAATGGTCGGGCCGGTGAGACTCGAACTCACGACCCCTTGCACCCCATGCAAGTGCGCTACCAGGCTGCGCCACGGCCCGAACCAAGGGCAGTGAGCAAGAGCCAACGTCCCAGCCTAGGCAAGGGTTTTTTCTGAAGTTCCCCCAAGGCGCGCCATGCGGAGAATGTAACGTATTGCGTTACATGACGCCGGCGGGCGCGCGGCGGGAAATCGATGCAGGGAAGAGCGGATGCTCCGCGTCCGGCTGGCCGAAACAGCTTGTGACACCGGGTATTCGGGCGGAGAACGGGCCTGCACCACCTTCACCCCGATGTTCACCGAATTCGCCAACCGCCGCGCCCGGCTCGCCGCCGCGCTCAAGCTCAACGACGGCATTCTGCTGATCGGAGCCGGCAGCCCCGTGCCGCTCCCCGAGAACACCGACCAGACGTATCCATTCCGCTCCCATTCCGAGTTCCTCTACGCCTCCGGCGTCGAGTGCGCCGGTGCCATCGTCGCCTTCGACCCGCTTGACGGCCCCCGCGACGGCTGGAGGCTCTTCGTGCCGGAGGTCACCGAGGGCGAGCGCGTCTGGGAAGCGCGTTCCCAGGTCACCGGCGAGCCCCTCGCCGCTTTTCCCGCGTGGATCGCCGAACGCCGGGGCCGACCAGTCGCCCAACTCGGCGCCCCCCTGCACGGCCTCGAAGCCGACGCCTCCCTCACTGTCGGCGTCCGCGAATCCTTCCTCCACGCACGTCGGCCAAAGGATGCCTTCGAACTCGGCCTCATGCGGCGCGCAGCCGTCGCCACCGCCGCCGGCTATGCAAAAGCCGCCGCGTTCATCGCCCCCGGGGTGACCGAGCGCGCGGTGCAGATTGAGCTCGAAGCCGAGTTTTTCCGCCACGGCGCGACCTGCACGGGTTACGGCACCATCGTGGGCACCGGGCCCAACTCGGCCGTCCTCCATTTCGCTCCGACCGCGCGCGCGGCCAGGGAAGGCGAGTTCGTCCTGATCGACGCCGGCGCCGAGCTCGACCGCTACGTGATCGACGTCACGCGCACCTACGTCGCCGGCGGACCCTCGGCGTTCCAGCGCGACCTCTACCAGGTTGTGCTCGACGCCCAGATCAGAGCCGTCAACCGCTGCAAGGCCGGCGTCGAGTGGCGCGACATCCACCTCCAGTGCGCCGTCGACATGGTCGCCGGCCTCGTCTCGATGGGGCTCATGCGCGGCGACGCCGAGTCGCTCGTCGACCAGGAGGCCCACGTGCTCTTCTTCCCCCACGGAATCGGCCACATGGTCGGCCTCGGCGTGCGCGACGCCAGCGGGATGTTCCCCGGGCGTACCCGTTCCCCGCGGGCCAGCCTGCGCACGCTGCGGATGGACCTCCCACTCGCGCCCGGCTACGTCGTCACCGTCGAGCCCGGCCTGTACTTCATCCCCCCGATCCTCACCGATCCCAAGCGCCGCGAACGCTACAAGGACTGCGTCGTCTGGGATCGCGTCGACCCGCACCTCTCGCTCGGCGGCGTGCGCATCGAGGACAACGTGCTCGTCACCGACGGAGCCCCCGAGGTGCTCACCGCGGCGATTTCCAAGACCCTCTGAGCCCGCCCGACCGCCGCCGCATCCCGAGCAGGGCGATCGCGAGCGAGGTGAGCGCGCTCAAGGGCATCAGCACGGCGGCGACGAGCGGGTTGACGAGCCCCGCCGCCGCGCAGCCGACGGCCGCGGCATTGTAGGTGATCGCGAACAGGATGACTTCCCGCTGCGTGCGCGCCCGGAGACGCTCGACCTCGAAGAGCCTGCGGATCCCTCCGATGCCCCGGCCGAGCATGTAGAAATCGGCCTTCGACTCGAGGACGCCCCGGTGGACGACCGGCGTGCCGCGGCACCAGGCGCTTTCGAAGGCGAGGCTGTCGTTGGCTCCGTCGCCGAGCATGAGGGTGTCCCGCCGGTCGCGCCCCTTGATCCATGCAGCCTTCGCTTCCGGGGAGGCCTCTCCCACCGCGTGGCCCGGCGGCAGCCCAAGCTCGGCAGCGAGCGCGTCGACCTTCGCCTGCCGGTCGCCGCTGAGGATGAACACGTCAAACCCGCTCCCCGTCAGCGCCGCGATCTCCGCGCGCGCGTCGGGCCTCGCCGCCTCGATGAACCGGAACCGCGCGAGCACCGCCCCGTTGCGTCGGAGCTCGGTCTCCCCTGCCGGCAGCTCCGGGTTTGTAACGTAATGCGTTACCTGCGCTCCGGGGGCGGCCCGCCAGCCGGGGCGGCCGAGGGACCACACGTCGGCGCCGCGGCACAGGCTCACTCCAAAGCCGATCTCCTCGCGCAACTCGTCGGACGGCGCCGCGGCAGCATCGGGAATGGGGGCTCCGGCGGCGGCCGCGTCGAACAGGAGCGCCTCGTGGAGGCATTGGCTCACCGGGTGCGGATTCTCGCGCACAAGCGCGCAAAGGGCGGCGCGGTCCTCGGCGGACAGGGCCCGCAGGTCCGCTGGATTGGCGAGGGCGGGCGCCTCGAAGGTGAGCGTGCCCGTCTTGTCGAAGACGACCCGCCGCACGCGGCCGAGCCGCGTCCACAGGTCGTGCTCGCGCACGAACACCCCGTCGCCGCGAAGCGCAGCCACCGCGAGCTCGTCCGCCAGGGGGAGCGCGAGCCCGAGAGTGCAGGGGCACGACACCACGAGCACGGCGGCCGCGACGGAGAGCGCCCGGGCAACATCGCCCGTGGCGATCGCCCAGCCGGCGCCCGAGGCCAGCGCGAGCCCGACGATTCCCACCAGGTATCCCTGGATGATCCGCTCGAACGCCCGGTGCCGGGCGCCGGGGCGGACCTCGGGCTTGAGCAGCCGCGAGAGCGCCGAGTCGGCCCAGCCCTGGAGGGCCTCGAATTTCACCGCGCCGCGCCCGGCATTGACCGCTCCCGCCGGGACGCGCTGCCCCGCATGAAAGAGCCTCGGCTCGGACTCCCCGTTGATCCATGCCAGCGTGAACACAGCGTCGCCCCCGGCGAGCCGACCGTCGACAGGGAGGACGTGCCCCGCCGGGAGCGCGAAGGCCCGCCCCGCGCCGATCCTTTCGACCTCCATCGGCGCCGCGGCCTCCCCGTCGCGCTCCATGCGCACGGGCGGCAGCTGCAATCGGTGGCTGAGGAGCCGGCGACGGTTGCGCTCGACCGCGGCGACCTGCGCCCAGCGCCCGATCAGCATCAACAGGATGAACGTCCCGACGAAGTCGAAGTACAGGAACCGCGCATCGCCGGCGATCCACCCGTAGGCCGAGCCGGCGTACGCGCCGGCGATCCCGAGGGCAATCGGGAGGTCGATGTGCAGGACCCGCTCGCGCAGCGCGCTCACGGCGCGCCCGATGAAGTAGCTTCCGCCCGAGAGAAAGCTCAGCGTGCCGAACAGCATGGCAAGCGTCGCGAACAGCCGCGCGTAGGGAAACGACGCGTCCATGCCGAAGTAGGCGGGCAGCGTGAACAGCATGATGTTCATCGCGAACGCCGCGCACAGGCCGATGCGCTTGGCGAGGTCGCGGCTCTCCGCGGGCGCCTCCGAGCCCGCGGCCGGCGGACCGACGAAATAGTTGAACGACTGGAGCGTCCTCGCGAAGCCGACAGCGTCGAACGCGCCGGCCTGCCAGCGCAACCTCATGCGCCCGAGCTGGGCGTTGATCTCGATGCGGCGCGCGCCCGGGCTGCGCTCGAAAAGCCGCTCGATCAGCCACACGCAGCCGACACAGGAGATCCCCTGAATATCGAGCACCAGCTCCGGCGCGGCCCCCGGCCGCGGGTCCGCCGCCGCCGCGGCCTCGGCATCCCGTCGGGCCGCCTCGAGCCAGGCGTAGTCGCGCATCTGGAACAGCGCGCTTCCAGCCGGTGCGATCACCCGGTCCTTGAGCCGGTAGTACCGGTCGAGCCCGCCGTCGTGGACGAGTTGGTGGACGTAGGCGCAGCCCGCGCAGCAGAAGCCCGCGCTGCGGGCCGCCTCGGTCGGGAGCGGCGAGCCGCAGTGCCGGCAGGCGCGGATCGCAGCGTGTGCCGGAGCCACCCCGGCGGGGTCGGCCACGCTCATCTCAGTGGCAGCAGCCACAGCCCGAGGCGGCGGCCGCCGGGCCGAGCGTGCCGCGCAGGCGCCAGGCGATCACGAGGGCCGTCGCAAGCGCCAGGCCGGTCTGGAGCCGGGCGAGCGCGATCGGCGGCAGCTTCGAGCGCAACCAGTGGAAATTTGCCTGGAGGAGCCACAGCAGCGGCACTGTCCCCAGTCCGAACGCGAGCATGAACTCGACTCCGCGGAGCGCCGATCCGGTCGTCATCGCGACGCCGAACAGCAGGTAAAGCGGCCCGCACGGAAGCAGCGGGGTGACCAGGCCGAGCGCCGCAGCCGCCTCGAGCGGCGAGCGGGCGCGTCCCCATGTGTGCACCGTGAGGTAGGCCTTCCCGAGCAGCGGAAGGCGCGGAAGGAAGCGGTCGAGGCGGAAGGCCACCGCGATGAAGAACACCACGAGCACCCAGGGCGCATACCGCAGCGCGCCCGCGCCGAGCCAGGTCAGCGGCAGCCGGCCGAGCGCCCCCACAAGTGCCCCGATGATCGCGTAGGCCGCCAGCCGTGCCAGATGATAGAGGGTGCTGACAATCTGGGCATCGGCGCGGTCGCCCCGCACCGGCACCAGCGAGCACGCCAGCGGCCCGCACATCCCCAGACAATGCAGGCTCGTGATGAGCCCGGCGACAAACGCCGCGGCGGCGCTGTTGATCGTGGCGGGGTCGGCGTGCATGCGTCAATCTAGCCCCGCTTTGCCGGCTGCGTCAACGGCACCTCCTCGACCCGGTGCCGATGCGCGAGCACAAAGAGGACAGCCCAGGCGAGGAAAAGCACGGCGAACGCGGCGCCGGCGATCCAGAGCAACCGGCTGGAGCGCGCATGGTCTCCGCCCGGCAGGGGCGTTTCAGCGCCGCGCTCCGGCATCGGCGGCCTCCTCGCGCAGAAGATCCGGATCGGGGCCGAGGAACTCGGCGTCGCGCCGCAGTTCGAAGGTGCGGCCGGCGTCGCGCACCACCACGGTGAACCGGAACGGACCGGCGTATCCGGCGCGCGGCACGGCGACCACGAGCGGGCGCACCTCCTCGCCCATCGGGGCGATCTCCACCGGGGCGCCGAAGCCCGTGAGCGCGGCGCCGGGCGTGCCCCCGCGCAGGGCCACCTCGAGGCGTTGCGGCTTGTCGAGCTTGTTCACCAGGCGGAGGAAAAACTGGTTCCTGACCGTTGCGGCGTCGTAGAAATAGGCGGCGCCCACCATGCGGGTGACCCCGGCGGTCGCGGGGCGCACGGTGCTGAACGCGGCGGCGGCGACCACGGCACCGATCGCGAGCAGGAGCGCGTAGACGGCGGTACGCGGACGCAGCCAGCGCGTGGGCCTGCCCGCCAGGCCGCTCAGCGAATCGTAGCGGACGAGCCCCCGGGGCTTGCGCACGCGATCCATCACCTCGTCGCACGCGTCAACGCAGGCCGCGCAGGCGATGCACTCGATCTGCAGGCCCTGGCGGATGTCGATGCCGGTGGGACAGACCGCGACGCAGCGGTGGCAATCGATGCAGTCCCCCGCGCGCGGCGCCGCCGCATCGCCCGCCCGGTGCCTGCGCGCCCGCGGCTCGCCGCGGACAGAGTCGTAGCCGATGACGAGCGACTGGTCATCGATCAGCACCGATTGCAGTCGGCCATAGGGGCAGAGCACGATGCAGAGCTGCTCGCGGAACCACGCGAAGTTGAAGTAAAGCACGGCGGCCGAAGCGGCCACAAAGGCGAAGGCCCCCCAATGGCCGGCGGGCGAAGCGCGCATCATCGACCACAGGCCCGACAGCGAGACGAAGTAGGCCAGGAACAGGTGCGGGATCAGCAGCGAGACCGCGGCAAACCCGGCGTGCTTGAGCGCGCGCCGCCCGACCTTGGAGGCCGTCCAGGGAGCCGATTCGAGGCGGCGACGCGCGACGGCGTCGCCGTCGATCCAGCGCTCGATCCGCCGGTACACCAGTTCGAGGAACACCGTCTGCGGGCAGGCCCAGCCGCACCAGATCCGCCCGAAGAGGGCGGTGACGACATAGAGCGAGAAGCCGAAGCCGCTGATCAGGAAGAACAGGAGCCAGAGGTCCTGCGCCGCGAGCGTCGAGCCGAACAGGTGGAAGCGGCGGGTGGCGAGGTCGAGGAACACCGCCGGGAAGCCGCCGGCGCGGATCCACGGCAGGCACGCGAAGACGGCGATGAGCGCCCAGCCCACAACCCGCCGCCAGCGGGCGAACCGGCCCGCGACGTCCGCCGGATGGAGGACGACCTTCGAGCCGTCGGCGCGGATCGTCGTCACCGAATCGAGCGACGGCGCCGGGGGGGCGGAGGGGCGACCGGATTCAGTGGGCATGATCGATCCCGGCGGCCGGGGCGCCTACTTCATGCCGGCGACGGCCGACGCCACGATTTCGACCGGTTCGCCCGGCTCGTGGTAGCTGAGCACGTAGGCAACGACCTCGGTGATGCGGCGGGTGCCCAGGACCGGTCCCCACGGCGGCATTCCGCGCGGGGTGCCTTTGGTGACGGTACCGACGATCTCGACGGGCTTGCCGCCGTAGATCCACTTCGTGCCGATGAGGCTGGCGCCGACGGCGCCGGGGTTCTCGTCCTTCCCGCGGAGGCTGGCGAGGTGGCAGGTCACGCAATTGGCGTTGAAGGTGGCGCGGCCAGCTTCGACAAAGGCGGTGTTGCGGCTCATCTTCCAGAGCGCCTCGTCGGTGAGGCTCCCGATCGAGGCGAGCTTGGCCGTCTCGATGCGGGAGATCTCCCTGGTGATCCGGGTCTGGTCGTCCGGCCCCACGCGCGTGGTGAAATAGTAGAACCAGTAGACGAAGGCGAAGGCGATCGTGAGGTACAGCGTCCAGAGCCACCAGTTGGGCAGGCGCTTGTCGTACTCGCCGATGCCGTCGAAGGTGTGGGGGCGGAGGGCATCCTCCGGTCCCTGCTCAGGTCGTGGAGGCTGTTCACTCATGGAGGTCGGAAGAGGTCGGACTGTCGTCGAGGGGCATACGGGCGAGGCGCTCGGCGCGCTCGGGCTTCATCCGGAGGGCGCGCCAGCACATGGCGGCGAAGACCGCGGCGGCCGAGGCGAAGGCCACGACGGGGAACACGAGATGCCAGTCTTCGTAGACGATGCGCTGGAACATGGCGGCTGCGGTTCAGGGTGCGCGCGCGGCGGGCTTCGGCGCGACAGGGACGGACTTGCCGAGCTTCTGGAGGTAGGCGATGAGGGCGACGATCTCGCGGTCGGGCGCGATCAGGCGCTGCTGGGCCCGGAGCTCCTTCGCGATCTGCGCGGCCTGGGCCGAGGCGGAGGCCCCGATCTCGCCGGCCGACCAGGCCGGGTAAGGCACCCCGAGGGTGCGCAGGACGCCGATCTTGGCGGGCAGCGCGGCAATGTCGGTCCTGGCGCTGTAGAGCCAGGGATACGGCGGCATGATCGATCCCGGCGAGATGCGCGGGTTCATCATGTGGTCGAAATGCCAGGAGTGGGGATACTTGCCCCCTTCGCGGGCGAGGTCGGGGCCGGTGCGCTTCGAGCCCCACTGGAAGGGATGGTCGTGGATCGATTCGCCGAGCCGCGAGTAGTCGCCGTAGCGCAGCACGTCGGGCACGAGCGTGCGGATCATCTGCGAATGGCAGAGGTAGCAGCCCTCGCGGACGTAGATGTCGCGGCCCGCGAGCTCGAGCGGCGTCCACGGCACCTCGATCCGGTCCTCGACGTTGGCGGCCCGGTTGACGGTGATCGTGGGGATGATCTGGATGAGCCCGCCGACCGCGACCGCAAGGAAGGTGAGCACGGTGAACGGCGCCGCATTCACGAGCAGCCGGTCGTACCAGTCGCCCCAGCGCCTGGCCCGCGCTTGGTAGTTGGCGATGGCGAGGATGACGCAGACGGCGGTCGCGAAGAGTCCGAGCAGGTTGAGCAGGCCGCTTGAGAAGAGCCACAGGCAGGCCGAGAGGACGCCCAGCGCGCTGAACAGCAGGGGGGCGCTCATCCACGTGCCGCGGGCGCTGCCGTGGGGCGCGGGAGCGGGCTCCCCGGCGTACACCTCGACGGTGCCGTCGACCGGCGCGGCGCCGGCGATCGTGCGCCCGATGTTGTAGAGGAGCAGGATGAAGCCGGTGAGGTAGAGCCCGCCGCCGACCACGCGCATGAGCATCATCGGCTTGATGGTGTTGAGCGTGTCGAGGAAGTTCGGATACGCGAGGACGGTGCCTCCCTCGGCGGTGGCGTTGAGCATGAGGCCCTGGGTGATGCCGCTCGTCCACATCGCGGCCACGTAGAGCAGGATGCCGACGAGCCCCAGCCAGAAGTGGAGGTTGGCGAGCGCCTGCGAGTGCAGCGGCCGGTTCCAGAGGCGGGGCACGAGCCAGTAAAACATGCCGGCGGCCATGAAGCCGTTCCAGCCGAGCGTGCCGCCGTGGACATGGCCGATGATCCAGTCGGTGTAGTGCCCGAGGGCGTTGACCGACTTGATCGAGAGCAGCGGGCCCTCGAAGGTCGCCATCCCGTAGAAGGTGATGGCGGCGGCGAAGAACTTGAGGACGGGATCGGTGCGGAGATGGTCCCAGGCGCCGCGGAGGGTGAGCAGCCCGTTGAGCATGCCGCCCCAGGAGGGGGCCCAGAGCATGAGGGAGAAGGTCATGCCCAGCGCCTGCAGCCAGCCCGGCAGGGCGGTGTTGAGCAGGTGGTGCGGGCCGGCCCAGATGTAGACGAAGACGAGCGACCAGAAGTGGATCACCGAGAGCTTGTAGCTGTACACCGGCCGGCCGGCCGCCTTCGGCACGAAGTAGTACATGATGCCGAGGATCGGCGTGGTCAGGAAGAATGCCACGGCGTTGTGCCCGTACCACCACTGCACGAGCGCGTCCTGCACGCCGCCGAAGACGGGGTAGCTGTGCAGCCAGCTCGTCGGGATCGACAGGTGGTTGACGACGTAGAGCATCGCTACCGTCACGATCGTCGCGATGTAGAACCAGATCGCGACGTAGAGGCTGGGCTCGTTGCGGCGCGCGAGCGTCCAGAAGAAGTTCACGGCGAACACGACCCAGATGACGACGACGGCCGCGTTGATGGGCCAGATGAGCTCGGCGTACTCCTTGCCGCGGGTGAGCCCGAGGGGCAGCGTGACCGCCGCCGCCACGATGATCGCCTGCCAGCCCCAGAAGTGGAGCGAGGAGAGGAAGTCGCTCGCGAGACGGGCGCGCACGAGCCGCTGGGTCGAGTAGTAGACGCCGGCAAACATCATGTTGCCGACGAAGGCGAAGATCGCCGCGTTCGTATGCAGGGGCCGCAGCCGGCCGAAGGTGAGCCACGGGAGGCCGAAGTTCACCTGCCAGAAATTGAGCTGCGAGGCGATCAGCACGCCGGCGAGCAGGCCGACGGCGCCGAAAAGGATCCCCGCGAGCACGAATTGGCGAACGACGCGGTCGTTGTACTCGATGGTGATCTTGCGGTCGCTCATGGACAGGTACGGGGGGTGGGGAAAATGGGGATGTCGGGCGCCGCGCGGCCCGCGTCTGCAGCCGGGCTCAGGCCGGATCCGGCGGCCGGCCTCCGGATCGACGCCCGGGATGCACCCGGGGAGTCTCGTCGGCGAGCGGCAGGAGCGACTCGCGCTCGTCGCTGCTGAAGGGGCGCCGCGCCTGCTCCCTCAGGAAAAAGATCACGAACGTGAAGACCAGGCAGAGGCTGATGCTGAGGGTCAGGGGGATGACGGACATGGCGCTCCGGGACGATGCGAGCGAGAGGCTACGGGATTCCGCGCCTTTTGACTCCGCATTTCTTGCACAACATATCCTATGGCTTGGCTTTGCAAGCCTGCTCTGCGCGGACTCCGCCGCCCCGCCCAGCGCCCAGCCGCGGACTGTGCAGATATTGTCCTGGGGAGCGCCTCCCCCCGGGGGGAGGCGCGCGACCTGCGTCAGGATCCCGCGGCGGCCTCCACGAAGCGCGCGCGGTAGACCGAAGGCGCCTCGCCGGCGACGCGGCGGAATACACGATTGAACTGCGAGAGCGAACGGAAGCCCGCGGCGGTCGCGATGTCGGCGACTCTCCAGCGCGGGTCCATCAGGAGCCGCTTCACCTTCTCGACCCGGACGCGGGCGAGATAGTCCGTGAACGTGAAGCCCGTGGACTGCTTGAACAGCTTGCAGAAGTAGAAAGCGCTCATCTGCACCTCGCGCGCGACGACCCCGAGCGGCAGAACCTCGTCCTGGTGCTCCGCGATGAAGCTCCGCGCGCGTGCGATCTGCGGCGGCTCGGCCTCGCGGGTCTCTGCGAGCCGCTGCGCGCCGACCTCAGCGAGATGCTTCGCGCAGCCGCCGAGCAGCCGGAGGAGCAGCTGGCGCTGGTGCGGTCCCAGCACGCGCGTCTGCTGGAAAGCCGCCTTCGCACGGTCCGTGTCGATCCAGAACCCGAGCGCCTCGAGCCGGTTGCCGACTTGCGGCCGCCCACCGCCCGACTCCCTCACTTGACCGGTCCAAAGGAACGCGACCGGCCGGCCGCTGATCACCACAGGAACGGCAAGCACGGAGAGCCCCGCGAAACATGCCGCCCACTGCCCCTGCTTCGACGCCGCGCTCTCGAACGAGCTCTTCATCCGGGTGCAGGCGGCCGTCCCCTCCTCCCGCTCCCCCATCAGCGCGCAGAACGGATTCTCACAAGCACCGCCACGGTGGGGCATCTCGGCGGCGCCTTCGCATTGCAGGTTCAACGGCAAACCCGTGATCTGTTCGAATGCGCGCTTGTATTCGTCGAAATCCTCCGACCGCGCCAAATGATCGGCAATGGCGCGGCCCGTATGGGCGGAGAAAGCAACCGACTCCTTCATGGTGCCACTGTCAGGGATCAAGCCGCACCACCGCAATTCGGAACGCCGATTTCGGCCTCGCCCTTGGCCGGAGGTTTGGACAAAATCCGATGACGATTCGGATACAATCTTTCAGATTGCTGATAAACAGCATGTTAGTGCGGCTTAGAATTCATTAATCAACGGCGGCCAATGGCTAATAAGAAAGAGAAGGGCTCCCCCGCGCGGAAACGGGGGGGGCGGAAGAGCGGCACCCGCTCCCGCACGGTCCGCCGCACCACGTCGCGGCGGCGTCCTTCTCCTCCGATCCCGCCGCCGGCGCCTGTTTTTGACCCCTTCACGGCGTTTCCTTCCGCTCCTCCGGCACCCGGGATTGTCCCGATCCCCGAAGCTCGCACCCTCCCCTTTGGCGCCAGGGATTGCGTCCTGCGGCCCCTCACGCCCGCCGACGAACCGCTTCTCATCTCCTTCTTCAAGTCGCACTCTGAGGAGACGATCCGGCAGCGCTACGGCTATCGCATTGCGGAGATGACGCATGAACGCGCTCTCCGGCTCCTCGCGGTGGACCAGGCAAAGGATCTCGCCCTCGGAGTGCTCGTGCACGCCGACGACGGTACTGAGGAACTCGACGCTGTCGGCCGCTACCTGCTCGACGCCGACGGGCGGTCGGCGGAGATGGCGTTTGTCGTGAGGGAGAACCGGCGGCGGCTGGGGATGTGCACCGCGCTGCTCCGGGCGCTGCTCGCGAATGGGTGGCTCCGCGGGATGAACCACCTCCACGCGCAGGTGCAGTCCGACAATTCCGCCATGCTCTCGATCTTCCGCAATCACGGCGCGCGCATCCAGCCGATTCCCGGCGCCGACACGATGGACGTCTTCGTACCGACCGCGCAGGACGCCGGGGCGTCCGCCGCGCCTGCGACCTTCTGACCCGTCCGCTGGACAAATCGGCTGCTCCGGCTTTCTTTCCGCCCATGGCCTCCTCGAAAGAGAAATCCCTGAACCGGACATCGCTCGCGATCGACGCCGGACTGACCCTGGCCGCGCTCGCGGTCTTCACCTGGATCGCGCGCTCCCATGTGCCATCGGACGATCCGAAATTCGTCTGGATCTTCGGGGTGTTCACGGCCTCCTGCATGACAGGCGTATTCTGGATGGCGCTGCAGATGTTCCGGGTCGTGCTGCGCGCGCAACGGGAGCGCTGCCGCGCAACCTCTCCCGGCCGGAACGACACGCGCTGACGGGCGGCAACCCGGCCGGCGCGGGCGACTCCGGCGGCCGCGCCTGAATCAAAACTCGAAGATCTGCCGCAGCGGCATAAGATTTTCAACTATACCGGGTTAGAATTCTGAATCCGACCCCTCCCGCCGGCTTTCTCTTGTCTCCACCATTGACAGGGGGGCCCCCTCGGTATTCCGATCAATTTTTCCTCGCGACCCGGTCGCGCGGCTGCTTCCCAACAACTTCTCTCAAAACCCATGCCCGCAAAAGCCAAATCAAAGAAACCCGCTCCGGCGGCCAAGAAGACTGCCTCCAGTGCGGCTCCCAAATACGTCTACCTCTTCGGCAAGAAGACGGACGGCAACGGCTCGATGAAGCCCCTGCTCGGTGGCAAGGGTGCCAATCTGGCCGAAATGACGCGCATCGGCCTGCCGGTGCCTCCGGGCTGCACGATCACGACGGAGGTCTGCACCTACTATTACGACAACAAGCGCAGCTATCCCGCCGCGCTCGACGCGCAGGTGCGCGCCGGCGTCGCCTCCATCGAAGCGCAGACCGGGATGAAGTTCGGCGACCTCGTGAACCCGCTGCTCGTGTCGGTGCGCTCCGGCGCCCGCGACTCGATGCCGGGCATGATGGATACGATTCTCAACCTCGGCCTCAACGACAACACGGTCAAGGCGCTCTCCAAGAAGACCAACAACCCGCGCTTCGCGTGGGACTGCTACCGCCGCTTCGTGCAGATGTACGGCGACGTCGTGCTCGGCGTGCAGAAGCGCGCAGGCGAGGACCACGAGCCGTTTGAGACCGTCATCGGCAGCCTCAAGCAGGAGCGCTACGGCAACGCCGAGATCGAGGATCCGAAGCTGAACACCGACGATCTCAAGGAGCTCGTCGTCCGCTTCAAGGCCCTCGTGAAGGAGCGCACCGGCAAGGCCTTCCCCTCGAGCCCGTGGGACCAGCTGCAGGGTGCGATCGGCGCCGTGTTCGGCTCGTGGATGAACGACCGTGCGATCGTCTACCGCCGCAAGTACAACATCCCCACCGAGTGGGGCACCGCGGTCAACGTCCAGGCGATGGTGTACGGCAACACGGGCGACAAGTCCGGTTCCGGCGTGGCCTTCACGCGCAATCCCGCCAACGGCAACAAGGAGTTCTACGGCGAGTTCCTGATCAACGCCCAGGGCGAGGACGTCGTCGCCGGCGTGCGCACCCCCGAGCCCGTGGCCCAGCTGAAGAACCATCTGCCGGCCGCCTACAAGGAGCTCGAGCGCATCCGCGCGACCCTCGAAAAGCATTTCAAGGACGTGCAGGACTTCGAGTTCACGATCCAGGACGAGAAGGTCTACATGCTGCAGACGCGCAACGGCAAGCGCACCGCCATGGCCGCGCTGAAGTTCTCCATCGACATGGTCAAGGAGAAGCTCATCGACTGGCAGACCGCGATCCTGCGCAACCCGGCCGACCAGCTCGAGCAGCTGCTCGCCCCCGTGTTTGAGGCCACCGAGCTGAAGAAGGCCGTGGCGATCGCCACGGGCCTGCCCGCCGGCCCCGGCGCCGCCACCGGCAAGTTCTACCTGAACGCCGAGCGCGCCGTCGCCGCCGCCGACAAGGGCGAGAAGGTTCTCCTGGTCCGCATTGAGACCTCGCCCGAGGACCTCCGCGGCATGATCGCGGCCGAGGGCATCCTCACCGCCCGCGGTGGCGTCTCCTCGCACGCGGCCCTCGTCGCCCGCCAGATGGGCAAGGTCTGCGTCTGCGGCGCCGCGGCCCTCGACATCGACTACACGGCCCGGACGATCAAGGTCGCCGGCCAGACCTTCAACGAAGGCGACTACCTCTCGATCGACGGCACCGCCGGCAAGGTTTACGCGGGCCAGATCCAGACCGCGCCCTCCGAAATCATCGCCGGCCTGCTCCACAACGACGCGGCCGCCAAGCAGACCGAGAAGTTCAAGAGCTACCAGCAGCTCATGCAGTGGTGCGCCAAGGCCACGAAGCTGCAGGTGTGGACCAACTCCGACTCGCCCGCCCAGGCCCAGAACGCCATCGCGTTCGGCGCCCGCGGCGTCGGCCTGTGCCGCACCGAGCACATGTTCTTCGAGGGCAACCGCATCGACGCCATGCGCGAGATGATCCTCGCCGACACCGTCGACGCCCGCAAGTCGGCCCTCGCCAAGATCCTCCCGTATCAGCGCGACGACTTCGCCGGCATCTTCCGCGCCCTCCAGGGCTTCCCGGTGACGATCCGCTTCCTCGATCCCCCGCTGCACGAATTCCTCCCGCACGCGAAGGACCAGCAGGAGGATCTCGCCAAGAAGCTCGGCGTGTCGGTCGAGAAGATCGAGGCGCGCGTGCACCAGCTGCACGAGTTCAACCCGATGCTCGGCTTCCGCGGCTGCCGCCTCGGCATCGGCTATCCCGAGATCTCCGAGATGCAGTCACGCGCCGTCTTCGAGGCCGCCGCCCTCGTCCAGAAGGAGGGCATCAAGGTCAAGCCCGAGGTCATGATCCCGCTCGTCGGCTTCAAGAAGGAGCTCGACCTCCAGATCGCCATCGTCAACCGCGTGGCGCAGGAGGTCATGGCCGAGAAGAAGGTGAAGATCCATTATCTGGTCGGCACGATGATCGAGATCCCGCGCGGCGCCCTCACGGCCGACGAGATCGCCCAGACCGCCCAGTTCTTCAGCTTCGGCACGAACGACCTCACGCAGACATGCCTCGGCATGTCGCGCGACGACTCCGGCTCGTTCCTGCCGCACTACGCCGAGCTCGAGATCGTGAAGAAGAACCCCTTCGCCACGATCGACCAGACCGGCGTCGGCCAGCTCATGCAGATCGCCGCGACGAAGGGCCGCCAGACCCGGCCGGACCTCCAGCTCGGCATCTGCGGCGAGCACGGCGGCGATCCTGAGACGGTGAAGTTCTGCCACAAGCTCGGACTCACCTACGTCTCCTGCTCGCCGTTCCGCGTCCCGGTCGCCCGCCTTGCCGCCGCCCAGGCTGCAGTGGCCGCCGCCCAGGCCGCCGCGAAGAAGTGAGCTGACGAAGCCATCTGCTTCCCTTGCGAGCCCCGCACCTTCGCCGGTGCGGGGCTTTTTTCGGCCGCGATCGGGGATCGCCCGATTCCAGCCTGCGCTGTTCCAGCCCCTCAGTCGTCCTTCAGACGCTCGTGCAGGACGTCGGCCAGCGCGGTCGCGCTGAATGGCTTCTGAAGGAAGCTGATCCTCGGCACGAGATCGGGGCTGTGTATCCGCACCTCGGGCCGGTATCCGCTCATCAGCACCACCCGCAGGTCGCGTTTCTCCCGCAGGACCTGCTCCGCAAAATCGTCGCCCGAGATCCCGCCGGGCATGACGATGTCGGAAAGGACAAGGTCGAAACTCCCCAGCTCTTTCCTCCAAAGACCCATCGCCTCGGCTCCGTCGGAGGCGGCGCTGACCTGGTAACCAAGCCTCTCCAGCATGTCGGAGACGGCCTGGCGCACCGCAGCCTCGTCCTCGACCAGAAGGACGCGCTCGCCGCGCCCCCGGGGAAGCGTCCCGCCGGGGACCGGTTCGGCGGCCAGCACGCCACCGGCACAGGCGGGGAGAAAGATCGTGAACGCGCTGCCCTTCCCGAGCTGCGTCTCCATCTCGACCCATCCCCCGTGCTGCTTGGCGATGCCGTACACCGTGGCCAGCCCGAGACCCGTCCCCTTTCCCGCCTCCTTGGTCGTGAAGAACGGCTCGAAGATGCGCTTCGCCGTCGCAGAATCGATTCCCGAGCCGGTGTCAGCCACCGACAGGCACACGAACACCCCCTCGCGCGCCTCGGGATGCCGCGCCTTCGTCGAGCCGTCCAACGTCACGACATACGTCCTGAGCATCACGCGACCGCCGCGGGGCATCGCATCGCGGGCGTTCACCACGAGGTTCATCACCACCTGCTCCAGCATGCCCGGATCGGCCTCCAGCCAGAGGGCCTCGCCGCTGCCGTTGAACTCGAGATGGATGTTCTCGCCGATCAGCCGCCGGAGCATCTTCAGGAGGTTCCCGAGCAGCGAATTCAGGTCGAGCACCTGGCGCTGCAACACCTGCCGGCGGCTGAACAGAAGCAGCTGCCGGGTGAGGTTCGTCGCGCGCTGGGCCATGCCCTCCATCTCCTTGAGCGAGCGGCGCACGTCGTCCGGGACGTTGCTTTCGTTCTCCAGCAGGTTCAGCTGCATCAGGATCGCCGTGAGGATGTTGTTGAAATCGTGAGCGACGCCACCAGCCAGCTGCCCGATCGCCTCCATCTTCTGCGCCTGGATGAGCTGGGTCTGGAGCATCTCGCGCTCCTGCTCCGACTGCTTGCGCTCGGTGATGTCGCGCATCGACCCGATCAGGCCCGTCGGCGTCCTGTCCTCCGCCAGCAGGAACGCCGCCGACACTTCGGCCCAGAAGGTCGAGCCGTCCTTCTTGAAGGCCTTCGCCTCGAAGGCCCGGACGGGATCCTGTTCGTATCCCGGCGCCTTCGCTCTCTTGAGGCCGTCCTTGATCGCCGCCATCGCGCGCGTGGCGCCCTCCGGGTCCATCACGTCGGCGTAAGTGAGTTTTAGGAACTCCTCGGGGGTCCAGCCCTGCAGGCGCGTGACCGCCTCGTTGGCGTAGAGGAACCGGCCCGAGAGATCGCAGATCCAGATCACGTCGGGGACACAGCACGCGATGCGCCGGTAGCGCTCCTCGCTCTCCCGGATCGCCTTCGCCGCCAGTTTCCGCTCGGTGACGTCGCGCGTGGTCCCGATCAGCCCCGCCGGCTGGCCGTCCTCCGTCCAGAGGAACGCCGACGTCACCTCCGCCCAGAACGTCGAACCGTCCTTCTTGAGATTCCTGTATTCGTTGAGGACAATACGATTCCGGTCGTAGCCCGGAAGCTTGGCCTTCATCACGGCGGTGTCATAGATCGCCCTCGCCCGGGCGGCATCCTCCGGGACCATCACATCCTCGATGGAGAGCTTCTGGAATTCCTCGACCGTCCAGCCGGTGATGCGCTCGACCGACTCGTTCACATAGGTGATCCGGCCTGCGTTATCGATGATCCACAGCAGGTCGGGAATGCAGCGCGCGATACGCCGGTACCTCTCCTCGCCCTCCTTCAGCGCTTTGGCAGCCTCCCTGCGCTCGGTGATGTCGCGCGTCACCCCGATGACACCGGCAGGGGCGCCGTCCGCCGACCAAAGGATGGACGAGGTCACCTCCGCCCAGAACATCGAGCCGTCCTTCCTGATCTCCGGCAGCTCATACGTCCGGATGCGGTTGCGGTTGAAGTCTGGGGCGCGAGCCGCCGCGAGCGTTTCCTCGAACATCGCCCTGACCCTGGCAGCGTACTCCGGAATCACCGTGTCACCGATGGACAGCTTGAGGGAATCCTCGACGGTCTGCCCGAACATGCGCTCCACGACCTCGTTCACATAGACGAACCGGCCGGAACAATCGGCGATCCAGATCACGTCGGGGACACAACTCGCGATGCGCCGGTAACGCTCCTCGCTCTCGCGGAGGGCCAGCTCGGTCCGCTTGATGTCGGTGATGTCCCGGATGACGACCTGGACCAGAAGCTCGCTGCCGAACTCCACCCTGGCGAGGCTCACCTCGGCGTCGAACAGCGTCCCGTCGGCGCGCTTGTGCTGCCACTCGAAACGCTGTGGTCTGCCCTCAAGCGCCGCGCAAATTCTCTCCCGGGCCACCTCGTCCGAGCCCCTGCCGTCGGGCTGCCACGGGGGCGAAACTTCCCCGGGATGCTTGCCCCTGAGCTCCTCCTGGGTGCATCCGTACATCAGCTCGGCCTTCTTGTTGCAGGACACGCAACGCCCGTCCTTGAGAATGATCACTGCGTCGCTCGAGCTCTCGAACAGCACATGGAAGAGCGTCTGCTGCTGGTTCCGCTCCGCTTCGGCCGCGGCGCGGTGCTGCTGCTCAAGGACGAGAAGGCGGTCTGCAAGATCGGCCTTGCGGTACGTCTCCCTGAGCCGCCTCACGACGCGAAACATGATGATGAGCAGGGCCACAACGAAGACCGCGGTGATCGGGAGCACCCGCAGCCAGACGTAGGGCGACCGGAAGTCGAGGAGGTATCGCAGCGACTCGCTTGCGGTCATCGTCAGCGGCAGAAGCCCGTGCGTCCATCCCCAGGCTCCCCAGGCCATGATCGCCACCAGGAGGCCCGTCATCGCCACGCCCGCCCACACCCCGAAAAAGAGGCTCGTGCACGTGAGCAGGACTGCGGCGTAGAGGGGGATGTTCGGCAGCATCCCTCCCTCGAGGACGGAGAGCGTGACCGCGAAAAGCTCGGCGAGGGTGACAAGGCCGAAGCGCAGCTCGAACCGGACTCCCCGGAACACCGCGGCGGCGAGCGTCAGTAACACGGGAACGGCGCACACCCAGAACGACACATAGGTGAACGCGATCGCCGAATTCCCGAGGTAGAGCAGGCCCATGTTGATTATCCCGGACAGAAAGACCGCCCAGGCAAAGACCTCCAGGACGGCCTGGCAGATATCCACAGGGACGATCGCCCGACGGCCCGGCCATTTCCGGTCGGGCTGGAAGCAGCGGTGACGGAGAAGGGCCGCCAGCGTCGGGAAGCTGGAATTCGAGGCGGGGGCTGCCTCTTGGGCGACGTGATCCTTTGAATCCACGGGCGAATGGGTCTCTTCGCTGCCCGGGCTAGAACCCGGCCGCAGGAATCTCGGTCAGACAGTTAGTTACGTCTGGTTTCCACATCGTCAATCACGCAATGATTCTTGAGCGTTCTTGCTGGGCGACAACAAGAACAAAGGCCTGGCCGGATCCCCGGCAGGCCTCTGTTCTGCAATAGGAGTCACGGCTCCCCGTCCGCACGACCGCAGCCTAGAACTTCATGGCGAGTTCGAAGCGGAAGAAGCTCTGCAGGTCGCGGTGGGTGTAGAAGGTGCCCTGCTGGAAGAATTCGGCCTGAAGCAGCCCGCTCAGGCTCTTGGTGAACTGCCGGCGGAGGATCAGCTGAACGAGCTGGCCGCGGACATGGCCCGACTGGCTGAAGAGCGCCGCATTGGTGGCGCGCGTGGGGACCGCTTCCGGGGCGAGGAGCAGGTTGAAGACTGCGCTGAAGGTGGTGTTCTTGACCGGCGTGAAGCCCCAGGTCGGGCCGAACCGCACCAAGTCCGCCATCTGGGCCATGCGCCCGCCGGCCTCCGGCGCATAGGAGAATATGTAGACGTCGCTCCAGCGCGGATACCGGCCCCAGAGGATGTCGAACATCTCGTCCTTGTCGCCCGTTCCCGGCTTGTCCCCCGACAGGTATTCGAACGCGAATCCGAACCGATTCTCGCGGGCGTCGCGGAGGAAGTAGGTGACGCTCGCATTCGCCCCGAAGGCCTGGATGTCGCGGCGCGCGGTGGCCGCGATGGGAACCTTCACGGCGGAGTCCTGCTTGGCGCCCCATTGGGTGGCCGCCTCGATGCTGTACTTGAAATTCGGCGACGGGGTGCCGGAGAGCTTGGCCCCGACCGTGTGGATGTCGGCGTTGTCGCCGGAGGAGAACACCTTGTGGTCGTGCTTGTAAATGTAGTAGCCGTCGAGCTGGGTTTTCGGGATCGACTTGTTTGAGGCGTACACGATCACGCCTCGCTCGTTCTGCTCGGTGAGCGAATAGGTGGTCTGCCGCCCGAGGATGTCGAGCCGGGCCGCCGGCGTCGCCCCCTGGTTGAGGCAGATGACGTCGAACGTGGTCTGCAGCGACTTGCTCTCGATCGAGAGCCTGACCGCGTCGGTGAACGTCGTCCACGAGCCGTCGCCGGGGGTGCCGTCGGCGATCAGCCACCAGTTCATGGTATCGCCGTACTGGATGTCCTGCCGGCCGATGGTGAGCGTCGCCGAGGTGCTGTCGCCCTTCGCGGTGAACTTCGCGTTGAGGGTGTCGACGATGGCATAGCGCCATTCGGGTCCGGGGCCGACGTGCTGCTTCGCGTAGGAGGCATGCGTCCAGTCGCGGGGCTCGGCCGTCGCGCGCAGATTGAACGAAGCAAACGCCTCGGGGTTGTACGCGGCCCAGAAGCGGGCGCGCGCACGGAAGTAGTCGTTCTGGTGGCCCGCGGCCTCGTCGTTGAGGGTGAGCGCGTTGTTGAAGTATTCGTTCCGGAATCGGAAATCCCCGCCCCAGGCAAGCTCCGAGGCCGCAGGCGCGGCGGCGTCTTGGGCTCCCGCGAGAGGGAGAACGGCTGCGCCCATCCCGAAAATCAGGACGAATGCGCGCGCATTGAGGTTGGCAGCTAGACTATGTCGGCTCATCTGAGTTCAGCCGCCCAGCATTCGCCGGAGCAGCGGTGGTTTGTCTGGTTTTTGTTGACGCGGCGGGAATCGGGTCGCCACCGCGATGGGAATGGATGGAGGGGCGCCTTGGGCCCCTTTCAGGGTTTCTTGTTCGGATGTCCAGCGTCGGTCTCCGCAGGGAAATCATTCCAGCCGTCCTGCTTCGCGTGCGCCTTCGCAAGGCCGCGGCGGAGGGCGGGGGTGGCGGATTTTCCTGAAAAAGCGCCCGGCTGATGCAGGGAGGCGTGCTCCGGCGCGGCGGCATGCTGGGCGCCCTCGCCTCCGTCCACCATGCGCAGGAGCTCGCTGACCGCCGTCTTCATCGCGGCGGCCTGGCTGCTCAACTCCTCGACGGCGCCCGCCGTCTCCTCGGCGCTGGCCGCATTGGTCTGGGTGACCTTGTCCATCTGCGACACCGCCGTATTGACCTGCGAGATGCCCTGGCTCTGTTCCTTTGAGGCGCCCGCGACTTCGGCCACAAGTCCGTCCACACGGCGGGCCTTGTCCACGATCTCCTGCAGGGCCTGCCCGACCTTTGCGCTGATTGCGACGCCCTGCGTGGTCCTGGAAATGGCTCCCTCGATCATGCCGGCGGTCTCGCGCGCGGCGTGGGCGCTTCGCTGCGCCAGGGTCCGCACCTCGTCGGCCACGACCGCGAAGCCCATCCCGGCCTCGCCGGCCCGCGCCGCCTCGACGGCGGCGTTGAGCGCGAGGATGTTCGTCTGGAAGGCAATCTCGTCGATCGTCTTGACGATCTTCGCGATGTCATCGCTGGAGCTCTTGATGCCGTTCATCGCCTGCGCCATCGACTCCATGTCCCTGGCCCCGGACTCGGCCGCGGCGCGCGTCTGTCGCGCGAGGTCGGTCGCCTTCTGGGCGTTCTCGGAGTTGCGGGCGGTCATCGACGACATCTCCTCGAGAGAGGAACTCGTCTCCTCGAGAGAGGCTGCCTGCTCGCTGGCGCCCTCGGCGAGCGAATGGCTGGCTGCCGCAAGCTGGGTCGCCGCCGTGGCGGTCTGGTCGGATCCCTCCGAGAGCGTGTCGGCAATCTTGCGGACGGGAGAGGCGATCGCCCGGGCCGTGAAGAAGGTCACGACGCCACCGGTGACCAGGGCGCCAAGACCGAGGAAGCTGATGGTCCAGGTCATCCGGCGGATCGGAGCATGGAGTTCCGAGGTCGGAGCGGTGATCGCGACCGACCAGCGCAGCGCGTTGCTCATGCGGAAGAACACCTTCTTCTCAATGCCATCGAGTGAGTAGAGGATGTCGCCATTGCGCACCTTGAGCATTTCCTGCCCCCAGGAATAGTCCCCGATCTTGAACTTGAGGATCTTCTCCTTGCTGGGATGGGCCAGGACAAGTCCCGTCTCGTCAAACAGGTAGGCGTAACCGGTATCCAGCACCTTGATCGGGTTGATGAATTTCGAGCTGAACTGCTCGAGGCGGAGGACGGCAAACACCGCTCCCTTGACGACGGAGCCCTCCTTGACCGGGGCGGCCACCACCACGATCGGCGTCCCGGAACGACGGCTGGCCAGGACATCTGAGATGGCAAATTCGCCCGCGAGCGCCTTCTTGATGTAGGTGCGGTCCGACACGTCCACCTTGCCTGCGGTCTCCATGTTCGCGCCGGCGATCGTCTTGCCCTGGGCATTGGTGACGTTGATCCCCTCGTAGATGTCGGAGATCGCCATCAACTGGGTCATGTGCGTGTCGACACTCTTCCGAGCCGCGACCGCTCCCTCCGATTCGCCTGTTGCGGCCACGACCTCTTGCTGGGTGGTCCAGTCGGCGAGATTCACCTTTTGGACGTCGATCCAGTTCTCTACCTCACTGAGCGCGCTCCGCGCGACTCCTTCGAGCTGTTGGTTGAAGGCGTTGGTGATCATCGAACGGCTCATCAGGAAAGCCACGACGACAACAGCGCCGATCAAGACGGCGACGAGTCCGATGACGGGAAACATGATCCGGTTGCGAAGACTCCACTTCATAGGTAAAAACCTCCAATACTGACGGTTAGCGAATCCGGAAGCAGCCCCATTTGCCCTGGGCGGCAATGCTGCCCGGAATTTTGTGCATTAGTTCTGCTGAATCGCATTTCAAGACTTTATGTTGTAGAAAGGATCGTCACTCCCCGGGCTCTCTTGAGGAAGAATCCCTATTTCAATGTGATAGGACTCCTGATGCTCCGCCGAGCAGCTCGCGCAAACCGGCCTTGGTTCGGCCGACCTCTTTGTAGTTCAACGGCTTTCCCCTGTTTTGCCTTTAACTTCCCGGCGTTCAGGCAAAACTGTGGCAGGTTCCGCAGCACCACAGCCGCCCCCATCGGCGCAATGCCTCTCTGAATGAGCACGTCGCTTCGCCTTGCCGCCATTTTCGCCCTCGCCATGGCAAATCCGATCTCGATGACCGCGGCCGCAGAATCCGCTGCCGCAAACCCCAAGGTGGCGCTTCCCGAGCTGGATTCCCGTGTCGACTCCGCGCTTGCCCGCCCCGACCTCGCCGCCTACCGGGGCTGGCTCAAATATCTTCGTTTCCTGGCGCGCAGCGCGGCTGAGCGCAACGGTCCCACGAGCCCCCAGGCAAGCGAGGCCGGCGCGCGGCTGGCCGGCTGGCTCCAGCGCATCGAGGCTGATCCGCGCCTGATCGATTCGCTCCGCGGCGTGCAGGAGTGGGCTTATGAATCGGCCGCGGACGGGTCGGGCCAGCCGTTCAAGATGGCCCTACCGACCGATTACGATCCGGCGCACCCGGCGCCGCTTTCAGTCTACATGCACGGCTACAGCGGCAATCACCTCGATCACTCCGCCGGCATGGCCTCCCACCCGGGCTCGATGGACCTCGCGGTGCTCGGCCGCGCCCGCGGCGGAGGCTACCGTGCGCTTTCCGAAGCCGACGTGCTCGACGTCATCGCCTACGTCCAGGCTCATTGGGCGATCGATCCCGACCGCATCCACCTCAACGGCGGAAGCATGGGCGGCGGCGCCACCTACCGGCTCGGCTCGCGCTTTCCCCACCGCTGGGCTTCGGGCCGCCCCGCCTGCGGCTTCCTCAGCCATCTCCCGGCGGGCAACCTGATCACCTTCCCGATCTATGCCACCCACAGTGCGGACGACTACGTCGTCTCGATTCTCCACGAGCGCGGCCCCCTCGCGCGGCTGCGCGAACTCGGCGGCAGAGTGATCTTCGACGAGACCAACGGCTATGGACACGCCGTGTGGGACTACAAGGAGGGCAACGAGCGGGGCGAAGCCTGGGAGAAGCTCCAGGTCCGCCCGGCCTCCCAGTCGGTGCGCCACATCGACTACACCGCCATCGAGGGAACCGCAGTCCGCGGCTGGTGGGGAGAGATCATCGAATGGGGCCCGGCCATCAAGCCCGCCCGCTTCGTGCTCACCGCCGCCGACGGCAACACAATCTTCGCCGAACTCACCAACATCGCCAGGCTGCGCCTGCGGCTGGCCGAGGCGCCGATCGATGCGACCCGGCCGCTGCACGTCTCGGTCAACGGCTCGCTTCCCATCGAGCTGCCCGCGCCGCTGCCGGCCGCCGCCACGCTAGCTCGCGGCGACAAGGGCTGGGGCTTCGAGACCGCCGCGCCCACCCTGCCGTGGCGCCTCCACACGCCCGGAAGCGCCGCCTTGCTCTACAGTGGCGAACCGCTTCTCATCGTCTACGGCACCCGCGGCTCGGACGCCGAGCGCAAGGCGATGCGTGCGGCGGCGACCGCCGCGTCAAAGAGCCCCAACGCCACCTGGCCCGACGACAAGGGCGACGCCGGCCCGGAGGGCATTCCCCACAGCCAGAATCTCTATGGAAGGCTGAACACTCGGGCCGACTCCGAGGTGACCGACGCCGACATCGCCCGCTGCCACCTCGTCCTGATCGGCACCGCCGCGCAGAACAGCGTCCTCGGCCGCATCGCCGCGCGCCTGCCCGTGCGCCTCGAGGGGCCGTTCATCACCTGCAGCGACGGTGTCGTCCTGCCCGCCGCGCACAATGCCCTAGGGCTCGTGCACTACAATCCGCTGGCGCCCGACCGCCTCGTGTTCTGGGTCGCCTCGGAGGATCCGGCCGCCTATGCCGCGGGCGCCGAAGTGCCCCTCGCCATGGGAGGCGGCACCCTGCTCGCCGGCACGGTCTGCGGAGCCGACCTGCTCGTCATGCGCGCGGGGAGCCCCACCCTGGTTGCCGCACGCAGCTTCGACAGCCGCTGGCGCTGGTCGGCCGACCGCGCCGCCTCCCCGCTCGCGCCCGCCGCGCTCAAGACCATGCGCGACTTCTCGCTCGCCATCGGCGCCGCGATCCGGCAGGCGACGAACACCGATCTCGCCATGGTCGGCAGCGGCGGCCCAGCCAAGGAGGCCGCGATCGTCCCCGGCATCACCCGGGTGAGCGACGTCACCGCCGCGTTGTACAACCAGCCCATCGGCGTCTTCGAGATGACCGGCGCCGAAATCACCGAGGTCGCGAACCGCTTCGCCGCGGCCGGCGACCTGCCCCTCCTGCTCTGCCGCTCCTCCCGCGTCGAGACCGCCGGGATCCAGCGCGCCCGCGTGTACCGCGTCGCGATCCCGACCGACCTCATCTGGCGCTTCAGCGCGGTGGCCAAGATGGCGCCGCAGAACTACCGGCACACCGACGCCGGCGTCGCCGAAGCGCTCGAACGGTTCTGGAGCCGCGAGTGACGGCAGGCGCTCTCGTTTTCTACACAAAGCCGCGGAGCGATCCGGAAACTCGCCACGGATGTACTTAGAATTCGAATACTGGATGGATAAGTCCATCTTTTCGCCACCGAGCACACGGGAAAACAGGACCGAAGGCACAAAGGGGCTTCCCTTCGCCCCAGCCATCAATCCTGTGGCCTGCGGCGGGAGCAGCGGGCCGCCCACCGCGCCCGGGGCGCCGCGGCTCCAAGGTTGTCGTTCCAGGATCGCGCCTCCTCCAACGGGCATCGGCCGTGGAGCGACGCCCACTTTCGGCTGGCACCGCGCGGGCCACTCCGGAATCCTCACGACGATGATCGAGGTCGACCAACTCACCCGCGTCTTTCGCACCTACCGGAAGCAGCCCGGGCTCTGGGGCGGAATCAAGGGGCTCTTCCATCGGGATTTCGACGAGGTGCGAGCCGCCGACGAGATCAGCTTCTACATCCGCGAGGGCGAGTTCGTCGGCTTCCTCGGCCCCAACGGCGCCGGCAAGACCACGACCCTCAAGATGCTCTCCGGCCTCATCTTCCCGACCGCCGGAACGGCCCGCGTCGCCGGCTTCGATCCCACCCGCCGCGAGAACGCCTACCGCCGGATCTTCGCCCTCGTCCTCGGCCAGAAAAACCAGCTCTGGTGGGACCTGCCCGCCTCCGAGTCCTTCCTCCTGCTGCGCCACATCTACGGACTCGACGCAGCCCAGTACCGGCAGACCCTCGACGAGCTGGTCGCGCTCCTTGACGTCGGCTCGAAGCTCAACGTCATGGTGCGCGAGCTCTCGCTCGGCGAGCGCATGAAGATGGAGCTGATCGCCGCCCTCCTCCACCGCCCGCGCGTCCTCTTCCTCGACGAGCCCACGATCGGCCTCGACGTCGTCTCCCAGAAGGCGGTGCGCACCTTCCTGCGCGACTACAACCGCCGCTACCGCACGACGATCCTGCTCACGAGCCACTACATGGCCGACATCAAGGCGCTGTGCGAGCGTGTGATCGTCATCCACAAGGGGCGCAAGATCCACGACGGCAACATCGACCGGCTCGACGCCACCGGGAGCCGCCAGAAGATCATCAAGTTCCGGCCCGACATCGACTCGCCGGCCGACGCCGCGGCCTTCCTGAAGGCCGTCGGGCCCCTCTGCTGCAAGATCGAGGATGCCGGCGACGGCGAATACGTCCTGCGCGTGCCCACCGAGCAGTCCGTCGCGGTCTCCCAGCAGATCCTCGGCGCAGGCCCGATCGCCGACATCACCATCGAGGACGTTCCCCTCGAGGACGTCATCGCCGAGCTCTTCGGCAAGCAGGCGTGACAACGCGCCCGGCAGCCGCCGGTCACGCGCCGATCCGGTCGCGCACGGTCTTCACCAGCGACCGGATGTCGAAGGGTTTCTGGAAGACGATGGCGTCGCCCATGCCGGGCTCGTTGAGCGCGCCGGAGGGCAGTTCGGAGATCGTCGTGTAGAAGATGCTCATCTCCGGCTGCCACTCCCTCGCCTGGCGCGCGAGTTCGAGCCCGCTGCCGCCGCGCAGCTCGATCTCGGTGATGAGGCCGTCGAACACCTGGGACTGGAGCAGCTGGCGCGTGGCGCCGAGGTCGGTGCTCTTCACGATCCGGAAATCGGCGCCCAGCACGTAGCTCAGAGCGTCGTTCACCGCGGGGTTGTCGTCGTGCAGGAGCACCGACGGCCGGAACGCCTCGGCATACGGACGGAGCCCCGCGAGCGCCGCATGGAGAAGCCCCTCCGGGTCGCCCGCCTCGCGGCCGAGCTCGGCGATCCCGGCGCGCGCGGGCGGCGCCGACTGCAGCAGCGGGAGCCGCCGGAGCTGCGCCGCCGCGGCCGCGCGGCCGCGGTTGGGGAAAAGCAGCCCGATCCGGCTGGCGTCGTACGGTCCCGCCACGACCTCGGGCAGCGCGGTGCGGAGTTCAGGCAGCCGCTGGAGCAGCCCGCCGGCGGCGACCGGCGCCTCCAGAATCACGAGCGCGAGACGGGCGTGCTGCCACTGGCAGCGGTACGTCTCGCGGCGCAGGGCGTCGAGGAGCCGCGCCTGGTCGGCCGACAGGTCGCTCATCACGGCGACGCACTCCCCCGAGCCGCCGAGCTGGGCGGGCGCAGGCCGCAGCTCGCCGAACACCAGCCGGCCCTCCGAGCGCACGTGGAAGCACGCCTGCGGCGCAGGCTCCCCGGCTCCGGGCGTCGCCGATGCCGCCTTCACGGCCGCCCAGAGGTCGCTCCCGTCCCCGAGCCAGCGGCGCGCGAGATCGTTCGCGGCGGCGAGGCTGCGATCGGCGTTGAAGAGCACGATCCCCACCGGCGCCTGGTTCAGCAGAAGCTCGAAGAGCCGGCGCTGCCGCTCGGTCTCGCGCCACTCCCGCGCGCGGCCCAGCACCGCCGCCAGGAAGTCGGCCAGCGCCGCGAGCAGATGGAGATCCTCCGCGCCGAACATGCGCGACTCGCCCCTCCCGGTGGCGCGGATCCAGTCCTGCGCCGCGCCGTTCTCCGGCAGCGGCAGGACGAGCTCGCCCGACTCGAGATCGCTTCCCGCGGCGGGTCCGCCCAACTGGAGCCTCACGCGCCCGAACCAGTCGGCCTGGTCGAGCGCCGCCTGGAGTCCGCCTACGAAGCGGTCGAAGTCGCCCAGGTGCGCGAAGGCCCCGGCCAGCGCGCGCAGCGCCACCGGCCCGCGCAGGGTCGCGCGGGCCGCTGAGGGGGCCGGTTGCGTCACGAGCTCGACTGACATGGGAGGTAGAGGTGGAAGGTGGTGCCCTGGCCCAAGGTGCTCGTCACGTCGATGCGCCCCTGATGCGTCTGGATGATGCGCTTCACGATGGCGAGGCCGAGCCCCAGGCCTCGCCGGCTGCGGTAGTCGCCGGTCGACTTCGTCGTCGTGAACGGGTCGAAGATGCGCCGGAGCATCGCCGGATCGACGCCCGACCCGTTGTCGGTGAACGTGAGGTAGAGCATCGGCGCCGGCCCGTCGCCCGAGCGCACCTCGGCCGCGATCATGATGCGCCCGTCGGGGCGGCCCTCGAGCGCGTGCAGCGCGTTCTGGGTGAGGTTGAGGAACACCTGCAGGAGCTGGCTGTAGTTGCCGCGGACGGCGGGCAGGCTGCGCAGGTCGCCCGTCGCCAGCCGCACCCCCGCACGCGTGAACTCGGCCCGGGTGATCTCGCTCATCCCGGCGACCACCTCGTGGATCTGGAGCGGGCCGAAGGTCACCGCGCTGTTCTGGGCGAACGCCATCACGTTCTCGACGATGCTGGCGATGCGGCCGACATCGCGCTGCATCACGGCCCCCAGTTCGTGCTGGAACTCCGGCTCATGACCGTGATCCTTCAGCAACGCCGAGAAGGTCTGGATCGAGACGAGCGGGTTGCGCAGCTCGTGCGCGAGCCCGGCGGCAAGCGTCCCGAGCGAGATCAGCTTCTCGGCCTGGTTGGCCTGGCGCTCGAGCTGGCGCGAGCGGAGGTTGAGCCCGATCTGGAGCCCGACCGCCTCGAGCAGCGAGAGGTCGACCTCGGTGAAGAGCATGCCCGGGTCCCGGCCGCCCAGCGCCAGGAACCCGTAGAAATAGGCCTCCGCGAAGATCGGCACGACAAGTTCAACTCCCTCGGCGCCGCGCAGGCTCCTGAAATACTCCCGCTGCTCCGCGGAGGCCTCGTGCTCGAGCTGCTCAAGCAGCGCGCCGCGGCGGGTCGCCTGCAGGGTCTGGACGAGCAGCGAATCGTCGTCGAAGCGGTCAAGCCCCCCCGGTTTCGAATCCGGGCAGCAAACGGCCCGGCGCACGAACTCGGTTTCGAATTCCGACCGGATGTAGACCGCGGTCCGGTGCAGGTTCATCGCCTCGGCCACCGAGTTGGCGGCGGCCCTGAAGATGCCCTCCTCGTCCTGGATCGAGCTGATCTGGATCGCGAGCTGGCGCAGCCGGGCCCTGTCGGCGAGCTTCTCACCGAGCACGCGCTGCTCGACGACCCGGTCGACCTGCCGCCGGACCAGCGGTATCAGCCAGAAAAGCACGCCCGTGGCGATGATCGAGGCCGACACCAGCACCAGCATCTCCAGACCGCGGATCCCCGGCGCCGGAAGCATCAGGAAGATCGCGACGATCAGGGGCACCATCGCGGCCAGCACGATGATGCTCATCGTATAGGCGACCATCCGCGCAAGAAGCAGATCCACGCCCATCAGCCGGAACCGCACCACCGCGTAGCCGACCCCGATCATGTAGATCGCGACGAGAACGTTGCCCAGCGGGGGGATGGGAATCCCGTACCACAGGAAGTAGTTCATCGCGCCGCCGATGAACCCGATCACCGTGTGCACGAGCACGTACAGGATCTGATTGCGGCGCAGGAACGACGCCTTCTGGTACGCCGACTGCAGGAGCTGCCACGCGCGCAGGAAATAGTAGAAGAAGACGCCGAGGTAGGCCGGATAGAGCGGTCCCGGGCGCGGCCAGAACGGGAACATCAGCTGCGGGCCGACGCCCTCGACGACCGAGGGCGTGAGCGAAAGGATCGCGAACGCGGTCGCGACCACGTAGCCCACCAGCACCTCGCGGGGTCGCCGCTCGCCGGCCAGGTGGGTGCTGAAGTGGTAGTACGCCACCGGGATGACCACCGCCGGCGCCGAGAGCCACCGGCAGAACAGGAGCGCGGTCGCGGCGTCGGAGGAGATCTGCCAGCAGAAGTACATCGCCGACCACGCCGCCACGGTGATCGTCATCCACGCGAACGTGCGGGAGCGCGGATCACTGGGATTCTTCGAGTAGACCGTGATTCCCAGGATCAGGCTCGTGATCGCGTTGATCAGCGACGAGAAGATGCAGTAGAGGATCACTTTCCGGCGCGCACCACGACGGCCTGGTTGCCGAACGATGCGAAGGTCTGAAGGTTGGTGAATCCGGCCGCCGCCACCATCTCCGAAAGCTCCTCAGCCGAGTAAAACGTGTAGTATCCCTGCTCCTCCTTCACCTTGATGTGGCCGGCGGCGCGCAGCAGGTCGCGCGCCGACTCGATCTCGCCGTCCGTATGCTGGCCCTCCACGTAGCGCCGGTAGATGACGGAGAGGTCGCAGAACGGCTTCATGCTCGACACGACAATGCGGCCGCCCGGCCGCAGCAGCCGGTGCAACTCGCGCAGCAGGGCGTCGGGATGCTTCAGGTAGGAGAGGAGCAGGCTGCAGCAGATCTTGTCGAAGGTGGCCGGCGCGAACGACACCACGCGGGCCGTTTCCCCGTCCGCCCCGGTCCCTCCCTGCCTGCCGGCGGGCGCGCCCGCCGCAGTCCGGACGTTCCCGAAATGGTCGAGGTCCATCCGCGAGTAAACCAGGCCCGGCATCCCCCCGCGCGCCGGCGCGCCGCCGAGGTCGCGGCGCAGGCTCCCGTGCTTCTGCATCGCGTCCACGAGGCCCTGGTGCGTGAGATCGATGCCGAGATAGACCGGCGGCGGCAGCAGGGGCTCCTGCGCCGAGAGCAGCTGGCGCAGCACCCACACGCCGAACAAGCCGTTGCCGCAGCCCGCGTCGAGCACCGACTCGCCGGGGCGGAAATCGCCGAGCAGGTCGCCGACCAGGCTGACGTAGTACTGGTAGACGTCGACGCTCTCGAAAAACCCGTATTTATCGAGGTACTGCGACCAGAAATCGGTCTCCGTGCGGCTGTCGGGATTGGCCCGCCGCAGCCGGTCGCGCTCGACCTTGTTCTGCCGCAGGAAGCACCGCTTGTCGGGCACGACCACCGCCTCCTCGGTGACTTCACGCCCATGAGCCCACTCGAGGCAGAGCCGGACCAGCGCCTTGAAGGTCCGCTCGGCCGCCTCGGGGTTCTCGCGCACCTCGTGCATCGAGTCCTTGATCGGCAGGAAGCGCCCGCACCGCGCGTTCGAGGCCGCGCGCCGCACCTCCTCGAGGTCCACCCAGGCGTCGTTCTGCGCGGCGAGAAAACCCACGGGCACCTCGATCCGGGCGAGGTCGGCGCACGTGCCGTCGAGCGAGTGCAGCCCTCTCTCGACCAGCGCGCTCAGGAAATGCTCGAAATCGATCTCGAAGCCCAGGACGTCGTTGCGCCCCCAGCGCTTGCCCGCCTGATGGTTGGCCACGACATCCTCGTGGTAGACGATCGTGAGGGTGCGCTGGACGTTCACCACGCCCACGAGGCTCACGAGGTAGGCCACACGGGGATCCTGCGCCGCCGCGCGGATGGCCATGCGGGAGGATAGGCTGTTGGCGACAAGCCCCGCCTTCTTCACCCCGCGGATCTGCTCGAGGTAGTCGAACGCCGCGTGAATGTCGTGGACGGCCCCGGGCAGGGTGAAACGGTGCATCTCGCCCTCGCTCTCGCCCACGTGATTCGTGTGGTCGAAACGCAGGACGTTCACCCCGTTCATCGCGAGATGGTACGCGAGCTGGAGATTGTTCTTCTTGGTCTCCCCGTACTTCGGCGCCATCACCACGAACGGCGCCTTCGCACCTCCGGCCGCGTGGTCGAGAAAGGCGACGATCTTCTTCCGCTCGCGGCTCGGAAAAACAACCAGCTCGCTGCGGACCGAACCCGGCTGAACTTGTGGGGCAATTGCGATCATGGGGGAGGCGCCAACTCCGCCTCCATTTCCTGGCAGAAGACATTTTAATCCCCCCGGGAACGCAATGCTCAACTGGAACCCATTATCAGTCCGTCCTCGACGCAACTGCTCGCCACGAGGCAAAGAGCTGAAAGCATGCTGACGCAAATGGAGCTTTTTCGGACTGTTGAGATTATCTGATTATGGCAACTCGGGAAGTTGAGCAATTGAGCCACCAAGCAACACGCAAGGGGACTGTCAGTAGAGGTAGGCTAGAGCTTTTCAAAGTCGACGAGGATCTCGCGGGGCTGGGCCCCGTTCTCTGGGCCGACGACGCCCTTTTGCTCCATGAGCTCCATGATCCGCGCCGCTCGGTTGTAGCCGATGCGCAGCCGCCGCTGGAGCATCGAGGTGGAGGCACGCCGGCTGGTCTTGAGGACGTCGATCGCCTCCTGGTAGAGCTCGTCGTCATCCCCCATGTCGTCGGCGTCGTCGTCCTCGTCCGGCTCGCCCCCGTCCTCGCTCACCGAACGGTCGATATGCTCCTGGACGTCCTGCGCGTAGGCGGGCGCCCCGTTGCGCATGAGGAATTCGATGATCGAAGTTATCTCGTCGTCGGAGACCATCGCGCCCTGAGCGCGGACGAGCTTGGAAGAGCCTGGGGGCAAGAAGAGCATATCGCCGCGGCCGATGAGCGTCTCGGCGCCCTTGACGTCGATGATCGTGCGGGAGTCGATCTGCGAGGCGACTTGGAACGCGATGCGCGAGGGGAGGTTGGCCTTGATGATCCCTTCGAGAATATTTACCGAAGGCCGTTGGACTGCAGTCACTAGGTGAATTCCAACAGGACAACCATTCCGGCTTATCGGTTTCAAATACTCCGAAACTATATCCGAAGATCCGAATGTGGACTCTTCGAGACTGTCGATGATAGCAACGATGTAGTGCATGTGCTCGGGCACCTCGATGTCGTCGGATGGGTTAGCGACGTCAGGGATCGTCTGAGCCTCGGCCGAGGGCTGGCCCTCTTTTGGGGCCTTCTTGCGGTTGTTAAAACTGGAGATATTCCTCACGCCTGTCTTGGCGAAGATCTGGTAGCGCTGGTCCATCTCCTTCAGCAGCCACTTGAGCGCCCCGGGCACCTTCTTCGCCTCGGTCACGACCGGGATGAGCATGTGCGGAAGGAGGTTGTACATCTTCAGCTCGACGATCTTCGGGTCGACCATGATCAGCCGCACGTCGCGCGGGCTCGCACGGTAGAGGATCGAGGAGATGACGACGTTGATGCAGACCGATTTTCCCGAGCCGGTGGCGCCCGCGATCAGCAGGTGGGGCATCTTCGCGAGGTCCGACACCACAGGC
>Ga0153915_10000558_pt1 | contig 34568 bp, 31 predicted proteins | sample Opewatmetagenome_2_FD_107003 | JGI IMG/M metagenome (GOLD analysis project Ga0153915, IMG submission 107003) | Freshwater wetland microbial communities from Ohio, USA - Open water 3 Core 3 Depth 3 metaG | ecosystem: Environmental > Aquatic > Freshwater > Wetlands | place: USA: Ohio, Lake Erie... | reverse complement strand
GGATGCTGCCAAGAGCTCCCGCGACGGTGGCCAGGACCGGGTCCATCTGCCCCTTCGCGGCCAGGTACCCTGCGGGCGGCATCACGAGTTCGCTCGGCAGCGGAATTATGGAGGATTCCATGGCCATCAGGGCCGCGATGCCAGGGTATCCCAGCGCCGAAACCGTCTCGATGAGCCAGTGGATGAAGCGTCCGATCATGCAGGTCCTTCCGGTTCGAAGCCGAACTGCCCGAGGAGCGGGACGAAACGTACATCGCCCAGGGAGCGCATCTGCAGGATCCCCTCCCGTTTCTCCACGACGGTGAGGACCTGGCTCCCCAGGTCCCCGAGCGGCAGGATGAGGCGCCCCCGGTCGGACAGCTGCTCCACCAGCGGCTGCGGAACCACCGGCGAGGCGGCCGAGACCAGGATCGCGTCGTAGGGCGCATAGGGCCGCCAACCGAGGGTGCCGTCGCCGACCATGACGGACACGTTGCGGATGCCGGCGGCGTCGAGCGAGGCCTTGGCGCCCCGGGCCAGTCCCTGCACCCGCTCGACGCTGAAGACCATGCTCGTCATCAGGGCGAGGAGCGCCGTCTGGTATCCTGAGCCGGTGCCGACCTCGAGAACCTTTTCATGCCCGGTCAGCGCGGCGAGCTCCAGGTAGCGGGCCTGCACGAAAGGTTGCGAGATCGTCTGCCCGCCCGCGATCGGCAACGCGGAGTCTTCGTAGGCGCGATGCCGCACGCTTTCCGGAACGAACAGGTGGCGCGGCACCAGTCCGACGGCACGGAGCACCGCAAGATCGCGGATCCCCTTGCGGCGCAGCTCGCCGACGAGCTGCTCCCGGTAGCCGCCGTAGCTGTCCCCCTCCCCTAGCGCTCCAGCGACCATCCGCGGACCGTTTCGAGCAGATCGTAGTTGGTGAGGTCCATGTGCAGCGGCGTGATCGAGACGTATCCCTCAGCCACTGCGAAATGGTCGGAATCCTCCCCGCCTGTCCAGTGAATCGTGCCCCCTCCGATCCAGAAGATCTCGCGCCCCCACGGATCCTTCATGCGGGTCAGCGATTCCTTGAAATAGCGGCTGCCGAGCGAGGTGACCCGGATGCCCTTGACCTCCGAGGCGTGACGGGCCGGAAGATTGATGTTGAGCAGCGTGCTGGGCGGGAACTCCGGGACTTCCGTGATTCGGCGCACCAGGCCGGCCAGCATGTCGCGGTAGCTGGCCATGGTCTCGGTGTCGCTCGTGGCGCCGGCGAACGAGATCGCCACGCTGGGGACGCCGAGGGTCACGCCCTCCATCGCCACGGCCACAGTGCCGGAGTACAGCACGTCCTCGCCCATGTTCGGACCGTGGTTGACGCCCGAGAAGATGAAATCGGGGCGTGCCGCCATGAGCACGCCGAGGGCCAGGAGCACGCAGTCGGTGGGCGTGCCGTCGACCTGGAAGGAGCCATCCGGCCGGCGCGCCGGGCGCACCGGACGGTGCATCGTGAGCGAGTGGGAGGTGCCGCTTTGCTCGCGATCGGGGGCCACGATGGTTACCGAACCGATGGTCTGACAGACCTCCGCGAGCAGTCCCAGCCCCGGCGCGAGGATGCCGTCATCGTTGCTGACGAGAATGTTCATGGTGGCGGAAGATAAGAGGGATCAGCGGTCGGGAGTCAGGCCCCGCCACTGGCCCCTGCTCACTTCGGATCGGGATTCGACTCCGACCGTGGCAGCGGCGTCTTGCCGCCGAGAATGTCGGCCACCTCCTCGAGCGCGGCCCGCAGTTCGTGGATGGTCTCGGTGGCGAGCGCCTTGCGGGCCGCCGCCCGGAGTTCGCCGGTGCGACGGTAGTGATCGATCCGCTGGCGGGCGCCCTCGATGGTGAATTTCTCGGTGTAGAGCAGGTGCTTGACCAGCATGATCAGCTCGACTTCGCGGCTCTTGTAGACCCGGTTGCCCGACCGGTTCTTGGCCGGGTTCAGGAAGCGGAACTGGCTTTCCCAGTAGCGAAGCACGTGCGGTTTCAGGTCGGTGAGGGCGCATACCTCCCCGATGGAGAAGAATTCCTGGACCGGCCGGGCCATTGTCACCGCCACTGCTCCGATTTCAGGGTCCGTTCCATGAGGTCACTCACGGCCGCGCGGGGCGGCTTCTGGTGAAAGAGGATCTCGTATACCTGCTCGCAGATCGGCAACTCGACACCGTGTCGCTCGCCGAGCGCTACCGCAGCCCGCGCGGTGTTGACCCCCTCGGCGACGGTCCGATGGGTCGCCGTGTACTCCTCGAGCGTCTGCCCCTTCGCGAGCGCCGCCCCGAGGGTCCGGTTGCGGCTGAGCTGGCCGCAGGTCGTCAGGATCAGGTCCCCGAGACCGGCCAGGCCCGCGAACGTCGGCGCCTGCGCCCCCATCGCGAGACCCAGCCGGGTGATCTCGGCGAGTCCGCGGGTGATCAGCGCCGCCCGCGGATTGTTGCCCAGCCCCAACCCCTCGAGCATGCCGGCCGCGATCGCAATGACGTTCTTCACCGCCCCGCCGACCTCGACCCCGACGACATCCTGGTTCGAGTACACCCTGAACCGCGGCGTCGAGAACAGCCGCTGCACATCCCGCGCGGTGGCCTCGTCCCGCGCGGCGGCGGCGACTGCCGTCGGCTGCCCCTCATAAACCTCCTGCGCGAAGCTCGGTCCCGAGAGCGCCGCCACCCTGGCCTGAGGGCAGGTCTCCTCCAGCACCGCGGACATGAGCTTCAGCGAGCCGGGTTCGATTCCCTTCGAGGCACTGACCAGCAGCAGCCCCTCGGGAAGCAGTGGTGCGATCCGGCCGACCACGGCGCGGACCGTGTGGCTCGGGGCGACCGACAGCACGACCTCGCAGTCCCGGACCGCTTCGGCCGCATCGTCGTAGGCCCGGAGCGAGGGGGCAAGCGGACAGTTGGCAAGGAAGACCGGATTCTCGTGTCGCCGGTTGATCGCCTGGACGACGTCGGTCTCGTACGCCCAGAGGCGAACGGTCTCGCCCTTCGTGGCGAGCAGGTTCGCGAGGGTGGTGCCCCAGCTCCCCGCCCCGAGAACGGCGACGGTGGTCAAGCGCTGCCCGCGGTGCCACGGCGTCCGAAACGGCTCTCCGTCCCGTCGAGCAGGCGACGGATGTTCGAGCGGTGCTTCCAGACGATGAAGGCAGCCAGCGCCACGTCGATCCCGAGACTCGCCGCGGAGCGCCGACCCGGATGAAGCAGCCAATCGGCCGGCGGAAAAACCGCGGCCGCGAGGATCGATGCCAGGGAGACGTACCCGGTCAGCCGGAGCACCACGAGCCACACCGCGAGCGCCACCAGCAGCGCCAGCGGCGCGATGGCCAGGATCATCCCCGCCGCCGTGGCGACACCCTTTCCGCCCCGGAAGTTCACGAAGACCGAGAAGACATGACCAACGATGGCCGCGATGCCGCACAGGACCGGGAAGAACGGGAGGTCCGGAACCCGCGGCCCGAAGACCAGCACCGGCACCGCCCCTTTCGCCACGTCGAACAGGCCGGCGGGCAGGGCGAATTTCCAGCCCAGGGTCCGGTAGAGATTGGTGGCTCCGAGGTTGCCACTGCCGACCTGACGGAGATCGATGCCCCGGAACGCCTTCCCCACGAGATAACTGGCGGGGATGGCGCCGAGCAGGTAGGAAAGCAGGAGCCAGGGAGCGGCAGACCACATGGGAGACGCCAATTCCTTCAGCGACATGAAGGGTCGATGGTGACCGAGGGACAGGGAGGCGGTCGAACGGTCCACCACGACGCCGTTCCACGCCTAGCGCTCGCGCACTTTCCGCTTTGCTCCCCTGCCCGTCAGCTTGAGCCGGACCGGACTTCCCAGGAACGACCAGTGCTCCCGGAAACCGTGGATCAGGTAGCGCTGGTACGACTCGGGAACGTCCTCCGGCCGGTTCGAGACGATCGCGAACTCCGGCGGGGCGACGCCGATCTGCGAAGCATACAGGAGCTTGACCTCGTCGCCCGCCTTCTGGGGCGGCGCATTGCGCTGGAGCAACTCCTCCAGCACCCGGTTCACCTCCGCGGTCGCGATGCGCCGCTTCCGCTCCGAGGCAACCTGCTCGATCAGTTCCGGCAGCTTCGAGATCCGCTGGCCGGTCTGTGCCGAGGTGTAGAGCCAAGGCACGTCTGCCAGGAACGGGGCCTTCTCGATCAGCAGGTCCTGGCCCCGCTTCGCGGTGTTGGTGTCCTTCTCCTCGATCAGATCCCACTTGTTCACCACGACGATCAGCGCGGCGCCGTGCTCCCACGCCTCAGTCGCGATTCGAAGGTCCTGATTCTGGAGTCCCAGCGCCGCGTCCACCACGAGGACGCAGACGTCGGCCCGCTCGACCGCGCGCTGAGTCCTTAAAGTGGAATAGAACTCAATGTCATCTTCTACTTTAGCTCGTCTGCGTAAACCCGCGGTATCTATGAAGTTGAGTGTTTTGCCGTGATACCGCAAGGGGGAGTCGATCGCGTCCCGTGTCGTGCCGGCCTCGGGGGCGACCACATGGCGGTCCTCCCCGAGCAGACGGTTGATGAGGGAAGACTTGCCGACGTTGGGCCGGCCGACGACCGCGACCTGAATGGCATCCTCGTCTTCTGCTGCGTCCCGGGGTGGGAGGTGCGCCACGATCGCGTCCAGCAGGTCGCCGCTTGCCTTCCCCACCTGCGCGGAAACGGGGATCGGATCACCCAGGCCCAGGGCGTAGAAGGCGAGGTGCTCGCTGGTCCGGGGATACTCATCGAGCTTGTTGACGGCCACGAGTACCGGCCGCCCCGACTTGCGGAGCTGTGCCGCCACCTCACCGTCCACCGGATTGAGTCCGTCCTTCCCATCGACCACGAGCACGACGAGGTCCGCCTCGTCGAGGGCAAGATCGACCTGCCGCCGGATGGCGCGGTCCATGGACTGCTGCGAGTCGGGCACCAGGCCGCCCGTGTCCACCAGCCAGAATCGGCGCCCGGCCCATTCTGCCTCGCCGAAATTGCGGTCCCGCGTGGTGCCGGGCTCGTGGGAGACGATCGCCCGGCGTCCCCCGATCAGGCGATTGAAGAGCGTGGATTTTCCGACGTTCGGACGGCCCACTATGGCGACGGTCGGCTTGCTCATACGGTGGCGGGCTCGGCGAGGACGTCAGCGAAGTCGTAGGAAGGGAGGAGCGGCACCGGAACGGTCGCGGCGACGTCCTCGAGCGTGAGATCATCCATGAAGAGGCCGTCCTCGTTGAGCGATTCGGCCGGAAGCAGCGCGAGATCGAGGTCCGTTCGGCCGGCAAGGGCCAGGCGGAACGCGCCGCCGGGCAGGAGCCCGGCGCAGGTGACCGAGGGCCCGAACAATGAGTTGACGACCGGAATCAGGTCGAACGACGCCCCGGTGGCCCGGGCGAGCGGCTCGATCACCTGCGGCATCAGCGGAGCCATCGAGGTGCCGGTCAACACACCGATCCGCTTGCCCCCCCAGCCCCGGAACTCACCGGCGGCCTCGGTCAACCGCGCCTGGAGGAACCGGACGGAGCCGACCCCGTTCTCGACCTGCTCGAAGCCGTCGTAGTGTTCGGCCGGCGGCAGCGGTACCCCCGCGCGCAGGTACAGCTCGTCGGCCCCGAACGCCCAGGTCGTCCCCCGCTCCAGCCGGGCGCGGTTCGACCACTCCAGCACGACCTCCAGCGCGGCCCGGCATTCGGCCGCCGTCGGCTCGCGCACCAAGCCATGCTTGCTGTATTCCGTGAGGCCCACCGGAACGACCGAAGTGTTGAGGACGCTCTGCCCGAATTCGTACAGGTCCCGGAGGGTCCCTCGGAGCACGTCGCCATCGTTGACGCCAGGGGACATCACGATCTGGGTGTGGAACACGATTCCGTGGCCGGCGAAGAGGCGCATCTGCTCGAGGATGTCGGGGGCGAGCGGGTTACGGAGCAGATAGCGTCGGACGACCGGGTCGGTGGCATGCACCGAGACGTACAACGGGGACAGCCGGTACTCGATGATCCGCTCGATGTCCCAGGGCTTGAGGTTGGTGAGCGTCGCGAAATTGCCGTACTTGAAGGAGAGCCGGTAGTCGTCGTCCCGGATGTACAGCGTCTCGCGCAGGCCCTGGGGCAGGCCATCGACGAAACAGAAGTCGCAGCGGTTGGCGCAGCGCCGGACGCGCGGGGGCTCCAGCACCACACCCATCGGCAGCCCCTCGGGCCGCTCGATGTCGAATTCGATCTCTTCCCCATCCGGCCGGCGGACGTGCAGCAGAAATCGCTCGTCCGCGGTCAGGAACTCCCAGTCCAGGAAATCGTGGAGTTCCCGCCCGTTGATGGACAGCAGCTCGGTTCCGGCCGCAAGCCCGAGCTCGGACGCGAGACTCTCGGGGTGGATCGCCGTGACCTTGATCATCAGAACCCACCAGCAGCGATAAAGAAGAACAGGGGCGCACCTGTGTGCGCCCCTGCGCGTGCGCCCGGGGAGGCTCCCCCGGGTCGATCAATCTCTGGAGCGAAAAATGGTCTGGTCGACCCCGGAATTCAAGGCACCGGGGCGGGATACCAGCGGACGTTACCGAGGCCGACCTCCCCCTCCGATTCGATCGCCACGGGGCTGCCGGTCGGCACCCGCAGCACGACGGGCAAGGGCGGCGCGCCCGCGACGAGACTCCGCTGGTAGGCGATGCTTCGCCCGATCCGGATGACCACCCCGGTTGCGGCGGGGACATCCCGCGGCAGGCCGATCTCGAGTGCGAGGAGCCGCGGATCGGACGCCGCCGGCCATACCGCCTGGCCGTCGAGCACGAATCCATGCAGGTATCCGCGGCCGCCGCCCCAGCCGTCCATCCAGAGCATCCCCCGGTCCCGGTCGAAGGAGATTTCCCGCAGCTTGCCCCGGACTCTGCCCGGCGCGCCCATCAGGCGGTAACCCTCGTCCTCGCTGAACTCGAAATAGCGCAGGCTGCGCAGGTGGGTCTGTTCGTAGGGAAGCAGGGAATCGAACGGAAAGCCCCAGTGGCACTGCATGTTGGTCCACGCGGTGCTGTCCGCGCAGCGGAACCCCTTCAGAAAGGCGTCAGGATGGGGCAGGCCCCAGGTGTGGCCCAGCTCGTGGGCGAGCGTCCCCTCGAAGGTCTTCCAACTGCACCACCAAGCCGTCCCCGTCCGCCCGCTGTCGGGGCAGACCCCGGCCAAAACACCGCCGACGCTGGAATCTCCCACCACCGCGAGGCCTCCCCGATCACCCCTGGGAATCCGCCCCGCCTCGGCGATGGAGTCGAGGCCGCCGTTCTCGGAATCGGACCCGGCCCAGGCTCCAGCTCCGTTCGCGACCCAGAGCATCTTGGTGTCGGGGTCCTCCCAATCGAGGCCGTAGCCCTTGAACTCCGACTGCAGCAGCGGCCACCAAGCCTGGAAGGAGTCCGCGGCGAACTCCGCGAACCGATGCCGGGACACCTGCACGATCAGTGGATCGGAGCGGTAGGTCCGGCCCCGCAGCACGCGGGCATACCATTGGCGCACCGCCGCGAGGGCGTCCTCCATTCTCGCGATGCGATCCACGGGGATGACCAGGTCGGAAGGAACCAGGTAGACCGGGACCACCCGCGGTCCCGTTGCCACCGATTGCGAGCTGGCCGGCCTGGGAACGACGAGGAGACCGGCAAGCAAAAGGGCGGGGAGAAACCCCCGCCCTGCCTTCGAACTCGAGGCCGCGCCACTCACCAGCAGCCCGGAGCCCCTTCAGAGGTCACCGCGGGATTCGGTGAGTTCCCGGGCCCCATGTAGATGCCGCAGGTGGACGTCCCGCTGGTCAGCAGTGCGTTGGTGACCGTGGCGCTGTACCCGGTCACGCCGACGTAATTGATGGCGATGTTGTTGCCGACCGTGGGCACGAAGTGGACGAGGCCAGCGCCGCCCGTCCCGGCCACCGAATTCCCCGACGTGAATCCACCCGCGTAGTCGTTGTTGTCGAAGTAGAAACTCTCCTGCGCCGTCGCGAGGTTGCGCAGATCAGTCTTCATGCCCGCGAGAATTGCCCGCTGCTTCGTGGTCGCGAAGTTCGGAATCGCGATCGCGGCAAGAATGCCGATGATCACGACGACGATGAGCAGTTCGATGAGGGTGAAGCCCTTGCGATTCATGCGACCTCGAGGCGCCGTCGGCTGGCGGCAGGAATTCGGGTGCCCCTACTCCACGCCCCCCTACGGAGCAACGGGCATGCCACCGAAGTGACGTAGACACGTAACATTATGTCGCCAAAGTGCTTACGACGACATTGACCGGCCTGGCCGCGCTTCCCTGGCACGTCGGGCTACCTGTTACTGCAAGGGTCCCGATGCCCAGCCCGACTGGAAGATTCAAATTCGGCTCCGGTCAGGCAATACCCCGACAGCAGAAACGCCGGGTGCAGGCACCCGGCGTTCTTTCCTTCATTCCTGTCAGCGGCTGGGAGTCACTCACTTCTTGGGATGACTGAGCGACCATACGAACGCGGCCACCGCCTTGACGTCATCATCGCCGATGGCGGAACCACCTTTCGGGGGCATCGCCACCTTTGGATTGGTCGTCGACTGCTCCAAGGTCACCCCGGTCAGCACCTGCTTGACGATTTCGTCGTAGGTCCCCTTGCTGTGGATCCACACAGTGTCGGTCAAGTCAGGGCCGATGCCGCCCTTGCCCTCGGGCCCGTGGCATGCGAAACAGAGCCCGGGGCCATGATAGACCTTGTTTCCCTGGTCGATCATCGCCTGGGTGACGCCGGCCGGCAGTCCGGATGCGCCCTGCCCGAACGCCGGGGCGGTGACGACGGTGACCGCGGCGACGGCGAGCAGTGTGGCAGACCAGCGAGTGTTCATATCCGTCGATCCTCCCTTTGAGGTTAGTAACGGCCAGAGCGGGCGACCGGACTCGAACCGGCGACGTCCAGCTTGGGAAGCTGGCATTCTACCAACTGAATTACGCCCGCAACTCGGACCGGAATGTGCCCGCCATTCCGGCCCGCTGTCAAGCCGCGATCATTTGCGGTGATAGCGCCAATCGAGGCCGTCCACTCCCTTCAGATCGAACGAGACGTCCCGGGTGGAGCCCGGTGCCAGGCTGGACGGCAGGGCGACGTCGGTGGTGCCGACCACCTTGCCGCTCGCGTCCAGAAGCTCGAAGACGACGGTCGGGATGGGCAGGCTCAACGGCTTGCCAGACATGTCCTTGGGCTGGCGTCCGGTCAGCAGGAGCTGCACCGATGCGCCATCCTTGCCCCGCTTGACGCTCTTCACCTCGATGGAGACGGGCAGCCCTTCCTTGTCCTCGAGCGCCTTGATCAGGCCGTTCTGATCCTTCTGGAGCTGCAGCCCCTTCGCGAGGAGGCTGTAGTCGTATTCGTTCAGCGGCTCGATCTGGAGCATCGCGCGTGCAGCCCGGGCCAGCCCCGATCCATCCTCGAGGGCGAGGTACGCGTTCGCCTGGTTGAACAATGCGTCCCGGTAGTACGGCCGCTTCTCGACCAGCTTGCCGAAGGTCTCGGCGGCCGCCTTGTAGTTCTTGTCGGTGAACTGCCGGTTGCCCAGGTCGAACAGATCGTCGGTCGTGAGCTCACCACCTGCGGGGGCAGCCGCGGCGGCTGCGACGAGTTCGGCTTCGAGCGCCTGCGCCTTCGCCGACTGGCCACTTGCCCGGTAGGCGGCGGCGAGCGCCTTCTTGGCCGTGTTGTCACCGGGTACCCAGCCGAGGAACCGCTCGAAGGCGACAGCCGCCTCCTGGGCCCGGTTCGAATTCAGCAGAAGCACCCCATAGTTGAACCCGGCCTGATTGCGGACCTCAGTCCCGTTCGCGTCCTCGGACTTGACCGGGACATCCGCCGCACGGCCGAAGTAGACCAGCGCGCTGTCGTTCTTGCCCTGGGTGTTGAAGACCTCGGCCATGCTTTCGTAGGAAAGCGGCGAGTCGCGATAGATGACGTTCGCGGCCCGGTAGAATTCCATCGCGGAGTCTAGACGCTCCGCCTTCCGTTCCCCCGCCGCGGCGCCCATCAGTCCCGCCCAGACCCGGTAGCGGTACTTCCCGATGTCGCCCTGACAGCCGGGTGCCAGCTGTGTCGCCTTGGTGAAGGCTGAATCCGCCGCGGGCAAATCGGCCTTCTGGAGGTAGATCCGGCCCAGGTAGTACCACGAAGTCGAAGTCTTGCCCTGGTCGAAGTTCTTGATCGCATCGACGATGACGCGCTCGCCGTCGTTGAAGAGCGACGCGCGCTTGACCGGGTCAGACTGCTCGGTTCCGGATTTCAGGTACGTGGCCCCGCTCTTGACCCGGAAGTCGCCGCCCTTGAGCTCGCAGGTCGGCGAGACGTAGCGTGTATCCAGAGAGCCCGTGACCACGCTCGCAACGGACGGCGAATCCTGCGCCGCCAGCGGCGCGACGGCCGTCAGCCCCAGCAGACATCCCAACCATGCCCTGGTCATTACCTCTCCTCTTTCGGTGTTGGCGAAACCCGGGGCGCGGAGCCCGCGAGGATTCTGTCCGCGCGCGCCTGGATCTCCCGTGCGATCTCGTGGGCCGGCCGGCCGAGTCGCCGGGCTGCGGCATTCACGTCGTCATACTCAGGCTTGGCCCGGTCCCCGCCTGGCGCCTCCACGACCTTCACCCGCACCGGCACGCCGGGGCCGGCATCGATCTCCATCTGCCGGCGGGCCAGCGTGACCCGTTCGACCGTCCAACGGCGTACTCCCGCCGTCGTGCTGTTGGCGAACATCGCCTCCACGACCCGGTCGGCCGCGGCCGGTGGTGTGCTCGCCTCGACCCTGAACCCCGGTCTCCCCTTCTTGGCCTGGGTGCTCCAGACCTGCACGTCGAGCGCACCGGCGGCGAACATCGACTCTCGCAACGGCTCGAGGTACTCCGGGCTCAGGTCATCGAGATCGGTGGCCAGCATCACGACCTCTCCGGCCTCCGGGGATCCGGTCGCAAGCAGCACACGGAGTGCGTTCGGGTACTGTTCGGGGTCCCGGCCCCCGGCACCCCAGCCAGTCGCGATGCCCCTCGAGTAAGCAGGGGGCGGGCCATCGGCCAGGACCCTTAGCATGACGGCGCCGGTCGGCGTCGTCGCCTCACCGCTCACCGGTCCACCCTGCAGCACCGGGAAGCCCTCCAGCAGCAACGTTGTCACCGGTGCGGGCACCGGTATGAGGCCGTGCGCCGAACGGACCCAGCCGCTTCCGAGCGCGACCGGACGCGTATATACATGGTCCAGAGCGAGGGCCTCGATCGCTTCAATGGCCCCCACGATGTCCACCAGGGCGTCCAACGCACCGACCTCGTGGAGAGACACCTGCTCCGCCGGCACGCCATGCACCCTGCCCTCGGCCTCGCAGAGGAGCCGGAAGGCCCAGGCTGCCCGGATCCGTGCCGAGGGCGAGATCTCCGCCTGCTCGAGGATCTCCAGCAGCTGGGACAGGTGCCGGTGCCCTCCGTGACCGCGCTGATCGGCGTGCGAATGACCAGCGTGGTGATGGCGACCGGCCTGCCCATCGGCGAGATCGTGAGGCCCCTCGATCGACCCGTCCGGCATCCGGACGTCCACCTTCACAGCGGAGATCCCGCAGCGAACGACGGTCTGGAACTCGACGCGGACCTCGGGAAATCCGAGTCGACGCGGGAGCGAGGCGAGCAGCTCGCGAGGGGCCCCGGCGCCCACCAGGGCACCCAGCAGCATGTCTCCGCTGATCCCGGCGAACGGGTCGATGATGGCAAAACGTCCATCTGACATGGACTTAAATATCGCCAGCCATCAGGACTGAAGCAAATCGGCGGGATTCCGGTAAAGCCAGCCGGCCCCGGTGTTGAATGCGACGATGGACTCGTCGGGACGGAGCCAGCCGCGCTCGCGCCCCACGATCGCTGCCGCGATGGCTGCACCTCCCTCCGGGCTGAGGTCGATGCCTTCCTCTGCCGACACCTCGCGGGCGACCCGGGTAATCTGTTCGTCGGAGACCGCGATGGCCGCCCCGCCACTCGCGTGGAGCGCGCGCAGGATCAGCCGGTCGCCGAGCGGCCCCGGTACCCGCAGCCCACTGGCAATCGTCCATGGTTCCGGCCACGGGTCGCAGTGGTCCTGGCCCCGCTCGAACGCGCGAACGACCGGGGCGCATCCATCCGATTGTACGCAGTACATCCGGGGGAGCGGTCCCTCCACCCAGCCGGCTTCGAGCAGCTCCCGGAAGACCTTCCACATGCCGATCAGGCCGGTTCCCCCGCCTGTCGGGTAGATGATCGCGTCCGGCAGCCGCCAGCCCATCCGGGCAGCGATCTCGAGGCCGAGAGTCTTCTTACCCTCGATCCGATAGGGCTCGCGGAGGGTCGACAAGTCGGTCGCTCCGGATTCGGCGGCGAAGTTCCGGGCGGCCTTGCCGCAATCGCCGATGTGACCGTCGAGCACGATCAGCTCACCGCCGAAGGTCACGATCTGGGCGAGGATCGCGGCGGGGGTCGTTCGGGGCGCGTAGATGCGGGCGGATGCCCCGGCCCGCGCAGCGTACGCCGCTGCCGCAACCCCGGCGTTCCCCGCGGTGGGAACCACGAATCGCGCGGCACCTGCCGCTACTGCGCGGGTGACGGCGGCGCTCAGCCCTCTTGCCTTGAACGACCCGGTCGGATTGGTCCCTTCGTCCTTGAGCCAGAGATTGCCGAATCCGAGGCGCCGCCCGGTGCGGTCGATCCGCAGGAGTGGCGTATCTCCTTCCCCGAGAGTGACCGGCTCTTCGCCCTGGCAGAGCGGAAGAAAGGCGCGGAACCGCCACATGCCCTCCCGCCAGCGCGACTCGGCCTCCCCGGCGGGGCCGGGGCGCCGGCCGTCGTAGCGAACCAGCCATGGCTGGCCGCAATCGCAGACCGTCGCCAGTCCGTCGGCGGGGCGCGTCCTCGCGCAGGCGGAACACTCGAGATGCCAGTCCAACCGAGGCGTAACCATCACGCCCCCCCTGCCTTCAGATGTTCCAGAATCCGCTCCGCGAGCCTGACCGACACGCCCGGGACCGTGGCGAGCTCGGCGACGGAAGCGGACCTCACTCCGGCCAGGCTGCCGAACCGCTCGAGCAGGGCGCGGCGCCGCTGCGCCCCGATGCCGGGAACATTGAGCAGCTCGGAGGTAATCGTGCGACGGGAACGTCTGCCGCGGCTGTACGTCACGCCGAATCGGTGTGCCTCGTCGCGCGCTCGCTGCAGGAGACGGAGGGACGGGCTGCGGCGGGAGAGGCGGAGACTGTCGGCCCTGCCGGGCAGGAAGACCTCTTCCTCCCGCTTGGCCAGGCTCACGATCGGGATGTCGGACATTCCGAGCGCCGCGGCGGCGTCCACCGCGGCGCCGAGCTGCCCCTTGCCACCGTCGATCACGATCAGGTCCGGCAGCGGCTTGCCCTCCTCGCGGCGACGTGTGAGATAGCGGGTCACCACCTCGTGAATGGCCGCGCAATCATCCTGCTGGGCGATTCCCTTGATCTTGAACTTGCGGTACTCCGCCTTTCGGGGGCGTCCCGCCTCGAACCAGACGAGGGAACCCACCGTATCGCGGCCCTGGTTGGTCGAGATATCGACGCAGACGAAGCTGCGGGGAACGGCGCTGAGCCCGAGGTCCCGCCCCAGCGCGTAGACGGGGTCTTCGGCGCGCTCGTCGGTTTCGAAGGATTCGATTCGCAGGCTCTCGAGCAGATGCCGGGCGTTCTGCTCCGCCACCTGGAGCCAGCGGAACGCTGTCCCCCGCTGCGGCACGGCCCAGTCGGATCCAGGAGCAAGGGTGGCGATGTGCTCGAGCTCCTCGGGAGGGAACGGGAGCACGACCCGGCGCACGCGGCCCTCCAGGGGGAGGTAGTAGCGGACCAGAAAGGCCGCCAGGATCGCCGGCTCACCCTCCTCCTCAACGTTTTCGAGGAAGCGGTGCTCACGCGACAGGATCCGGCCGTCCCGCACCCGCAGGAGAACGCCTACCGCATCGTCACGGTCCCGGGCGTAGCCGATGACGTCCGCGTCGCCGGTGCCGATGGCCTCCACCGCCGCCGGCGCCTCGAGGTGCTCGAGCCACTTGAGCGTGTCGCGCAGCTCCCGCGCGCGTTCGAAGTCCATTCCCTCGCTGGCCCGGAGCATCATCGCCCGGATCTGCTCCCGCACGTCGACCGTCTTCCCCTCAAGGAAGGACAGCACCTCGCCGATCATCGCCCGGTACTCCGCCTCGCTCTGCCACCCGACGCAGGGCGCTCGGCAACGGCCGATGTGATAATCGAGGCAGGGGCGCTCGCGCCGCTCGCGCGGCAGATCGTCGGCACAGCTGCGGACGGTGAAGATGCGCCGGATGAGCGCGAGCGTCCGGCGCAGCTGGCCGACGTCGGTGTAGGGGCCGAAATAGCGTGCGCCCTTGAGGTCCTTCCGGCGAGTAACGAGTACCCGGGGAAACGGCTCCTCCAGCGTCACGGCGATGGAGGGGTAGCTCTTGTCGTCCTTGAGCCGGGCGTTGAACCGCGGCTGGTACTCCTTGATGAGGTTGTTCTCGAGGAGAAGCGACTGCACCTCGTCGGGGACAACGATGGTCTCGACGTCAGCGATGGCCCCCACCAGCAGGCGGTTCTTCGGACTCAGCTCGACGTCGGGGGCCAGGTAGCTGCGGACCCGGCTGGACAGCCGCTTCGCCTTGCCGACGTAGAGCACCTCGCCGGCCGCATCCTTCCAGAGGTAGACCCCCGGTCCGTCGGGCAGCGTGTCCAGCTTGCGCTGGAGAGCCTCCGTGATCATGGGCGGGATCGGGCCCGGGCGCCGGGCAGCCGCCGGATCAGCGCGGCCGCTTCCTCCATGCCGAACAGGTTGGTCAGGGCCAGGTAGACCGCGCCGTACGGCAGCAGGCTCACGAGAGCGAGGATGATGGGGTGACGGTCGCCCGCGAGCACGAGCGCTCCCCAGGCCACGGCGGCGGCGACTCCCGCCGCGACCCAGAGACGAAGCACCCGCCCCAGCGCCACGCCGGTCACCCCGATGCGGAGATTGAGTTGTCGCCTGAGCAGAGCGAATTCGATCCATCCCGCGATTCCCGCCGACGTCGTCAGCCCGACCGCACCCCAGCGGAGTTCCAGGCCGAGGAGGCGGGGCAGCGGCAGGCAGAAGAGGTATCCGAGCGCGACGGTGAGAGTCACGCGCACCAGCGCAAAGCGAAGCGGGGTGCGGGTGTCCCTCAGCGCGTAGTAGGCCGACGAATAGAGTCGGCCCATCGTGGCGGCGAGTAATCCGACGGCGGAGCCCGCGAGGATGACCCAGACGTAACGGCTGTCCTGCCGGGTAAACTGCCCCGACTGATAGAGCGCGCCGGCGAGCACACCGCCCAGCGCCAGAAAGGCGGCTGCCGAGGGGACGACGAAGAAGGCGATTCTCCCGAGTCCCCGATCGAGCCGGGTGCGCATCACCGCATGGACCTGTTCCGTTTCGCCGGTCGCGCTCGACATCTCGGGCAGCTCCGCGGCCGCCACCGACATGCCGAAGAGGCTGACTGGCAGATAGGAGATGATCTGGGCGTATCCCAGGGCCGTGACGGCACCGGTCGGGAGGAAGCTCGCAAGAATCGTATCGACGAAGGCGCTCACCTGGACGACGCCCCGGCCGATGAACACCGGAACGAAGTTGGCGAGCACCGAGCGGACCTCGGCGTGCGTGATCGACACGGCGGGCCGGAGTCCCCCGAGCACCTGCAGGGCGGTCGGCAGCTGGACCACGAACTGCAGCAGGCTTCCCGCCACCGAGCCCCAGGCGAGAACGACCGCGAGCTCGTCGGCCCCTCGCCGCGGCCCGAAGCCGATGAGCGTCGCGATCATGGCGACGTTCCAGATGACCGGCGCCGTATACGAGAGAAAGAAGCGCCGGTGGCTGTTCAGGACGCCGAGACACCAGGCCGACATCACCAGCAGCCCGGCGCCCGGGAAGAGCACGCGCACCACCAGAACGGTCAGGTCACGCTTCGCACCGGAGAATCCCGGCGCAATCAGATCGGTGATCGGCCCGGCGAGGAGCACGCCGACCGCGACGATCGCCGAAACGACGACGCCGAGCAGCCCGAAGACGGCGCCGGCGACGTGCCGCGCCTCGTCCTCCCGGCCCATCGCCCGGAGCCGCGCGTAGCCGGGGATGAACGATGCCGAGAGGACGCCTTCGCCGAACAGGTTCTGCAGGAAGTTGGGGATCTTGAACGCGGCCATGAAGGCGTCGCCGGCGTCCGAGGTCCCGAAGAAGTGGGCGAAGGCGCGCGTCCGGACGAGGCCGAGGATGCGGCTCAGCAGGATGCCGGCGGCGACCATCACGGCCGACCGCCCCGAATCGGTGGAACGGCTCAGGGCTTGCCCGGGGGCGGGAGGGAGGGTCGGGGCTGGTTCTCCTCGAGCAGCCGCTGGAAGAAGGCGTTCTCCTCCTGCAGGTTCTGCACCGCCTGGTGCAGATCGTCCACCTCGCTCTCGAGCAGCTCGACCTTCTTGGCGAGCTCCACGAGACTCGGCGGAAGCTGCTCCGGCCCCTCGAGCCGGCGTGCGAGCGCCCGCCCGATCGGCGAATCGATGACGATGCTCACAATGGGAATCATGAGCGCCGCCAGCAGGATGAGACCGACCAATACCATGGGACGAGTCTACGGGGACGCCGGGCCGCCTTCAAGGGCGGCCCGATACCAGGCCCCGATGGCGGTCCGAAGCTGGATGAGCAGGTCGGGCCCGTACCGGGCGAGAAAGGGTGCCACGCCCAGGACGCGTTCCTGTGGCTTCCCGCCTGGCAGGAGCGAGTCGCGGGCACGCGCGATCTGCCGGGCCTCGGTCTCCTGTCGCTTCCTGAGATGGGACACCAGCCGCTTCTCGACCTCCGCCGCCTCGCTCAGCGCGTGGCCCCGGGCGTTCTGTACCGGCTTCTCGAGCGTCGGATCGATGGCGCGCGCGGCCTGCACCAGCACGTCGTAGGTCTCGCCGACGGCTGAACGCAACCGTTCGAGCGCGGCGCCGGCCTCCGGAGACAGCTGGGCCCGCGCGATCCGCGCTTCGAGGGCTGCGTTGGGTTGCAGGAGTTCCTCGAGCGTCGCGCCGAATTTCTCGAGCACCCGATCCACCCTCGGCTCGACCAGCATGCCCGACCAGCGCGGCACCGGAAGCTGGGCGGGGATGCGCATGCGTTGGTAGATCGGCGGGGTGAGGGCCAGATAGCGCAGCTCGCCGGGCCCGGCGACATAGGCGACGGTCGGGAGCAGCGCGCTCTCCACCACCGGCCGAAGCAGCACGTTGGGACTGAGGCGCCGGGGGTCCTCGGCCGCGATGCGCTCGATGGCCGCGCGATCCAGTCTTTCCCCGCCCCGCCGGGTGACGAACCCCTGACCGTCGCGCACCAACCGATCACGCCCCAGGCGACCCTCGAGCATGACCAGCGTGGCGCCGTCGCCCACCGTGACCCCGGGATCGCGCCCCGCCGCCCGCAGTTCGTCCGCCCGCGAACGGAGATCCTCGTCGAGCTGGGGCGCGAGGCCCACGGCCCTGACCAGGTGCCGCGCCATCGCGCGCTTGGCGGCCGGGTGGGTGCTGTCGAGGCAGACCACGCCGACCGGCGCAAGCAGCTCGGCGAGCGCCCCGGCGTAGGCGCCGGCGACGGTGGCGTCCGCCCTGAAATGCCGCCGCAGCCAGCCGAGCGTGGCGTCACGGAACTCCGAGGGCGGCAGGTCGCGTTCGAGGGCGGCGAAGGCGGCATCGATTTCAGGACCGAGCGGCTCCCGGTACATCGGAGTGAGCGGCGCCTCCGGTGGGCGGGTCCGCAACATGTGGGTCACCAGGCTGCCGTCGGCACCGAGCCATGAAGCGTGGTTCGCCTCCGCGAAGTCATGATCGTCACCCGCCACCCAGAAGACGGCGATGACCGGGCGGTCCCAGCGTTCCGAAAGCAGCGAGGCAAGCGCCGCCGCCGACAACGCCTTGTGGATGGCATACAGCGGCCCCGTGAAGAGCCCGGGCTGCTGCCCGGTCGTGACGACGAGCGTGCCGGGGGCGGTCAGGTCGGGAAGCGGGGCGCCGTCAGGCGAGATCACCGCCGCGAGAAGGCCATCCTCGAAGGGTTCGGCGCGGCGGGCCGGCCACTCGAGCGGGGCATCGAGGGGAGTCGGGACGAAGCGCATGGCTACTGCCGCTGCCCGATCAGGATGGTCCTGGCGGAGCTTCCGTCGAGCGGATTCCCCGCGTAGTCGCCATAGGACTGTCCGATCCGGAGCCCGCAGGCCCCCAGCATGCGACGCAGGTCCCCGGCCGAGAAGAGGCGAACGCGCTCCATGAATTCGCGGCCCTCGCGGGTCGTGATGGACTTCCGCACGAAACGCCCATCCTCGCTCAGGCGCCGGGTGATTTCCACCGTGGTCCCTGCGATCTCGCTGGCCTCGCGCGGAACCAGATGAGCCCGCACCTGCTCGGCGTTGAGGAAATCGAGCACGAACCATCCGCCCTGCTGGAGGGTCGCCACCATCCCCGCGAGCGCATCCTGATGCTCCTCGTCGGTAGCGAAGTAGCCGAAGCTGGTGAAGAGATTCAGCGTCAGATGCATCGAGCCCGGGCGTATCGGGAGCCGGCGCATGTCCGCCCGGATGAGGGGACGGCTGGTGACTTCACGCGCCCGGCGCAGCAGACTGATCGACAGGTCGAGGCCGATCGGCAGCCCCTCTGCCTCCGTGATCGCCCGCATGTGACGGCCGGCCCCGCAGGCCACATCCAGCACCCGCCAGTGCGCCTGCCAGGGCACCGATCGCCGGATCAGGTCCAGCAGCCGCCCGGCGTCCGCCTCGTCCCGATGAGGATACAAATGGAGGTACTCTTCGCCGAACCACTCTTCGAACCATTCGGTCATGGGCGGTTCCGGGTACCGGAAGTCGGGATCGAGGACGCCGTGCCGCCCCGGGAGGCGAATGGATCGGTCCGGAGGCGCGACACCTACCTTCCCTTGTGGTACGGCTCGCCCATGAGGATCGTGAATGCCCGGTAGACCTGCTCGAGCACCACCACCCGGGCGAGTTCGTGCGGCAGAGTGAGCGGGCCGAGGCTCCAGACCGCGTCCGCGTCGCGAATCAGCCCGGCGTCGAGGCCATGGGACCCGCCAAGCGCGAGGGCGAGCGGCCGGGCCGAACCTCTCCACCGCTCCAGCTGGCGGGAGAGTTCCTGACTGGTCCAGCCGCGCCCCTCCCGCGCCAGCGCAACCGTGAGCGCCCTGGGCGGCAGCCTTTCCCGCAGGCGGTCGGCCTCCTGGCGGCGCGCCGCGGCGCTGGTGCCCGCGCCCGAGGCCTCCTTCACCTCGCACTCGACGACTTCCGCGTACCGGCCGAGTCGCTTGAGATACAGGTCGGCGGCCTCGCGGTAGAAGGGTCGGAGCCGGCCAACGGCGAGGAGGGTGATCTGCACCTGATCCTAGGGCGCGACCCAGGCGGTTCCGGTCAGGCGTACATCCCGCGGAGCCGGTGCACCGCCGCGACCCGCTCGATGGCCAGCATATAGGCACCGATGCGGTTGTCGAGGCCGTGCCGCTCCGCCATCGATGTCACCTCCTCGAAGGAATGCACCATGATCTTCTCGAGGCGCTGGTTGACGGTCTCCTCGTCCCAGAAATAGCCACCCCGGTCCTGAACCCACTCGAAGTAGGACACCGTGACGCCACCGGCGTTGGCCAGGATGTCGGGGATCACGAAGACGCCCTTCTCGTCCAGGATCCGGTCGGCGGCGGCCGTCGTGGGGCCGTTGGCCCCTTCGCAGATGATGCGGGCCCTGATCCGGGCGGCGTTGTCGCGGGTGATGACGTTCTCGAGGGCGGCGGGTACGAGCACATCGCAGTCGAGGGTGAGCAGCTCTTCGTTGGTGATATTCTTCCCGCCGGGGTAGCCCGTGAGGAAGCGGTTCTTCCGGACGTACTGGAGCACGTCCTTGATGCCGAGGCCTTTGGGATTGTAGATCCCGCCCGACTTGTCGCTGACCGCGACGATCGTCATGCCCTCCGCCTCCATCAGCTCCGCCGCGATCGATCCGACGTTGCCGAACCCCTGCACCGCGACCCGGGTGCCCTTGACCGGCATGCCCAGCTTCCTGAGCGCCTCGCGCGTCACGATCATGCAGCCGCGGCCGGTCGCCTCGCGGCGGCCGAGCGAGCCGCCCATCTCCACCGGCTTGCCGGTGACGACCGCGGTGACGGTGTGACGCTTGTGCATGGAGTAGGTGTCCATGACCCAGGCCATGACCCGCTCATTGGTGTTGACGTCGGGCGCCGGCACGTCGGAGTCGGGACCCAGCGTCTCGATGATCGCGGAGGTGTAGCGCCGGGTCAGCTTTTCGAGCTCGGCGTTCGACATCGTGCTCGGGTCGCAGATCACGCCGCCCTTGGCGCCCCCGAACGGGATGTTCACGACGGCGCACTTCCAGGTCATCCAGGCCGCGAGGGCCTTCACCTCGTCGAGGGTGACCTGCAGGTCGAACCGGATGCCGCCCTTCGCCGGGCCCCGCGAGGTGTTGTAGAGCACCCGATAGCCGGTGTAGACCTCGACTTCGCCGTTGTCGCGCTGGACCGGGACGGAGACGATGATCTGCTTCTCGGGGTGGCGCAGGATCTTGTAGAGCCCGGGGTCGAGGTTGAGATGCTTCGCCGCATCGTCGAAGCGGGACATCATTTCCTCGAACGGGTTCTGGTCGGCGAGGAAACGGTCCTTATCGGGGCGAATGACGGTCTGGCTGGGCTTCGGGTTCGTCGCAGTCATGAATGTCTCCGAGTCGGTCCTGACGCGTGGCGCGTCACAGTCGATCCACCGGGGTCACGACGGCGTCGAGCGCGGTGGTGACAAGCTCGCCGCCCGCCTCCCACTTCAGGTCCAGAATCGCGACCAGCGGCTCCGGCGCCCCCGCCGGCCACCGGTCACGCAGCTTCACCGCATCCTTCTCGGTCAGCACGACGTAGTCGGCGCGGCGGGCGGCATGGGCCAGCCATGCCACGTCCTCGTCGGCGTACTCATGATGGTCCTTCCAGGTCGCCACCTGCACCGCGGCACCCGTGGCCTTGGTCTGGGCGACGAAGGCCTCCGGATCGCCGATGGCGGATGCAGCGACCACCCGCCTGCCGCTCAGCCGCCGTGGGTCGGTGGTCGCGCGGCTGACCAGTCCCTCGTACCGGGTGACGCCCAGATGAACCACCGCCACCGGGCCGCGGAAGCTGCGCCGCAGCTCGTCCGCCAGCGCCGCGGCCGCCTCCGCCGTGGCCCGCTTCCGGGTGACGATCACGGCGTCCGCCCGGGCGAGCGCGGCGAGCCCTTCACGCCACGGGCCGGCCGGCAGCGGCCAGCGCACCGCCGCACTCGACTCCGCGCTCAGGACCACGATGTTGAGATCCCGCCGCACGTCGAGACGCTGAAAGGCGTCATCGAGCACCAGCACCTCCGCCCCCCGCGCCAGGGCGCGCTGGCTGCCGGCCCAGCGATCCGGATCGGCGATCACGTGCGCGGCGGGCACGGCCTCTTCGTGCACCCGCACCTCGTCCCGGCCATACCCGCGAAGCAGGACGCCCGGCGTCACTCCGCGGGCCGCATAGTGCTTCGCGATCCAGATGGCGATCGGCGTCTTACCCGAGCCGCCGACGGTCAGGTTGCCGACCGACACCGACGGAAGCGGCAGGTCGCGCACCTCGAGGAACCCGCGGGCATAGGCCCGGCCGCGCAGCGCCATCGCGGCCCGGTACAGGCCGGCCAGAGGCAGCAGCGCGAGCCGCGCCAGGCGGGCATCGATCCGCCGGCTGGTCCACAGCCAGCGGATTACCCGGTGGGCGTCCCGGCTGCGTCGGGCCATGCGGCCATCCTCGTCACGTCGTCGAGCGCCTGGCGCGCCATGGTCAGGCCGCGCTGCATGCCATCGTCGCCGGAGCCAACCCGGAACGGCTCGGCGTAGGCAATCCGGACCCGGCTGAACGGCTTCGGAACCATGAACCGGTCCCAGGAATGCAGTCGCCAGGCCCGATCGGCCTCCGCGTGAAGCGGCAGGATCACGGCATCGCCCCGCTGGGCCGCCGCGATCACCCCCCGCTTCAGCTCGCGGCGCGGGCCGCGCGGGCCGTCCGGCGTGAAGGCGACGGGGTGCCCCGCCTGGAGTTCCCGCACGGCGCCGAGCAGCGCACGGGCCGCGCCCCTGGTGCTGGAACCGCGCACCAGCCGGTAGCCGATCGAGGCGCCGAGATCGGCCAGGTACTGGCCGTCCCGGGCCTCGCTGACCACGATCGCGATGCCATGCCGGCGATGCCGCCAGAGCAGCGGGAGCAGCGCCTCGTGCCAGCACATGAACACGTACGGCCTGCCGCTCTCGACCAGGCCGGTCCAGCGCTCCTGGTACAGCGCGGTGATCCGCCACGAGTGCGCCAGCGCCCGGAAGAGCGGCGCGCCGGCGGTCCTGACCACCGCGGGCGGGACCTTCACCCTCATCGGGCCAGCAACTCTCCCGCCAGCGCGGCGACGCGATCCGCGGCGCCGGGGGGTCCGAGCCGCTGGCGCACTTCGGCGAGTCCGGCCCGCTGCGCCGTCGCCTCCGGCGATGATCCGTCCAGCAACGGGCGGAGGGCGGCCGCGATCGCGGCGGCGCGGACGGGGCGGCGCCAGAACTCGGGCACGACCTCGCGCTCTGCCACCAGATTCACGAGGCTGATCCAGTGGACCGTCATCAGCCCCCGGGCGATCAGGTAGGTCCACCGGTTCGAGAGGTACGCCACTACCATCGGCGTGCCGGCGAGGGCGGCCTCCAGGGTGGTGGTGCCGGACTTCGCGAGCAGCGCATCCGCCGCGGAGAAGATCGGCACCGGCTCCTCGCGGACGATCTCGATCGGTCCCGGGTCCGGATAGTCATCACGGGCGGTGCCGGCGACCATGGCCCGGGTACAGCACCCCTCCTCGAGCATCCGCCGGGCGATGCCGCGGAACAGCGGCCAGTGGAAGCGGACCTCCTGGCTCCGGCTGCCGGGAAAGATACCCAGGACCCGCTCTCCCGCCGCGATGCCGAGCCGGCCGCGCGCCTCCGGCCGCGAGGGGGGGCCAGTCCGGTCGATCAACGGGTGTCCGACGAACTCGGTCGGGATGCCGAGCCGGCCGAAGAACTCGCGTTCGAACGGAAGGATGACCGCGAGGCGGTCCACTCCCGCCGCGAGCCGCCGCGCGCGCCCGGGATGCCAGGCCCAGAGCTGGGGGGCAATGTAGTAGAGCACCGGACAACCCGTGGCCCTCACCGCCTCGGCGAGGCGCAGGTGAAACCCCGGGTAATCGATGAGCACGGCCAGGTCGTGGCGGCCGGCCTTGAACTCGGCGCGCAGCCGGCGCAGGAGCCGAAGGTGGGCCGGGATCCGGCCCACGATCTCGACGAACCCCATCGCCGAAAGCCGCTCCATCGGGTAGCGGATCGAGGCTCCGGCTTCGGCCATCAGGGGGCCACCGACGCCCTCGATGGCGGCGTCCGGGTACCGGCTCCGGAGCGCCCGGACGACTGCCGCTCCGTGAAGGTCGCCGGACGGCTCTCCGGCGGAGACGAAGATCCTCGGCGCCGGAGCGCCACTCATGGTGCGTGAGGGACGATGACCGGCCGGCGGTTGACGGCGTCGATGACCTTCAGGGCGAGACTGAGCGCGGCGCGGCCCTCCTCGCCGGTCACCACCGTTTCGTGGTCGCCGCGGACCGCGTGGACGAAACTGGTGAGCTCCATCCGGAGGGCATCGGCTTCGGGGGCCTCGAGCACGACACGCTCGACGATGTCCTCGATCCGCGTCGCGCTGCCCGGCTTCCAGCCGGAGCGCAGGCGCATGAATTCGCCGCCTCCGGAGGCCATGTCGAGCGACAGGTAGCCCGACGGCTGGAAGATCCGCAGCTTGCGGATGCGTTCGCGCGCCATGCGGGACGCCGTCACGGTCGCGACGGCCCCGTTCGCGAACTCGACCCGCGCGTTGGCCATGTCGAGATGCTGGGAGAGCACCGCTACCCCGGAGGCCCGGACATCGGTCGGCTCGGCGCCGCCGGTCAGCCGGAGGATCAGATCCAGGTCGTGGATCATGAGATCGAGGATCACGGCGACGTCGGTCCCGCGCGGCTGGAACGGCGCGAGGCGCTGGCTTTCCATGAACTGCGGGTCCCGCAGGTACGGCTGGGCGGCACGGACGGCGCGGTTGAAGCGCTCGATGTGACCGACCTGCAGCTGGAGCCGTTGCCGTGCGGCGGCCGCCACCAGGGCATCGGCCTCCTCGAGGGTGGCCGCCAGCGGCTTTTCCATCAGGACGGGAATGCCCCGCTCGAGCGCGCGGAGCCCGACGGCGGCGTGCGCGGGGGTGGGAACGGCGATCGTCACCGCCCGCACCTCGCGCAGCAGGCGGTCGAGATCCCGATAGGCCCGGCTGCCCACCTGCTCCGCCACCTGGTCCGCCCGCGCGGGCGATTCGTCGTAGATGCCGACCAGGCTGGCCTCGGGGATGGTCGCGAGGTGCCGGGCGTGGTGCATGCCCAGGGCACCCACGCCGACGACGCCGATCGGCAGCCGATCGCTCATGCCGGCACGCCGCGGGTGGAGGATTCGACGAAGCTGATGAAGGTCTCGACCTCGGGCGAACCCGGCAGGTCGGCACGGGCGCGCTCGAGGGCCTGGGACAGGTTCAGTTCGGAGTTGAAGAACAACCGGTACGCGCGCTTGAGTGCCGTCACCACGTCGGGCTCGAACCCGGCCCGCTGCAGTCCGATCGTGTTCAGGCCGTACAGCTCCATCGGATTGCCGACCGCCTTCACGTAGGGAGGCACGTCCTGGTTGACCCGGGTCGCCCCGCCGATGAAGGCCAGCGATCCGATGGTGACGAACTGGTGCACGCCGTTGAGTCCGCTCAGGATCGCGCGGTCATGGATGGTGACGTGCCCGCCGAGCTGCGTGGCGTTGGCGATGACCACCCCATTCCCCACGTGGCAGTCGTGCGCGAGGTGCACGTAGCTCATGAGGAAGCACTGCTCGCCCACGGTGGTCCGTCCCGTGGCCGCGGTCGCGCGGTTGATGGTGCAGTACTCCCGGATGATGGTCCCGGCCCCGACCTCGACCCAGGTCTCCTCGCCGCGATACTTGAAGTCCTGCGGCGGACCGCCGAGAATCGACCCGCTGCCCACCTCGACCCGCTCCGCCAGGCGGACGTTGCGTTCGAGGGTGACGCGCGGCCCGATCCGGCAGCCATCGCCGATCGTGACCTCGGGCCCGACGATGACCCAGGGGCCGATCGAGACGTCCCGCCCGATGCTGGCATCGGGATCGACCAGCGCGGTCGAGTGGATCCCGGGGGTCACTTGTCGACCACCCGCGCCATCATTTCGGCTTCCGCCGCCACCTGGCCGTCCACCAGCGCCTCGCCCTTCATGCGACAGGTCTTGCCGCGGAACTGCACCATTTCCAGCTCGAACCGGATCTGATCGCCGGGGACGACGGGGCGCCGGAACTTGACGTGGTCGAGGGACATGAAGTAGACCACCTTCTCCGCCCGGTCCTCGATCGAACCCATCAGCAGCATGCCGCCGACCTGCGCCATCGCCTCGATGATCAGCACCCCGGGCATGATCGGGTGACCGGGGAAATGACCCTGGAAGAACGGCTCGTTGATCGTGACGTTCTTGATGCCGACGATGCGCCGGGTCCCCTCGATCTCGATGATCCGGTCGACCAGCAGGAACGGGTACCGGTGCGGGATGACGTCGAGAATCTGCCCGATGTCCATCGCAACGCCGCCCGTCCGCTGGCCGGTCCGGGCCAGGGCGCGGGCCAGGGCCACGTTGCCCTGATGGCTCGGCCGTGTGGCGATGACGTGCGCCTGGAGCCGGCCCCCCAACAGCACGAGGTCGCCGACGATGTCCCCCGCCTTGTGGCGGACGAACTCGTCCGGCCATCTGAGCGCCGTGTCGACCACCCCGTCGGCCGTCAGCGCGATCGCGTTCGAGGTGGATGCGCCCTTCAGGAGGCCCTTGGCCCTGAGCGCCTCGACCTCGTGCATGAAGCCGAAAGTGCGGGCGCCCGCCAGCTCGTTCCCGAAGGCGTCGGGGCTGATGTCGTAGCTGCCGGTCTGGCGCCCGATGAGCGGATGGTCCCACTCGATGGTGGTGGTGATCCGGAGACCCCTGGCGGGCGAGACCACGTAGGTCGCATCGCCTTCGGTGACCTGGAACGGCGCCGCCACCCGGAAGACCACCGGCTCTCCGGCCTGCTCGGCGACGCCTGCGGAGCGCAGCAGATCGAACCACGGCCTGAAGGAGCCGTCGAGGATCGGCGGCTCGGGGCCATCGAGGTCGACGTTGAGATCGTCGAGACCCAGGGCACCGGCAGCGGCCAGGAGGTGCTCGACCGTGTGGATTGTCTGCTCGCCTTGGCCGATCGCCGTGCGGCGCTCCGTCGCCTCCACGGCGGAGAGGCGCGCCGGGATCTCGGGCATCCCGGAAAGGTCGGTGCGCCGGAACACGATACCCTGCCCCGCCGTGGCGGGCCGGAAGGTCACCCGCGTCGTGGCGCCGGTGTGCAGTCCGATGCCGCTGATGCTGACCTGGCGCTCAATCGTTCTTCGAGGCACGCGACCGTTGCTCGTCGATGAGGGTTTCGATTTCGGGGACCAGCGGAGCCAGGCGAAGCAGTGCCGCCTGAGCCCTCAGGAAGGTGCGATGGGGCCGGGCCGGGTAGCCCCCCCAGGTCTCGCCAGCGGGGATATCGCCGAAGACGCCGCTCTTCGCGGCGATACGGACCCCGTCGCCAATCCGCAGGCCGTTGGCGATGCCGACCGCCCCGGCGACGATCACCCCGTCACCGATCCGGACGCTTCCGGCGATGCCCGAACCGGCCACGATCAGGCACCGGGCTCCGATCCGGACATTGTGCGCGATCTGCACGAGGTTGTCGATCTTGGTGCCCCGGCCGACCACCGTATCGTCAACACTTCCCCGGTCGATGCAGGTGTTCGAGCCCACCTCGACGTCGTCCTCGAGAACGCAGCTGCCCACATGCTGGATGCGCATGTGGCCTTCCTTCGTGGACGCATAGCCGAACCCCTCGCCACCGATGACCGCCCCAGCCTTGACGACGACCCGGTTCCCGATCCTGGTCCCGGCATGACAGACGGCGCGCGCCCCGATCAGGCAGTCGTCTCCAATGACGACATCGTCGTCGATCACGACGCCGGGGTCGATTCGGGTTCGCGCCCCGATCCGCACCGCACGGCCAAGGACCGCGTAGGCGCCGACGGCCACTCTCTCGCCGAGGATGATCCCCTCCCCCAGCCGGGCGGTGGGGTCGATGCCGGGGGCCGCCGGAAGCTTTGGTCGCAGCGCCGGCACCGCCTTGAGCAACGCCTGGTGAGGATCGCTGACGATGATCCGGGTCGCCGGCCCGGAAGGCTCGTCGGCCAGGGCCTCCGTGACGAGGACGGCCCCGGCCGACGATGCCCGAAAATAGGGCAAGTATTTGGGTGAAACAAGAAAGGAAAGAGTCTCGGGGCCGGCGCGGTCGAGCGGACCGACGGACGAGAGGGCGGTCGCCCCGTCGCCGCGGAGGCGGCCACCGACGAGGTCAGCGACCGCCTGGGCCGTCAGCCGCTGACCGGTCATGTGCTACTTGCCCGGCGCCTGCAGCCGCTGAATCACCTTGGCGGTGAGATCGAGCGCCTTGTCGGCGGAGATGATCCCGCTCCCTTGCGTGCTGACGTCGAAGATGATGGCGTAATTGCCCTCGGCCCGGATGCCGTCGATCACCTGGCTGACCCGGCTCTGAATCGGGTCGAGCAGTTCGCGCTCGCGCTGCGCCGCGCGGTCGCGGACTTCGTTCGTGCGGGTCTCGACCTTCCGGGCCTGGTCCTCGAGTTCCTTCCGCTTGGCGGCGCGGGCGGTCGGGCTCAGCAGGACGGAGGACTGCTCGAAATCGGCGGAGGCGGAATCGAGCGCCGCCTGAAGTTTGCCCACTTCGGCGCGGTACCCTTCGACTTCCTTGGTGAACACGGACTCGGCCTTCGCGTAGCCCGGCGTCTGCTCGAGGACGGCCCGCACATTCACAAAGGCGAGTTTCTGGGCCGCGCCCTGCTGCGCGGACGCGGCGGGGGCGGTACCCGCCGCGAGGGCCAGCACGACGACCAACCGAACCGGTAACTTCATTTCGATCTCCGACAGATGGGAATGGTGGAAGCGCTCAGACTCGGATCAGAAGAAATTGCCGAGCCGGAAGTGCAGCTTCCAGCCGGGCTTGGGGCGGCCGAGCAGGTCGACGCGATCGAAGCCGTAGCCGAGATCCAGGCCGATCGGGCCGAGCGGCGATACGATTGCGACTCCGAAGCCGGCCCCGCGAAAGAGCCGCGTGGGATCATACTGTCGCGCCGAGCGGTACACGTTGCCGGCGTCGAGGAAGGTGTTGAAATAGAGCGCCTGGCTCAGTCGGGCCCCTGCCTCGAGAGTGAAGGAGGCGTACGCCTTGCCGAAGGACCCGGGGCCCGCCGCGGAGGAGCCGGTCGCGGTGGGATCATATCCGTTCGGAGTGATGGAGAACTCTTCGTAACCCCGGAGCGGAACGCCGTACTGGGTGCCCCCCATCGAATACAGCTCGGTATAGAACGGCCCGGTGTCCCCGAAGATGAATCCGGACTTCGCGGTGAGGCCGAGGACCAGCCGGACACCGCTCCCCAGCTGCCCGCCGCCACCCAGGGTGCCGAGCGGCGCATAGTAGCGCCCTTCGTACTCGAGCTTCTGATAGTTGCCGGTGCCACCGAGGATACCGCCGTTGAACTCGCTGGTGAAGCTGGACTGCGAGCCGGCGGTCGCGAACGGGAGGTCGATGCGGGTATCCCTGACCACCGACACGCCGACGCTCGAGCGGGTGCAATTGTAGCAGCGGAACTGCTGCTGGAGGGCGGCCGATCCGTCGGTGTAGCGGATGACCTGGAGCCCATACGAGGTGAAGAGACGGGTGTAGCGGGATCCCAGGAAGGGCCAGCCGAACTGGAGGGCGAAGCCGATCTGGCGTCGCCGGCCCAGGTCGCCGACCGTGAACCGCTGCTGCGAATTGAAGACCGAGATCGTGCCCGAGGTCCGGCTCTCCTGGATGGCGGGGTCGGTGTAGCTCAGCGTGAAATCGTTGATGTTCTTGCCGAACTGCCACTGGAGCCTGCCCCGCTTGCCGCGGCCGAACAGGTTCGGCTCCTCGAGCCCCAGGAAACCGCCGAGCCCGGTCCCCTGCCCCAGCGAGGCGCCGAAATTGATGTTGCCGGTCCGCTTCTCCTCGACCCGGAAGGTGATGTCCACGTCCACGTTGTTACTGGTGGGCTTGACGTCCGGCGGCGGCAGCGGCTGCTGGAAGAAACCGAGGTTCGCGATGTTCTGGTAGGAACGGATGAGTCGTTCGCGACTGAACAGGTCGCCGGGCAGCAGGACGATCGCGTCGCGGATGACGCGCTCGTGGGTCACGTCGTTGCCGACGATCTCGATCTTGTTGATCGTGGCGGGCGAGCCTTCGTGAATATTCCAGCGCAGGTCGATGACCGGCGTTCCGTTGGGCAGCGTGCGCCGGGTCTCCTCCGGTTCCACGTTGGCGTAGATGTAGCCGTTGTTGCTGTAGAGGTTGCGGACCTTCTCGCTGGCCGCTTCCCAGTCGGCCCGGTCGAAGGGGGTGGTGCCCGACCGGGCCACCCCGTTCGGATCGAGTCCGAAGGGGTAGAAGGTGGTGAGCTCGCTGGTGGAGAACCGCCGGTTCCCGGAGATGTCGAACTTGCCGACCATGTACCGCTGGCCTTCGTCGACGGTCAGCCTCAGCTGCGCCTTGCCGGTCGTGGAGTCGACGTCCAGGGAATCGTGCAGCACCTGGAAATCCACGAACCCCTTCTCGGAATACCAGGCCGGGAGCCGTTCGCGGGTATCGGCCTCCAGCTTGCGCTCGTCGAACTGCCCCCGCTGGAACCACCAGAAGCCCTCGGGCTTGCTCTCCATGTGCCCCACGAGGGCCTTGGCGGAGAACTGGTGGTTCCCCTCGACCACCACCTGGCTGATCGCGACCCGGTTCCCCTCCTTTACGTCGAAGACGATCCGGATCTTGCCCGACGGCTGGGGCAGCTCGAGCGCGGTGGCCCGGGCCTCGAAATAGCCCTGCGCCCGGTAGGTCGAATCGATCGCCGCCACTCCGCGCGCCACGGCGGCGCGATCCACCGGCCGTCCATCCACCAGTTTGACCCGCTCCTTCACCGTCCGTTCGGACAGCTTCTCGACCCCGCGTACCGCCCACCGTTCCAGGATCGGGCGCTCCCGGACCCGCAGCACGAGCACGAGACGGCCCTGGTCGTCACGCTGCTCGGCCACGACGTCGTCGAACTGGCCGGTGCGGAACAGTGCGGCGAGGGCGCGCTGAATGTCGCGGTAGTTGACGGGCTGGTGAGCGACGATGCCGGCGGTCCCGATGATCTGGGCCGCGGTGAGCCGCTGGTTCCCCTCGACGACGATGCTGTCCACCGGGGGCTGGACCGGTTCCTGGGCGGCGAGCGCCGGGGCCAGGAGGACTCCGGCCAGCAGGAGGAGGGACGACCGAAGGTGCATGCGGGAGAAAACGAACGGCACCCTCCCCGGAGGGAACGGTGCCGGACGCGTCAGGCCTTGGAGCCGGTCAATGCACGGAAGGCGAGCTGCTCGCCGTCCGGGGCGACATCGACCTCGATTTCGTCGCCCCGACCGAATTCGCCGAGCAGGATCTTGTCGCTCAGCGGATCCTCGATGTACTTCTGGATCGAACGCTTCAGCGGGCGCGCTCCGTAGTTCTGGTCGTAGCCATGCTCGACCAGGAAGTCCACGGCAGCCGGAGTGAGCCGCACCTCGTCGCCCAGTCGGCGCTGGACCTCGCGGAGCAGGATCGTGACGATCTGGGCGATGTGCTCCTTGTCCAGCGGATGGAACACGATCACGTCGTCGATCCGGTTCAGGAATTCCGGGTTGAAGACCTTGTTGATCTCCTCCTTGATCTTCTCGGACATCTTGGCGAAGGACGACTTGGCATCGCTCCCGTGGAAGCCGAGGGTCTTGCCCTGCATGATGTCGCGGGCCCCGACATTCGACGTCATGATCACGACGGTGTTCTTGAAATCGATCATCCGCCCGTAATTGTCGGTGAGATGCCCCTCGTCGAGCACCTGCAGCAGGATGTTGAAGACGTCGGGATGGGCCTTTTCGATCTCGTCCAGCAGTACGACCGAGTAGGGCTTCCGGCGGATGGCCTTGGTGAGGGCCCCGGAATCCTCATAGCCCACGTAGCCCGGAGGCGCGCCGATCAGCCGCGACACGGAGAATTTCTCCATGTATTCCGACATGTCGACCCGGATGAGCGCCGACGCGTCGGCGAACAGGAACTTGGCCAGCGCGCGGGCGAGCTCGGTCTTCCCGACCCCGGTGGGGCCGGAGAAGATGAACGAACCGATCGGGTGCCGCGGATCCTTGAGACCGGCCCGCGAACGCCGGATCGCCCGGGAGATGGCCTTGATGGCCTCGTCCTGGCCGACCACGCTGCCGTGCAGCTCCTCCTCCATCCGCAGCAGCCGGGCGGTCTCGGCCTCCTGCAGGCGGGTGACCGGAATGCCGGTCCAGCGGGAGACGATGAAGGCGATGGCCTCCTCGTCGATCAGCGGCCGCCTGATCTGGCGCTCCCGCTCCCACTCCTCCTGGCGAACCCGGATCTGGTTCTGCAGGTCCCGCTCCTGGTCGCGCAGCGCGGCGGCCCGCTCGAAGTTCTGGTCGCGGACGGCGTCTTCCTTCTGCACGTTCACCTTCTCGAGCTCCGCCTTGAGGGCGGCGACTTCGGCCGGCGGCACCTGCGAGGCGAGCCGGGCCCGCGCCCCGGCCTCGTCGATCACGTCGATCGCCTTGTCCGGCAGGAACCGATCGGTGATGTAGCGGTCCGAGAGGGTCGCGGCGGCCTTCACGGTCTCGTCCGGGATGATGACCCGGTGGTGGTCCTCGTACTTCTTGCGGAGCCCCTTGAGGATCTCGATCGTCTCCTCGATCGTGGGCGGCTCGACGACCACGGTCTGGAAACGCCGCTCGAGCGCGCCGTCCTTCTCGATGTACTTGCGGTACTCGTTGAGCGTCGAGGCGCCGACGCACTGCAGCTCGCCGCGCGCCAGCGCCGGCTTGAGCATGTTGGAGGCGTCGATCGCGCCCTCCGCCGCACCCGCGCCGACCAGCGTATGCAGCTCGTCGATGAACAGGATGATCTGCTTGTTCTGGGCGATCTCGTTCATCACCGCCTTCAGCCGCTCCTCGAACTGGCCCCGGTACTTCGTCCCGGCGATGACCGCCGCCATGTCGAGCGACAGGACCCGGTGGTCGCGGAGGACGTCGGGGCACTGGCCGTTCGCGATGAGCAGCGCCAGTCCCTCGACGATGGCCGTCTTGCCCACTCCGGGCTCGCCGATCAGGACCGGGTTGTTCTTCTTCCGGCGGGCCAGGATCTCCATGACCCGCTCGATCTCCTTGGCGCGGCCGATCGTCGGGTCGAGCTGGCCCTCCGCGCCGAGCTGCGTCAGGTCGCGGCAGAAATGGTCCAGGGCCGGCGTCTTCGACTTCTTCTCGGCCTTGGGGGCCTGGGCGCTCTGCGGCGCCGCGGACGCGCTCGGAGCGGCCTGCGGCATGTCGCTGCCGAGCAGCCGGAGCGTCTCGGCGCGCGACTGTTCCAGATTCACGCCGGCATCGGTCAGCACCTGGGCCGCGATGCCCTTCTCCTCGCGCAGCAGGCCGAGCAGCAGGTGCTCGGTCCCGACGTAGGAGTGGTTGAGCTCGCGGGCCTCGGTCATGGCCAGCTCCAGCACCTTCTTGGCGCGCGAGGTGTAGGGCAGATCGGGTCCGGCGGCCGCCGCCGCCTTCCCCTTCTTGACCGTCTCCTCGATCTTCTGCTGGATCTCTTCGAGATCGACGTTGAGATTGGTCAGCACGGCCGCGGCGACGCCCTCACCCTCGCGGATGAGTCCGAGGAGGATGTGTTCGGTGCCCACGTATTCGTGGTGCAGACGGGCGGCTTCCTCCCGCGCCATCTGGAGCACCTTGCGAACCCGGTCGGTAAAATTGTAGCCGTTCATCGCTTCACCCTCGTCGTCCCGCTTCGTTCTCCAGAATCCCTCGGACGTATTTCGCACGCCGGATGTTCAGGTCCGGGTCGTCCAGCTCCACTCCCTCGGACACCGCCAGGTGCGTGGGCTGCGTGAAGATCAGCAGCTTGTTCAGCGCGTACACGCCCACGTCGGGAATCAGATTCAGCCCCACGCCCAGCCTGACCCCGCTGAGCAGATTCATGGTCTCTTCGAAGGAGAGTGTCCGGGCATAGCGCAGCAGGCCGTACGCGCGCCACACCTTGTCCTCAATGATAGCGGGCACATCCCGCCACAACACCTGGCGGGCCTCCTCCTCGTATTCGATGACCTGGCGAACCATCTTGCCAAGGTGATCGAGCAGCTCCTGTTCGGTCTTGCCGAGGGTCGTCTGGTTCGACAACTGGAAGAAATTGCCGACCACTTCACTGCCTTCGCCGTACAATCCGCGGAAGGTGAGTCCGACCTGCGCCAGACCCTGCAGGACCTTCGAGATTTCCTTCGTCAACACCAAGCCGGGCAAGTGGATGAGTACCGACGCCCGGAGTCCCGTACCAACATTCGTGGGACACGAGGTAAGGTAACCGAACTCGGGGTGAAATGCGAACGGAAGCCGTTGCCCCAGTTCAGCATCCAGCCGTTCGACCTCCTGGTACGCCGCCCCGAGCGCGAACCCCGAATGGAGCCCCTGCAACCGGAGGTGGTCCTCCTCGTTGACCATGACCCCGAGCCGGTCCTGGATGACCAGGGCAGCCCCGGAACGGACCCCACCAGGGGATTCCAGCCCCGCCAGCTCCTTGCTGACCAGGTGGCGTTCGTGGAGCAGCTGCCGGTCCATCGGGTCCAGCCGATCCAGCCGGAAGGTCGTGGCTCGCCGGAGGAGTATGGTATCGCCGGCCGCCGCCGCCACCCGGGTGAGAATCGCCTGACGGGTCTGGACGTCGTTCCGGATGCTGAACGGCTGATCCGCCAGGTTGCGGGCGAGCCGCACCCGGGTGGAGAGCACCAGGTGGCTGGAGGGGCCGCTCGCATCGAGCCAGGCCATTCCGCCATCGGTGAGCAGCGAGAGGTCGATCATTCCTTGATCCGGAGCCGGTCGCGGAGCTCGGCCGCGAGTTCGAAGTTCTCGGTCTCCACGGCCAGGCGCAGCCGCTCGCGGAGGTCGCTGTCCGACGGCTCCGAGGCCACGGTCTCGCCGCCCCGGGGCACGTAACGCTCCCCGATGTGCCGGCTGGAGCCGTGCAGCCGCCGCAGCAGGTCGCGCAGCGGCGCCTCGAAGGTCCGGTAGCAGTCGGCGCAGCCCAGCCGCCCGCTCTCGCGGAAGTCCTCCAGGGTTGCCCCGCAGGTCAGGCACTTCCCGGCGGCCGCTCCCCCGGCGCCGCCCAGTTCGACCGACAGCCCCTTCCCCATGCTCGCCAGGAAGCTGCCGATCGGCGTCTTGGCGACCGCGCCGGCGCTCTCGACGCCCTTCT
>Ga0153915_10000557_pt1 | contig 34622 bp, 24 predicted proteins | sample Opewatmetagenome_2_FD_107003 | JGI IMG/M metagenome (GOLD analysis project Ga0153915, IMG submission 107003) | Freshwater wetland microbial communities from Ohio, USA - Open water 3 Core 3 Depth 3 metaG | ecosystem: Environmental > Aquatic > Freshwater > Wetlands | place: USA: Ohio, Lake Erie... | reverse complement strand
TCTGGGGAACTTGCTCTACGCTTGAAACAGCAATAGGATTCTGCCCCATCAATACAATAGATACAGGGAATGAGGGACCTAGCAAATTGAGTAGCAAGATGTATGCCAGTCCTTTCTTTCCTGCCTGTCTAAGGCTGCTTTTGGGGCGGAATCGGCCCAAGAGGAAGATGACAGCTGCCGCGATGATATTGAGCAATAGGCAGATCACGAATCCTCTGATAAGACTAGACAACACACCGAAAAAAACTGAACAGATCACCAGGAAGACAAAATTCCAAGCAGCAATGCGTTCGCGATAATATGCAAGCGTCATCAGGGGGAGAAAGATCATCAAGGGAAGGATATAGAGGACGATCGGCAGCGAATCAACAAGCCCTACACCACTCAGGGTCATGCTCAATGTCACCGATAACATCACATAAAGAATAAGAATCACATTCACTGCCAAAACCATTGTAACGAAGAGATGCAGAAATCTATCATATCTCGTTGCGTAATTTATCTTTCTTCTAGCGCCTCTGCGTGCCTCGAGAATCTTGCTCATCATTAGTTCCCACAAAATCAGAACTCTCCAGATAAGGTTAGGGTACGTAGATAAATGAACGAAACACACCCAACCGTTAAGATGAAGTGGATGTCATGAGTCCCATTACTGGTCATTCCTCATGTTTGATGTAGCGGTTATTGGTGCGGGTCCCGCAGGATCCACAGCCTCGCGATACTTGGCAAAGCAAGGGCTGAAGGTGTGCATCATAGACAAAGATACATTTCCGAGGAACAAACCCTGTGGGGGTGGATTCGCACAAGGGCTCTTGGATGATTTCCCCTATCTGAAGAAGAGAGCAGATGAGTTTCTCAAGGGCATCGCTAGACTGGGCATTCTACACTCTCCGAATCTACATATCGCGCTCTCGGGCAAAGTGGAAATGGCCATGACGTTGAGAACTGATTTTGACAATGTGCTTCTTGAGAGCGCTCTGGAGCAGGGTGCAGCTTCTTACATTGGTTCGCGGGCAAGGCACATTACAATTAGACCAGGTTCTTCAAAGGTCGAGCTCGCCAATGGTAACTCCATTAAGTCATGCATGATTGTTGGAGCAGACGGAGTTTCCAGCATCGTTGCACGTGAGTCAGGCCTTCAGCGTAGCTGGCCCAAGAGCAAAATAACTGCTTGCCGTGTTGCCGAGGTGCCAGCTAAGCAGGACGAAATCATTGACAGATACACAGAAGACCTGCAATACCATTTCTATGCCAGCTTTGGCGGACTACCAGGATATGGATGGATCTTTCCAAAACGAGAAACAATCAATGTAGGTCTAGGAATCGTTGGCGCTCATGCACGTGGACTACCTACAATATTCGAAACATTTGTTCGGTATCTAAAGAGTGAGAATCTTCTCGCGAGAGATGCAGACCTCTCATCAGTCAGGGGAGCTCTTGTCCCAACAGGGGGACCTGCGAAGAAGACAGTCAGCGACGGCTGCCTTATTGTCGGAGATGCGGCAGGTATGGTAGACCCCCTGACTGGAGGAGGAATTGCCTATGCCATGAGGGCTGGTCGTCATGCATCGAGAGCGATTGCTACTGCTTTCGACAATGGGCTGGAGCATGAAACTCTCTTGAAGTACGAGCAGTCATGGAAGAACGATTTTGGAAAGGACTTCAAGGGTCACTTGCTTGCACAGAAGGTCATCACGAGCCCCTTTACAGACCTGTTCTTTGAGATAGGGCGACGTGATGAACTGATTCAAAAGATGGTGTCTGAGTCCATGGATAATTCCTCTAAAAGCAAAATCGATACAAGGAACTTGGTCCTGCGAACTCTACTTGTCTGTCTACGCGGAGCCCTAGGGATATAGAGGAATTGCCGTTGTCGAGAATCTATAAGAAGGAATAAATGATGGTACTCGCCTGTAATTGCATTCCGTTTCTCAAAATGCAAGAGAGGCGACTAAGCTTTGGAAAGACCATGGTACAAAAATTACGTTGAAGGTACTCCAAGAGAGATTAAGATTCCCGAAGGACCGCTTTGGAGAGGTCTCGATGATGCAGTCAAGAATTATCCTGATAACATCGCGCTCTTTTTTGAAGGAGTCAAAATCACATATCGCGAACTAGGAGAGCTTGTAGATAGAGCAGCAAATGGCTTCGCGAAGTTGGGAGTGAAGAAGGGGGACTCTGTGGCAATCATGCTCATCAACTGTCCCCAGTTCGTGATATCATACTTTGGTGTACTGAAGTGTGGAGCAATAGTCACGCCAGTGAATCCCTTGGCTGTGCCCAAAGAATTGAGAATCTACCTGCAGGATACAAAGGCCAAGGTCATTGTTGTTCTTAATTTCTTCTACGGAGTCGTTGAGGCTGTACGTGCAGAGTCAAGCATTGAGAAGGTCATAGTCGCTGCCGGGTGGGACATGATGTCCAAGATCAAACAGATTCTGGCACCCAAGACCGTCTACAAGAAAGAGATGAAGCATGTTCCTCCGCTTCGCGAAGGGGACATTCTCTGGAATGATTTCATCACGAGTGCAGTCCCGGAACCACCAGAAGTCAAGATAGATCCAGCTAAGGATATCGCAGTCTATCAGTTTACTGGTGGAACAACGGGAATCCCGAAGGCCGCAATGCTTACCCATAACAATCTGAAGGCAAATTGCGAGCAGTGCGGAGCATGGATGGAGTGGATGGCTGAGCGTGGAAAAGAATCGTTTATTGCTGCACTTCCGCTTCAACATATTTTCGGACAGACAATCTCCATGAACTTGGCAATTGCCTGGGGGAGCACAATAATCTTGGTGCCAAATGCTAGGGACATTAAGCACCTCCTAGAACTCATACACAAACAACGACCAACATTCTTCCCAACAGTATCGACACTAGCCATTGCCATATACAGTCATCCTGATGCCAAGAAATACGATTTGACTTCACTGAAACTCTCTATTGCAGGCGCGATGGCATTACCGCCCGAGGTGACACGAAGATTCGAGGAAGTCACAAACTCAATCATCATTGAAGGCTACGGGCTAAGTGAGGCTAGTCCTGTCACACACGCCAATCCGCTGGATAAGAAAACAAGGAGAATTGGCTCAATTGGTCTGCCATTCCCAAGTACAGACTGCAAGATTGTTGATCTAGATGATCGGTCAAAGGACTTGCCAGTTGGAGAGGTTGGAGAGCTTGCTGTGAAAGGGCCCCAGATAATGAAAGGGTATCACAACCGTCCCGATGAAACCGCTGATGTCCTTTCAAAGGATGGATGGCTGTACACAGGAGACATCGCCAAACTCGACAAGGATGGGTGGACATATATCGTTGACCGCAAGAAGGACCTAATCAATGCGAGTGGCTTCAAGGTTTGGCCTAATGAAGTCGAAGAAGTCCTCTTCGAACATCCGAAGGTACGCGAGGCTGCGGTCATCGGTATTCCTGACGAAACAAGAGGAGAAACCGTCAGGGCATTTGTCGTACTACAACCCGGCCAGACTGCCACAGTTGATGAAATCAGGGCATTCTGCAAGGAGAAGATGTCCGCATACAAAGTACCCACTCATGTTGAATTTGTTGAGTTCCTACCCAAAACGCAGGTAGGCAAAATCCTACGAAGAGAGCTTCGCGGAACGAAAGAATAAACAAATTGTGAGCCGGAAGGCATCCAGATCTCTTCCGGTCTCATTCTCTCTTCTTCACTCACTCGATTGAAAAGAATCTGTTTCAAAATCCTCTATGAGGGCTTGAACTTCGGGCCTTCCCAGCAATTTCCGCCGGGTTTCAGACATGTTATTGATAACACATGCGATGCCAACGACTGATGCACCCACACTTTCTACGAATTTCTTGACCGCCAGTACGGTGGTACCTTGTCGTAACCAGTCATCCACAATGACTACCCGATCACCAGGGTCTATAGATTCCGAAACGATTGTCAGTTTTCTATCAGCATATCGACTGAAAGGAAACACCTCTACTTGTCGATCATAGTCATCAGGAATGTAGAATATTGAACGTGCAGGAACGATTCCGCAGCCCATGTAGTAGGCGATAGCACTGCCCAAAGCGATACCACGTTGTTCAATGCCAATTACCTTGTTTGGCTTTACCTCTAGTAGCGGTTTTGCAAGTTCTACAACTGCTTGGTGGAACACATCGGGATGCTCAAGCAGCCTGCTGATATCGCAAACTGCCTTTCCAGGGGTTGGCCAGTCCTTGATCACCTCAACGTAGTTTCTAAAATCCATGTCAGCCATCGCTCCGTTGTCAGAGCCATCTCCAAGCAAGACTTAATCCTTTCGTTACTGATGTGAATCGCAGCTTTTCCGATACCAGACGCGAAACAGTTAATTTGCGAAATCTATTATTCTAGATTGGGAGTCTGGTCATTTGATAGTACCCGGAACAACTATCTCACTTACGCTGATGCCCACGTATATCGAGGTAAGAGACAAAGGCGTTATCAAAAAGAAAATACCACTGAAAGCTAGGTCCTTTGAAGATATTTCACTGGAGCTCCAGAAGTACTTCAGATATCTGAGCAAACGACTTGCGCCTGGAGTACTGGATGAAACACTAGTCAGAATCGGTCTCCCCAGAGCTCGAAGGATTCTCCATGAGCCTGAACCTGAGCCTGAATCAACCATCGAAGAACCTGTCATTGAAGCTGCCAAAGCACCAAGCGCACCACAGAGATTCGAGGAACCTCCAGCAGAAACAAAGGAACATCCCAAAAAGAAAGGCAGGAAGAAGGGCACGAAGGAAAAGGCTGCAGTTCCTCCTACGCAGAGCCAGGGTACTAGTGCCGATGAGAAGGGAGTGATTCTGTCAAAGGACTTCGATGATATAGCAGATGCTCTTGAGGCAGTCGAAGCACTGAGTGACTCGTTTATGGCTGGGGCCAAGGAGCCCCATAGGAATGAAAAACAGGCACAAATCAGTATCAATGTTGAGGGACAGGAGGAAATCGTCGCCTCTGGAAGCACGTATGTCCGAGCACCTGAAAACGTAAGAGGACCGGAAAAAGAGACTGTCACAACAGAAGAACCGGAGTTTGTTGAGATTGTTGCTGAAACCATTGGTGAAGAGATACTCCCAAAGGCAGCAGAAGAAATATCGCTCCCTGTCACGCCTGCTCATCAGATAAAGCCGATTACAGAATGCAAAGCCCTACTTCTGGGAGAAACAGGAGTTGGCAAACGATGCCTGAGTGCCAAGGCTGGGATTATGTCGCTTGTTATTAACGAAGAAACGAATGAGGTATCCCCATATATCTATAACAGAGTCTTCGAAGGCGCGAACCACAGAATCAGTCTGAATACTTGGTCATTTGACCTGGCAGTGAAATCCAAACTGCCGAGGAAGGAGTTCTATTCTAATGCCCAAGTGATAATCGTCGTCTACGCCGCGTCCGATCGATGGTCCTTCGAAAGCATAGATTTCTGGCTAAGAGAAGCGTCAATTTCATGTGAAAACAACTTGCCAATTGTAATTGTTGGAAACAAAATTGACCTGCGTACAGAAGGCGGAGATGATTCAGGCGAGGAGCACGTGAGCCACGAAGAAGGATTTCAATTCGCTGAAGAATTAGCAAAGAGGTTTTCTACGAGGCAGGGGCTCCATCCCGTGGCCTTCATTGAAACATCATGCTTGACAGGGGAGAATATAGAGAGCGTATTCAAGACTGCTGCAGGCCTCTTCGAGAACAGCCTACAAAAGCTGACCGCGCAGTAAGGCTTCAAAAGCGCCACTGACTCAGAGAATTCATATAGTCGTCAGGCATGACTATCAACGAACTAGACTCACTCCGAGATATCTAGCGCAGAGATGGTGACGGAATTCGACAGAATTTTGTGAGAGCTGTGGCAAGGAAATGGATCCAATTGGGTCAGCCATCAGTCTAGAGGACAATTTCATCAACGATACTCGGCAAAGTCTTCACATTTGCACAGAATGCTTCAAGAAGCGTTTCAAGATAGTCACTAAAAAGAGCAGCGGTTATGGTGGTACCATCTATGAACTTGAAGAGCGCTCAACTCCAAGATTCGGATTGGGAAGTCAATCATTCAGTTGCCTGAAGTGCAATTGGGTATCCTGGAATGAGGAAGGATTGAGAGCTCATATACGTAGATGTCATCCGCAGTGACTATCGATTCACTGCAAACTGACTGTTGTCTCTTATTATCTCATGACCTGATATTTTCAGACCAGGAATTCTTCGTGCAGCGCTCTCTAGCATTCCCATTCTGTATGTGGCAGTTCTTGGGCCCAGACCGTGAAGCCAGTCCAGTTGAGCCATATCGAGTTTCTTATTGGCAGAAAAATACACTTTTAGGTCCTCTGCTATTGCGCGGGACCTCTCTAGCATTGCTGCAGTGAGTCCGATACCAGGTGCAGCAAAACTGAGCAGTACCCAGATGAGGATCAGCGGATCAGCACCGAATTCTGCAGAGAAGAAAGCGAATCCAAAGAAGGTCGGACAAACCAAAGACAGTATCACAAGGATAAGTGAAATGTGTTGACTGGAGTCATCGCTTCCGAGGCCTGCCATGCCAATGATATCTTGGTCAGGAGGATAGAGGTAGACAAGAACACTCCCAGATGTCAATCCAACAATGAGTGCGGATATAATAATTTGAAGCATGTATCCAAGGGTGCGGGTCTGCCATATAAGTGGGAAACTGAGAAGAGATTGTACAATCAGAGTGCCAGCAATGATCGCAGCACCAACAGCGAAACCCTGCCAGCTGAAGAATTCGTGTTTGTGGGCCATTATCTCATCAGACAAAACCAAGCAGACCTCTTACTATTCTATGGCTATGTAAGTCACTAATGGTGATAAAGTTAACTCATCAATCAAGCCGCTGTCACACCAAATAGCTCACTCTCATTCTAATGCCCACCTGCATTGTGGAGTTGAAACAATTACACAGATTCGATACGATTCCTACTGCATCGGTTTCGGATACCAGTTGATGCAAGCGGAATAGTACAATTCTTGATACTTGGAAGCAGTCATTTATTAGCAACCGCGATACATGTTCCATTGTCGCAGTATGTTTCGTTCGAGCGGGTTGAGATGAATAGCGATACCATTGTTGATGTACAAGACGTTTCCCGAGTCTATAGGATGGGGGAAATTGAAGTTCATGCACTGCGAGGAGTCTCGCTGCAGATTCAGCGAGGTCAAGCAATTGGCATCATGGGGCCAAGTGGCAGCGGCAAGACCACCCTTCTGAATCTTATCGGTGCCCTTGATAGGCCGACAAGGGGTAGGGTTGTCATAGATGATGTCGATATTACAGAGATGTCTGACGACGCGCTTACTACTGTTAGGCGAAATAAAATCAGTTATGTCTTCCAATTCTTCAATCTGCTGCCTGTATTGACAGCCTATGAGAATGTGGAACTGCCACTGCTCATTGCAGGAGTGGTTGAAGACGCACGGAAAGAGCAAGTGGACCATTTGCTGTCCCTGGTCGGTCTCACTGAGAGGGCTGAACACCGACCAGACGAGTTGTCAGGCGGCGAACAACAGAGAGTCGCTATTGCTCGAGCTCTCGCCAAGCCAAAGGGTTCTGCTAGTTCCATCGTGGTCCTAGCAGACGAGCCGACTGGAGACCTAGACTACAACACTGGTAAAGAGATTCTGGATATTCTTGTATCGCTAACAAAGGGAGAGGGTGGAACGCTAATCACTGTGACGCATGATCCAGAAGTAGGCGAAAAGATGGACTATGTATACAGAATGCGCGACGGCCAGATTGAGAATCCTAAATGAGGTGTGATTCATGACTTCAGTGCCTGTGGGCTATGAGGCGTTTCATAGCCTCAGAAGAAGGGCTGTCACTCTTCTCTGCTTTCTACTCGCGTCGACAATGACAATGGGCATTACAGTGTATGTAGATTCCTATTCGGTCCATGAGTGGGACAAGAATATTGATGTGGGCGATGTGGCGATCAGAGTTTCAGGTTATGACATAGTGGATTATGTCAGTGAGATAAGGGGACTGTCAGGAGTGACCAAGGCAGAGGCACTCCCCAGTGCATACGGACAACTGAGAAGAGCGGCGAATCTCACGGCAGGCACTCAGGAGTTGTTTACCGATGGGCAGCTACTTGCCCCAAACCAGCAATTCACTGATACATTTCCAAACTACATCGAGCTTGTGCGTGGGAGAATGCCAGAGAATTCCACTGAGGTCGCAGTAATCAACTCATTAAACACTTACTACAATGTCAATCTTGGCGACAATCTGATCCTTGGCACAGAAAACACTGAGATGAACGTGACAGTCGTTGGATTCTATCGACATGGAGGTCAAGGAGAGTCACCATACTATTGGATGTATGAGAGTATTGCGATAGTCATGGACGGTGTACTAGCATATTCTTATCCCTATACAGATATTCTGGTCGATGTAGATCGCGCTCCACTCACGCCTTTCAATCCTGCAGGTTCTCTTGGCTATATGAACGGGATTGACGAAGCGATTAGGAGCCTTGATCCAAATTATAACCCTGCTTATGACCCCTATTCAGCCCTCAGTGTTGAGGACCGCCTCGCTTCTGGCATCACGGCCTATATTCTCTGGGTTCAAGCAACGCGAATAAGTGAGATGCTAAGGGCATCAAGTATCATACTTCTTGTGATTCTTGTCACTTTCCTTGCAATACGGCACAACGTCAATGAACGTCGATTTGAGGAAAGCATCCTCATATCAAGAGGTGCTGCAAAGGGAGATCTGGAGAAAATAGTCACCCGAGAGGTACTTGAACTGGCAATCGTATCATCTCTTCTCGGAATACCATTGGGGCTGCTCTTCAGCAGAGTGGCGATTGGGGCGACTGGCTTCTTCTCTTTCGATTTCAACCTCTTCATCAGTGAGCCCATATTGGTCAGCCTTGAATCATTGATAATTGCAGTTATTGTCGGGCTTGTCCTTCCAATGCTCACCCTAGCAGGCTATCGTATGGTCTATTCGACAAAGAGGAAAGCTGACGAAGAACGCGGAAAGATAGCCAAGCTAGCAAGAGGACTCAGCCTCATTCGCTGGGATGTGTTCATTACGGTCATCGCTGGTCTCCTATTGCTCGCGCTCTCGACGGGTGGGCCTTCGGCCGCAAGCAATCCTATCTTGTCGATGCTCATGTCGCTCGTTCCACTTCCTCTCTTCCTCGGAGTAGCAAGCCTCTCCATGAAGGCTTTTCGAAGAGGTGCCAATTGGATATCAAAAAGGATGAGGAGGATAGTTGGCGAGATACCATCATCTATTGGAATTCGACGTGTCGGCAAGGAGGCTTCGTCAGCAGGAGCGGCTGCAATGGTACTAGTGTTGGCCATATGTCTGAGCTGGAACAGCGCGATCATTGACGCATCGCTGCCTGTCACGGCTCAGAACCAGGCAAGACTTGCAGTCGGCTCTGATCTCAGTTTCAGATTGGATGAGATGAGCTATGACGTCTGGGACGAGTTCTTGACCAATGTCACAAGTCACGAACTAATCGTTGCAGGAACATTCGCCTCTACAAAACAACTCTATCTCTCAACAGATTACAGCGGCAGGACTTCGTTCCTAGCAATTGACCCTGAAGACTATTTGGGCATTGGGTACGATTATCTAGGGAACCAGCTCAACGAGTCAGAGATTGCGAGTCTAATCAATCAAATCCAGACCACTCGTGACGGAGCTATTATCACTTCAGATATTGCAGCTGCCTACAACCTCGCAGTTGGAGATGTTCTTCGTGCTTCCACGATGGAGGACGATGCTTTTCCCGTTTCTTTCAGAATACTAGGAATCACTGAGGCACTCCCCGAGATGCCTGAACAGCACGACTGGTTGTACTATGATATCCCGTACTACTATTACTGGGGGGAGCAAGTAGGCAAGTGGAGAGTCATTGTGAATCGTGAGTATTTCGGAACTCTATTCAATTTGGTCAATGAAACAAGTAACTTCCTATGTGTCAAGACCGTCGACGATGCTAATGCAACGAAAATTGTCGAGGACATTGTTCAGGAAGGTGGATTCATTGCAGTATATAATGAGGAGTGGGACAGCGTCTATAGCCGTGTACACAACATTATAGATGACGTTTCATATAAAATGGAAAGGGCGATCGACACCATGCTCACTGTACTCACAGTGGGTTCAATCGTGGGTGCATTCTCGATATATGCTGTCGAGGGGCTTCGGGACCGGAGAAGAGAGATAGCTCTTCTCAGGTCAGTCGGCGCAACAAAGAATACCATCATCATGGCTCAGGCAGCAGAGATGCTTGTGCTCGTAGTGTTCAGTCTCTTCCTTCTACTTGTCTACTCGCCTTTGTTTTTGAGTTCATCAGTGGCCTCAGCAGGAGGCTCTGCGTCCATCTCGTATGAAGTATACCCAATCTCTGTCTTTCCCGTGATTCCATGGAACATCGTAATAGCAGTTCTCGGTTTCTTCATTCTGACCGTCACGGTATTCATTGCAGTCACTGCAGCTCTCAGCTCAAAGATTAATCTAGCTGAGGCCCTCAACACCTCATGGGCGGAGGCAGGACCCTATGGAGGAGAAGTCTAGATGTTCCTGCTGTCGCGTCTCTCAGCAAGAGCACCAGAAGTGATTACAACACTGGTAATATTCTCACTATCCAGCGGAGTACTTGGAGGCGTGCTGTTCTACATGGACTCGGCTTCTCCCGACGTCCTGGACGACATGACGTCAGATGTGCCGATTGATATGCAGGTTTCATTCACTCCCCCATTTTACACGCAGAATCTGACCAATCCAAATAGTACAACGATGGAAGATATCGAGAACGGTGTGTCTGCTCAGGATTTCGTCATATCTACTGAGAGAGTTGTTTTTGCAGAAGTAGAAGATTGGAATGAGGAGGACTACCGATATGTTAGGAAAGGCTTCCTTGGCGCAGACTATGGTGCTTTCCAAAGTTTCGCTGATGCAATTGATGCTAGTTTCGAAGACCTGACATACGATGACAATTCATGCATTCTGGAGAAGTCACTCTTTCTGAGAATTGGCGCAGAGGTTGGCGACAATTTCACGCTTAGTATGACAGTATACAACAGCACTTGGGAATTGGTGGAGCTAGAGAGGACGTTCATAGTCGTAGGAACATTCACATCGAATATCTATATGAATGAGATATTCTGGGACCAGCCAGAGGTCACATACCTGCAGATGATTACAACGCCAGAAGCAATAAATGCCACCTTCAGTATCATCGGTCATGGACAGTATCACGGAGTCCAAGACAAGATTTGGGTCAAGTTCGACCATACAGCCATTATCCAATCAGACATAGCGAGTGTGGAGGAGTCTCTTCTCAATGTCAAGAGACGGGTTGAAAATGAGTATCTTCCCTACGTGATGATCAACTACAATGACTTCCAGCTCATGGATGCAGTCTATGAGTATACCATCTGGTCGGTAAGTATGCGGACAGTTGCTTTGTCATTCTCACTTCCAACCATTATAATGGGGGTGATGCTTATCCAGTACAATACTCGATTACTTGCTGACTCTCAGAGGAGAGATGTTGGTACTCTCAAGACAAGAGGCTCGTCAGGCATGCAAGCTTCTTCATGGGTGCTCAGCAATGCACTCGCGACAGGATTCCTAGGAAGCATTGGTGCCGTTTGCACGGGCATTGCTGCCGCAATACTGTCGAGCACAGTGAAGGAACTACTTGTGTTTGACCTAGGGCATCTTGCGGGCTTTACCATCCTTCTTCAACCTGTTGCTGTTGCTGCAGTATTCTTCTTTTCCTTCATAATAGGAATCATAGTTGCTTTGCCTGCCGCAATCAAAGCGTTACTCATGACACCCTCAGAGGCTCACGCATCGCTTGAGAGTGCTACCCTCTCAGATTCGGAAAAGATGGGGAGCCCTATTACAGATCTATTGATGATTGGCATCGCAGGTTGGCTGCTCTTGCCAATGATGAGTATGTTTGTCTATTTTGGGATGGGCGCTTTTGGATCATTTGCCGCGGCAGCGGTGATTATTCCAGTACTAGGTGTCTTTCTCTTTGGATTCGTGCGTTTGCTATCGAGACCAGCTGCTACAATCAAGGCCAAGATACTTGGGAGAGTAAGACGGCCATCCCTTATCGTGGGCTTGCGACTCATGTCAAGAACAGTCCTTATGTTCAAGAAATCGGAAGCGATGGGGACAATGTTTGTTGCAATGGTATTCACCGCCGGTATCTTCGCCTCGATTTCAGCGACGACAGGAAATGTCCATATGAAACAGATTTTCATGTTTCAGACAGGAGCCGACATTGTGGTTGATGTTGATGCAAGCTTCACCAATGTCACGCTGGACCTTCTGGAGAACATTAGCGGCGTTGACGGAGTTGCTCATGTAAGCCCGATGTTTCGTACAACCGCCTATGTGCAATACTGGGACTCATACTACTATGGATATCGAGATCACATAAATCGTACAATCTTTGTCTTCGGAGTCGACCCAGACACTTGGATAGAATCAGCATTCTGGTTGAGTTACTTCTCATATTATGCGTCGCCCAGTTTGTCGATTGCGTTACTCTCAGAGCCAGCATCCGATGGCATCAATGTGATTACTTCTTTCAAGCCAGTCGACCATTATACTATGGATTCCACCGGATATTCGTATCCAGTGTATTCCAATTCTATCGACTTGCAGATTATCACTCCCGAATCGAGAAACATAACCTCGTGTACTATTGTTGATGTCCTGGCTGCCGCTGTCAGTAATTATCCGGGTGTGACATATCTGCCTGGCGAACCTGATGCTACTGATTTCGTTATAGCTGACCTCGAGTTCATTCATTCGAGCTTTAATACAACTCAGGTTTCAAAGTTCTATGTCGACATAGAGCCTGATGCAAATTACACAAGAGTCAGTAACGATATCCACGCCATCGCGCCGTACGCTTTCAATGATATCGAGTCGCCCTTCGCCAATATCAATGACGTTCTCGCATCAAGGGGGACTCAATCCATAAATGGAGCATATACTCTCAATGTGATATTCTCTTTGGTTTATTTGACAATAGGCATATCAATCGTAAGTCTAGTGCGAGCCAGAGGACTCAGGAAGCAACTCTCAGTGATTCGTGCTCTTGGCGCGCCGAGCAAGTCGATAATCGTGGCAGCTCTCTCTGAAACCAGTATTGGCTTACTCATCGCGGCAGCAATTGGCTCGATAGTTGGTATTTCTCTTGCTTACCTATTCATGAATTTGCCGCTCATCTATATGGGCGTGGCGACTGCCAGCATATGGTCGCGTCTGCCGGTCTTTCTGCAGATACCTATTCCGTTGCTGCTTACAATAATCGTTGTGTCAATTGGGGTTGCTTTGGCTGCCACATACTTCATACTTATTCGAATCTTGGGACTGAACATTGCGGAAGAAATACAATACAATGAGTGATCATCATGTCGGAAAACCTTGACCAAATCTCGGAACAATACAAAATAGTGGTGAGAGACCTTATGAAGGTCTATAGGAGGGGTCAAAAGGAAGTCATCGCGCTCCGAGGAGTCGACTTTGAGGTCAGTGAGGGAGAATTCCTTTCGATAATTGGCCCATCAGGCAGCGGGAAGTCAACTCTGCTCAAGATGCTTGGAGCTCTGGACAAGCCAACAGCGGGAGTCATACTCTATGACGGTCATAGTGTCAATGCCTTGGATGATCGTCGTTCAATGCTTTATCGACGACAGAAAGTTGGATTCGTTTGGCAGATTGGAAACCTAGTTCCAGGGCTTAGCGCCCTCAAGAATGTAATTCTGCCGATGAAGCTTGCAGGGGCGCCATCGAGCGCTTCGACTGAACGAGCCACCATGCTTCTTGAAACTCTGGGGCTTGCCGACAGAATGAATCATAAACCCAACCAGCTATCAGGAGGCGAGAACCAACGTGTGGCAATCTGCGTTGCCCTCGCCAACAGCCCGGAATTACTTCTAGGTGATGAGATTACAGGAGAGCTGGACTCCGAAACCACAGAGGTTGTAATGGACTCCCTTAAGAGAACAAACAAGGAATTTGGCACGACTGTCATTAACGTCACTCATAATCCTAAGGTCGCTGAATACGCCGATAGAGTCCTCAGGATTCGTGATGGTTTGATTGAGGGTCAGAAGCACATCCTATATGGTGACATCACTGAGATTGATGCAAAGGGAAGAATGGTCATACCGGATACAATTCGACGACTTGCTGGACTTGGTAAGAGGGTAGTATTGCGAGCAACCTCAGACGGGCTTCTCATCAGCCCCCTCGACACCAGTGGTGAAGCCAGTAGTGGCCAAGATGCATCAATAGAGTGAAAGATGAGCAATCTCTATATCGGAGCATACGGACCGGGGGTCAGGGACAATGATGAAAAGCAAACAGAAGATGCCATGGTCATTCTATTCCACACTCGCATCCTTCGGAGTGTTCTTCGCTTCAGCGAATATGTATTTTCTAACTACGTGGCTCAATCATCCATTCAAATCGGACCTCTGGCTTATTGGTGTCGTCATAGGTCTTGCTTGGCTCGTGTATTCAATTCACATGGTGAGAAGACATCAACAAGAATTGATTGAGAAGAAGCAACTCGAAGGCAGTTGACAGTTGCTATGGCGCAATCAGGTACGGTTTTATGCCAGTCTATGGTGTTTTTTTCCAACAGGGAGGCCTGAACAAGGACGTGCACCCGACCTTTGACTCACCCATGACGCCTCTAAGAAGAAGGACTGTCACTCTGTTCTGTTTTCTAATGGCAGTCTCTATTCTGTCATCCATTTTCATCTATGTCGATTCCAACTCGCTGACGACATGGTCAGAATGCAACAGGGATGTCGGACCCGTCGCAATGAGGGTCATAGGAGATAATCTTCATTTGGCCTTAGATGAAATAAGAAACATTCCTCATGTCACACAGGCAAGTCTTGTTGAAACTGCCCCGGCCTATCTTAGAATGGATAAGGATCTAGTCTATGTTGGTTCCCCAGATGATCCTTTCAACCCGACCTTCCTCCTACAGGGAAATGCATATGCTCTCAGTGACGATTTCATTATCAACTTCCCCGAGGAGTTCGAGATAGTGGAAGGGAGGTATCCTATGAACTCCTCAGAGATAGCATTAACATATGCAGATGCTGCAGAGTGGAACATACCCATAGGTCGAATGATGAACTATACACACACTCTTAATGGAGAAAAGCGCACGATATTTGTTGTTGGCTTCTTCAAGCTAGAGTGCTATGATGCAATAAGATATGCAGCTGCGAAAATCATTGCCATTGTCACGTCAGATGTGCTGAATCCATTGGCAACGAAGACACTGGGCTACATAGACGTTGATAGGGACATCTTGTCGCCAGGAGATCCCAGAGGAAGCCTTAGTCTGCTTCTAGGAATCGAAGACAGCATCGCTCGAACCGATCCGTCCGACATGCTGTACTCAAACTACTTTGTCGACAACTATCTTGCAATGGGGGTACAATCGTATCTGGACTCCCTGAATCTTCAAAGAATCAGACAAATCTCCAGAACACAATCGCTTCTCCTGCTCACAGGAATAATGGGCTTTCTCGCCGTACGATTCAATATCACCTCACGCGAATCTGAGATGGACTTTCATGTGATGAGAGGAGCCTCTAGAATCAGGATTCTGAGGTTGACTATGGTTGAATTGTGGTTACTATCAATCCTGTCAAGCGCACTATCTATTGTCCTCGGCCTATTTCTAAGCGGGCTCGCAGGAAGCTCGAATGGCTATCTTGACTTCAGTTTTGAAGATTCATTTGGGAGTCCACTACTTCTTACCATTGACACTGTAGTCGTACTTGGACTCGCTGGCTTTCTTCTACCCGCAATTGGATATGTGACTCACAAAGCAATCCGGACTGTCACCAGCGTAGAAACGGGGCAGAGTCAACTGGCAAAGATTGTAAGGAACATTCGACTCGTACGTTGGGATGTCGCTACCACTCTACTCGGCATTCTGCTGATATTGACACTGTATATAGGCGGTCAGAGCGTTAGTGGAAATGCAGTCCTTGTGCTTATTGCGAGTCTCGTACCGATTCCGCTCTTCCTGGCCATTGCCAGCATGTTCAAGAAAAGCATCGTACGGCTGACAATGCCACTCTCCCGTCTTCTGCGTAAAGCTACTGGTAAGATACCTGCGACCGTGGGCATTCGAGGCGTCGCGATTAGGGACAATATGGCGCTCCCTGTCATCTTGATCGTGTCACTCACGCTTTCATCATGTCTCATAAGTAATATAGTGGCAACCAGTCTGCCCAATACTCATCTCTTCCAGACAAGATATCTCATCGGTGGAGACCTATCGTTCCATCTAGACAATGGGGAATTAGGCCAATGGAGTGACTTCAGCGAAGCTGTTCTACAACAGGAAGATGCGGAAGCAGCCTCACTTGTATCGATCGGATTCCTTTCACTATCGGAAGGAGCTGAAGGAATCGTAGAATTCATCGCTATTAGCCCGGAGCAGTATCGTCATGTTGGATACAGTCACACAGGGGAGGAACTAGATAGCTCAAGTCAGAGTGGCTTCTTGTTAGAACTTGAGGCGAATCCGGAGGGAGCTATTCTTACATCAGACATAGCATCAGAATACAACCTGATCCTTGGGGATACTTTGCGCGTGTTTTCATTCTGGGACATCTCAATCACTACTGAATTCAACATCGTTGGAGTAACAGATGCGATTCCACGGCCAAAGGTGATTGGCCAGGCCACATCCGAGTCTGTTGTAGGTACGAGGGAAGTATGGCTCAACCGCAATCACCTAGGAGCTCTTATCGATTTGAATGCCACGGCAGAAACCTTCCTCTGTGCCAGGGTGTCTGATGGTGCCAACGCCACAGAGATTGGCGAAGATGCACTAGAGGACTATGAGTCAGTAATCCATTCCCAGAACGAGTGGTCTTCAGCCACAGCTGAATTGGACTCCTTCTACGCAGTTCCGAGATACTGCATTGACAGAGCAATTGATAACATGTTGACTATCAATCTGGCATTTTGCATGTTTGCAGCTCTCATCGCCTTTCAGGTCGATAGACAACGCATTGACAGAGGATGCAATGCTTTGCTCAAATTGCTGGGCGCTCCCAAGAAGTTGCTCGTGAGAACTCGCTATGCAGAGGTGTTGGCGCTTATCCTCTTCAGTTTCCTTCTGGTGGCAATATTCAGCTCAATCAGCATAGCAAACACCCTTCGGATCGAGCTACTCGAATACAGTACTTGGCGATATACATTCCCAGTTTCAATTTTCGCATTCGCAGATTGGAGCGGGTACCTATGGGTAGCCGTGTTCCTGCTTGTGCCATCAGTAGTACTAACGACTGCTCTTTCGACAAGGAGTGACAAGAGGAGTATTGCTAGTGTACTGGCAGATATAGAGTTGTTTCGAAAAACTCGTTTCGTAGGAGAAACCAGCTGATGTACCTATCATCGAGAATAAGATCCAGTGCACCAGAGATTCTTGTTGCATTCTTGATTTTTTCTCTCTCTACAGGTGTTGTTGGAGGAGTGCTTCTTTACGTCGACAGCATAGGGCCCGATGTCTTGGCCGAAATGTCCGAAGAAGTCGTTGTGGATATGCAAGTCTACTTCTACTCACCGTTTTATGAGCAAAACGTTTCGACTGTTGAGGCATACAGAAACATAATCCTGAATCAAGACTACATCATGGGAGCTGAATCCATATCGTTCATAGAGATAAATGATCCTGATGCAAGTCAGAGCGAGTACACAAAGAGTGCCATTCTGGGAATCGAAGAGAGTTTCGAGAACTCATTTCCCAAAGCCATTGAAATGTCTGAGGGCAACACTCCTCTCAATGAAACCAGCTGCTATGTCCTAGAATCCAAACTAGTGAATGATGGTCTAGCAATCGGTGACAACTACACAGTATCTGTACCCTCAGATGGAGGCACCTTAGAGAAGACATTTGTCATCGCAGGTACATTCGAGTCCAATGTTTTCCTCAGAAGACTTTCATACGATTCACCAAGATTCTCCTACCTCCACGTCATAATTCTCAGAAGCACTCTCCTTAATGAGTTCTCAAGTCTAGGGCACTCGGACCAAGACAACATTGTTGATCGGATTTGGGTTAGAATCGACTCCGGAGAGCTGCTGATAGAGGATCCTTCATCAATCCTGACTCTCTTGCGGGCAACGGAGAAGCAAATCGAACAGAGGACGCTTCCCGATGCTTCAGTTGTTGAATTTGCGCTCGTATCAATATTCTATGAGTACTCAACATGGACGACTTCAATGAGAATCATTTCTCTTGCGTTTTCTATACCATCAATCATTATGGCCGTGATGCTGATACAGTACAACTCCAGTCTTGAGTCTGAGCAACAGAGACGTAGTGTCGGGGCATTGAAGACTCGTGGCGCCTCTGGCATTCAGGCAACTAGATGGATAATGAGTGTGTCTCTATTCACAGGACTCGTGGGCAGTATTGGTGCTATCATAACTGGACTTGCATCTGCTCTCATCGCAGGAGGGGTGCGGGAACTTATGGTGTTCGACATCTCTCGTATCCGTAGCTTTGTCATTGTCCTCCGGCCGCAGTCAATCATTATCTTGTTCCTCTTTTCATTTGTCGCAGGTCTGCTTGTAACAATACCAGCCGCAATTCGTGCATTCTTGATGTCGCCCACAGATGCTCACAGTATCGTTGGACGTGAGGACAACGCACAAGAAAAAAAAATGGGCAACCCTGTCTATCAAGCGGCTATAGTGGGTATTTCGGGGCTTCTCCTCATTCCTCTGGTCGGAAGTCTGGGGTCATTTGCGGACTTATCATCAGGCTCTGCACTAATCGGAATAACATTCATTATTGCATTGGCAACATTCATTGTCGGGCTGACATTTCTCCTTGCTAGACCCTCGGCGGACTTGAAAGCAGGTGTCCTAATGCGAATCAAAAGACACTCGCTAATTGTAGGCTGCAGACTACTGGGAAGGAATGTTGTCACATTCACAAGAACTGAAATTACCGCTGTTGTATTCATTTCCCTCGTTTTTACGGCTGGTGTCTTTTCAGCTATTGCCGCCACCTCAGGTAGCGAGCACATGAAGAGCCTCTTTATGTTTGAAGTGGGCGCAGATGTCGTCATCGATGTTCAGCCGGGACTCTCTAATGTTACGCTGGACATGATTGATGATATCATGTCCGTTGAAGGAGTGTTTCAGGCAAGTGGATTGATGGCGACACTTGCGAGAGTGACCTATCTAATGGATTGGGAAGGGCACTTGACTCCCTTCAATAGGTCGCTGGTCATTCTTGGAGTACAGCCGAGTGAATTTGCGGAAGCTGCTTTTCTAAGACCTGATTTTGCGTACTATGGAGACCCAAGAGCAGCCATCTCGCTTCTCGGACAATCAGAAGAGAATGCTATCACTAATTTCAAACCCATTGTCGAGTACGACACAGACTGGATAGGCAATTCATACCCGATCCTATCGGATTATGTAGGTGTTGAGCTGATTGGGCCATCAGGAAAACACACTCTGAATTGCACGATAGTCGACGTGCTGGCATCGACACCAGGGACGGTAGCGCAGGGTATCTATTGGGGAACGTCATTCCGAGGAACGACTTACTTGCCTGGTATAGACTACGAAGATCAATTCGTAATGTTAGATATCCGCACCCTACAAAAATACCTCAATGTTTCGTATGTCAACAGATTCTACATTGACCTCGTGCCCGATGCCAACTACACTAGAGTCATGCAGCAATTGGGGAATATTGCTCCCTTCAGTTTTGCGGATGTTTCCTCACCGTTCACTCAGATTGATGCAATCCTGAATTCAAGGGCAGGCGAGTCCATCTACGGAGCATACACATTGAATATCCTCTTCTCAGTCCTCTACCTGACTGCAGGAATTACATTAGTCGTCACCATGAAGGTGAGAACACTCAGGAAACATTTCTCCCTCCTTCGAGCACTCGGATCTCAACCCGGGCATATTCTGCAAGCCATGCTTGCAGACTCTGTCATTGGTGTGATTCTTGGAGCCTTTGTAGGTGGAATCGTTGGTTCCGTTCTATCGTTCATTGTCACGCAGATGCCATTGACATATCTCGGGCTGTCCACTGAGGTCTCGTGGGGCAGACTTCCTCTTGTGATGTCTGTGCCGCTCGTCCTTATCGCAGGGATACTAACTCTGGCCTTTCTGTTCTCGACAGCTGCCACTTATTTTGTGGTGCGAAAAGGCCTGCGGGCGAATATTGCTGAAGATATCCAGCATTCGGAATAGCTTAAGCGAGCTCGTTCATCGACTCTGCGAGCTGATGTCGCGTGCGAATACAACAGGATTCATGACGCCAGCCCGTGCATCCTCCGCCGCAAGATGTTGAATGCATTTGGATTTGACCTTCGCTGCTAATCGATGCAACGATTCAGAGAGAAATGTAATAAAGAAAAGGCTCCGCGAGGATTGTTCCTTCATAGCAGAACCACTTTTAACTGATAACGGTTACACATTTCTAGGGACAAATCCATTGTAATGGAAGTGTCTTCTTGATATCATATGTAGGGAAGAGATGATGTCCGAGAAACCACCTGAAGAAACCAAAGCAGCTGTTAAGAAGACGGTCAAGAAGACAGCCACGAAAAAGAAGGCCGTCAAGAAGACCGTGAAGAAAGCGGCTACTAAGAAGACCGCCACGAAGAAAGCAGTCAAGAAAGCGGCCACCAAAAAGACCGCTACGAAGAAAGCAGTCAAGAAAGCGGCTGCCAAGAAAACAGCCAGGAAGACGACCACTAGGAAAAGTGCTGTTAAGAAGACAACCAAGAAAGCGGTTACTAAGAAAACGACTGCAAAGAAAGCAACTAAGAAGAAGTAGAGTTGCTACTTCTTCTCATTCTTTTCTTGTCCTGTTTGTGAATTGTCATGATCGGGATCAGTGTCTGTTCACCAGGATCTGAGATTTCTCATCAACTAGGGATAGATGCGACTGACAGTTCTGGGGAAGGGAATACACTCTCGAATATGCTCTAGATTAAGCATCCATGTAATGATTCTGTCCATTCCAACGCCAAAACCAGAATGAGGTACACTGCCATATCTTCTGATATCAATATACCACTTGTACTTCTCTGGATCGTCACCGATCCGAAGTAGATTATCAATGATCAGCTGAGCCTCGGTTTCTCGCTCACTTCCACCAATAACCTCTCCGAATCCTCTCGGTCCAAGTAGGTCACTATTCTTGTATGTCCTATGATCATCAGAGTTGTCTTTCATGTAGAAGGACTTGATTTCCTTAGGGTAGTATTCCACGAAGAGGAAATTATCACTGTCCTTAGTCAAGAACTCCTCTGCATCACTCCGAATATCATCGCCCCATTTGATATCGATGCCGCCATTCTGGCAGGCTTCAACTGCAGCAGTATATGTCATTCTATCGAATGGAGGGTTCACATCAAGCAGACGTTTTGAGTCTACTCCTAGTTCCTTCAATTCCGGAAGTCTGTTCTTCGCGACAGCGTGGCACATGTAGCTAATGAGTTCTTCCTGTCGCTTCATGTTACATTCGTGATCACACCAAGCTTCTTCGACTTCTAGATGCCAGAACTCTGTGAGGTGCTTTCTGGTTCGTGATTTCTCAGCCCGAAAAGATGGCGCTAGAATAAACACCTTTTCCATTGCAAACAATTGAGGTTCCAGGTGCATTTGGCTAGTCTGTGTAAGGTATGCCTTTCTGCCAAAGTAATCCACTTCGAAGAGGTCGCCACCCTCCTCGCCCATAGTTGACACGAACATTGGACACGTAGTTTCATAGAAACCATGCTGCCGCAGATACTTCCGAGAGGCTGCAAAGACCTCATCCCTAATCTTGAATATACTCGTGAGCTTACGAGATCTCATCCACAAGTGGCGATTGTCATTCAGGAACTCAACACTCTGATCTTCGGTAATTGGGAATTCCTCTGCAAAGTGCAGCACATTGAAATCTTCAACTTGCACTTCAAATCCACCCTCAGCTCTTGGATCAGCCTTGACATTTCCGGCCAATGTCACAAGAGACTCTATCAGCATCTTCTCTGCGCTAGCGTAGCTTTGTTCGTTGACTGCATCTTTCTTGACAACAGTCTGAACCACGCCTGAGGAGTCCCTCAAGACCACGAAGATCATCTTCTTCTGTTTGCGAATTCGATGTACCCAACCTCTGAGATGGACCTTCTTCCCATCATATCCACCTTCAAGCACATCCCTCACATGTATGTAGCTCACATTAGTCACCACAGAGATGAATTGGGCTCCCGAAGAGCTTGACATCTATCGCCCTTGGTCTCACCGATAAAAGGGTGACGGCTTGAGGAAACCATTATTCGTCTATCTGTATCTTATGAACCACACCACTGCAATGAGTGCAATGGCTCCAAGAGCCACAAGACTGCCATATAAGATGTATCGAAATGATGTTGATTGTGTCACGATGACTGTTACAGTAGACTCAGCATAGTTTCCGCCTATATCATACACCTTCAAAGTGACAGTATGCGTGCCCTCAATGAAGCCAGAGAAATCGAACGCAATGTTCTCAGTAATCCAGTCGTCTTCAACAACTACATCACCATCCAGCGAAACTGTGTAGTAGTCTTTGAAATCATCCGTTGCCATCCACCTCTTGATGGGTACTGCATCACCTTGGGCGTAGGCAAAATCCGATGGTGAGAGCACAATTATTGGCGTGATATCGTCAGCAAGTACTGTGACGAATACACTATTGGCTGCAGTGTTGCCACTCGTGTCATTGGCGTATAATGTGAAGTTGTGGACACCGATATCTAGGCCATTAAGACTGATTGTGATGATTGGTTCTTCAGGACTGATGGTGCCAGATGCAACCTCTGTATCATTGTCGGTAATTCTGTATTCATTGACAAAATCGTCAGTGACATTCCAAGTCAGTGACTTGCCAGTGAGCGTGTAGTAGAACTCAATTGGATCTGGTCCGTCAATCAATGGCGTCACATTCTCGAATATTCGTAGTGAAATGATGTCCTCGGCAAAGTTGCTGTTCTGGTCATATGCTCTCAAAATGATATCGTAGAATCCAATAATGAATTCATGGAAGGCTGCAGACACGTTGTAGGTGTAATCATATGATGAATTGACCCATGAAACAGAGCGGTTCAGTATTCCATCAACATAAACCTTGATTTGGCCTGGGAATTCGTCCTCTACGTGCCAGGTGATAGTAACGTTCTCAGCATGATTTAGGATTGACTGGTTGCCAGGGCTAGTGATAACAGGTGCACGAATATCGCTAGCTTCCGTCGTGAGGTCATAATAATAGTTTCCGAGACCGATTGGGAACCCTCCAAATGTAACAGTCCAGTTGACTTGTGCAATAGGGAGGTCAACGAAGACAACGGTTCCATTGGATGGCGTAGTCTTAGTGTCGATTGTTGTGCCATTCTTGTGCATCAATTCAATAACTGCCCCGACTATAGGCTGAAGACTTGTTTCGTAATATGTGAAGACTTCGAGATCATAGAGGTAGGGGTCACCAATCAGGGGGCCAATCTCTTGGTAAACTAGTAGTTGAGTGCCATTTGCTTGGAGTAGGCCCCAGTCAAGCAAGTATCCGGCATATGAGCCGCCTAGAACGGATAGTCTCCATATATACGAACCATCTGGAATGTCGCTGAAGTCAGCTCTCCCGCTGACAACCTCGACTTGATCATAGATTGAATCGTTTCCGCTATAGTGAATTGAGAAATTCAAGTTGTTTGCGAGAGCACCCTCGATATCTCTGACTGTGGCGTTAAGATCATCATCATCATTATTCCAGTCTATGTTGCCGAACAGGATAGTCACACTAGCTTCAGGACCATTGGACACGATTTGACCAGTCTTATCAGGAGTCAGTACGTCCGCAATATGCGACACATTCCACTTATAGGTTCCAACAGGTAGATTGTAGAACGTGGTATAGCCATTCCCGTCTGTGTGACCATCTGCTTCGAGAGTCTTGTCAGTGGCATTGAACAGACGCACCCACGCGTTACTGAGAGGAACTGAACCATTTAGTACCCTGAACTGAAAATCATCATCGTTGAAGGCCTGGAGTTCATTGAACACACGCACACTTACGACATAATTCGTCGATGAAGGAATGTAAGGAGACTCGACTAGTGATACGTTCATGATGGGATTGCCATTGAAAGCAACTGGGACTGCCACACTTGCCAAGAACAACGTAATGAAGAAAAGTGCAAATGCTCTACTCGATTTGATCATTCAGGGTCACTCTCGATAGGGGATGGAACCAGCATATCACTTGCCGTTTCTCGCTTAGCGGCGTCGATTTCGGATGCTGCATAAAAGGCTTACCCTAGTTCCAACACTGCACCAACTCTAGTTCACTGTAGCCAATCTTATCTCATGATTTGCTCTTGCGACCAGTCTTATACAGCCCGACGAGATTTAGGACAACTGACACTCCCGTGAGAATACCAATGATGAAATCGAGTACAGGAGCTTCAACTAGTAGGAATCTGTCTGCCAGGATTGCGGCTGCAAGGCAGATGCAGCCAATTGGCATTAGCCATTCTTCTTTGACAAGTACCATGCGGAGTCACCTGGCATACTTCTGATCTAGCAATAAAAAAGGAACCTAACGAAGCAATATTCACAAGTTATGTTCTCACGTTAAATCCAATGAATGGACAATGCTCCAGGTGGACGGATCTCATGCGCCTCAATATTCTGAAAATCGAAAGCGTTGGTATTTGACCAGTTGCAAATACAGCTGAGGAATCGATGCGGAGCTCTTCAAATACCTTGCCCCAAGAAGAACTCGACGGTGCGTCTATAATCGCTTTTCAATCCATGAGAAGATGTCAGCGAGGACTTCCTCGCCTCCAGATTCCTCGAAGGGTTCATGGTAGAGACCGGGATAGAGTATCCAGGTTTTATCTTTGGATGAGATGTTATCAAAGAACTCCTTGTTCTTCTCAGGTATGAGAATCATGTCATCACCTGACTGCTGGACAAGCACTGGAACTCTGATTCTACTCGCGGAGGCAAAAGCAGCCTTGCTTGCTTTGATACCTTCAATAGCATATCGTGGTGTTACCTTATCGAACCTCAGAGGGTCTTCTCTGTTTCTTCGAACGATATCTGGATTCTTCGAGATTAGGTCGTAATTGAGTCCATTACTGATATATGTCTTGACGTTTAGTTTGGAAAGAAGTGATCCAACAGCACGCGTGGCCTTGCTCACTTCGAGCCTTTCGGAAACCGAGGGGCACGGTATGATAATCCCATTAATCGGAGCCTCTGGATGATTGATGGCATAGTTGGCGACATGCAATCCGCCCATGGAATGGCCGAACAGAAACATCTTCTCATCAGGATGACCCTCCCTAAGCTGTCCGACTAGGGAGTGTATGTCGTCCATATGCTCACTGTATCGTTCGACGTGTCCCTTGCGACCAGGAAAGGTGCCAAAGCCTCTCATATCAGGAGCATAGAACATGAAGCCCTTCGATGAGAACTTCTCGCCCAAGAAGGATAGAAGGCCGCTGTGAGAGCCAAGTCCATGAATTCCAAGCACTACTGCTCGAGGAGTTCCTGCTGGTTTCCACACTCTCAGCAGCATGATTGTACCATCATGACCAGAGTAGTTTTCCTCATCACCAGACATTGAAATCACGAATCTTCCAGTTGCAGCCTTGCCTAAGTGTCTTGCGAAGTCTTCGAAATATATTCAGGAACCAAGTGCGAGTAGCTTCTTAGGGTAATCAATGGTCAATTCAAGTCGTCGCAAGATATCGAATCCTATGATTCCATTTTCTATCAGCCGCCCCCGTGGCGAAACAGAAGCGAGGTCTACCACGGCCACCGGCATCTTCTCTTGCACAAACGAACCTAAGGAGAAATGGTCCAAAGAAGCTAGTTCTAGTTTCACGTCACCGCCAATGCCGCGAGCAATACCATTGACCGGTTCTGTCCTCAGATTCAACAACTTGGCAAGATCAGGAGTGATAACGCTGCTTCCAGCACCAGTATCAATAACAAAATCAAATGGACCTCGACTGTTGATGTAGACAGGCGCACGTATCAGATGGGTATTGTCAATGTATTCAAATGGGTACCAGGCTTTTTCTCGTCCCTCGTCACTCGTCGACGAGTTTCCCTTTCGCAGCTTGAGGCGTTGTTTCGCATAGTTCAGAGAAAGTCTACAACTCTTGAGGCTACTGTGACCAATCACCCCATCGTGTTTCCCACAGCCCTTCAGTGCCGAGTCCAAATCGATCACGTATACTTCTTCATTCTTAAATATCATTGAACCTATGCCTATGCTGTCGACACTGGCAAACCTAGTGGGAATACCTCCACCAACTCCCATAGCCTCTTTCCTATGACCATCATAGGTCGGAATGTCAAGTCTTTCTGCCAATTGGCTTGAGAGAGTGGTTGTGGAAGCGCCAATGTCGAAATCAAAAGCAAACGGACCTTTTTGGTTTACATAGACTGGGACCTTAACGAGATTCGTGTTGTTCTCCACTTGAACTTCCACTTCCATTTCGTATTACCCCATTTGAATGATGATAGCAGCTACTCTGGCTTTCGTGCAGAGATGTAGGCACTGTATGCTCCGTATAGACTGTCACCGGCTTTCCCGGTGATTTCTACATCAACGAATCCTGCGGCCCTAATGTGGTCCAGATACTCCTTGTCAAGTATGGCTCCGCCGATACATCCAGTATATGTGATAACCTCATCGCGTACCTTCTTTGGAAGCGGTTTTGACAGTACAATATCGGACACCATTATCCTTCCGCCAGGACGTAAGACTCTGTTCGCTTCTCGAAACACCTTGCTCTTATCAGGAGCCAAATTGATGACGCAGTTGCTGATTACGACATCAATTGAGTCATCTTCTATAGGCATTTCTTCAATGTCGCCAAATCTGAATTCGACATTCGTGATTCCAAGTTCCTCAGCATTCTTCTTAGCTTTTTCGATCATGGCTGGAGTCATGTCGATGCCAATCACTTTCCCGCGACTGCCCACTTTTTTACTAGCAACGAACATATCAAGTCCTGCTCCGCTACCTAGGTCCAAAACGACTTCTCCTTTCTTTAGGCTGGCTAGAGCTACTGGATTCCCACATCCAGCAAACGATTCAGTTGCCGCCAGGGGCATATTCTTCGTATCATAGCCCAGGGCTTTGGCTAGATTCACGCTTGTGACAACCTTAGATGAAGAGTCACCGCAGCAGCTTGAGGATGTCTGAATCTCAGGTTCACAGCCACATCCCACGTTGATGTCTGCCACCCGAGTGTATGCTTTTCGCACTTCTTCTTTGATTTCGTCAGGCTTCATTTCGCTGACTCTCTTGGATTCCTTCATGCAATCACCATTCCTGCAAAATGATATTTCGAGTGGGAGCCATCATGGCATTTTGGCTTTCCGGTCGATACCACAGATTTCACGATGCACTGCGCTTCACATAATGATACATTGCCTTCCGCTTCTTTTTTGGGGGTCATTTAGTTAGCACCTTCGTGTGTATTTAATATTGGGAGTCCAATATTGGACGTCCTATATGTATATTTAAATGTATCGGATGTCCAATATGTAACTATGGAAGGCCCCTCAGATTCTGAACTATGCTGTGCACCGGACTGCTGTGATATGAGAGGACTACTTACATTCCAGATCCTCTGGGAGCTTGACAGAGAAGAGATGAATGGACAGCAGATCGCAGAAAAGATTGCTAAGAGAAGAGGAAACAAGCCAACTCCAGGCACGATTTATCCTGCCTTGAAAGAGCTCAAGAAAGGGAAGTTCATCAAAGGTCGAAAAGACGGACAGACAATCATCTATTCTTTGACAGTAAAAGGGAAGAAAGGGCTAGCTGACGCTTCGAGATACTTCCTTCAGGCATTCGGAGATATCGCAGAGGATGTGAAAGTCAAGGTCGTTGTCATTAGAAAAGATGATTGCAGTTGTTGAGTATTAACCTCCAAAGCGTACAACAGGCTCGAATGTTGTCATAAACAGAATCGTCGAACCTTTATATACTGTAAAGGTCGGAGAGAGCAGAAGAGAGAGCAGATGCCACGTCCAGAGCCAAAAACAAAAATCGAGAATGTCGTAGCATCAGTCATTCTCAATCAGCGACTAGACCTCGACGAGATCGCAGCTACGATGCCTAGTGTCGAGTTCGATTCCGAGCAGTTCCCAGGTCTTGTCTACCGACTGAAGTCACCTAAGACTGCCACGCTGATTTTTTACTCCGGCAAGATGGTGTGTACAGGTGCAAAGAGCGAGAAGGAGTCCGGGCGGGCAGTTCATAAGATTGTCAAGACCATCAAAGAGGCAGGTATAGAGATAACCGGCCGACCTGCCATAACTGTCCAAAACATCGTCGCAAGTGCTAGCCTTGGAGCAGAGCTGAACCTTGAGCTTGCTGCCATGAAGCTAGAGAATACACTCTATGAGCCGGAACAATTCCCGGGCTTGATCTATAGAATGAGAGACCCGAAAGTTGTCATACTTCTCTTTGGCTCAGGAAAGCTTGTGATCACCGGTGCAAAGTTTGAACCGCAAATCGACGAGGCTGCGTTGAGGGTAATGAATCGCCTTCTGGAACTTGGGGTCATGAGGGTCCCGGAGGGCTAGGATTGGGGTCAAGGTGAATCTGAAGGCGAGGACGCAGACTGGTGATTGCACAGAAACGTCGTATGGTCCTCGTGACCCGAAAGCCACTCCGAAGGCCTTATACTCGGGGCTCAATGATATCGCTTCGATGTATTCATCTAGAAAAGACTGAACATCTGCCATAAAGGCGGGATACAGAGCACTAGGATTACCATGGCCGATATGAACAGCGCTATACGACCTCTTGAAACCTTAATGGTATCATTCAGGGGGCCAGGATGTCCACCGCCACCTGATATTGCGAAGATTAGGATTGCCATCATATAATATCCTGTCAGGAGTAGGAGAATGATCCCAGCCCATCCGATTCTCCTGTGCCAGGTTGTGTCCACAATCGCTCGGAGAGCATGACCCCCATCTAGCTGCGCGATTGGAAAGAGGTTCAGCGCGGTCACAAGCATTCCGACCCAAGATGCAAACGCGACAGGGTGCAGGTAGATTGTACCACCCACAGGGATGAGGTCGGAAAAGAAGTATTCCATCAGCACGAATAGATAGGGGACAGCAAGCGAGCCGGATTGGTCTGGGAAAGCCTGATCGATGGCTGTGAGTTGTTCGGCAGTGACAGGCACGGACATGAAGAATCCAATTACCAGAACAACCAGAGTCACAGCAAATCCGGCAAGCGGTCCAGAAAGGCCAAGGTCTAGGAGGTCAGACCGTTTTTCTGTCGGACTCTTCTGTGAGATGAACGCACCAAAAGTTCCACCAATCTGCGGTAGACCCGGTATGAAATAAGGGAGAGATGACTCGATCCCCAGTTTTTGTGCGGTCTTGTAGTGCCCCATTTCATGCGTGAATATGATTCCCATGAGAGCAGCCATGAAAAGAATTGTCGTAAATGCGATGTCCCAGACGGTATAACCAGAGGGATAGAAGAGAGACAAGAATATTGGACTCGTCGCTTGAAGGAATCCTCCAATCGCGATGGTTGAGAGGGTGACGACAAACAGGGCATAATTGATTCTGTTATTCGCTTTTGCAGCTTTCTGCTGGGGGATAAACCGAATGATGTATTCGCCCTCTTGCTCGTTCCGCCAACGGATTACCGGCCAGACCTTGAGCGGTTGAGTCAATCTCGAAATCTCTTTGAATGTGGCATCTTGCTCATTATTGCTCGGAATCTGACCACCAGCCCACTGAACAACAAAAGTTGGCATGCCGTGTTCCAGCACGCTCATCTTGATCACGAATTTCTGTGACAAGATCTCATTTAGATCAGAGAACATCGGATAGGTAATGACGCTGTCAGCAGGTTCTTCGTCAATGGACAATCGAATCGGGTCTCCAGGTCTTTCAGGACGCTTGGAAGCCTTCATTCGTAGCATTATAAGAATATCCGCTCAGGCAGTTCCGGTCAAGGCCTGCAAGATCATAGCCCGAGTTTGCTTGTGAATTCGAAGGTGCTATGAATGACTTCGAGCAGCTTCATGGACTTGACCATGGAGCCCACGCTTTCGACTCGTATTCCTTTCCTCTTGAGCTGCATGAAGAGACGGTCCTTGGGTTGTGGTCTTGTTGCTACGACCACAGTCTTTGCCTTGACATGGCGGTATTTGCCATCTTGAAACACAGTGATGTATTTGGGATCGATTTCGACGACACGTGCGTTGGCATTTAGTTCCACACCCCTGGCCCTGAGCTGCTGAAGGATGACCCAACGTGAGGTTCTTCCGAGGTCGACACCAATCATCTCGTCTGCATCAAACACGTACACCTTTTCAGCCTTTGACACAAGAGCCAGGGCCGTATAGCAGCCTAGAGCCTGCCCTCCAATGACGGCAACAACCCCTAGGTTGTCAAGACCAAGTGATAGGACATCATATGCTGTTGTCACGTGAGCACTTTCGACACCGTCTATGGCAGGGGCACCTGCTACGGTACCTGTCGCACAGATCACGCAGTCAAAATTGCCTTCACATAGGAGCTCTGAAGTCGCAGCAGTATTGAGGTTGATCTCGACGCCTAGAGCTCCGAGCTCACGTTCCATATATCTGACATATGCCGCAAACTCACCACGACCAGGGATTCTAGCAGCAAGATTCAGAAGGCCACCAAGCTTATTGTGCTGTTCAAAGAGAACAACTCTGAATCCACGAAGTGCTAATACCCGGGAAGCCTCCATGCCTGCTGGGCCTCCACCTACTACTGCGATATGACCTGACCCCTTGGGACCTAAAGACTTCTCACTCTCAAAACCAGCAAGAGGATTGATTGCACATGTGACAGGCTCGATCATGAAGGCTCGGTCCAAGCACCCTTGGTTGCATCCAATGCACGGTCGTGTGAGTCTCTGCTGTCCAGTTCGGGCCTTCGTCGGGAGCTCTGGATCAGCAATGAATCCTCGTGACATTCCTATAAGCTGAATCTTTCCTCTAGACAAGATATGTTCAGCAATGGTCACGCTATTGATCCGATTGCATGCGACCACCGGAACCGAAACAACGTCAGCTATGCCTTCGGCGAGATAGGCAAAGTAACCTCGGGGCACATTCATGGTGATTTGAGGGACCCTAGTCTCATGCCATCCACCTGTTACATTCAAGCAGTCGACTCCGGCTCTACAGAGCAAAGGCGCAATAATCTTGTTATCGTCGAGAGTGAGACCATCTGGTACGAAGTCTTGTCCACTCATCCGGTAGAGTATCGGAAAGCCACGGCCAACCGACTTGCGAACACTCCCAACAACCTCAAGTGCAAACTTTGCACGGTCTTCCAGATCTCCACCATATTCATCCTCACGCAGGTTTGTAGCTTTGGCCAGAAACTGATTGATGATGTAACCAGCTGAGCCGATTATCTCGACAGCATCGAAGCCGGCTTGCTTCGCGCGACGAGCGGCCTTCCCGAAGTTTGAAGCAGTTTCGTGAATTTCATCAATTGACAATGGCCGAGCAGTTTCTCGCGTCAGTCTGTTTTTGGTTGCTGATGCCGACACGGCCTGCTCACCCAGAATGAGTGAGTGGACATAGCGGCCGGCGTGGTAGAGCTGAGCAGCCACAGGAACGTCGTATGAGTGGATAGCCTCCGAGAGTTTCTGTAGACCCACAATGTGGTCATCTCGCGAGATGCCAATCATCGTTGGACTGCTCATCCCTAAATGCTCCGTGTAGCAGCCTCCAACGATGATCAGTCCAGGTCCATGCCTTGCGCGGGCACTGTAGAAGTCGACGAGCCTGTCTGTCACAACTCCATCCTCATCGCAATAGCCAAGATGTGTGGCGAGCAGAATCAGTCTGTTCTTGAGTTCCATTCCCCTTATGGAAACAGGCTCCCACAACTTCATCATGTATTCACCTCATTCACGGAATAAGACCTGCACCCAAGAAATCCTCTCTGCGCAGCCCGGAAATCTCCTGTTCTTTGGTTCCGGATCAATTTCATTTGCAGGCCCGTCGGAAGTCACATCGAAAGCCAATAGCATCATTAAGATATACTTGTCCACTACTTGGCCGAATAGATCACTATGCTGTCAGAGTTCGCAGAATCCCCTCTAGTGCTCCATCTGGGCCTTTGAAGACTCGCACGCGAAACTCGATCCGCATTCTCTTGGCGATTCCCCGGCAGGCATCAATGTCAACGCCAGGAATGTCAACAACAGAGAATTCGACTCTCATCAGAGGTTTGCACCTTTCAGCGAACTCCAGAATAGAATCGTAAGCAGATCTCCCAAACTTTGGTTGACACAATCTCAGATAGGTGTCAGAATCAGGCGCGTTGAGAGAGATCTGGATCCTGTCCAAGCCCGCATCTGCCAATTCATGAGGAACATCACGAGAAGGGTAGAGAAGAAGCGCCTGTCCGTCCGTGTTCATTCTGATGGGTGTATGACTCAATTCTCTCATCTTCCGGATTGCAGCAATAGTCCCATCCAGATTGAGAAGTGGCTCTCCAAAACCAACTATGGCAATGTCAGTGAATTTTGATTTCCAGGTCTCCTCGATTTCCCTCACAAGTTCTTCAACGGTTGGATCTTTGTCGAGAACCAGATTGAAACCAAAGACGCCCTCTCCAAAATGGCGAACACAGAACAAGCAATCATTGATGCATCGAGAGGTGGGATTTATGTAAAAGCTGTTTCCTCGCCAATATGTCAGGTTACCTCTAGCCATTGAGATAGCACGTCCCTCTCGGAGTGAATACTTGAGATTCACTGATAGCATCATTGTCATCCAGCCATTTAATTGTCTCGAAGTCATGAGGTTCATTTCTGCTCTGAGGAGTGTCCCCTCAAAAACAGCGCAAGTCCAATCAGGAGTGGAATGACAGCCATTATCACGACAATCACAAGGACTGTGATTGTGAGCGGCAAAGCCTGAATCATGGTAAGAATTGCTGTCGCCCACGTCATTAGAAGTGCAACCACCAGGCCATAACGTATCACTTCGCCCTCGATACCAATTTTATCAATGACCGCTGCGGCATTCTGTATTTTGGCAGGACTCAGGACACTGGCGAGCCCTCCTCCAATTCCATTTGATGCAGAAACCACCATAGCATTCGCACCAATTATTGTACTTGTATCAACGTGATACTTTGTGAACATTGCAATTGCAGAAGTTTCGGAACCAGAGATGAATCCAGCTAGAAGTCCTAGAAATGGAGCCAATGCGGGATACAATATACCAAGCCCTGCAGTCGCCGACGCAAGAAGGAATATCATATTATTGTATGAATCTGAAGGTGGATTCATAATACCAAGGGCGTCTAAAAAGAAGCCACTGTAGTTCATTACCTCAGCCATTGAAAAGAAGATTGCAGCAGCTAGGACGGGTCGTGGAGCTCTCTTAAGGAATTTCCTCATTGTTCTCCTGAGGACTTGCCGGTCTCTTGAGAGAAACGGAACAGATAGAAGAGTGGCAATCAACATCAAAGTGTAGGCCTGCCAGAGGAATTTTGTACTGACAAAATACGAGACAATTTCACTCCCACGTAGAACTTGTCCAAATGTGACTACCAAATCGAGGTCTCGAGAGAGGAACTGCTTGATAGGCTCTATAAGAGTCGTGACTAATGAGAGAACAACAAGGATAATCCATGGAATGCTCGCACGGATGAGAGAGATTGATTTCTCGGCCTTCTCATCTTCAACGGACAATTGCCCTCTATCAATTAGCTTTCGTCCCCGGATCCTTGTGTAGAGAAGTATTACTAGAAGAACAAGAGCTCCTGCCACAACATTCGTCAGCCTTGTTAGGCCGATGAAGTCAAGGTTGCAGATTATCGCAGAGAAACCAGCAGTTACACCGCAAATCACAGCCAAAAAGAGCCCCTCTCGGTTTAAGAGTAATTTCTTGCCACCTGCTATCCATAGCATAGATACTGCAATTCCTACAGTTATCAGAGGCATGTAGACAGCAAATACGGACCCAGCTTCCGACGCAGTAAGCACGATGCCTGTAGTATCACGATAATAGTCTTGGAACACGTCAACTGGCACTCCGAGAAGTGAAAAAGTTGTCAGAGGATCATATCCAATTGACGGAAGTGCAACTGCTACAAGTGGAGAAAACCCTAGTGCAAGCATCACAGGGGGCAACATGGAAACTGGGGTAGCCCCAATCCCAACAAGGAAAAGCCCTAGACCAAGGCTAATTAACAAAATCTGAATTGGTCTACTTCCCCCGCCGAGGGTCTTGAAGAAGATGATTAACCTTTGTAGTGCTCCGGTTTCTTGCATGAATGTCATCATTAGAATTGATGTTGCGACCATTAGGGAAATCGGAAATGATTTGACGATGCCTGCGATACTAGCTGTAATAGCTACGAGTATATCAGTCTGGAAAGCAACAATGGCAATGACCATTGTGAGAAACCACACAACGACCCCAGTGACATCAGCGGCCTTATGCAGGAAAACCAAAAGAATGAATGCAAGGATTATTGGGAGAATGATTAGTACTAAGCCTA
>Ga0153915_10000556_pt1 | contig 34632 bp, 32 predicted proteins | sample Opewatmetagenome_2_FD_107003 | JGI IMG/M metagenome (GOLD analysis project Ga0153915, IMG submission 107003) | Freshwater wetland microbial communities from Ohio, USA - Open water 3 Core 3 Depth 3 metaG | ecosystem: Environmental > Aquatic > Freshwater > Wetlands | place: USA: Ohio, Lake Erie... | reverse complement strand
TGGAGTAATGCGACTTTGTCTTCACAAATATCGCTCGTTCGCCGGAGCGCGTCCTGCGGCAAATGCTCCCTGTTCAAGTATCGATAGATAAGGTGCTGGCTATCAATGACCATCTGGTGAAATCAAGTCTGCCCGCGTCGAGGCGGGAGGATATCTCTTCCTGGATCTTCCGGGAACGCAGCCGATCGAATTCGAATCCGCAGTCCACATCGACCAGAACCAAAGGTTCCGGCCTCGCCAACCCGAAATCGTTCTTCTCACCCGCCAGGGTCCTCTCAATCTGATTGAGCGTGACGTCAGCGAGGCAGTAAGCTTCTATGCAGGAGGCGATCCTGCGGACCATCCCCCATAGGAAGCTCTGTCCTTTCACATCCAGGCAGACAAAATCGCCCTTCCGGAACGCCTGCACGGTTTCCAGGGTCTTCACAGTCCCCGATCTCGCGCGGGTGAACCATCTGAAGTCGTGGCTGCCTTGGAAGAGTCTCGCGGCGGCACTAGCCTTTTCGGCATCGAGTCTTCCGGATAGATGATACCTGTACCATCTTCGCTTCGCTCGCCGTGGATTGAACCCATCCGGTACGGACGCGACTCCCCATGCCCAGACGTCTCTCGCGCGGGAATTGAAGGCGCCGAGCAAGGCTTTATTTCCCATTGCGGAGTCGAAAGCAATCACGTTGCCAGCAGCGCTGACTCCCGCATCTGTGCGACTTGCAGACTGGAATCGGGATTCCCTTGCGTCTTCGATGGCTCCGATTCTCCTGAGAACGAAAATGCACTCTCCATCGACGGTTCTGACCTTCGGCTGTCTCTGCGATCCGGAGAACTTGGGTCCATCATAAGCGATCTTGAGGGCGTGACGCACGGCAACGGTCATATCATCACGGGTTATATAGAGGACGAAGGCAGGACATGTCCGAATTCTCCGTGGTCCTGGTCGAGCCGAAGTATGAGGGCAATATCGGCGCCGTCGCGAGGGCGATGAAGAACTTCGGGGTCAGGAGGCTCGTCCTTGTAAACCCGCCGCCGATTGGCGACGAAGCCCGGAAGAGGGCGATGCACGGGCTCGATGTACTCGAATCTGCGGTGGACTTCGAGACGCTTGAAGCGGCGATCGAGGGCGCTGATCTCGTCGTGGGGACATCCGGCATCGACACGAGGAACGAGAAGAAATTCCTCAGGATGGCGGTTAGCCCGAAGGATTTCGCAGAGAAGGTCAGCGACATGGATGGAAAAGTCTCCATATTATTCGGTCGGGAAGACTATGGGCTTCTCAACCCTGAGCTGATGAAGTGCGATTTGCTGGTAACGATCCCGACTGACCCGAAATACCCGATACTGAACGTCGCCCAAGCCGCGGTCATCGTCCTCTATGAGTTGTATCGAAAACCAGCCGGAAGCGTCGGCAGGGAAGCGTCCGCATTGGAGAAGGAGAAGCTGCACGAGGCATTCGCAGATCTCTTGGCCGCCACCAACTATCCGCCGCACAAGACAGAGAGGACGAAAATCATGTTCAGGCGGATGGTCGGGCGTGCCGTGCCGACCAAATGGGAGTTCCACGCGACGATGGGTGTCCTCGCTCGAGCGACAAAGCGCATCAAGAGGCTCGAATCAGGCGATGGCTACGCAACGCAAGGGAAACCCGGTCGGATCAGGAGCAAGCGGCTCAGACCGTGATGTCGAGTGCCCGGTCGGTCTTCTCGATGCTCCTCTTCCCGTCCTTCTCCAGCTTCATCATCGCTCGGATCGCGTCGATGTTCTCTGGAACCACATCGCTTTCCTGGTGGACCGCCTGGAAATAGTAGAGCTGCCGATCGTTCACGACGTGCACACCGTCTTCCCACACGGCGATTTCGTAGAGGTCCGACCTGTTGCGGGACATGTCCCGCGCGACCTCCATGATTTGAGCTGTGGATTTGACGCCGTCCTCTCCCCTCACGAACTTGACCCTCGGTGACCTGCTCCAGACATCGAGGACATCTTTCGCAGTTACAGTCCTCTTAAGCTTCACAGAGATAGCGTGCAGGTGCATGATCGTCGTCGGCACCTTGACCGCGATCGTGTGGATGTTCAGGTTCTTCAGCACGCTCTGCACGTCTGGGCCGTGGTGCGAGGGCATCTCAAGCTCGGGCTCGATTGCGTTGATTGGTCCCTTCTTGCTATCGTACGGATCCGTGGCCCTGCGGACCATCACCGCCAGGACGCTCTCGATGCCGATGCTCGAGTCGAGGGGATATAGCGTGCGGATGAGGCCCGTCGTGTTGCAGCTTGGGACCCTGACGTAGTTCGCGCCGTAGCACTCGGAATAGTTGGCGGCGGCGTTGAATGATAGGTTCGTGAGGCTGTGTTCCTCGCCTCCCTGCCAAATGCCCTTGACGTTGGCCTTTTCGTAGACGGGCTTGTAACCGCTTTCCTCGGGCGTACCGTCGATGACGATTTCGCACTCCTTCAATAGGTCGTCCAAGGTTCCTCTGACCTTGACCCCCGCCTTGTCGAACTTCGCGAGGCTCTCCTTGTTCGACGCGTAGAGCGCGTAGCCCTTCGCAAGGGCCATTTTCGCTTCGTAGTTCGGCTTGGTCTTGGCGACTCCGACAATCTTCATGTCGTCTTGCTTGCTCACCGCGTCAGCGACACGTTTCCCTATCGTACCATATCCGTTGATTGCGACCTTGGCAGGCATTTAATCCCCTCAATCACGGGAAAACGGACATGGAGAAAAATGTTTGCTGTTACCAAGCCATGTGATAGCTAATATCACTGGTAGAGGTCTCTCCTGATACGTGGGATGAAAGCGGTGTAGACCGCCATCCTCGTGATATCTTCGCGGTCAAGCCGCCCACCGCTGAGATAGCCTACGGCGCCCTCTTTCGATCCCATGCCTTTGATGCCAGTGATTCGTTCCATGGCCTGCCCCACGGTCATCCCTTTCTTGACAAGAGAGACGATGGCGGGAGGATAGGCAAACCCAGGGCCGTGGCCTACCGTCAGCCGCCCCGCCTTATCCACGACCGCACAGTATTGCACATCGAGGTGGTCTCTCATAGATTGGTTCCAGAAGAGGCCCGCTTCGATTCCGACGCCGAAATCACCGGCGCCGAGCGCCCGCCTCGCCCTGTTAATGGCGCCAAGCACGACATCTTGCTCGAGCGGCTCCGGCGGTACTCCGCTCTCTGCGGAAACCCCTCGCACCTTGACCTTGGAATAGAGCTTCGAGGCGACCGCAGCGACAGCCCTCACCTTCAATGAGTTGTTCGTGCCGACGTTGATGACGATTGGTTTCACCATATTCCCGTTTCGGTCGACTTCCTTCGCCCTGATTCGAGTCGATGAGATCGGGAGGCAATCCTCGGCGAGCACCATGGCTACGGGGTAGAGGTCGAGTGGCGGGAAGCCGTTCGTCGCTCGTTCCTCATTGATTCGGACCGCCATAGACCGTTTCTCCGCGGATACCACAAGCGCGTCGAGTTCCTCGCTGACGGCGGGACCGAGTTCGTCGTCAATCCGCACAATTTCGAATCCTTTCGCATGCCTGTGCCGCAGATACGCCTCCAGGTTGCGCTTCCTAACAGCGTAAGAAGAGACCTTCTTCCTCGTGCGCCTCGCCATGCCGTCGCTAGTGAGTCCGACAAGCAAACTCCCGCCAATTTCGATAGCCTTCTTCAGGAGTGCTTCATGGCCGGCGTGAAGGATGTCGAACGTCCCACCGACCGCCACTCTCACGATCAAGCCCCCCAGAGCCAAACAACGATCACGACAGCGAAGACGATGAAGCTCCCAAGGTAGAGCATGAGCAGTTGACGCTTCTTCTTGCGAATCAGGTTTTCTCTCTTTGCCCTACACTCGTCGGAGCAGTACTTCTCCGTCCCGACCATAGCCTTCCCGCACTCTGCACAATGGCGGTGCTGGGGAATCCGCTCGACCACGATGTCGCATGGGGGTGGGATATAAAGAGGTTGGCGGGTGAGGACATTCGAGTCGGGGCGAAACGAACCATCGCGGAGTTAGTCTGAACTGTTCGAAAGGTTATGGGTTTTCTCGTGGAAAAGACGACTTGGCGGGAAAGGACGTTGCTTGCATTGAGCGTGATATGCTTCTTCCTTCCGGCGCTTCCATTCTTCTGGCTCGGTCTCGGCGAGGCTATCCCCGTATACGTCCCGATCGCCCCCACCGTAGGCGGCCTCGCCACACTCTCGATTCTGTATCTCTCCAATTTTCGCATCGGAACCGTCGCGGCATCGCTGGAACCTGTACGCTGGCATCTCGCATACGGAATCAGGCTGTCACAGCATCAGGTGTCCGAGTCTTTTTCCACCCTAAGAGTACAGGTCGATTCCACATCAGAGGTGGAAATATCTCTCAAGACCACTCTAAAGGGGATTGTCATTTCATACAAGGCTGGGGCCACCGATACCGGGTGGGCAACGATGGTCGTCCCGCTCGTAACCGTGTGGCCCAGCATCATTGCACTGTTCACGTCTCTTTGGATCTACATCAAATGCGCTCGCTACGTCAGGAACGACATTTTCCCCCTCCTCCCCGCGGATGGAGTGCTACGGCATGTGGTGAGTCATGACGACATAGGCGCGATGCTGGTGAAGCACGCTGCTGAGGATCACCGCCTCTTCTCGGAGGCGTATGAGGCTGATCGCGATACGTACTGGGATGCGCTTGCCGTAATCGTGTGCCTCGCCTTCTTCGGGTGGTTTGTGCTATTCGTGATTCTCAATGCGACGTCAGCTGATCCAGACTATATGCATCGGGTGATGGACGCGCTGGTGCCGTCAATCGCAGGGGCGCTCGCCTGCGCAATACCCTCAATCTGGATAGTGCGTCGCAGACTCAAACCGCGAATGACGAGGTGGAGGAATTGGATGACGCGCGTCGATAGAGTCTGGAAGGTTGAGGCGACCAAGTCGATGCCCGAGGACTCCGCTCCGAGCAGTTTTGAAGTCCTCTCTGAGGCGACGAAGGACGCTCCGATGCTAATGAAGTCGCTCCGGAAGGCGGCAATTGACAAAGATTGGAATGCTTGGTCAACCTTGATTTTTTTTATCTGGCTCGGGATGCCGATGATCGTGGAAGGTTATTGGTCGATGACATTGTTCGCAATCGGGCAGTCTGGCAACGCATTTCCGGTACTGGCGATACCACAGGTGGGGGGCGGGTTTGCACTTCTGGTCGTTGCATGGATCTACTACAATCGATGGAAGCGCCGACAAGACGCCGTGGTGAATCAGGAGCTCGCGAACTGGAACCACCGCCATGAAGAGCCGCGCCATCGCATGGAGCGATTCCTCGAGAAGTTGCAATCAGATGTCTGAGGCAGTCCTTCCAGACCGTCCAGACCTGTACGTCGTGGTCCGCATGCTCGAACGACTCTGGAGAGTGGGCGAGCCGATGCTGAAGACCAAGCTCCAGGTCGCCGCCAACGTGAACTATAACATCTTCACGAAGTATCTTATATGGCTCATCTCAAGAAACTTGGTCGTCCCCGTCTATGGCCAAGACGACCATGAGCGCGTCTCGATAACCGAGAAGGGTCGGAAGGCCTACCGCCAACTCGTGGAATGGATGGACGAGTTCAGCCGGGGTCAGAGGGGGAATATCTGAGATGAATGCGACTAGACTTTCCGGGGTTTGGCGCACACGAAAGCTGGGAATGTTTCTCCTGGGTATCTCACCTGAGTCACTTCGAAGCCTGCTTCCCTCAAGAGGCGCAGCCATGTCTCAATCCCAAAAAGACCCACCAGGTGATGGTCTGTCTCCGCCCGCACCTTGCCGGCACGCTTAATCAGAAATACGAATGTGAATTCGCAAGTCGTGTCCCCGGGATTGGGGTCGAAGGTGTTCTCAATGAAAGTCACTTCAACATCCCCCCGGGCTCGCCTGGTGCTTTCTGTCCTGTTCTGTTCGAAGTGCTCCCTCGTCTGCTCCGAGTATGTGCAGAAAACGCCTCCGGGTCTGAGGTGAGTCCAAGCGGTCGCGAACGCCTTCTTGAGATCCGCCTCTGACAGCATGTAGGTAATCGAGTCAGCGATGACGACCGCGTCGAACGTTCTCCGCAGCCTCACCGTTCTCATGTCGCCTTGGCGGTACCTGACGTCGGGATTCAGGCGCCTTGCCAAGGCAAGCATGTCTCCGCTGAGGTCGACGCCCGTGATGCGGAAGTGCTTCTTCAGGGTCCAATCGATGTGACCGGCCCCGCAGCCAAGATGCAGGATGGTCTTGACCGAAATCGAGGAATGCTTGGTGATGAGCTTGAAGAAGAACTCGGCTTCGCTGACATAGTCTTTCGGTGTGCTGATGATCGGCCATAGCCAAGCGAGGTCTCCGTACATCCTTCTTTGGTCCTTGCTCGAAGAGGTCAATATTCCCATTGGCGGTGATGGGCCCGGCTGATACTTGATGCATGCTCGCGGGGCGGCGATGTCGGGATTCTTGATACTTGCGGACAAGTTTTTTACATTTTTCGTCGCGAGCATTTAAAGGATGCCGAAGATGTTTTATATTACATCGATGTTCAACGCAGCCGTCCGCCGGTGGGGGTAAATGAAGAAGCTAGGCGTCGTGGACAACCTGTCCTACGACGGCTCGATACTCGTGCGGGCCGATTTCGCCCCCGGAAGAGGCGCGCAGGTTTTGGACTCGAAGAAGAACCCGGTCGGCAGGATTTTCAAGGTGTTCGGTCCGGTTAAGAGGCCATTCGCGGCCGTCAGACCGAGCAGGAAAGTGTCCCTGAGCCTCATCGGCTCCGAGGTCTATCTCGAAGAGGGAGAATATGCCGAAAAACCCAAGAAAGGTCGAAGAAGCTGAGGAAATCACCAGGTGCCCCGAGTGCAACAGCACGCACCTGAGGTTTGACTACGAGCGAGGCGAGCTGGTCTGCGACGAGTGCGGTCTCGTCATAGACGACCAGATGATAGACCAGGGCCCTGAGTGGCGGGCATTCGATATGGAGCAAGGCGAGAAGAGGGCGCGCACCGGCGCTCCAATGACCTACACGATCCATGACAAGGGTCTCTCGACGACGATAGGCTGGAAGAACAAGGACTCCTATGGTAAGAGTATCCCGACGAGGAGCCGCGCACAGCTTTACAGGTTGAGGAAGTGGCAGCGCAGGATTAGGGTGAGCAACGCTGCGGAGAGGAACCTGGCATTTGCCCTCAGTGAACTCGACCGCATGGCCAGCGGCATGGGCCTGCCCAGAAACGTGAGGGAGGCGGCAGCCATGATCTACCGCAAGGCGGTGAACAAGAACCTAATCCGAGGGCGATCGATTGAGGGAGTCGTCGCCGCCAGTCTCTACGCCGCATGCAGGCAGTGCAACGTCCCCAGAACTCTTGACGAGATCGCGGGGAGCAGCCGTGTCGGAAGGAAGGAGATAGGCAGGACGTATAGGTTCATGACGCGGGAGCTGAAATTGAAGCTAATGCCGACACGTCCTCAGGACTACGTCTCCCGGTTCTGTTCCGAACTCAAGTTGAGCGGCGAGGTTCACTCGAAGGCGATCGAAATACTCAAGGAGGCGGCGGACAAGGAACTCACCTCCGGCAGGGGGCCGACAGGGGTGGCGGCAGCCGCCATCTACGTCGCGTCGATTATGGCGAACGAGCGAAGGACGCAGCGAGAGGTCGCCGACGTGGCTGGGGTGACAGAGGTCACCATCAGGAACAGGTACAAAGAGCTCACCGAGAAGCTCGGCATCAAGGTCGAACTCTAGAAGGGTGACCGCGAGCACCGCTGACTTCAAACATAGCGCGAGCATTGCGTGGCGGGAATGAGCAGCCCGGTCGATGCCGATCTGGTCTTTGTGAACGGCTTCCTATGGAGCCCCGGCCTCGAAAAACCAAGGCGAGGGGCAATCGCCATCGGCGGCGGCAGGATACTGCGCGTCGGGAGCAACGCGAAATGCGAGGCCGAGGCCGCCCGGAACGCGAGGGTAATCAATGTCCATGGCCATCTCATCATGCCTGGTTTCATCGACGCCCATGCTCACCTGCTCCATACCGGTCCGCGCATGGAATGGCTGCAACTCCAAGGGATCTCGTCGATGGCGGGGATCCAAGCTGTGGTCGCCCGGGAGGCCCACGATGCGAAGCATGGCGGTTGGATACTGGGTCGTGGCTGGGATGAAAGTACATGGCCCGAACGAAGGTATCCGACGCGGCACGACCTCGACAGGGTGGCAGGCGACCGACCGGTCTTGCTGCGGCGGGTGGATGGCCACATGTCCGTCGTCAACACTGCCGCGCTTGGAATTCTACGGATACCTGCGAGCACCCCTGGCCTGGAGGTTGACACAGCAGGCAAGCCTACTGGCGTCCTCAAGGAGGCCGCTGCGGAGTTGGCGGGAGAAAAGACGAAGCCCACAATCGCCCAACTCGTGAATTCTTACCCAAGGATGCTGCATTTGGCCCACAGCCTGGGAATCACCTCGATTCACGATATCGTCAATGAACGTGGCTTGCGGGCATACGAAAGACTCGCAAGGCGCGGTATCCTGGGTTTGAGAGTCTCCGTGATGCCTGAAATCGACTTGCTTTCTTTGATGAAGAAGCGAAAAGGGAAATCAGGATTCGATGGAGAATGGCTGAGGCTCGGAGCCATAAAGGCCTATTCTGACGGTTCCCTGGGTGCGAGGACGGCGGCGCTTCACGAACCTTATGCGGATGCTCCGGACGAAAGAGGACAGCTAATGTACGCTGGCGGAAAGCTGGAGAAGGCTGTGAGCAGAGCGATACGTTCGGGGTTCCAGCTGGCGATTCACGCAATCGGTGACAGGGCGATCGACGCAGTGCTTGACGCCTATGAGCGCGCAATGCCCAAGAAATCTGATATTGGTCGCCGCCTCAGAATCGAGCACTTCGAACTCCCGAGCGAGGAAGCAATGGAAAGGTGCAAGAACCTCGGCATCATCCCGGTTATGCAGCCGAACTTCGTGGTGAACTGGAGTCAGCCCGGTGGTCTTTATGATGCGCGCCTCGGACCTGAAAAGACGAGGCACAACAACCCTCACAGGCTAATCTTGAAGAAAGGACTCAAGCTCGCCTTTGGCTCCGACGGCATGCCATACGGCCCGATCTTTGGTCTGCATGGCGCGGTGACCCCGCCATATCCGGACCAGCGCATCTCACTTCGCGAAGCGCTCGATGCCTACACTCTTGGTGGCGCGTTCGCATCGTTCCAGGAGAAAGAGAAGGGCCACCTCACAGAAGGAAGGTTCGCTGACCTTGCTATCATGGATGGATTATGGGATGGCAGCGGCTCTGGCGTGAATGATTGGAAAATCGCCGCCACTGTCGTCGGCGGGAAAATTGTCTACAAGAGTCCCGCCATCGCGCATGCATGAGCGATTCGGCAGCTAAGGTCTGATTCTCTGCAGCTTCAAGTAGGTAATGTCTTCTCCCGCCTCTCCGAACAGTATCTCCTTCTTGACCCCGTGGGCGAGACGCACCGCCCTGCTAATCTCGGGCCACATGCCCTTGAACCCTGCAGGGTACGCGTGTATCAGGTACTTCGCGTGGTGCTTCTCAGGGTCGCCCTCGTACGCCCTGAAGTGCGAGCCATACTTGAAGCCTGTCTTGACGACGATTCCCCTTCCCCTCAGGTTCTCATAGGTGCGGAGCCGGAGATCGAAATCAGGCTGGACCCTCCTTGCCTTCCTCAGCACGCTCTCGAGCGACAAGCTCCTTCCTGACTTGGCGTTCCTGACGGCCAGCAACCCGCCTTTCATCAGATAGACAGTCTCGATGAGCGAAAGCTGCAGTCTGCGCCCGACCATCTTGCCGTAGAAACCCTCCTCGTAGAGCGCTTGAGCCTGCTGCTCGTCCACGACTGTCGCCCTGTCCTCCGTGAGGAAGGCTTCGAATCCTCCTGTGCGGCCAGCGCGCTGCCACCGCCCTTTGGGGAACGCTTCCTTGACGCCATAGTATGTCAGGTCGCTCTCCTCGTCCACAACCGCCAGGAGCAGTTTCTTCCTGAGAGATGAGACTTTCCTCAGCTGGTGGATCAGCGCTTCCATGTCGAAGACCGCGCGCTCGGAGATCGCGGCCACCCAGAATAGGCTCGGCGTCTTCTTCGGACCGCCGCCACGCGGATATACCATGAAATCGAGGGGCTCGCGGCTCTCCTTCACCACATAGCCTCGCTGTCTCAGGTCGCGATACACCACATAGCTGATGACGAAGTTCGGATACGCGACGTTCGCTGTCCTGAGCAGCCGTTCGTGGCTCACGGGTTTACCCCGCGAGGTCAGCTGGAGCCTATCGCCCTCAGCGAGATACAGCGCCTCAAGCAGTGTAAGCCTAAGACCCCCGCCAGAGACAGGGCTGCCGTAGTAGCCGCGGTTGTAGATCTGGCTCGCCTCCGCCTCGTCGGCTATCAGGACATGGTCCCCCTGCAGTTCTCCGGTCATCGTGTCGACGGTCGGATACGCGCCCCGCGTATTAGCCTTGCTTTGGCGGTTAAACTGCAGGCCCTACCCATATGCTGGCTAAAACTCCTTAAATAGAAGCGTTTTCATATTCTCATCTGTTGAACCGCGAACGGCTCATAAACGAGATCAGGGACTTGCTGGCGAAGACCGGCTTCTACCTCTCCGACAAGGCGAACACGAGGGGGATGAGTTTCGACATCATCGCTAGGAGAGACCAGAACCTCCTGATGATCAAAGTTCTCACGAACGTCGATGCGTTCACCGAAACGAACGCCAGGGAACTCAAGCTGATCGCCAGGACGCTCAGCGGATCGCCGATCCTGGTCGGGCAGAGGAGCGGCGGCGGCCGCCTCGAGGAGGGCGTGATATACAGCAGGTTCGGGGTCCCGATATTATCCAAGGAGACGTTCGTCGACTTCTTCGCCGAGGGCGTCCCGCCATTCGTCTTCTCGGCGCCGGGCGGCCTATACGTCCGCCTCGACGGCGACCTGCTCAGGCAGCTGCGAGACACGAAGAATATCTCTCTCGGCACCCTTGCGGAGGTCGCTGGCGTGTCCCGGAGGACTGTCCAGATGTACTTGGAGGGCATGAGCGCGACGATAGACATCGCCCTGCGCCTCGAGGAGTTCTTCGGCGAGCCTCTCGTGATACCCGTCGATCCGTTCGCCTATACCAAAGACTTGGAGCAGGCTTTGGTCAGCTGGAACGAATTCGATACATTCGAGAAGCACGTTTTCCAGAAGTTGCAGAACTTGGGGTTTGAAGTTTTGCCGACCCTCAGATGCCCATTCGAGGCGCTGACATCCGACCGTGAGGCAATCTACCTGACCGGTGTGAGGGCCAGGAACGAGAACGTCGAGGAGAAGGTGACGATGGTCAGCAACATCTCGAAGGTGGCGGAGCGCGACTCTGTGGTGTTCGTTGAGGGGACCAGGGTCAGGATGAGCATCCGGGGCACTCCGATAATCAACAAGGAGGAGCTCAGGAAGATCAAGGAGAGGGAGGAAATCCAGGACCTGATCGAGGAGCGCAAGAAGTGATATGGACATCATCGACTGGCCGAATGGCCACCGCATCTTCCTATTGCCGGTGATTCGAGGTCTCGTGTCCGAGAGACTGAAAGTGAGCAAGGCGCTCCAGGAATGCTCTCCGCTGGTGATTGCGGTCTCTGTCTCACCGGAGGAACTCGAAGGATTGCACAAATACGACGGGGGCGAAGTTGAAGCGTCGAACATCGAGGAGGAGATATACATGGCAAGACTCGCAACGTTCGGAGAGGTAAGCAAGCCCCCGCCATGTTTCTTGGAGGCGTGTGACCAAGCTAAGGAGCTTGGTCTGAAGATCGAGGCCCTGGACCTGGACAATGAAGACTTTACCGAGGCCTATGTGACCAACGTCAGCACGGTCGAGATGATGACGCAATCGTGGATAGCCAATAAGCTCCGCAGCCCGAAGCTAGACGCTGAAAACCCCGAGGAGTTCGTCCTGAGGTTCGACAAGGCAGTCAACCGCAAGGAGGGATTCAGGCGGCTCGAGCGCGCCAGAGAGGCGCACATGGCCAAGAGGCTGGAGAGGCTGGTCGGTGAAGCAAAGGCCACGCTGGCCCTGATCGAACTGGAACGCCTGGACGGGGTGAAGCGGGCGCTGGCTCCCGCCTATCTACCCCGGTAATTCGCGTTGCTGGCATCGCCCAGGTCTATCGACCATATCGGCACACCGATAAGGAACCCCGTAACGATGGGGCTGACCCAATTGCCTGCATTGTTTCTGTAGTATACGACATGGCCGATGTTCGTACCTCCTGTGGTCGCGACAATGTCGTCGTCACCGTCGCCGTCAATGTCTCCAGCAGCCAATGCTTTCGTGCTCTCGGCGTTGGGTGTGGTGAGCGTCTTGAGGAGCGTGCTCGTATTGTTGACCCCGTTATAGATATAGATTGAAGTCCCGCTGGATGCCACAACCTCGAGGCCGTACCTCTTCGTGTAGCAATCCGCAAACTTGACTCCCGTTATGCTGCCACCCGGTGAAGCGTACTTCTGCGAAGGCGGAATGAGACCTCCCGGGCTGCCGTTTATCTTGTAGATGTTGCCCGCTGAGGTCCCGACCACGAGGTCGTCAAAGAAATCGTAGTTCTGGTTCCCAGCATCGAGCACCATCCCGTTCGCGCCATCGTCCAAGTTAATGTCGATTCCCGTGACTCCAGCGGGAGTGGAGACCTCGATCTGCAGGGTGTTCACGTACAAATCGTCCAGATTGATGTTGTTGATTGTTCTGTCAGTGTCCACCACCTTGATCCATATGCTCTGGCCGCCGAGGTTAGGCAGGACATAGCTGAATGTAGTGTCCGTCGGTCCGGGCTGATTCACGGTGATCGTAGGTCCAACGTAAGGTCCTGATTGTCCTGAAGTCGAGTAATAGAATGCGAAATTGTCTAGCTCGGAATTGTTCCTGAAACCCACCACGTAGAGCGTGTAGGCGCTGCCCGGTCTATTTGGCAGCGTCTGCAATTTCCAATAATGCTCGAGCGCGCTCCTTTCGCCTGCCGGAATGACCGTCTCGACATACATATAGTCGATGTACACTTTGTCTGCGGTCTCGCCGTTTGTCTGCGATGTGTCAAGCACACGGATGTATATGTTGCCGCTGGTCCCCGCAGGCAGGGTGAAGGAGTAGTAGTAACCTGTGTCAGAGGTGTTTGTGACGGTGAACATATCCGTCCATGGACCGTTTGTGGCAGTCGCCCACTGGAACTTGAAGTCGTCGTTCGGGTTTGAACCTGATGATTTATAGCCATTCAGCTTGACTTTGTGGGAGGAACCAACTGGCACGTTGACGGTCCAGTAGCCCTGCAAGCAATACTTGCTGGCCTGGCAGGAACCCTCGAGCAAGACCTCATAGACTGAATTGTCAGACCTAGTATCGGTGTAACTCCCGGAATCGATTGAACCATAGCCGCCCGTGAAAGAGATCTCTTGATTCGCAGTGTCATTGCTCCAGGTTACGGGGAAATTCTTCCTCTCTTCTCTAAACAGCTCTCTCACAGTGTCCGTTGTGTATGTCGACAGATAATTTCCTGAGACGATTTGGCCATAGACGATGTTCTCCTGGATGGCCTTCCAGTAGTCCGTCTGCAGGGTCGTGGTGAACTTGCCATTCCCGTCCAAGTTCGGGTACCAGGTCACCTCTTTAGTGTTTCCGTTTCTTGCCACGGCAATGTCCATGTCGTGGTCGCCATCGAAATCGCCCAGGTCGATTGAGTTGACCTGTCCGCTCCGCGAAATGTCCACGCTCGTCTTTGTCCAAGAGCCGTCGTTCTTGTAGTACCAGACCTTGCCGCTGGCAGCGCCAACGATTATCTCGGGTGCAGTATCCCTGTCGATGCTTCCGGTTGTTATGGCGGTGACTAGATCGTTGCCAGTATTCTCCAAGATGAAAGGTGTCCAGACCGTATTGCCGCTCGTGTCCAGGTCCCTCCTGAAGAGATACAGCCATGCGTTATTATTATCCTGTTTGAGGCTGGCGACGATATCCAGGTCACCGTCCTGATCGTAGTCGATGTACTTTATCGCCACACCGGCGATCCACTTCGTTGCGTCCGATGGGCCGCTCATGATTCTGTACTTCGTCCATCTGTCCCAGCTATTGACGTTTTCGAAATAGTATCCTAGATCATGAGTGCCCCAGCGCGGGTCCGATGTGTCGTCGTTCGCGGTTGCGATGTCGAGTTGGTACTCGGGAGCGTGTATTGTGAGCTGGCTCTGTAGAGCAAGCGTGTATTCCTCGTCGGCATCTCGGACGCTCATGACACGTAATGCGTAGTTCTGAGTTCCCGGAACCCACGGATCCTGATTGACGAGACTGAGGTTCAAAGCGAACCTATAGGAGATGGTGCCATCATGCTGTTCCACCGCCACGATACCAGGGGTGCACGCGCCGGTCACGGGGCATATCGGTTCATTGACGTTCCTCCCGTTCAATGGCGCCTTCCAGATCTGGGTCCCGCCCAGATAATCCTGAATCACGACATTCCCCACGTAGTAGGTCGCGTCGACTGTCTTCATCGTAATGCGCACGTACACGACCTCGGTGTTGTTGAATGTGTTCGACTTAAGGGTGAAATTCGGATCCTTGAATGTCTCCAGAAGTGGGTATAGTCTCATATTGCCATTGTTGTCGGTGATGTTTATTGTGTCCGTTGTATGGAACTTGTTCGGCTGCGGGACGACATCGTCCCACAGCGTAATTTCAAGCGGGTATCTGGCAAAATAGTAGTATGGAGGGTGGGTCGGACTCGAGTAGAAATTGGTGCCGACCGAGGATGCGTTGTTCAGCTCGAACCTGTAGGTGAATACATTGTAGCCATTGACATAGTCGTAGAATGTGAAAGCCGCCGTGTTCGACGCCTGCGTATCGGCGGTCGGAATCTTGACCGTGCCATAAACCACATATTCTGGAGGCAGGTTCGAGAAGGGATCGTACAAGTAGAGCTCGTCGTGCGCACCCTTTGAGTTCTTCAACAGCGCGCTTGCGACCACTATGACGACGGTCTCCTTCTCCTTGAACGTCCTTGTCTCGTTCGCGGCATAGTCGTTGCTGTCCCATTCGGTCGCGTTGAATATATTGAAACCTTGCAGGCCATTATAGTGCAAGTTCGGCGGTGCACCCTCTCTCGGCTTCTTGCCGGGCGTAGTTCCGCCTCCTGCAGGTCCCTGGACGACCCTCAACGTCATGTGCGCGGTGGTCTTGTGTCCTTGGAGGTCAGTCGCATTGAATATCACCACTGAGCCGTCCCAGCTCAAGTTCGTCGGCTTCAGCCAGGCACCGGTAAGCGTGAAGATGCCATCGTTTGCGACTTGGTCTCCGCCGGTGCCGTTGTCCCTCATCTGCCAAGGCTTATTCCTGAAATCAGGGATTCCAAAGAAAGCCGCAAATGTGGCGTAGACCGATTTGTTGTTGAGATCCCTGTCCGGGTCGGTCACCTTGGCATAGACGTAGAACTGCACGTTGGTCGCGGGTGGCTCGCGGATCGACGTTGTGGGGTCCTTGTCCGCCCACTTATCCACGAAGACGGGCGGGTTAAGGCCAGCAAGACCCTGGAGGATGCTTTGCCATAGGGTGACGCTCTTGCTGGTATCGACAATAATAGCCTGGACTGTGTCGTTCTGCGTGATCTTATGATTTGAATAGAACCATCTTTCGCCGGTGTTCCAGGTTTGATCGGAACCGTCAATCAGCCCATAGTGCTTGTTGATGTCCTCGGGCGCAGCCCAATATCCGTTGGGTACGGTGCCGTTGTTGTTGAACTGGTTTGTTATAGGATTTGCCGAATTTCCGCCGATCTGGATGATCAAGTAAAGTTTCGTGCTGAAGAACTGAAGGGCCTCGCCGCTGGTGTGGGTGATGGTGATGTTCACTCCGTTCCATGCGCCACTCTTATAGATCGGCTCCAACTGCCCGACGAAGTCGACTTTGACATCCGGAGAGGGGGTGGGGATGGAATATACCCATATCAGCACGGCAGAGAACAGGGTCACCGTCATGCCGAGTATGAGTATCGTCCCGATGACCTCGGAAACACCGACATCATTCCAATCTTTTTTCTTTACCAACATCAGGAATTCCTCCAGAGGGGGCTTGACGCTTTTTGATGCTGGAGACGATATTTAAGGGTTCTGTGGTAATTACCTATCACACACCGCGCTGGCCTAGTCTAATAACTTCCGTCTATCGGTTTTTTATCGTTCTAGGCTCATGACCGCGGCCGTTGCCTGACGAGAGCGCCGACCGGACGAAAATGCAGGGTGGTCGAGTTACCGCAAAGCACGTCCTCATCGCCTTGATTGTCCTGGGTCTCGCCTTCCGGGTCACCTCGCTGATGAACCGTGACTTGGGGTTTGACGCGAACTACTACCTGACGATGGGGCAGAGCCTGCTCAAGCATGGCGAGTTCTACATGCCTTGGGGCGACCCCTCAAACTTGAACGGCGTGCCGCAATACAGCCATCACATATCCCCGCTGTTTCCTGCGTATCTGAGCATGTTCTATGCGCTTTTTGGCTCGTCATACGCGATATCCCAGCTCGCATCGTTCGTCATCAGCGCGGTCGGGCTCATCCTGATATACAGGGCGACCAAGGACCTGTACGGCAGCGCAAGCGCGCTCGTCGCCACGGCCATATTTGCACTCGATTTCGAGTTGATCGTCGAGACTGGGAAGATATATTCCGAAAACATGACCTTCCTATTCTTCACCCTGACGATGTGGGCCATAATCCGAGGGGTGAAGGACGACAGGTACATAGTGTTCGCCGGCCTGTTCGCCGGTCTCGCCTACAGCGTGAGGTCCTCGCTCGGCTACTTCTTCATCGTCGCCGGCGTCGCCGGGTTCCTATGGCGTTTCTACTACATGCGCTGGGCCGTCTTCAAGAACAAATGGTACATGCTCGCGATCGCGATCTTCCTCGCTTTCGTCGGGGGGTGGGGTCTGAGGAACCTGTACCACTTCGGCTGGCCAAATTGGGAGACGAGCACGGCGATACAATCGACATTGCTCAATGCATTCTCGCAGCCTATCCAGTATCTCACGCTCGTCGTGCTCCTTGTGCCCTTCTTCGTCCTGATTCTTCTCATGTATGGCGCCTATATGCTGCCGGAGCTGAAGTCCTCGATTCGTCGCATCAGGGATGAGCAAGTGAGCGGTCTCTGGCTCGCGGTGTTCCTCGTGCCTTTTATCGCGCTTTTTGTCTCCGGTGCGTTGAGCCTTGGCGAGACTCAAAAAGGCGTGTCGCTCTATTGGCGTGACAGGGTTCGATACATCTTCTACGCATACCTGCCCTTGGTCTGGATTGGGGTGCGAGGCGTCGACTTCCGCTTGGATAGGCCGCTGGGCGAGATCGTGAGGGGACTCAGGTTCCCTCTGGCGGCGATCGGGGCAAGAATCAACGAGATTCTCCATAACAGAAAGTGGCTCATCGGCATCTGTGCCATTCTCCTCGGCGCAGTTGTGAGCCTACTCACCATGGGCGGGTGGCTGGCCGCTTTCCTCATCATGGCGGTGCCCGCGCTATTCTTCCGTTCGCCCCGGAAACGCTTTGCGATATTCCTCGCGGTACTTCTTGTATTTGCCATCGAAGCTGGCACCGCCGAGGTCAAGTTCGCGGCGCCGAAGGTGGGCACGGACGTCAACAATATGCTGGCTGCCGGGGAAGTTGTTGCCGTCGATGGCGTGAACTACCACCAGTTCTACTTCCTGTATCCATTCGTGACCAATGCGGAGAATCGGATCGTCTCCCATCAAGACTATCCCGATGCGTCGTACTTGGTCTCCTACTTCGTGAATAAGACATACGCAGGCTATACATGGAATGCTTCGTATTATGATGAATCCCAGGGCGGGTGGATAAGTCAGACTTGGGCGGTGCTTTGGGGGCAGACCACACACGTCTCCACGCTGACTATAAAACTCTGGAAGCACATCTGACATCGGCATGGTTATATAACTTTCAAGAGTTGAATCCAGTGTGAACCTGACAGCCTCCGAACGGATAATCCTCCATGTCGCTGAGCACTGGAGGGCGACTGGCGCGATTGCAGAACTGACGCAGAAGGGAATCGCTTCTGGGGCCGGCGTCCAAAGGAGCCACGTGCCGAGGAACCTGAAGCGGTTGATTTCCGAAGGCCACATAGAGACCGCGGAGGGTCGGATTGGGGGCCGCGCGAGAAAGGTCATTTTCTACAGGATAACGGAGGCTGGCCTGAGGCAAGCGAGAGAATTGAGAGAAAACCTCCGGAAATCCAAGGTAGTCCACGGGGGGAAGGAGATGACAGTGGACGATGTCGCAACAGAATTTGCGATTTCACCGCTGGCGGTCGCTTTGAGAATCGACGAGGCGGGTGCGTTTCGCCCGCCCGTCGCGGCACTGCAGGAAGTGCCCGGGCTCTTGGAGCGCGAGAGTGAGATTGCCCAGCTCAGGAAATGGTCTCGCGAGCGGAGTCCGGTAATGGTGGTCTACGGAGCGGCGGGCATGGGCAAAACAGCTCTGGGCAAGGCCTTCATCTCCCAGCATGCGGGAACGCACGCATGGATGGACCTGCATGACGGGGCCAATCTCGAGAACACCCTGGCCGATATGGCGGCGGCGTTGGGCTTTGAAGTCAGGGGGGGCGACGCGGGCAGGTCGCTGGTCGATTACCTCAAGTCGCACAGCGTGCTCCTCGTCCTTGACAGTTATCACCAAGTTTCGGAGGACCTCGTTGATTTCCTCTCGACCATCATCGAAGATCTGAAGGGCGGTGCGGGGAAGCTCTTGGTGCTCGCACAGGAGACAACACCCTCATATTGTAGGTTCTATGACCGCGCGGAAGTCAGCCGCGGTGACGTCAGAGAACTCCACCTCAAGGGGCTGACCATAGAGGGCTGCAAGAAGATGCTCGGCTCAGAGCACATCGATGAAGAAGCGCTGAAAAGGATATACCTCCTGACGAAGGGAACGCCGCTCTATATCGACCTCATAAGACGGGGCGATGCCGATGAACTCCGGAGGAGGTCGCGTTTCAGCAGCGCCGAGATACGCCTCCTGATATTCTCGAAGGGTGTGTCCGCGCGCACCTGATACCAATCTACTTGCCGGTCAGAATTATCTCGTCGTACTCGTCAGTTCCTGCGATCGGGGAGGAGTCCTTCATCGGGACTGGCGTGACAGAGGGCTTCGCGCGGACAAGTGCATAGATTATCTCGGTGACATTGCCCTTGGGATTCTTGACGGCACACCCTCGGACATCGCAGAGTATCCTCCGACCGTCCCTGGCCACGAACGAAAGGCGGTGCACCTCGCCTGCGACATTCTCACCCCACAGGATTCTCTGCCCGATGCAGCTGCTGCCGCATGCCTTGATGCCGTTCGTATCGATCGCCTTGAAGACTTCCGAGCATAGCATCCCGACGAGTTCCTCGCTCTTCCAACCCAGCAGCTGCTCTCCCAACGCGTTGACGTATTTGACCTTGAAATGCGGATCCAGCACAAGGAACGCGGAGCCTGTGGCGTCCGCCAGCGCCGCCAACCTTGCCCTCTCGGTTGCCAGGGCGTCCCTGGAAGAATTGGAATCGATTGCTATCGCCGCCATCGTGGCGATTCCAATGACCACGTTGATTTCCTTCGATGTGAAATACCGATTCCCGCTCGAATCGTCCAGGATCATCAGCCCCAAGACAGACTCCCTGCAGACAAGGGGGGCGATCAACATCGCCTTCAGCCCAAGGCGCTGTATGATTGCGGCAGGGAGTATCTCTTCTCTAGTGGCATCGCGGATCAAGGCGGGGAGTCGTTGCTTGATTACCTTCTGTGCAAGCTTGGGGATATCCGCCACTTTGATGACCTGATTTGAAATGTACTTGATTTGCTCCATGTCGGGACCGAATGCCTGCTCACACTTGAGTTCGCCCCGCTTGCCATCGAGGGAGAATATCGCACACCTATTCCCCCGGACCAGCTGCGGAACTATCCTGACGACTGTGCCGAGCAGCTCCTGGATGTCGGTGATGCCACCGACCATCTCAGATATGCCGAGCATGGCAGCTAGTATCTGCGTCTCGTCTGGCCCAAGTTCCTCTGGCATCGACCTCAAACAATGCCAGCAAACTCGATATTATGGTTTCTGGCTGGTTATCAGTCTCCGCCACCTTGACCGGGCAAAAGACTTCTAGAGGGACCGGCATATGGCCGGCGATGTCGGGCGTCCGGCTGTTTATCGCCGCACTCGGGCTGATCATAGCGGCGAGTGGCGGTGCAGCGGCCATCTACATCGACAAGTATCTGGGACTAGGGATGGTCGTCGTCGGGGGATTCTTGCTCATCCTGACAATCACGAAGTTTTCCGACATCGACTGAATTGACCGTATGCTTTATCCGGCAACCCCGCATCATGCGTCCAGATGTACGCCATCTTCAGCGTGCTCCCTGACAAGCGCAACAAGGTCGACGAGATATTGAGGGACGACGTGGTCAGCCGCCAAAGCATCGTCCTGCGTGAGTGCTCTGCGATCGGCTTGAAAGACCTGGGGTTACTCGTACTCATCGAGGGCGAGGAGAACGCCGTCAAGAGATCCAAGGAGCTGTTCAAGGACGTGGCGAAAGTCCTCGAGGGCAAGCAATCGGTAGACGCCTACGAGCGCTTCAAGAAAGAGAGCGACGAGGTCGGCTCAGGGGTCGGTTTCATCTTCGGATGATCAGACCTGCTCAAAGTGACTTGATCTTTTCCGCCACGAACTCCTTGATTTTCGGGTCGTCGGGGATCGTGAGCGAGCGCTTGAACCTCTCAGACTTATCCGGCAGATAGTACCCGCGCGAGACGGAGATGAACTCGTTGGTGCCTTCGGGCGTTATCGCCCTCTTTCGGGCGACCTCCAAGAAGTTATTGCGCCCGAAGTCTATCTTCTCCGCCTTTACAGTCTCGAACTCCAGCTTGTCTTCCCTTCTTTCTCTTCTCTCTTCCATTCTATGTCCTCCCAGTTTGGTGGAGCCCGAGCCAGACCACCCAGCTCAGGGAAATGGAGAGGATTGCATTGAACTATAAAAGTATCCCCTCCGCGCGTCCATACCCGCTCGCTTTCATCTGATGCGCATTCCAATAGGCTGTTATACAACCCGAGGAATAGAGAACATGCATGCGCTGCCCCCGCTGCGGAATCGAGTCGCCCGGTCCCTTTTGTCCTAACTGCGGCCTGCCCGTTGCAATTGGTCAAGCGACCGTGACATGCCCCCGGTGTGGGACGCGACACAGCATGTGGAACTGCCCCGTCTGCGGATTCCCCGCACCGGGAGTGTCGATGCAGCGAACCCGGAGGCGTACCAACGCGGATGCGCTCAGCGTTCTTTGGGAGCTGAGCATAATACTGATGTTCGTCGTCTTCGCCATCTGCCTAGCGACGCTGATATACACCTACTTGGTTCTGGGTTTTCCCGCCCTCCAAGCGGGAATGTTGGATTCTTGGCCGATGTTCACTATTTTCCCAATGCTTGGAGTGCTATTCTTTATCAGCGGATCCGCTGTGGTCACAATCTATTTCATCATTATTTTCCTCGTGCTAATCCTGATCTATTACTGGTTTGTTCTTTCCGACGGGAAGGGCGCCGTGCGCCTGTTGTTGGCCCCGCTGGCGTCCCTCGTGCCACGGCTCCGGAGCAAGAATCGATGGACGATGGTCGCGCAACTCTTCCTCGCGGTGCAGTTCTTCCAGTTCGTCTTCGCGATATTGGTGTCCTTGTTCGGTGTCCCTCTGACCGGTCCCCCGGGCGAGCCAACGGAACAGTGGCTACTGCTCCTCAGCCTCGCCGAAGCGCCCGTTTATGAGGAAATCGTGTCGCGCGTTGCGTTGATTGGTTTGCCAATGTTCCTTTTCTCGGCGGTCAATCGCGGTATCAAGGCCTACGGCGACAGTGCTTCGGAATCGATGGATGCGAAAGGGCGGAAATCCTACGTCCTCGGATCCTTCAAGTACCTCTGGGGGGGCACCGTCGATAGGAAATCGCCCAAATGGGTCTTCGCCTCCTCGTTCATTCTGGCGATGATTTCGTCCATCTTCTTCTCTGCAGCGCATTCGAACTACGGGGCATGGAAGTTGCTGCCAACTTTCATCGCCGGTCTCGCCCTCGCTTATGCCTACCTGAGAGGCGGGCTTCTTGCGTCAATCCTGCTTCATTTCACTGTCAACATGTTCTCTGGCGCGGTTGTGCTGGTGCAGGACGACATGTCCTCTCTGGTCATCCTTGCGCTGATGACCTGGGCAGTCATAGCGGCCGGATCCGGTTTCTTCGTCTACTACTGCATCTATTTCATGAACATCGTGCGCGACAGGCTTGGCGTTCGCGCACCGCTCGGTCAGGGCCCGCCGCGGCCTGAAAATCTCCCGCCATCTAGAATGTTCGCAGCGACGTGTCCATTCTGTGGCTGGTCTGAGTCATTGTACGTCGAGGGCAAGCTCAAGTGTTCGAATTGCGGGAGGGAGCGCTAGCGTAACTCGGCGTTTGTCGACGAATCATTTTTCGTTGCTGCCTTGCCGGTGAGAAAATCGATAATGGAATCAGGCGCCTCGTCCTCTATCGTCACATCGATTTGCCCCATCGGTGAAGGTGGCGCGAAGTTGGCTCTATGCATGAAAGCGGCTTGCTTGTTGAGAGAGAACCGTATCTCGACGCCCACCCGCGAATTCCTGAGCACTTTCCTCGCGGTGTCCCTGATCCTCTGCGTTCGGAATAACTCCCTCAATTTGTCCAGCGAGACCGCTTCTGCGACAAGCGTTTCACCATTTATGACGAACGTGGCATCCGGGAACACGTTGAGCACTGCGACCTTCACCTTTGCCTCGTTTTCGGTCGGTCTGACTGGAACCTCGATGTGGATTCTGGTCACGAGACTCGCAATAGCTTTCGCGGCTTGAAGTCTCTCGTGCGACAACCGAATGCGCGAAACTTATTAACGTCTGTAAGTCGTTGACCACGGTCGGATGCGTCAGAAGCTTTTGGAGTTTATAGCGAAGAGGGGCACCCTCATCACGCCCGATGCGGCAGAATACCTCCTCCGTCAGACCGATCCAGTAGATCACCTAGCGCACGTCATCGAAGGTATGCAGCAGGTGCCCATGGTTATCACGCTTCAGGACATCATGGAAGCGGAAAAGCTCGCGATTGATGCAGCAGCGAGGCTGAAGGTCGCCGAGAGACCTCTGGTCCTGGCGCCGAGGACAGAACTGGCCGATAGTCAACGGTACCACGGGCCCGCCATGAAGACGATTGCGCGCACCGCGGAATCCTCGACGAATTATGAAGACGATCTCATTGTCCTCAGGGATATCACCGGCCATTCGACCTGTGAGGGGAATCTTGACGACTTCTCGAAGTATTTCCTGAACCGATTCAGAGTGCTTTCGGGGATGCTCAGGATGCGGAAGGACCTCCCGTCCCTTGTCGACATCGCGAAGGCGAAGCGGCTGACGCGAGAAGTAAGCGTGATTGGGATGGTGGCGGAAGCGAGGGTCACGAAGAACGGTCACAAGATAGTTGACCTCGAGGATGAGATGGACCGGGTTTCCGTGCTCTTCCCAGCCTCGACCCCTCTTGCCCAAGCACACATCGTGACCGATCAGGTCATCGGTGTCGTTGGCACGGTAAACAGCAAAGGCCTCTTTGTGGCAACGAACTCCATCGCACCAGACATACCCGTGAACCATCACTTTCCCCGTTCAACAGACAACGTGAGCATCGCATTCCTCTCCGACACTCACGTCGGAAGCAAGTCGTTCCTGGGCGATAGGTGGCAGAAGTTCCAAACATGGATTTCAGATGGAAACGAGGTCGCGCGTTCAATCAAGTACGTCATCGTGGGCGGGGACTTGGTCGATGGAATCGGCGTCTACCCCAGACAGGATGAGGATTTGGCTATCGACGACATCTATGCGCAGTATGAGGCGTTCGCCGAGCTGGTATCTGCACTTCCGACACGCCTAAGGATAGTCATGATTCCGGGTAATCACGACGCGGTCAGACCGGCCGAGCCGCAGCCCGCCCTAACTGAGGGAGTCCGGAAGCTTTTCCCCTCGAATGTCCTGTGTGTGGGCAATCCCTGTCTCCTGAAAATCCATGGCGTCAGCATCCTTGCATACCATGGACGGAGCATGGACGACCTGGTCAGCGCAATCCCAAGCCTGAGCTACGCGAGGCCGTTGGATGCTATGAGGGAGATGCTGCGCATGAGGCATCTCGCGCCGATTTATGGCGGGAGGACTCCGATAGCCCCGGAGGCGCAAGATCTCTTGGTTATTGATCAGGTACCCGATATCTTCCTGACAGGTCACGTTCACGGAGTTGGCGTGAGTGAGTACCGCGGCGTCACATTGATCAATTCGTCGGCGTGGCAGTCGCAGACATCGTACCAAAAGATGAGGAACCTCGAGCCGGTCCCAGCCATGGTCCCAATAATGAACCTCTCGACCGGCGCGGTCGCTGTAAAGGAATTCTGAGCATTCAACCGGCGACTTGCGGCAAAGATTAATACAATCTTGTCAATCTTCATGCTGTAATGGTTCCCGGAGACAAGTCGCCGGAGGAGAGCGTGGACGAGCCCGAGCAGGGGATGATTTCGTGCCAACATTGCGGCATGAAGGCCGATCCATCAGGGAAGTACTGCCCCAGGTGTGGATGGCTTCTGAAGTCTCCGGAGGTGGAACCCGGCCCGCCCAGAAACATCAAGAAGTCGCTGCTTCTGTTGGGGCGCGATGTAGGGGTCGCCGTTCTCATCGTGCTGATTGTGCTTGGCGGGATTTACGCCTACACGCGTGTCTGGCCGCCGATGGTGGTTGTCGAGAGCAGGAGTATGCAGCACAGCGATTCCACTAGCTACATAGGAGTAATCGACACTGGAGATCTAGTCCTCGTGCAAGCGGCGCCTCAGAGGTCTGACGTGACAACCTGGGTGGAGGGCAAGGCCTCGGGCTATGCGACCTATGGCAACCATGGCGACGTCCTCATTTACAGTAAGGAAGGCGACCCGTCGCCGATCATCCATCGTTCGATGTTTTGGTTGGATTATGATGCCACCAATAACTCTTTCGACATACCTGATCTGACGCGATTGCCGTTGAATATCCTATGGGGCGGTTCCTATGCGAACGGCTCCGCGGTGAAATCCCCTTACGGGTTGGACGGGACGCTATGGCTGGCCCATTCGGGTTGGCGGGGTGACTTGAATATTACATTCTGGTTGAACAGAGATTTTCTGGCCAACGCCAAAACCAGGCATGATGGATATGTCATGCTCGGAGACAATAATGCGAACATCTACGACAAGACACTGGTCCTTCAGGAGGACGTCGTCGGTGTGGCAAGGGGCGAACTGCCCTGGTTCGGTCTGCTCAAGCTGACAATAGCCCCTTCGCCAGGTTCCTGCTGTAGCCATTGGGGCGACACCAACCTTGTGACTGGTGCTCCAAAGAACAGCTGGGACTCGCTGCTAATTGCACTAATCCTGATTATCGTCTCTCCGATCTTGATTGACTTATCGACGACTCTGCTCGCGAAAGGGAAGAAATCGGATGAAGAAGAAGCAGAAGATGAAAAGGAACCGGACTCATCCTCAGGACGGAATGAAGAACACATTGACCGGAAGGTGAAAGGCGAACCGCCCGATGAAGACAAGCAAGAAGATGGCGGGAATATGGCCGGTGACGGCGGCTAGGAAAATCTGCAAAAGGCCATTCAGTCCAGTGTCGTCTGGAGTCTGATTCTGTACCCTTTCAACCCAGCAAGGAATTCGTCTCTCTCGAGGGTCCTCAGGACGTCCATTGCAGGGACGCTCGGCTCGATTTCCTTCGTTCTACCTCCGCGCCCGAACGACTTCACGCGCGCGTGGACCAAGCCGAGCATGTCGAGCTCGGAAATCAGGTCGGTGACGCGCCTCCCGGTCAGCTTCGGGAGACCCGCCCTTCCACAGAGGTCACTATAGGTCGCATAGACTTCGCCCGTAGTCAGCTTGGAATTGCCCGCCTCCTCGTTAAGTAGCAGTCCCAGAAGTATGATTTTACTCTGCGTCGGAAGCGATTTAACCGCCTCGACGACCGTATCCAAATCGATTTTGTTCCGGGCCGTCTGGACGTGCTGCTCCGTGATTGTGCTGGAGCCAGACCTGTCGGCGAGCTCCGCCGCGACCCTGAGGAGGTCGAGTGCTCTCCTGGCATCTCCATGCTCCTGTGCCGCTAGGGCGGCGATTAATGACATGACGGAGTCGCTGGCCACACCGTTGTCGAAAGCCAATTTCGCCCTTTGCTCCAGGATATCCTTGAGCTCGTCCGCGTTGTATGGCGGGAAAACCATCTTCTCGTCGCTCAGCCTGCTGCGCACGCGTGGGTCGAGAGACTCTGTGAACTTCAGGTCGTTGCTGATTCCGATGATGCTGACCTTCGCGTTCTTTGTGTCGTCGTTTATCTTCAGGATCTGGTAGAGGAAGTCGTCGCCGCTCTTGTAGACGATCTTGTCTATCTCGTCAAGGGCGATGATTACGACCCGCTTCTTCTCGTCCAACTTCTCCACGAGCATGCTGTAGACGCGATCAGTCGAGAGGCCGGTGAACGGGATGCGCTGATCGAGATTCTCTATGAATCGGTTGCCCACGCTCTGCAGTACTCCATATGCCGTGTCCACCAACTCGCAGTTCATATAGAGGAAATCCGCGGCACCGGCCGCGTCAGCCTTCTTGAACTCCTGTTCGATGTACTTGACCACCGCTGTCTTGCCGGTCCCGGTCTTGCCGAAGATGAGGACGTTGGAAGGTTGCTGGTGCTTCAGGGCCGGGACTAGCACCTGCGCTAACTGGTCTATCTGCTGCTGCCTATGCGGCAGTTTGCCCGGGATATACGACGGCCTGAGGATCTCCCGGTCCATTTTGAACGTGGGATGGGAACGAAGATACGGCTGGAAGACGCTTTCTTCCATCTATTTCTCCCCCTTAGAAGCCGAAAGGGCTACCTCTCCTTCATTCTGACATGGCGAACAGGAAGAGGCGAGCGAAGGTATCGAGGGGTCCATACTAATAGCTTTCTCAAGGCGCGTGAAGAAAGTGAGAATCTGAAAGGCGTTGTATTATTATATTGCGTAATAAATTGAATTTGGGTTGAATCAAACATGCACCCAAGCATTCAAGGCCATTACGAAAATGAACCCGAACACTATGGATACGGTGACCCATACGCTTGTCGAGCGATGTTGCAGCTCGGGGATGAGGTCGGCAGCCGAAACGAAAATGAAGGTTCCCGCCGACAGTCCAAGGCCGAATGGGACTATCCACTCGCCGACTCCCAAGAACGCGTAGCCCACAACGATGCCTATCGGAGTGTCGAGGGCTGTAATCAGGACGAAGAGAGCGATTCTGCTCCTTTTATAGCCGGACGTCAAGGCGATCGTGGCTGCCGAGAAGGAGTCCGGGATCTGGTGAATCGCGACCGCAAGGGTGATTATCAAACCGACACCCGGCCCCCCCGAGAAACCAATGGGAATCACGAAACCGTCGACCACTCCGTGTATCGCGAGGGCGCTCACCGCAAGAGTCCCCAGCGGAGCGATTCTTTCACCGTTCTCCATGTGGACGTGGGAACGCTTCCTCTCGTTGACGAGCATGTGTCTCTCGATAGCGAACAGGAGAAACAATCCGACCGCCACACCTCCCGAAACGTACATCGGTGAGATGTGAAGAGTGTTCACCGCATGGTCGAATGCTTCCGGCAAGATGTCGACGAAAGTGATACCGCCGAGGATACCTGCGGAGAAACCGAGCATAAGGTGCATGGTGTTCTCGCTCAGACGTCCCTTCAGGAATGGGATGAATAGCATGACCATGGGAGCAACGAAGGTCACGAGGCCCCAGAATGCGAGGACGTATGGGTCGGGCAGAGCCATGACAGGCTTGCAGTGGTTCTCAGCCTTATTTACATCTTCCGATTTGTTTAATAAGAATCAAATACAGGCTTGCGGTTGATTAATAACGGTCAGAATGCCGATAGTCAGTCTGTCAGTGAGCGATCCGATTCTAAAGAAGTTCGAGGAGGCGATGAAACGGCGTGGATACTCCTCTAGATCCGAGGCGTTCAGGGAGGCGATGAAAGACTTCGTAGACGCGGAAGAGTGGAGCCTGCCTTCCGGGAGGAATGCTTTGATCTTGGCGGTGCTTTACGACAGGGATGAGCCCAAGGTGCAGCTATCCCGCCTGCGCCACAACTACGAGGAGATCAGAACAATGCTCCACACCCACCTCGATGAGGTCAATTGCCTGGAAGTTTTCATCGCGGAGGGAGTGAACTCCCGTCTCAAGGAGATAGTGCACGCGGTTCGCGGAATCCGGGGCATCAAGCAAATCAAGTTCATCAACACGGTGTCGGAGGTATAGGAGGAGGACCGTGGAGAAAGGCGAGAAACTTGCGATATTTCACTACGCGAAGACACGCTTCATCACGCGCAGTGTAGTAATCGCCTTGGTCATGTTTTTCATGGTCCTGATGTTCCGGGCGCTTTCCCCGGAACTGCTCAGCTGGTTCCTTTTGCTTATCGTTCTCCTGTCTGCGCTTTTCGCCGTTTACGGCATCTCGCCGATGTTCACCACACATTGGCTCACGCGCAGCCGCCTGATCCTGAGACAAGGCATTTACTTCAAGTGCATCATTCCGCTGAGGGATATAGAGAAGGTTCAAGCGTACGATGCAGACATGAGGATCGGACTCGCCATCTCCTGGCGGTCCTCGATACTTTTCGTGACGAGCAGCGGGTACGAGCTCGTCGAGGTCAGGCTGAAGAACCCGAGGAGGTTCTGGCAGGTCCTCGGCTTCGCTGCGAGCAGGATTGTGTTCAATGTCGAAAAGAGGGATGAGTTCATCTCGCTGATTGGAGAGAGAATGGCTCTACTCGCGCCAATCGAGGCCGATCGTCCTGACGCCTAACTTGAGAATCAAGGGCAGCTTCCGCTTGTGGATACTTCTCGCAACAAGTTGCTCCACCTTTGCGATCTTCTTCGGAGTCAGCCCGGTCTTGCGAGCAATGTCCGCCTTGTCGAGCTGGAGCTCCAATCCGAGGAGGATTCTGTCCAATTCATCGTAGGTAATGCCGAGGTCGCCCTCGTCCGTCTGTCCCTTCCAAAGGCCGGCGGTCGGAATCTTCTCGATTATCCGCTTCGGCAGCTTCAGGAACTTTGCCATTTCACGGACTTGGGTCTTGTAGAGGTCACCGAGCGGCATGAAATCGGCACCGCCGTCGCCAAACTTGGTTGTGTATCCGGTGAGGAGTTCGCTCTTGTTTCCTGTCCCGACAACGAGACTATGCTTTGCAGCAGCGATGTTGTAGAGGATGATCATCCTGACTCTGGCTTTGATGTTTCCGATGGAATTCCTCTGACTTGCCTTGAGACCGAGGCCCTTGCGGAATGACTCCACAATAGGCGCGATGTTGATTTCCTCCAGCTTGATATGCAAGGTTCTAGCCCAGTTCTTGGCATCTGTGATGTCGGCAGGCGGTGTGGCATCTGCGTTGAGCATGAGCCCCTGGATGTTCTCGGGGCCTACGGCGTCAACACACAGCTTCGCGACAAGTGAAGAATCAAGCCCGCCACTCATCCCGAGAACGAAGCCCTTCCTCCCGCTCTCCTCAAGGTGGTGAGAAAGGAAGACCTCTATCGCCTTGACGTGTTCTTCCTTGAACTTCGGTCTGAGGTTCACGGCTCGTTATCCCTTGCCAATAGTAAATGTTTGCCGAGGTAACGACGCAAATCTCAATTACCCCTTCATCATAGATAATCCGACCCGATGAAACCGGAGCCCCTGGTGAGAGCTGTCGCGGCCGAGAAGGTCTACGAATCAGGGCCTTTGAGCGTGCGTGCCCTCCAGGGGATCAACCTGGAGATATTCCCCGGCGAAATGGTCGCGATAATGGGGCCGTCCGGATGCGGCAAGACGACGCTCCTCAACTGCTTCTCCGGTCTGGACGATCTCACGTCCGGCAAGGTCTTTGTCGACGGCAGGTCTCTCAGTTCAATGACCGACAAGCAGAAGACGGAATATAGGGCGAAACGCATGGGTTTCATCTTCCAATCATACAATCTTCTCCCTGTGCTGACAGCAGTCGAGAATGTGGAGCTTCCCCTCCTGATAGTCGGCAAGCCTCCGAGGGATGCAAGGGTAACCTCGATGAAGATATTGGAGCAGATGGGCATGAAGGGGTGGGAACAGCACAAGCCCTCGGAGCTGAGCGCGGGTCAGCAGCAGAGGGCGGCGATCGCGCGTGCCCTAGTGAATTCTCCCGCGATAGTGTGGGCCGACGAGCCGACTGGGAACCTTGACACCGATACTTCCCGCCAGATCATGCAGCTTCTCAAACAGCTGAATGTCGAGAACCACCAGACATTCGTCGTGGTCACGCACGACCCGGCAGTAAGCGAGTGGGCAAACAGGATTCTCAGAATGAGGGACGGCAGGATAGTGGAGGACACCGCCGCCAAGTAGGTGGGACACTGCGCGACACAACTCCCGCTCTGTTGCTCGCCGCGATAGTCTTCGCCGTCGTGATTGCCGCAGCCGCGAGAAGGCGTGTGCTCCTCAGGATGGCCCTGAAGAATATTGCGCGCAGGAAGTCGAGAGCCGTCATCGTCGTCTTTGGTCTCATGGTCGGGACGGCATTGATATCTTCAGCACTGGTCGTCGGCGACACGCTCGAATACATCTTCACGGAGGACGTTTTGCAGCGCTGGGGGCAGGTGGACGAGGTCATCGGGACGCAGTCAGCGGGCGTGTATCTGAATTTCACGGATTCTTACTATGCTGTCCTGAGCCAGGACCTCGCTTCCAGAAACGCACCTATTGACGGCATCGCGCCAGGCATCGTGCAGAAGCTCACCATCAGGAACGAGCAAGAAGGATTGTGGGCGGAGCCCGTGAATGTGATTGGCATTGATTCGGCATTGGAGGGGGGATTCGGCAGCTTGATCGCGACCGATGGCAGATCCGTCGCGACGCAGGATCTCGCACAAGGGGAGGTATTCGCGAACCAGAGGGTCGCGGAAAAGCTTTCAGCCACTTCAGGGAGTCAGCTGCGTGTCTATTTCTTGCAGGCCTCGTTCGTCGTCACGATCGCAGATGTGCTGAAGGACGAGGGCACAGCAAACCTCGACAAGCAGCAGATACTCATCATGCGATTAGACGAAGCCCAGACGCACTTCAGGATGCCTGGATGGATCAATTTCATACGCGTATCGAACACGGGGAACGAGGAGGATGGCGTTCAGTACACCGCCGAGGTGGCGGCGGCGATCAACTCCATCATGGACGCGCATGGTTGGGATCTGGCCACAAGACCGCGTGTCGATGAGGTGAAGCGGGAAGGTCTCGACAACGCACGCAGCTTCAGCAAGGACGTGACCCAGGTCTTCTTCATCATGGGAGCTTTTGCGGTCGTGGCGGGGATTCTGCTCATCATCAACATCTTTGTCATGATGGCGGAGGAGCGGAAGAGTGAGATGGGAATCTCCAGGGCGGTGGGCATGACCCGCGGTCAATTAACCCAGACCTTCCTCTTTGAGGGTGCGATTTTCTCCGCCGTGTCAGCTGCGCTTGGTTCGCTCGTCGGTCTCGGTCTCGGGTTTCTTGTCATCTACTTCTTCTCGGTGGTGTTCCCGATTTCAGAACAGGGGCTCGCCGTCACATTCCACTTCGACATCAGCAGCATCGCGCTCGCGTTTGCAGTTGGCGTCCTGATTACTTTCGTAACGGTCGTGTTCGCCTCTTGGTTCATCAGCAGGCTGAACATCGTCCGGGCGATCAGAGGCCAGCCCGAACCTGTGCCGCGCAAGATCACCCCCGTTGAGGCGACTATCGTCGTTCTCCTCATTCTGAGTGGAGTGGCGGCGGTTCTGTTTCGCTCTTACCCGCCCGCGAACATCGCCTCTGTTCCGTTATTGGTCCTCGGAGTGATGATCGGTTCGCTCAGAATCGTGAATCCGCGCTACACCGCCACCATCGGCGGCATCATCATGATTGCATGGGTCCTCGGCCCCAAGTTCGTCGAAAGCGATGAGCCAGATATCTATATGCCGTTCGTCATCGCCGGCCTCCTCCTCGTCCTCGGCGCAGTCCTCATCGTTGTCTTCAACTCAGCTCCGTTATTCCGCACGATTACCAGGTTCGCCGCAAAGGGAAAGGCTCACCCAGTGCTGAAAACCTCTCTCACTTATCCGATGAGCAAGAAATTCCAGACCGGCATGACGCTCGGGATGTTCTCCCTCATCATGTTCGCTATCTGCATCATTTCGATGATTCAGGGGATGCAGGGTTCGGCGATTAGCAACCAGATACCGCAGCAGACGGGCGGGTATGATTTGGTCGCGCATACCACGGAGTTCAAGAGGATAGATGACGCGAACTGGTCGCGGGGCATGCGGGACTCGGGAGTATCGCAGTACATCGAGAGCGTCTCCAACGCGACGGTGGTGCCTGTCGGGGTCCTGCCACCTGGCTACGTCAAGGCGATACCATACACGCTTTGGGGAGTGGACAATGTCCTCTTGACGACGAATGAGTTCGGCTTCAAGGCACTCGCCGACCATTACCATGACAGGAGCGGACAGTACCATCTAATCCAGACTCCACGCGATGCGTGGAACGCACTTGCAGAGAACGACGAGCTCGCCCTCGTGGACGGGAACGCTGCTGGTGGGACAACGGTTTCTCCCGCCGAAGGGGAGCTCAGATTGGAGGTCGGCGACAGGGTTACTGTCGTGTCCTATCCGTACGGTGCGATGCAGAACTTCACGATACTCGGCATACTCCAGCAGTCCCTTCCCGGAACCATGGGGCTCTTCGTCAATCAGCAGGTCGTCCGGGGAAATTACTCGTCCACGTGGTCCGCCTACTTCTTCCAACTCAGGCCGGGTGTCAGCGCTAGGTTCGTTGCAGACGCACTCAAGTCTGCTTTTATCGAGTATGGCTACGGGCTGGAGACTGTCATCGTGGCGGAGGTGCTCGGCCAGGTAATTGAGACTGCGGATCGAGTGCTCCTGCTGATGCAGGCCTATCTTGGTATCGGCTTGGTCGTCGGCATCGCCGGGGTGGCGGTGATCATGGTCAGGGCGGTCGTGGAGAGGAGGCAACAGATAGGCGTCTTGAGGGCTATCGGCTATACGAAACGGATGGTGATGGTCTCGTTCCTGCTGGAGATTAGCTTCATCGCGCTCTTCGGCTCGGTCATCGGGATCGCTTGCGGCATCGTACTCGCGTACAGGGTCTGGTCCATGTTCTTCCAGGAGGTTACGCCGTTCATCATACCGTGGCTTCACCTTGCAGCCGTGGCGGTGATCGCGGGTGTCGCGACAGTCTTGGCGACTGCATCACCAGCGGTTCGCGCATCGAAGACACCGCCCGCGGCGGCGCTCAGATACTCGGAGTGACCTCGCGCGGATTCCTGAAGGCGAGCTCGGCGGCGAGAGCCGAGCTGGAAACCATGTCGCCCAACCCGACAGTCCCTTTCGGTTTGTGTACCACTCTGGTCGGCACCGCGGCTATGCCGAATCCTTCGAGAAATCCCTTCGTCGCCAGGTCCGTCGTATCCTGCCTCAGCCAGACCTGCTCGAAGGCCTTCAGCATGTCGACCCCGCGTTCTGAGACCGGGACTTTCATGGCGGCTTCAAGGTCCTTGGGACCAGGTATCCTGCCTTTCAGCGCGGCGGCCGCGCCGACCAAGGCCCCGAAGAGCATGCCGTCCCGGGCGGGCTCCTCCTTTCCCCGCACCTTGCAGAGGTAGTAGCCCATTGTGTGCAGGTGGACCCTCTTCGGTCCGAGACCCATGAGTGCCAGCATGCCCTCGACCTGGCCGAGTGGTCCCCGTTCCGGCATATGCCCGAGGCAATCCATCACGTCGAGAAGTTCGCCCTCGTTGAGGCCGACGCTATCGACCTTCCTCACGATTATGTCGAGTATCTTCTCCAGCTTCATGAGTTCCTGCGTAGATGTGAGTTCGAGGTGAATCGTTATTCGCGGATTGCCGAGACGCAGGAGCCTGATGTGCTCGGCCACGCGGGCGAAGGCGACTTCGTAATCGTCGCCCATGTGGTTCAAACCCGCCAGGAACACGAAATCGACCAGGGGGGCGATCTCTGGCAGTACCTCCTCCCAGTTTGGCTGGAACACGATGGGTGTAGTCGGACAAGCGATCATTCTGTTGTTCCTTCCCGCCCGTCCGGATGCGAATGCGGTGCCGGTGCTGTACTCGAAGATGTAATGAGCTTCCGGCTCGACATCTTCCATAAACTTCTCAGCCGGGATGACCCTCATCCCATCGTAGGATGGCAAGGCGACTAGCGCCTTCGTTCTGCGGTACAAGGCGGCAGCGCGCGCGTCGAACCTATCCGCATGGACGATTACGGCGCTCTTCTCGAACTTCGAAAGGAGGTTCGTGATGATCGCAACTTGCCCGCCAATCTGCTCTCTGTGAGGGCCGAGCTTCGCGATCTGGTCAAAGATCTTCGGCTCGCAGACAACCTCAATTGCCATATTGTGGCGGATGCTGAAGGCGAGGGCATCGGCGAAGTCCTGCATATCCCTCACCCTGCGTGGTCTGCGTGAGCCCGAGGGTTTCGGCAGTTTGGAAAGGATTTGCTCGTTGACCTTCACGACGCGGTCGAGG